>Ga0066709_100005078_pt1 | contig 10719 bp, 9 predicted proteins | sample GraSoiAngelo_158_FD_79665 | JGI IMG/M metagenome (GOLD analysis project Ga0066709, IMG submission 79665) | Grasslands soil microbial communities from the Angelo Coastal Reserve, California, USA - 14_1009_16_30cm | ecosystem: Environmental > Terrestrial > Soil > Grasslands | place: USA... | reverse complement strand
TCGGACGAGGAGGAAGGCGAGGAAGGCGAACAGGATCGCCGCAAGGAAGAATCCGGCGAGGACGGGGAGGGCGCCGACGCCGAGGATACGCAGACCCGAATCGATGAAGCCGATGTCGCCGGCGAGGACGTGTCCGACTCCACGGCCGAGGCCGCCGAGGCGCTCTCGGCCGAGATGGCGGACGATGCGGAGATGGGCGATTCCGAGGCTCCGGCCGAGCCGCGGCGTCCCCGGCGGCACGGCCAGAACGAGCCGCGCGGGCCGGACTATCGGCCTTTCATCACCAAACACGACGAGACGGTTGCGGCCGAGGACCTGTGCGAGCCGGAGGAGCTCGAACGGTTGCGCGGCTATCTCGATAAGCAGCTCTCGCATCTGCAGGGCGTGGTCGCGCGGCTTGCCAACCGGCTGCAGCGGCGCTTGATGGCACAGCAGAACCGCGCCTGGGAATTCGACCTGGAGGAAGGATTGCTCGATCCGGCGCGGCTTTCGCGCGTCATCGTCGATCCGCTGCATCCCCTCTCGTTCAAGCACGAGAAGGAGACCAGCTTCCGCGACACCATTGTCACGCTCTTGCTCGACAATTCGGGCTCAATGCGCGGGCGCCCGATCACGGTCGCAGCCACGTGCGCGGACATCCTCGCGCGCACGCTCGAGCGCTGCGGTGTGAAAGTGGAGATTCTCGGATTTACCACGCGCGCATGGAAGGGCGGGCAATCGCGCGAGGCGTGGCTCGCTGCCGGCAAGCCTGCCAATCCGGGGCGGCTCAACGATCTGCGGCACATCATCTACAAGTCGGGCGACGCGCCCTGGCGTCGCGCACGCAGGAATCTCGGGCTCATGATGCGTGAGGGACTGCTCAAGGAGAATATCGACGGCGAAGCGCTCGATTGGGCACATAAGCGACTGCTGGGCAGGAGCGAACAGCGCAAGATCTTGATGATGATCTCCGATGGTGCCCCGGTCGATGATTCGACTCTGTCGGTGAACCCCGGCAACTATCTTGAGCGGCATCTGCGCTGGGTGATCGAGGAGATCGAGACGCGCTCCCCCGTTGAATTGATCGCGATCGGCATCGGTCACGACGTTACGCGGTACTATCGCCGCGCCGTCACGATCGTCGACGCCGAGGAACTCGGCGGCGCCATGACCGAAAAGCTTGCCGAACTGTTCGACGAGCAAGCGCTCGGCGAGCCCCTGCGGCGGAGGTTCGACGCGTGACCGACCGCACGCTTTGGCGTTGCGGTCTCGTATGGCGAAACCGACGGATCATCACCGCGGTCATTGCAAGCGCATCGCTGTTGGGAGCCGTCCCCGGCGCGGCGCAGCTACTGCCGTCGGTCGCGACGCCGCTCGCAATCGAGATTCGCAGCGAGCGTGTCACGGCCTTCGACGTTCGCGACCCCTCCCGTCGGCAGTTCGGCTTGCTGGAATTCCGCGGCGGTCTCGTGCTGCGCTCGCCCCACAGAGGCTTTGGCGGGATATCCGCCATTCGCGTCGCAGCGGATGGCGCGCATTTCATCGCGTTGAGCGACAAGGGCTCATGGTTTCGCGGCCGCCTTCTCTATGAGGGCACGCGGCCGAGCGGCATCGCGGACGCCGAAATGGCGCCAATGCTTGGCGCCAACGGGAAACCGCTGGCCGCGCGCGGTTGGTATGACACAGAATCGATCGCGGTGGATGGTGACACGCTCTATGTGGGAATTGAGCGAGTGCATCAGATCGTCCGCTTCAACTACGGTAAGGAGGGCCTCCTCGCCCGCGGTCGACCGATCGAGTTGCCCTCGGCACTGCGCTCGCTGCCCGCGAACAGGGGTCTCGAAGCACTGGTGTTTGTTCCAAGGGGCTTGGCGCTCGCCGGCACGCTGATCGCGATTTCGGAGCGCGGCCTGGACGAGGCCGGCAATATCAGCGGGTTCCTCATTGGCGGACCGACGCCCGGCAGTTTCGCCGTCAAGCGCAATTCGAACTACGACATCACCGACGCAGCCCTCCTCCCCGGCGGGGACGTTCTGCTGCTGGAGCGGCGATTTGGCTGGGACAGCGGTTTGGCCGTTCGCCTGCGGCGCATCGCGCTCGGCGACATCAAGCCCGGGGCGCTCGTCGACGGTCCCATTCTGTTCGACGCCGATCTCGGCTACGAAATCGACAATATGGAAGGTTTGAGCGTACACCGCGGCGCCGGCGGCGAAACCGTCCTCACGCTCGTTTCGGACGACAATTTCTCGACCGTTCAGCGCACGCTGCTATTGCAGTTCATGCTGGCCGAGCCCTAGCCCCGGCCGTACGCCGTCGTTCGCCGAGAAATGCTGCTGCTTTCGCGAGCATCAGCGCTCACTCCGCTGCTGCCGCCCTTTTCTTCCTGATCTGTCGTTTCAGCTCAAGCGCCTTATCGGACAGCTCGCCGTCCGGCGCCTTCAACAGGAATGCATCGAGCCCGCCGCGATGATCGACCGTTTTCAGCGCGTTTGCAGATACGCGCAATTTGATCGAGCGGCCGAGCGCGTCCGAGATCAGGGTGACATTGAGCAGATTGGGCAGGAAGCGCCGCTTGGTCTTGATGTTGGAGTGGCTCACCTTATGGCCAACCTGCGCACGCTTGCCGGTCAGTTCGCATTGCCGCGACATCGAGAAATCCTATCTTCAAGACAGATGGTCCGATCAAGCACCGCGAACGGGACGGTTCGATCACCTGCGGCGTTTGAGGCCGGCGGAGCTATAGTCAGAGCTCGAGAACGCGTCAACCCGAGTGCCCTTACCGGTATGTTGCTGAAGGTCACCGACACATTTTCGCCAGCGCGACGCAGGTCTGGAAAAGTCCAATCGCCTTGATCGGGCCAAGATGCCGCGCCAAGGCTTGCAGGAAACCGCGCCGGCGGCCGCCGAGGGCGCCGGACGTAATAAACTAGCCATATAGACTAGCCATGCCCCGGCAGGCTCACTAAGAAATGGCGCGATAGCAGGGAGAGTTCGTGAGCTCGTACCGCCTCGCCCGCCGCGCGATTTTTCTTGGCGTGACCGCGCTTGTGGTGACCATAGCGGATGCCCCGCAGAGCCGGGCTTTCGGTCAAGGCAAGCTCGACGCTCGTTACGTCGTCACTTTGAGCGGGTTGCCGATCGGCCGAGGCGCTTGGGTGATCGACATTGGCGATGATTATTTCAGCGCGGCGGCGACCGGTGCGACGGCTGGCTTGATGCAGGTCTTTGCCAGCGGCCAGGGCCAGAGCGCCGCGCGCGGCACCATTTCCGGTGGCCAGCTCGTGCCCTCGACCTATGCCTCGCGGATCGTGACCGGCGACAAGTCCGACGAAGTGCGTATGGTCATCAGTGCCGGCACAGTGAAAGAGCTAGCGGCTAATCCGCCGACCGTGGCGAGCCCCGACCGCGTTCCCGTTACCGAGGCTCACCGGCGCGGCGTATCGGATCCGATGACGGCGTCGTTGATCCGGGTTCCCGGGAACGGCGACACGTTGGCTCCGCAGGCTTGCCAGCGCACGCTCTCGATCTTCGACGGGCGCATGCGCTACGATCTTCAGCTCGTTTTCAAACGGCTCGACCGGGTGCGATCGGAGCCGGGCTATCAAGGTTCGGCCGTAGTCTGCGCGGTGTATTTTTCGCCGATCGCGGGGTACGTTCGCGACCGTTACGCGATCAATTACCTCATGCAGCTGCGCGATATGGAAATGTGGCTAGCTCCCATCGCGGGCACGCGCGTCATGGTCCCCTATCGTGCCTCGGTTCCGACGCCGATCGGACTCGGTGTCCTGCAGGCAACGCAGTTCATGTCGATGCCGCAACCGAGCAAGGCGACGGCGAAGACGCAATGATGCGGCTGGCCCGCCCGTGCCCCGAGGCCCCGATTTTTGGCGGCCGGCGCTACCACCGGTGATCGATGTCGATCGTGTGTTGCAGCCGTTTGCCGGCATTTTACACGATTTTGTGGTGCGCACGGGCGGTGCCACCAGATATCGCCGTGAACGAACTCCGATAGGAATGAGTCAGCGATTCGGGCTCGATTCGTTCGAGACTCGTTCCACGGTCTAAGGCGGAGCTCAGGCGGCAGGCTGTGACAGGTACGTGACAATTCACCCCTCCTGGGTTTTGAATTCGAGGAGCGAGGAGCCATTTCGGACAGATCTACCACTGCTCGCGAAGGTGTCGGCAACGTCCAAGCTTTGCCGGACATTCCGCTGCTCGCGTGTGTGGATCCGACCATACGCGCCCTTTTCGCGGACAATACCCTCGCGGTGCATGACGCGGCCGTGATCGATGCCGATCTCAACGCAGCGGCGCTGCCGCGCACGCAACGCTTCATCTTGACGATTTGCCTTGCCTGTCAGTTGAGGTCTGTTTGGATGGAACTTTGAAACCGCTGATCCCGAGGCATCCCGTCAATAATGCTGTTGGTCGTCGGCGCCCGAGCAACTGTCGTCCCTCTGCAACTGTTCGACGGCCGGTCGCAATGCGTGTTTGCTGGACAGGGTGGAAGCGCGGTATCGTGCGTACAGCGAGATGCACGGCTGCGGGCGCTGTTGAGGAATGGCAAGAACGCAGCGCGCGGCGCGATCTCTCATCTGCTACCTTGAAGGCCTGATACAGAAGTGTGATGGATAGCATCACGCGGCAGCAACGTCAGTCATCGCTCAAACGGTCGATGCCCATCTCCTTCTCCTCGCCAGCCAACCGCGATTCCGGCGCCCGCGGCGCCGGCGTCACGGCGGTGCTCGGCCCGACCAACACCGGCAAGACTCATCTGGCCATCGAACGCATGCTCGGCCATTCGTCCGGCATCATCGGGCTGCCGCTGCGACTGTTGGCGCGCGAGGTCTACAACAAGGTCGAGGCGCGTGTGGGCGCAGATGCGGTCGCCCTCGTCACCGGCGAGGAGAAGATCAAGCCGCCGAGCCCGCGCTATTGGGTCTCCACCGTCGAGGCCATGCCGCGCGACCTCGACGTTGCCTTCCTGGCCATTGACGAGGTGCAGCTCGGCGCCGATCTCGAGCGCGGCCACGTCTTCACCGATCGCATGCTCAACCGCCGAGGACGCGAGGAGACGCTGGTACTCGGCGCGCAGACCGTGCGGCCGATGATCGAACGGCTCTTGCCCGGCGCCCATGTCTTGACGCGGCCGCGGCTGTCGCAGCTCTCATTTGCGGGCGAGAAGAAAATCACCCGACTTCCGCGCCGCTCCGCGATCGTCGCGTTCTCGGCCGAGGAAGTCTATTCGATTGCCGAGCTGATCCGTCGCCAGCGTGGCGGCGCTGCCGTGGTGCTGGGGGCGCTCAGTCCGCGCACGCGCAACGCGCAGGTTGCGCTCTATCAATCCGGCGACGTCGAGTATCTGGTTGCCACCGACGCCATCGGGATGGGGCTCAACCTCGACGTCGATCACGTCGCTTTCGCCTCCGACCGCAAATTCGACGGGTACCAGTTCAGACGGCTCAATCCGGCTGAACTGGCGCAGATCGCCGGCCGCGCCGGCCGCGCCATTCGCGACGGCACCTTCGGCACCACCGGCAGGTGCCCGCCGTTCGAAACCGAGCTGGCGCAGGCGCTCGAAAGCCATTCGTTCGAGCCGGTCAAGGTGCTGCAATGGCGCAATACCGAGCTTGACTTCGCATCGGTCGGCGCACTGCAGGCCTCTCTCGCCGAGACGCCGAAACAGAACGGCCTCACCCGCGCGCCCATCGCCGAGGACATCTTGGTTTTGGAACATGCGGCGCGCGACGACGAGATCCGCTTGCTCGCGACGACGCGCCAGGCAGTCGAGCGGCTGTGGGATGTCTGCCAAGTGCCCGATTATCGCAAAATCTCGCCAGCGACCCATGCCGAGCTCGCCACCACGCTCTACGGTTTCTTGATGCGGGAAGGAACGATCCCGAACGACTGGTTCGCACGCCAAGTCGAACAGGCAGACCGCAACGACGGTGACATCGACACGCTGTCGAACCGCATCGCCCACATCCGGACCTGGACTTTTGCGGCGAACCGTCCCAACTGGCTGGTTGATCCCGAGCACTGGCAAGGCGTCACGCGCGCGGTCGAAGACAAATTGTCCGACGCGCTGCACGAGAGGCTCACCGAGCGCTTCGTCGATCGGCGCACCAGCGTGTTGATGCGTCGGCTGCGCGAGAACGCAACGCTCGAGACCGACATCAGCAAGAGCGGCGAGGTCGTGGTCGAGGGTCACGTCATCGGCCGACTGGACGGATTCATGTTTACGCCCGCCGCTTCGGCGGCGGGCTCGGAAGCGAAGGCGCTCGCCGGCGCCGCACAAAAGGCGCTGGCGGGCGAAATCGACGCGCGGGCGACACGCCTCGCACACGCGGCCGACGGCCAGGTCGTGCTCGCGACCGATGGCACCATGAGGTGGGTGGGGCAGCCGGTCGGCAAGCTTGTCGCCGCGGAGGAGACGCTCAAACCGCGCGTGCGCATCATCGCCGATGAGCGTCTCACGGGCGCGCCACGCGATGCGGTGCAGGCGCGGCTCGATTTGTGGCTCAAGTCTCACATCGAAAGACTCCTGGAGCCGTTGTTCCGGCTCGCGGCCGCGGAAGACATAACAGGAATAGCGCGCGGCGTGGCGTTCCAGCTCACGGAAGCGCTCGGCGTGCTCGAGCGTCAGAAGGTCGCCGACGAGATCAAAGGTCTCGAGCAGCCCGCCCGCGCCACGTTGCGCAAACACGGCGTGCGTTTCGGTGCTTACCACATCTACCTTCCGGCGTTACTCAAACCCGCGCCGCGGGTCTTGGCGACGCAGCTCTGGGCACTCAAACATGGCGGCATCGAACGCAAACAGCTCGAAGCCATCGAGCAGCTTGCCGCCAGCGGGCGCACCTCGATTGCGGCCGACCAGGAGATCCCCAAGGCGTTCTATCGCATCGCGGGTTATCGCGTCTGCGGCGCGCGCGCCGTGCGGGTCGATATTTTGGAGCGGCTCGCCGACCTTATTCGCCCAGCGCTCGCATGGCGCTCCGGTGCGACGAGCGTCAAGCCGCCGGGTGCAACCGAGGGCTTCGGCTTCACCGTTACTGGCGGCATGACGTCGCTCACGGGCTGCTCGGGGGAGAACTTCGCCTCGGTGCTGCGCTCGCTCGGTTATCGCATGGAGAAGCGGCCGAAGCCGGCCGCGCCGCCGGATGTGCCAGTGGAGGCGATGGCGCCGTCGCCCGGCTCTGTCGAAGCTGTGCCGGCGGAAGCGTCGCCGACCGGTGAAGAGGGTGGGGGCCTCGGTGCCATAGGAAGCGAGACGCCGACAGAGGCTTCGGTCAACCCCGTCGAGGCCGCAACCGCAGACATGTCGGCGGCCACACAAGCGACGGTCGAAGCAGTGGCGACCGCGCCAGATGAGATGGTCGCCGATGCGCCGACGTTGCCCGATGCGGCGGAGGCATTGATCGGCATCGGCGAGGTGGCGGGCTCTGTCTCCCCCGTGCAGGCTGAAGCACCGGCGAGCGGGACCGTACAAGATCCCCCATCGCCTGATGTCGCTCCGCAGACGGAACGTGCAGCAGAAGAGTTCATCGAGGTCTGGCGACCCGGTCGCCGGGACGAGCAGACGCGCAGCCCGCGCCGTGAGCGTCGGCCGCGGCAGCGTCGCTCCCAGCGAGAGCCGGCGCTTGCCGTAGCTTCTCCCGCCACAGCGCCAATCCCGGAGAACGAGGCGCCGCCGGCAGCCGGGCAGAACGCAGCCGACCGTATCCAACGGCGCGAGCGTCATGCGGATCGGTCCGAGCGCCATCCCCCGCGTGCGAAACGAGCGCGACCCCCGCAAGGTGATCGCGAGCGGCCTTTGCGAGGCGATCGCGGCGGGCGCGCCCCACGCGACGATCGTGGCGGCCGCGCCCCGCGCGACGATCGTCCGGATCGCGATCCCGCGCTGCGCGCGAAATACATCAAGGGACGGAGCGGAGGCGGGGATCGCCGCGAGCCCGACCCGAACTCGCCGTTTGCGAAGCTCGCGGCGCTCAAGGAACAGCTTGAGGGCGGCACCAAGGAGCCGCGCTGAGGGCTTGGACCGCCAACGCATCGACAAGTGGCTTTGGCACGCGCGGGTCGTGCGCACGCGCGCAGATGCGGCGGCACTCGTCGCCGCGGGCCACGTTCGCATCAATGGCCGGCGCGTTGATGCGCCCGGCCGCGTGGTGCGCCCCGGCGATGTGCTCACCGTCGCGCTCGACCGCGCGGTCCGCGTGCTCAAAGTCGTGGCTTTTGCCGAGCGCCGCGGGTCCGCGGATGACGCCCGCGTATTGTCCGAGACGCTCGAGCCTGCTCGTTCACCTGAGCGCGTGCGCGGCGAGGAGGCCTAGAGCGCGTCCGGTGCCGGATCGGGCTCGCCAGCTCCCACTTCGCGGCGAGGACGAACGGCCTAGCAAAGCGGCTCGCGTGTTGCCAACTCTTGCTTGCCAGGGGCCCATGCGCTAGTCAGCGCCCGCCCGGAGACTTCGAAAATGACCTATGTCGTTGTCGAAAGTTGCATCAAGTGCAAATACATGGACTGCGTCGAGGTGTGCCCGGTGGATTGCTTCTACGAGGGCGAGAACATGCTCGTGATCCATCCCGACGAATGCATCGATTGTGGCGTGTGCGAACCGGAATGCCCGGTCGAGGCGATCAAGCCCGACACCGAGCCGGGGCTGGAGAACTTGCTGAAGCTCAACGCCGATCTTGCGAAGGGCTGGCCCAATATTACGCAGAAGAAGGAACCTCCGGCCGATGCCAAGGCCTGGGAGGGTGTGCCCGATAAGCTGGAAACTCATTTCTCCCCCAATCCGGGAACCGGGGACTAGCCGCCTCCGTTAACCAGGTGTGACAAAAATGTAATGCTGAAATGCCCGGATTTGGGCGTTTGCAGCGCCGCAAAGCTTTGATTTTTGCGGAAAATGTGCTATATAGTCGAAAAATGAGCAAAACAGCGCACCCGAGCCGCTCCCCCGTGGGGAGCATTATTTTTCGGGTCGTTTCCGAGGAACCTCAACCAGGGACGTGAGACCCACGCAAAAAGCCGTGGCAGGAAAAACGCGCCATCGGTCGAAGAGGACCACTACCGCAAGCCGGCGGACCAAGAAGACATCAGCCGGCGCCCGCAGGAGAGCATCGCAGGCCTCCCGTGCGGCGACGCGCCGCGCGGCCCCCGTGGCCAAGGCACCGGTGCGCCGCAAGCCGGACGAAGGAGCTTCCCCCGGAATGACCAGCAAAAAGGCGACCCAGCGTCAGGGTTTCAGGACCAACGAGTTCATCGTGTATCCGTCCCATGGCGTCGGTCAGATCCTCGCGATCGAGGAGCAGGAGGTCGCCGGCGCCAAGCTCGAACTCTTCGTCATCAGCTTCGTGAAGGACAAGATGACGTTGCGGGTTCCGACCGCGAAGATTGCCTCAGTCGGCATGCGCAAGCTCGCCGAGCCGCCGCTCGTTAAGCGCGCGTTGGAAACGCTAAAGGGGCGCGCCCGCATCAAGCGCACCATGTGGTCGCGGCGCGCCCAGGAATACGAGGCCAAGATCAACTCTGGCGACATTGTTGCGATCGCCGAGGTGGTACGCGACCTTTATCGCTCGGAGACCCAGCCCGAGCAGTCGTATTCCGAGCGCCAGCTCTACGAGGCGGCGCTCGATCGGCTCTCGCGCGAAATCTCGGCCGTGCAACGCATCACCGAGACCGAAGCAATCAAGGAAATCGAGGCGGCCTTGGCCAAGGGCCCCCGTCGTGGTCCCAAGCCGGCCGACGGCGAGGACGACGACGCGGTGGTGGAGGACGAGGCAGCCTAACCGCTCGCCTGTTCTGCCAGGTAGAGCAAAGCCCGGCCAAGCGGCCGGGCTTTTATTATGCCCATCGCCGGGCGTCACTAACCCTCTCTTGCACAAGGAGAAACACGCCCGAAGAATGTCCCGGCACAGCCATAATTACGCTCGCTTTGCAAAGAAGATGCAGCCCCACTTGGGGGAGTGAGCGGGTTGGGGGACATGCGGGGGCTATCCAGCAGTATCAGCAGAAGCGTGGTGGCTTGTCTTGCCGTTTTGGGCGGGGCAGGGGTGGGTGGTTTGGCCGCGGGATTCAATGCGCGCGAGGGGCTTTCCCGGCCGCCGCCGTCGTCGACGGTCGTCGCCGCGGTCGCCCGTATGGCGCCGTCCGATACGGTCAATCTGCGTTTCCCGGCGGACTGGGTGGAAGCCCCGGTCGAGCCGGTGTCGCACATGGTGAAATTGGCATCGGCGGATCCCGGAATGGCGTTTTTCAGTCCGCAGCCCACCTATGCTCCCGGCGATGCGGATGCTCCGACCATGGTCGAGGCGAAACCAACGCCTGCGCCTGCCAAGTTGGCGGTTGCGTCCCTGGTGCCCACGCCTCCCAAGCGTCCCAAGCCTCAGTCCAATGCGGTCCTCAACGAGTCCCAGCTTGCGAGCATCAAGCGGCGCCTCAACCTCACGCCGGACCAGGAGCGCTATTGGCCTGCAGTCGAGGCCGAATTGCGCAAGATGGAGTACACCAAAAAGCCGCAGGGCGACAGCCGTACGGCGTCGATCGATATGAGCAAGGTGAATGTCGAAGGGCTCAAATCGGCGGGATTCCCGTTGGTGATGAGCTTCAGCGATGACCAACGGCGGGAGCTTAAATCGCTCGCCCACCTGCTGGGGCTCGAGAGCGTGATGGCGGGCCTCTGATCGTTCGCTACATCGTGTGTAAGGTGGGTCTGGGCGCTGGGCATGTCCTGTTTTGGACGC
>Ga0066709_100005077_pt1 | contig 10720 bp, 4 predicted proteins | sample GraSoiAngelo_158_FD_79665 | JGI IMG/M metagenome (GOLD analysis project Ga0066709, IMG submission 79665) | Grasslands soil microbial communities from the Angelo Coastal Reserve, California, USA - 14_1009_16_30cm | ecosystem: Environmental > Terrestrial > Soil > Grasslands | place: USA... | reverse complement strand
GAACGATGGCAAACAGAAGAGAGCAAATGATCTCAAACAAAACGAAGCCTTAACGTGCGTGCTTGCACTCTCTGTATGTAGTTGTCAGCGGACTAGCGTGTTCTTTGAAATAGTGACGAGTGATGTGTGACAAGTGACGAGTCAGCAGAACCAATCACCATTCACTTATCACCAATCACAGCGGCGCAAGCCACCAGACCCGAGCAGCGCAAAGCGCTCCTCGGGTCTGGTGACCCCAGCGCAGTGGCACCACCCGTTCCCATTCCGAACACGGCAGTGAAACGCTGCAGCCCAGATGGTAGTACGACGATAGGTCGCGCGAGAGTAGGACGTCGCCAGAACAAAACACCCGCTCCCGCGGAAACCAGGAGCGGGTGTTTTGTTCTGGTAGGGACAGCGCGCTGCGCTGTCCGCGCCCTAATAAACACGCCGATCTGCGGACGCCCCAGCACGGCGTGCCTACCCGCTCGCGCAGCAGACTTGAACCGCCGGCGCATTTCATTTTACCCTTCTTTGCGTGTTTGAAGATCCCGCGCACTACCCCTTTGCGGCTGATCTCGAACGCAATTGGCAAATCATCCGCGATGAAATGATCGCGCTGCGGTCGACCGGATTCATAGCCTGGCCGGAGAAGTCTCTCTACGGAGAGACAGGCTGGAGCACGTTTGGTCTTTACGCCTTTGGCCAGAAACAGGCCGCAAACTGCGCTCTGTGTCCCCGCACAACCGCACTGGTGGAATCGATTCCCGGGATGGCGATGGCGGGCTTCTCTCGTCTCGAGCCTGGCGCGCATATTAAGCCCCACGTCGGCTACGATGAATACTCGCGCTACGTTCTGCGTTTACATCTCGGCCTCGAGACAAATCCGGATTGCGGCCTGCGCGTGGCCAACGAAACACGTCGGTGGGAGGAAGGTAAAACGCTGATTTTCTGCGACGCAGTTGAACATGAAGCATGGAACCGCGGGACGAGCACTCGCACCGTAATGCTCGTTGATTTCAAGAACCCTCGGCACCGTTTCCGTTTTCTAAATCCGAGCTTGAGCGTGGAGTTTGCCGACTTCGTCGAGAAAGTGCGCTGGCCTGAAATGAGGTTTCGGGAGCGGATGCGCTGGCGGCTCTGGAAGCTAATGCACCTCGGCCGCAAACCGCCGCCCGCCGGGGAATCGGCCTATCATTCGCGCTAGAGTCACCCTTTTGACGACTCGTTAGGCAGTTGATAATAAATGCGCCGCAGTCGCTCGCGCGTCAGGCCGAGAATGGTATCGAACCGGCTCAGCTTCATGCCTGCGATATCGGGCGATTTATCAGCCAGATTCTCCACGATAAAAGCATCTTCATCGACGGCCTGCCGGATTTTCCGCTGAAACAACCAGCTCATTTGTCCGGTGAGGTGACGAAACACCGGCCAGTCGATCTTGAGCAAGCCGAATGTCACGACAGTCGTGGTGGTGGCGTCTTCCGGAACAAAATAGAAATGGAGGTGATATTTCAGTTTGCGTTCCTTGCCGATGTGCGGGTCGCTCGAGATGTGGGTGACTGATGATCGCGGCGGGTCAAAACGAAACGTGTAGTTGGATTGAAAATAATCGCCGCGCCGGAGAGCGAGCGCGAGTCGTATATCGAAAGGAGGCATCTTGGCCGGCCCGCGATTGCGCACCGTGACCGAATCGTCTCGCGTTTCCAATTCCACGATAGCTTCGCTGGCGCGTGCAGGATCAAAACCGAAGACCGGAAGCATAGTGACCGTGTGTTCGATTTCGCTGAAATTGTCTATCACGAGCTCGAGCGGCGCGCGCATTCGCGTGGAAACCGGGTCGACCAAGGTCCAACCATCCATTGCGAGCGTTGGCGGGTGTTAATTATTCGCGGCCGCTTTGATCCAGATCGCTCCCGATGCTTCCGCGCATCCGTAGCTCGGAAGGCATGCCTGCATTTTTGGGGAGCTGGGGCTTTTCCCCTGTCCCTCGGAAGTGAAAGACCAGCCGTGATATGGACAAATCAATCTTTTCTGCTCAACGCGCCCCAGGCTCAGTTTCATGCGCCGGTGCGCACATTGATCGGCCACCGCGCCGAGTTGTCCATCTCCCTTGCGAAACAGGGCGATCGAGTGCCCGGCCACCTTGACTGCGACCACTCGATTCCGTGGCAGGTGGCGACTCGCTAACACCGGATGCCAGTAACGCAGAATGTGGCTATTCACATGCCGGCTGCTACTGAACGCTCGTCGCCGGGCGCCTGTTGAGCCGTTCCCGAAAAGCGGCGATAAGGTCCGGCTGCAGAATGGTGCCTTCGAAATTTAACTGCGCGGCGCTAAAACCCAGTTCCTCGAGCGCGGCCCAGTGCTGTCGCGCCTCGTTAGGCAGGATGAGACCAACCGTCGGAGGAAGCTTGGGCCGGGTCGCAGCAAGCAACGCGGAGAGAATGCAGCCGGTGATGCCGTGTGGGTTCAACATCGCGAAAAGAAGCTGCGGAAGTTCGCTCGGTAATCCCGGCGCGATCGTTTCGGGCACATGCGCAATTCTCGGAATAGGCACGCTGCTGCGAACAAATCCCCCTTCGGTGAAAAGGATGTCTTGTTTCCGCATGAATCGCTCCAGCGCGGAGGGGCCGTGTAAACAATGCGGCGCGGAGTCATCCACCACCAACGTCCCCGGCGCCAGTTGCGCAACGTCGAGGGCGTTCGCCACATTTGTCGCGCACACGATAACACTGGCGGCGGCAATATCTGCGACAGAATCATATCCGCCGGCATTGACGACGCGAACCGTGCCATCGTATTTGTGCTCCAGACGGAGCGTCTCGATTAACTCCTGGAAGAACTCTGCGCTGCGATACGGATCGTACAGTAGCAATTGCGCGGGATGGGGCAGCACGTCGAGCATCAGACGCAAGGCGCCCAATCCTATCGAGCCGATGCCGTAAAAAAGCACGCCCTCTTCTTCGAGCTCGCGCTCTGCTTCGCGCAGTAATGCCTGAAGATTCACGATCACACTGGCAATGGTAGTAGCATGTCCGGTCGTGACCGCGGCAAAGCCGCTCCTGCTTGCACAAGCCGCTTGAACTTCCGCTCCGTAGTTCGTCGCTGGCGGAATCAGGCCGGTTAGCGCGACGCAGCGCGCGCCGCAGTCTGATGCCTGCCTGATTCCATCGAGCAGGTGAGGCAGAAGCGAGGACTCGTTAGGCGTGACCTGTGCCGTAGTAAGGGGCAGCATAAAGATGCCGACAGATCCGAGCGGGGTTTGCAGGATCAGATCAAAAGAGACCCGGCCACCATTCATCCGTTCGAAGAAGGCCCCTGACGACACATTCGCGTGCTCAAACAAGCTGTCGGGCCACGACATCAGCGCTCCGGCGGTTAGGCGATCGAGCTTTTCTGACCCGATGAGCTCGACGAGCGGTCTTCCTTCCTTGCGTAAAAGAGGAGCGGTGATTTCACCTGGCGTCTCGACCTCATCGGGAAGCGGTTTGATCGGCGTTTGCGTGGCCGGCATGGCCTTGTTCATCTGCTTGAGCAACCGATGTGCGATTTGCTCTACCGTTATGTCGGCGTTGAACACATCCATTGGCAGTTCGCAGCCGGCGTGACCTTCGATTCGCACCTTCAACTCCACTGCCATGAGCGAGTCTAATCCATTGCCGCGATCGGTCCGCGCAATTTCTGACGGCGCCATCCGAAGCGTGGCAGCCAGTTGCGCCACGACGAAATCAGACACCGCTGCAATTTGCTCCTCCGGTGGAAGGCGCAGAACAGTCTCACGCCATTCATCCGCGGCCCCATCGTGAATTCGCCTCGAATTTTCAACCTGGACTAGATCGCGGAACACAGGTGACGTGCCGAATTTGGCACTGGCGCGACCAAGCTTGCCCCAATCTACGTCCATCACACCGACTTGAGCCTCCTGACTTGCCATCAACCGAGCTAGAGCCGAGAGAGCATCGCGCGAAGATAACGGCTGCACACCCATTCTATTAAGAAAGCGTCGCATCTCCGGGCGGTCGGCAAGCGTTCCTACGTCGGAAATCTGCCCCCAATTCACGCTGAGGGCTGGAAGCCCCAAAGCGCGGCGGTGGTGAGCGAGTCCGTCGAGAAACGCGTTTGCTGCTGCATAATTTGCCTGTCCTGGCGGGCCGATGATTGCTGACAGCGAAGAAAACAGAACGAAACAATCGAGCGGCATTTCTCGGGTTTGCGTGTGCAAGTTCCACGCACCGGTGATCTTGGGCGCAAAGACAGTCTTTAAATCACCGCGCGTCAGCTCCGGGAGCGGACGATCGCGTAACACCATCGCCGCGTGAAAAACGCCACGCAGCGGCGGCGCGGTTTTTTTCAAACGACCCAGCATCACCGCCCGTGCCTTGGGATCGGCGACATCTGCGGAAATCGCCGTGACTGAGACGCCCCGGGCGCGCATTTCGTCAATGGCGCACCCGTCTTGCGCGGAGGGTTTGCCGCGGCGACTAACCAAGGCGAGATGCATGGCTCCGCGTTCGACCAGCCAACGTGCGGTAGCCAGGCCGAAGCCGCTTAGGCCACCGGTGATCAAATACGTGCCGTCGGAATTTGGCCAAAACTCGGCTGGAATTTCCGGAGCGCGCTCCAGATCGAACTCGAGGATGATTTTCCCAATGTGCTGTGCGCCCTGCATGAGCCGAAATGCGGATACCGCGTCGCGCGCGGCGAATTTCGTGCACGGAATCGGTTTGAGTTTTCCCCGATCAAATTGGTCCGCCAAAAACCGCCGCAGCACGCGCTTCTCCGTCCCGCGAGAAGAAAGCACCGCAGATAAATCGAAAGCAAAGAATGACAGCGATCGTTGGAACGCGGCGAGCGGCAGTGCATTGTTTTCAAACAGATCGCGCTTGCCGATCTCCACGAATCGCCCGCGAGGCGCACAGATTGCGAGACTCTTTTGCTGAAATGCCCCCGCAAGCGAATTCAGCACAACGTCCACGCCGCGCCCATTAGTGTGATGAAGAATTTGGTCGGCGAAGTCGAACGTGCGCGAATCCATGACAAGCTCCACGCCGCGCGAGCGCAGGAAGGCGCGCTTCTCCTCATTGCCTGCAGTCGCGAGCACCCTGGCCGCGAGCTGCTGCGCTAGTTGCACTGCTGCGAGGGCAACTCCGCCGGCAGCGGCGTGTATCAATACAGTTTCATGGCGGAGGAGTCGTGCCAGCGTCTGCAGCGCGTGATACGCGGTGCCAAAGACCACAGGAATCGAAGCAGCTTCTGCGAAGTCGAGATTCGGCGGAATTTTCCACAGGGCTTCGGCGGATACGGTCAGATGTGAACTGAATGCGCCTCCCGCGGTGGCAAAGCCCATTACATGATCGCCCGGCTTGAATGTCCTTACCGCCCGGCCCACGCGAGTCACGCGCCCGCTAAATTCATCTCCAAGGCTTGGTAATTCGCCCTCGCTCAACGGATAAATACCGAGCAGTTTCATTAGGTCGCGGAAGTTCAGTCCCACAGCGGCGACTTCGATTTCGACTTCGCCACGACCAGGTGGCGGCCGCGAATGCCCGCGAAATTCGAGCGAATCGACTCTACCCGCTTGCCGGACGTAAAGCTCGTAGGCCGGCGGACGTGCTGCCACGCAGGAATTCTTCGGTTGGAATTGTCGCAAGCGTCGAACCCGTCGCGCGTCTTGGCGCAAAGCGACCTCCGGTTCGATTTCAAGGGCCAATAGTTCCTGCACCAACTGCTCCGGTAACAAAGTATCGACGCAGTCCACCAGCGAGATGTGCCATTGCGGCTGCTCGGTCTGGACAGACCGCACGAATCCCCAAAGCAAAGCCGCGGCCGGTATAATGCTTTCCCGATCATTCACGCATTGCGCCTGGCGGGTGACAACGATCCAGCGTGCCGGGCCCTCACTCGCGATCGCCAGCCGGCCCTGAATCAGGGCAAGGAGTGTAGAGCAGCCGTGCTGTTCGCTTAATGCGGCCGCCGGCGAATCGTCGTCCCAATTCCAGAGATAAATCACTCGTTCCGCAAGCGGGCCGCGAGCAGCAAGAGTTTTCCAGAATTCGATGGCCCAATCGGTGCACTGCGGGTCCACCGTAATTCCGCTGCCATTGCTTTGCTGAGATTTTGGGTCGGCGAAGACAAAAGTCGTCGACATCTGTTTTTCTTGGAGCGCTGCGCCTAACGACAAACCGAACTCCTGGCGATCCGAAAAGATTACGACTTCACCTGCAGCGCGATCTGCGGATCCAGTGGCGGAGAGTGGCATCGGTTCCCACGCCAACTCGTAGAATTTGCGCTCCCGACGCGCCGGGCTCGAGCCGGAGTCAATTGTGCGCACGGTTAATCCGTTCAATTGCGCAACCACGCCACCGCTCGCCTCATGAATACTGAGATCGACTACATAAGAGCTCGCCCTGCGTTCGGTGATCCGCAGATGACTCCAAACCTTTTCCGGCAGTGGTTCGAAAAGCCGCACTTGCCGCACCGACGCTACGACGGCGCGAGAATCCTCACGGAGATCATGTTCGAGGGCCGCACTGGAGTGAAAGCAACTGTCGAGCGATGGCGGAAACAGGAGATAATCCGGCGGCCCCCGTTCCGCTCGATCGACAATTGTGCTGACCGCTTCGTCGCCACCGATTCGGAGCGAAACCATCCCCTGAAATGCCGGTCCGAACACTTGGCCGATTTGACTTAGCGCGCGATAAAGCTTTTGGGGATCATGTTCCTCATTGAGCGAGTCGCGGAGCAGTTCGAGATCGGCTTTTGCGGGAATATCCAGACGTCCAGGCCGATAGAGACCCTGAGCGTGAAGCTTCCAGGCGGAAGGTGCATCCGGAGGCGCGGCAAAAATGTGAAACGAAGCAGCCGCGGGATCTAGTTGCAGGCAAGTGGGGACCGGCTGTTCCTCCGGCAGAAAAAGCAAGTGATGAAAGCAGATATCTTCGAGAAAAATGGTGCTTTCGCCGAGCAATTCGCGGACCGCTGCTGCCGCCATTTCAAGATAAGCGGCGGCCGGCAGAACCGCCGAACCTGCCAGCCGGTGATCGGCCAGCCATGCGACGAGCCGAGAGTCGAGGCGATTTAACCAAGTGGGCTGTGGATTCCGCTGCCGATCGCCAAGCAACGGATGCGGCGGAGCGCTCCGCAAGTCGCGCGCGGCGTCCGCAGATTCGTGCCAGACGCGCTGGCGTTGCCATGGATACGCCGGCAGGCGCAACGCTTGCGCGGGCCGGGTGTAAAATGCTGGCCAGCGGACGTTCGCACGACTTCGATAGAGTGCCGCGAGCGCATGCAACATGGTGCTTCGCTCGTTCTCACCGCGGCGCAGGGAAGCTACGCCTACCGCGGAGGACTTTTGCGCCAGCGTAATCTCCGCTAATGCTGAAGCCATAACCGGATGGGGGCCGATCTCGACCACGACCGTGCAACCTTCGACGAGCGCGCGTTCAATCGCGGTGGCGAATCGCACTGGCTGCCGAACATTGTGCCACCAGTAGTCCGCGTTGACTTCCGGGCCGTGGACGGGCTCACCCGTCACCGTCGAAATCATCAGCGCCTTTGACACAGCCCCGGCGATGCCTGCCAAGTCTTTGCGCAGACCCCCTTCGATCGGGTTCATCTGCGCACTGTGAAAGGCGTAATCGATCGGCAAAAATCGACAGAAAGTTTTCGCCTCCTGCAAGGCCGGCGCAATCTCAGCCAATGCGCTCGCATCTCCGGAAAGCGTAATCTGTTGTGGAGCATTGAAGGCAGCTATCGCGATTCGCCCGGCAAACCTTTTCTCCCATTGTCTCGCGCCCTCTTCCGAGATACTCGCAGCAAGCATTCGTCCGAGGCCGTGCATTTTTGATTGCCATCGACTTCGGGAAATGACGACGCGCATAATTGCTTCGAGCTCGAATATGCCCGCGGCCCAAGCGGCCGCCGCTTCGCCCACACTGTGCCCAATCAATACGTTTGGCTCGATCCCCCAGGAGCGCCACAGTTCGACCAAACTTATTTGCAAAGCAAAGAGCGCCGGTTGGGCAATGTCAGTGCGATCGAGCGCCGAATCCGCCTCTGTGGCGAGAAGTGAATCGAGAAGCTTTGGCCCTCCCAGCTTTTGGCAGACCGCATCGCACTGCTCCCAGACGTCGCGAATAATTTTCTCGCGATGGTAAAGCTGACGCCCCATCGCCCACCATTGCGAACCCTGGCCACTGAAAACAAAGGCGATCTTTGGAATCGCAGTTGCAGGTGAAAGATCGCCGGCCGATTGGCGCAGGGACAGCAACTGCGTTTGCAGGCTTGAGAGCGAATCCGCAACCAGAGCGGTGCGCAACGAATGATGAGATTTACCGAGGGCAGCGGCCGCGCAAAGATCGCGCAAAGAAAACGGTGGCGGCGTGTTGTCTGAGATGAATTGCGCAAAATCGTTGGCGTAGTCCGCCAGCGCTCTCGCACCGCGTGCCGAGAGCGGAAAAACGCACGGCTCATCGAGCAGATCCGGCACGAGATCCAAAGCGGGCGCAGGAGCCAGCAGCGCATGAGCGTTGCTACCGCCAAATCCGAACGAGTTCACGGCCACATGCGGAGTTCGTCCATCAAACGAAGGCAATGGCGTAAGCGTTGTTGGAACAACAATACGATCCATGGGCAGCCGCGGATTTGGGGATTCGAAATGTAAATTTGGTGGCACTGAATGTTGCTCCAGGACGAGCACTGCTTTCACCAGGCCCGCCAACCCAGAGGCAGGCTCCAGATGACCGAAATTTGTCTTAACCGAGCCGAGCAGTAACCGCTCGTTAGGCGCTCGACTTTTCGTCAAGACCGCGGCCAGGGCGCGCACCTCGATTCGATCGCCCACTGTCGTGCCGGTGCCGTGCGCCTCCACGTACGCGATGTCGCGCGCATCGACCTGCGCGGTTTGCAGGGCCTCGCGGATCATTTCCTCTTGCGCCTCCTGACTGGGCACGGTCAGGGTGCTCGATCGACCATCCTGGTTTGAAGCCGTGGCAATCAGCAAGGCACGCGGCTTCAGGCCGAGACCTTGCGCGAGTCGAAGTGGCATGAGCAAAATGGCGGCGGCGCCTTCGCCGCGGACATAACCATCGGCGCCGGCATCGAAAGCGCGGCAACGTCCGCGCGGTGAAAGCATGCGCGCCTGGCTGAAACCGATGCTGGCCTCGGGACTCAACAGGGCATTCGCACCTCCCACCACGGTGTAATCGCACTCGCCTAACCAGAGGCTTCGCGCAGCGAGATGGAGCCCGACCAGCGAGGAAGAGCAGGCCGTGTCGACGGCAAGACTTGGACCGCGGAAGTTGAAGAGATAAGAAAGCCGGTTTGCGGCAATGGAAAGGGCGCCGCCGATGTTCACGTATCCATCAATCGACAGTGTGTCGAGCCGGTGGAGAGTCGGATAATCGGCGTGGGAGATACCGATGAAGACGCCGGTTCTACTGTCGGCCAGTTGCTCCGGCGGCAGTCCCGCATCTTCGATGGCCTCCCACGTTACTTCCGCCAGCCACCGATGCTGCGGGTCGATACGCGCAGCTTCGCGCGGCGCAAGACCGAAGAATGCGGCGTCGAACATATCCACATTGCTGACGAACCCACCCCACCGACTCACCATTCGACCTGGTGCTCCGGGGTTCGGGTGATAAAAACGGGCGGCGTTCCATCGCTCTTCCGGGACCTCGGTGATCGCGTCTACTCCATCACGGAGCAGCTTCCAAAATGAGCCCGGATCGTTTGCGCCGCCGGGAAAGCGGCACGCCATTCCAACAATCGCGATGGGCTCTCGCACCGGCATATCTCAGAGAGATTAGATTCCGGTTAGAGCAATAACTCACGCTAAAAATCTTTTTCAGTTTCGAATAACAGTTTAGTTCGAGATCCTTCATCAGGACGGTCCTGGGAAAGTACGTGCACATCTTGGAATTGGATGCTTTGTTCGCGCCTGAGATCGATTCATTGCTACCGATGCGATTGACCGCGGGGCTCTCGATTGATAACAATCCAATCCGGGCTCCAGCTCCGTGAATTGAAAAGAAGAGGGATAATTAATCCGAAGCAAATCTCGCCGCCGCTTCTTGTTCTCCTGCTGCTTCTAGCGTTGCTCGATGGTGGTTGCGGCAAACGTGAGGTCGACACGCGGACGCGCGATCGCGCCGGTAAACCTGTTTCTGCTATAACTGCTCTTGGCCGTGTCACGCCAGGCCGCGCGGCTATCGCTGTCGCAGCCGAGCCCGGCAGCCGAATCCTAAAGCTTGAAGTTAGCGAAGGGAAGAAGGTCAAAGCCGGAGATGCTCTGGCCTACCTGGATACGTACACGTTGAGAAAGGCGGAACGTGATGCCGCCAAAGTGACTCGCGACGAAACATGGGAGCGCCTCGAAACCGAAATGGCTTACACCCACGCCTTGGTGGATCAAAACCGCGAAGCCGTGCAGCTTTTGGAGGTGGCGGTGGAGCACGAACGCAAAGAACTGGTCCGCTTTGAATCGTTACTCGCGTCCAAGACCGTCCAGCAACAGAGCTTCGAGGCACAAAAGTTTCTAGTCCAGAGCCGCGAAGCCGAACTAGGCAAGGCAAAAGCGGAGTTTCGATCCGCTGAAGCAGCGCTGGCGCGTATCCGCAGCACGGTCGGACTGCAATCCGCTGAGGCGCGTTTGAAAACCGCGGAGGCGCAGCTCGAGCTCACTATCATCCGTGCACCGATTGATGGCGAGATCCTGAAAGTTTTTACTTATCCCGGAGAACGG
>Ga0066709_100005074_pt1 | contig 10721 bp, 9 predicted proteins | sample GraSoiAngelo_158_FD_79665 | JGI IMG/M metagenome (GOLD analysis project Ga0066709, IMG submission 79665) | Grasslands soil microbial communities from the Angelo Coastal Reserve, California, USA - 14_1009_16_30cm | ecosystem: Environmental > Terrestrial > Soil > Grasslands | place: USA... | reverse complement strand
CGATGTGCTATGGTTAAACCTCTCCGTTGTCGGCAGCGATATGGACTACGACAGCTTCTTCAAACAGCGCCTCGATGCGCTCCGCGCCGAGGGGCGATACCGCGTCTTTGCCGATCTCGAGCGGCGCTGCGGCCGGTTTCCGCGCGCTTTCGACCACCGGATCGGCGCCGAGGTCACGGTGTGGTGCTCGAACGACTATCTAGGGATGGGCCAGCACCCGGCCGTGCTGGCGGCGATGGCGGACGAGCTGCGCGGATCCGGCGCCGGGGCGGGCGGCACCCGCAACATCTCGGGCACCAGCCATGCCCATGTGCTGCTCGAACGCGAGCTCGCCGATTTGCACGGGTGCGCGGCGGCGCTGGTCTTCACCTCCGGCTTTGTCGCGAACGAGGCAGCGCTGTCGACGCTCGCTAGCAGCATGCCCGGCATGGTCGTGCTGTCGGATGCAATGAACCACGCCTCGATGATTGCCGGCATCCGCAACAGCCGGGCCGAGCGGCTGATCTTCCGCCACAACGATCCCGACGACCTCGCCCGCCTGCTCGCCGGCCTGTCGCCCGAGCGGCCAAAGCTCGTCTGCTTCGAGTCGGTCTATTCGATGGATGGCGACATCGCGCCGATCGCCGAATTGTGCGACGTCGCCGACCGGTTCGGCGCGATGACTTATCTCGACGAGGTGCATGCGGTCGGCCTCTACGGGCCGCGTGGCGGTGGCATCGCCGAACGTGACGGCGTCGCCCATCGGCTGACCGTCATCCAGGGCACCCTCGCCAAGGCGTTCGGGGTGATGGGCGGCTACATTTCCGGCTCGGCCATGCTGGTCGATTTCCTACGCGGTCACGCGCCTGGGTTCATCTTCACCAGCGCGTTGCCGCCATTGCTGGCGGCCGGGGCGCTTGCCGCGGTGCGTCATCTGAAGGAGAGCCAGAGCGAGCGCGACGCGCATCGGGAGCGGGTCGCGACCGTCAAGCGCCGCCTTGCTGCCGCGGGGATCCCGGTCATGGCGAACGACAGCCACATCGTGCCGGTCCTGGTCGGCGACGCCGCGCTGTGCCGCACCGCTTCCGACCGCCTGCTGCGCGACCACCAGATCTATGTTCAGCCGATCAACTATCCGACCGTGCCGCGCGGCACCGAACGGCTGCGGCTGACCCCGACGCCACTGCACAGCGACGCCGATATCGACGCGTTGACCGCGGCCCTTGTCGAGGTCTGGCAGAGCCTCGACCTGCACAAGGCCGCCTGAGCGCTGCGCTCGCTGATCATCCGCCTCCCGTTCAGCCGCTTCTGGTCCAGTCTGGCGCCGACCACCCGCGCGGCGTTATGGATGCTGCTCGGCGGGTTCTGCGCGGTGATGATGAATGTGCTGATCCGCCTCGCGGCACAGCGCATGCACCCGTTCGAGGTGACATTCTTTCGCTGCCTCTTCAGCCTGTTTGTGATGCTGCCCTTCATCATCCGGGCCGGCCCGAGCTTGCTGACCACCCCGAAGTTCGGTTTCTACACCTTGCGCGCGGTGGTCGGGCTGATCTCGATGCTGAGCTGGTTCTACGGCATCACCTTCGTTCCGCTCGCGACCGCCACCGCCGTCAATTTCACCGCGCCCTTGTTCGCGACGATGGCGGCCGCGCTGATCCTGCACGAGGATGTACGGCTGCGGCGCTGGGCGGCGGTGGTGATCGGTTTCGCCGGTGTCCTCGTCATCATGCGGCCGAGCCGCGAATCGATGGATGCGATGCTGCTGCTGATCCTGCTCTCGGCAGCCAGCTCGGCGATGAACAACATCACGGTCAAATACCTGGTGCGCACGGAGCGCCCGAACACGATTGTCGCATTGTTTTCGGTCTATCTGACGCCATTGTCGCTGATCCCGGCACTGTTCGTCTGGCAATGGCCCGATCTGCGGACGCTCGGCGCGCTGGCCGGGCTCGGCGCGATCGGCACCTTGGCGCATCTCTCGGTGGCGCGCGCCTATCTGGCAGCCGATGCCAGCGCCTGTGCGCCCTACGAATTTGTCCGCCTGCCCTATGCGGCGCTGATCGGCTATCTGTTGTTCGGCGAGGTCAGCGACGGCTGGACCTGGGTCGGCGCCGCGATCATCGCCGGCGCCGCGATCTACGTCGCGCACCGCGAGGCCAAGCTGGCGCGCCTCGGCCGCACTGTCGCGGCGACGCGGCCGGCGGTGCGCTGACGCGCTCGAAGCAGAGGAGGGAAGGGATGGACGTAGCGGGGCAAGCGGCGTTGATCAGCGGCGGCGGCTCTGGGCTCGGCCGCGCCACCGCCCAGGCGCTGGCGCAAGCTGGCGCGCGGGTCGCCGTGCTTGACATCAACGAGGCCGCCGCGGTCGCGGTGGCCAAGGAAACCGGCGGCTTCGCGGTGGCCTGCGATGTGACGAATGCCGCCGATACCGAGCGGGCGGTCGCCGCGGCGCGCGAGCGGCACGGGCCAGCGCGTCTTGCCGTCGCCTGCGCCGGCATTGGCACGGCCGGCCGCATCGTCGGCCGCGACGGGCCGTTGCCGCTCGACGAGTTCCGCCGCACGATCGAGGTCAATTTGATCGGCAGCTTCAACCTGCTGCGCCTCGCCGCCGCCGATCTGACCGGGCTCGACCCGCTCGGCGATGGCGAGCGCGGCCTGATCGTGCTGACCGCATCGGTGGCCGCCTACGAGGGACAGATCGGGCAGGCGGCGTACAGCGCCTCGAAGGGCGGCATCGTCGGCCTGACCTTGCCGGCCGCGCGCGAGCTGGCGCGCTACGGCGTGCGCGTCGTGGCGATCGCACCCGGCATCTTCGCCACCCCCATGCTCGCCGGCCTGCCGCAGAATGTGCAGGACAGCCTCGGCGCCAGCGTGCCGTTCCCGCCGCGCCTTGGCCGCCCCGAGGAATACGCGCAGCTCGTGCTCGACCTCTGCCGCAACGTAATGATCAACGGCTCCGTCGTGCGCCTCGACGGCGCCTTGCGGATGGCGCCGCGCTGAAAGTCGTCCCGCTAAAAGTCGCGGTGGCGTAGCTCGTTATTGACGCGGCGGTCGCCGCCGAGCCAGCGCTGCAATTCGCTGTGCGCGTCGGCGCGCCGCAGCGCGTCGATCTCGGCGACATCGGGCGGGTCGCAGGTGAACTCGACGATCAGCCCGTCCGGCGAATTCGTGTAGACCGACTTGCAGTAGCCGTGATTGGTTTCGCGGAATTTCTCGCCGGCGGCGTTGAGTCGCGCCTTCAGCGCCTCATAGGTCGGGTCGTCGACCTTCAAGGCGATATGGTCGTAGCGCCCGATCTCGGCCGGCACCTTGGCCTGGGTGCGCTCATACATCTTCGGGTCGGCGAATTGGAAGAAGGCGAGCGCGCTGCCATCGGCGAGGCCGAAGAAGGTGTGGCAGAATTCGAGGTCCTGACCGGTCTCGCTGTTATGCGATTTCTCGCACCAGGTCGCGACCAGCGGGATGCCGAGCAGATCCTCGATAAAACGGCGGTTCGCCTCGTGATCCTTGACCACATAGGCGTGGTGATGCAGCCGCAACGGCAGGCTGGGCAGGCTCTGTGCGGTGCTGCGGGCCGTCCGCTCGATCGTATCCATCTCGACCTCCGTTCTCGGCCGCATTGACGCGCGGCGTAACGCTTTACAAGCTGCGGCGAGGATAGGACCACGCCCCGTCACCCGGCAAGGAGCGAGACATGGAGCTGCCGCTCGACCATCGGCTCAGCATCGGCATCCAGAACATTCATCGCCGCACCGAGCCCGCGACCGAACCGTGGCGGCCGACGATCGACGAGATGCAGGCCCTGGTGCGGCTCGTCGATGATTGCGGTTACGACTCGCTGTGGGTCGGCGATCATCTCGCCTTCGCGGTCGCAATCCTCGATCCGCTGCTGCAATTGGCTCAGGCCGCCGTCGTCAGCCGGCGGCTGAAGCTCGGGTGCAATGTCTATCTGCTGCCGCTGCGCCATCCGGTGCCGGTCGCGAAGCAGGTCGCGACGTTGGATCATTTGTCCGAGGGAAGACTGATCTTCGGGGTCGGCGTCGGCGGGGAATTCCCGAAGGAGTTCGAGGCCTGTGGCGTGCCGCTCGCCGAACGTGGCGCGCGCCTGACAGCGGCGATCCCACTCTTGCGGCAGCTGTGGAGCGGCGAGCCCGTCACCTATGAAGGGCGGCATTTCGGCGGCTTCCGCGAAGTATCCATGCAGCCGCCGGCGCGCCAGCCCGGTGGGCCGCCGATCTGGGTCGGCGGCCGCGCCGACGCGGCGCTCGCCCGTGCCGGCCGGCTGGCCGATGGCTGGATCTCCTATGTCGTGACGCCGGAGACTTACCGCGCCGGGCTCGTCACGATTGCCGCCGGCGCCGAAGCAGCCGGGCGCCCGATCGAGCGCTTCGGCACCGGCCATCTCTTGTTCGCGCGGCTCGACGCCAGCTATGAGCAGGCGCTCGACGCGGCGGCGGCGACATTGAGCCATCGCTATGCGATGGATTTCCGCCGTGCCGCCGAGCGCTATGCCGCGCTCGGCCGCCCCGAGCAGGTCGCCGAACGCATCCGCTCCTTCTATGACGCCGGCGTCCGCCATCTGGTGCTCGATCTCGTCGGGCCCTACGAGGAACGTCCCCAGCAGATCGAAGCCTTCGCGCGCGAGGTGCTGCCGCTGCTGGCCGACATCCGTCCTTCGTAAACTTATCTCGCCGAGGCCACCGCGCTGCTCGCGTGCAGCGCCGCGATCTCCGCGGCCGAGAAGCCCCAGTCGCGCAGCACCGCCTCGGTGTGCTCGCCGACCCGCGCCGGCGGGTGTTGCACCCGGGTCGGGGTACCCACGAAACGCGGCGCCGGGCCGGGCTGCGGGATCCCGTCGACCTCGACAAAGCTGCTGCGGTGGCGATTGTGCGGGTGCTCGATCGCCTCCGACATGCGCAAGACCGGCGCGAAGCAGATGTCGGTCTGCTGCATGATCTCGGTCCATTCGGCCCGGGTCTTGCGCTTGAAGATGCGCTTCAGCCGCTCCTGCATCTCGGGCCAGCGCCCGCGGTCGGTCTGCGGCGGCAATTCCTCGCCCTCAAGTCCCGTATGTTTTAGGAGCAGTGCATAAAACTGCGGCTCGATCGCGCCGACCGAGACGTATTCGCCGTCCTTGGTCTGGTAGACCTGGTAGTAATGCGCGCCGCCATCGGTGCGGTTCTGGCCGCGCTCCTCCTTCCAGGCGCCGGAGGCCAGCGCGCCATACATCATCATCATCAGCGAGGCCGAGCCTTCGACCATCGAGCAGTCGATGACCTGGCCCTTGCCGGTCGAGCGCGCATTGATGATGCCGGCCAGAACGCCCATCGCCAGATACAGCGCGCCGCCGCCGAAATCGCCAACCAGGTTCAACGGCGGCACCGGCGGCCCGCCGGCCTCGCCGATCGAATGTAAGACGCCGGAGAGCGCGATGTAATTGATGTCATGCCCGGCGATATGCGCGATCGGGCCGTCCTGTCCCCAGCCGGTCATGCGCCCGTAGACCAGCTTCGGGTTGCGAGCGAGGCAGAGGTCCGGGCCGAGGCCGAGCCGCTCCATGACCGCCGGCCGGAAGCCTTCGAGAAGCGCGTCGGCCTGGTCGATCAGGCGCAGAACCGCATCTACCGCCGCCGGGTTCTTCAGATCCACGGCGATGTTGCGGCGGCCGCGCGCCAAGAGGTTGAAGCGGCTGTCATTGCCGTCGCGGTCGGTATCGTGACCGACCATCGCCGCGCGATCGACCCGGATGACCTCCGCTCCCATGTCAGACAGCAGCATCGCGCAGAACGGTCCCGGTCCGATGCCGGCCAGCTCGACGATCCTGATCCCCTCAAGCGGTCCCATGGCCATTCCTCGGTGTGTTTGCGCTCTTTGTGTCATTGCGAGCAAAGCGAAGCAATCTCGTGCCGGCAATGCTCAATCCATCGAGATTGCTTCCTCGCTCCGCTTCTCGCAATGACAGTGGTGGCGAGGACGGTCGCTAGGGCCGGCCGAAGGCGCGCAGGAAGGTCGCGACCGCGCCGGCCGCAATGTTGGCCAGGGCGCCCGGGTGGTCCCGGCTGGCGACCTCAAACAGCCGCCGCAGATGAATTTCACCCCGCACCAGCGAAACGAATTGTTCGGCGGCCAACCGTACGTCGTCGATAACCAGCGTGCCCGCCTCGGCGGCACGCTGGAGAAACCCTTCGATCTGGGTCCGGTTGCGCTCGGGGCCGGCCTGCCAGAACACCTCCCCGAGCGCCGGAAAGCGGGTCACCTCGCCGATGATGATGCGGTTGACCGCGACCGCTTCCGGCGACAGCACAAGGTCGAGAAAGCGGCGGGCGATCGTGTTCAGCGAGGCTTCGATGTCGCGCGGATCGAGCTCGAGCGCCGAGAACGCACCGAAACGCTGCTCGGCGACATCCGCGACGACCGCCCCGAAGAGCTCCTCCTTGCTGCCGAAATGAGCATAGACGGTCGCCTTCGACACTCCGGCTTCACGGGCGATCGCATCCATCGAGACAGCGCCGAAGCCGCTGGCGAGAAAGGCCCGGCGGGCGGCACGCAGAACGATCGCGGCCTTGCCGACGGCCTCTTCGCGCATATCCGGCATGCTCATCGGCCGAGCTTCCTTTTCAGGCAATCGGGTTGACAGCCCGCGCTCGCGCTTTCATCTTGAGGTTACGCTAAACTAAACCGTTCAGTCTAGTCGCCGAGCCGATGCGCACGCCTCTGCTGATCCTCGCCGCCGTGGTCCTGCTGGTTTTCGGCGCGGGCGGCGGCTGGTATTGGTGGACGTCCTGGCGCTTTCTGCAATCGACCGACGACGCTTATGTCCAAAGCGACGTCTCGCTGATCAGCCCAAAGACCGAGGGCTACATCAAGGAGGTGCGGGTTCGCGACAATGAGCCGGTGACAGCCGGCCAGGTTTTGTTCGCCATCGACGACCGCGATTTCGCCGCCAAGCTCGCCCAGGCCGAGGCCGCTATCGCCACCGCGGAAGCCAGCGTCGCGACCTACGCCACCCGGCTCAAGCTGCAGCAGGCGATGATCGATCAGGCGGCGGCTAGCCTGCGGTCGGCCGAGGCGGATCTCAGCCGCGCCCAGCTCGACTTCAAACGCTACACCGCGCTGGTGACCAGCGATTACGCCAGCCGGCAGCGCTATGAATCGGCCGATGCCGATTCCCGCAAGGCCGACGCGGCGCTCGGCAAGGCGCGAGCCGCTCTCGTCGCCGAGCAGAGCCAGCTTGCCGTCCTCGAATCGCAAAAGCGGGAGGAGGAGGCGAAGCTGGCGCAGGCCCGCGCCACCCTGCAATTGGCCAAAAACGATCTCGACAACACGGTGATCCGGGCGCCGATCGCCGGGATTGCCGGCAACCGGGCCGGCCAGATCGGCCAGTACGTCAAGCCGGGCACCCAGCTCTTGTCCCTGGTGCCGCTGCCAAGGGTTTTCGTGACAGCCAATTTCAAGGAGACCCAGCTGACCCGTATGCGGCCGGGCCAGCCGGCAGAAATCTCGGTGGATGCCTATCCCGATCAGCCCCTGCAGGGGCGGGTCGAGAGCTTCGCGCCGGGAAGCGGCGCCCAGTTCAGCCTGCTGCCGCCCGACAATGCTACGGGCAACTTCACCAAGATCGTCCAGCGTGTGCCGGTGCGCATCGCCGTGCCGGCCGACGGGCCGCTCGCGCGCTTGTTGCGTCCCGGGCTGTCGGTGACGGTCACGGTGAATACTCGCCGCGAGGGCGCCGCCGAGGCGGGTGATGGCATCGTCGGCGCGGCGCATGCCGGACCGGCATTGTCCGATCGGCGCGCTTCGCCATGAGCTGGACGCTGACCCTGCCATTGCGGCGGGTGCGTCTCTTGCGGGCGCGGCTGGCGGCCCCACAGCCGACCGATGTTGCACCGGCGCTGCCGGCGTCTCCTCTCCCGCCATCCCCCGTTGTACCGGCGCCGCAGCCGCGGCTGCGCGATTGGATCGGCGTGCTGGCGATGGTGTTCGGCCTCTTCATGGCGATCATGGATGTCCAGATCGTCACCAGCTCGCTGACCCAGATCCAAGGCGGATTGTCCGCGACGTCCGACGAGATCAGCTGGGTGCAGACCGCCTACCTGATTGCCGATGTCGTGATGGTGCCGCTGTCCGGCAGCTTGTCGCGCCTGTTGTCGACGCGGGTGCTGTTCGTCACCGCGACCTTGGGCTTCACCGCGGCGAGCGCGTTGTGCGCGACGGCTACCAGCCTTCCTCAGATGATCCTCTATCGCGCGATGCAGGGATTTTTCGGCGGCGCGATCACACCCTCGGTATTTCCCGTCGTCTACACCAAATTCCGCATGCCGCAATTGGCCTCGGTCATGGTCATGATCTCGCTGATCCTGAACCTGTCATCGACGCTAGGTCCGACGATCGGCGGTTTTTTGACCGACACCTTCTCCTGGCATTGGCTGTTTCTGGTCAACATCGTTCCCGGCATTCTGGTAGCCGCCGTCGTGTGGGTGACGATCGACATCGACCGGCCTGATTTATCCATGCTGCGCTATTTCGATTTTGCCGGGCTCGTGTTGATGGCGGTCTTTCTCGGCTGTCTCGAATACGCGATCGAGGAGGGCCCGCGCTGGGATTGGCTGGCCGATAACACGATCCTGACCGCCGTCATCGTGTCGAGCGTTGCCTCGATCCTGTTCTTCTGGCGCGTCCTGACCTATCACCAGCCGATCGTCGATCTGCGCGCCTTCCTGAACCGTAATTTCGCGCTCGGCTCGTTTTACACCTTTATCGTCGGCACCGGGCTCTATGGCGCAACCTATGTGATCCCGCTTTATTTGGCGCAGGTGCGCGGCTTCAGCGCCATGCAGATCGGCGAGACCGTCGTCGTCACCGGGCTCGCCCAGATGGCGCTGTCGCCGTTCAGCACATATATCGCGCGCACGCTCGATCTGCGCATCATGCTGGCGATCGGCATGGGCCTCTTCGCGATTTCGATGTATATGACCGCCTGCCTGACCAATCAGGCGGATTTCAACGAGCTGCTGATGCCGCAGATCCTGCGCGGCACGGCGCTGATGTTCTGCTATCTTCCGGCCAATCTGATCGCGCTCGGCACGATGCCGTCAGACAAGCTGAAAAACGCCGCCGGCCTCTACAATCTGACACGCGATCTCGGCGGCGCGCTCGGCCTCGCCACGATCAGCACGATCCTTAACGACCGGCTGCACTTCCATTGGAACCGGCTGATCGAGAACATCAACCCAGCGCGCCCGGCGGTGCAGCAATTCCTCGACGCGCAGACCAGCCGGCTCGACGGTCTGGTGCCGGGCGATTCCAGCCGCGCCGCGTTCAAATTGCTCGCCAATCTGGTGCGGCGTGAAGCGGTGGTGCTGACCTACAATGACGTCTTGATGCTGCTGGGCGTCGCGTTTGTTATCGGTCTTTTAATAATGCCGCTGGTAGGCCGGCCCCAATCGCGAATGGCGCATTGACGGGAGTGGCTTGATGCTGTCGAGCTTTCCGGCGCTGGTGACCGTGTTGGCGCTGCTCCTTTATATCGGCGTATTCGTCACCGTCGGCCGTGCTCGCGCCCGCTATGGCGTCCAGGCGCCGGCGGTAACCGGAGCCCCGCAATTCGAGCGCGCCCTGCGGGTGCAGCAGAACACGCTCGAGCAGCTGATCTGGTTCTTGCCGGCGCTTTGGCTGTTCGCGGCTTACGTCTCGCCGCTATGGGCCAGCATCATCGGGCTGGTGTGGATCGCCGGCCGCGCCTATTACGCCGTCTCTTACTACCGCGACCCCGCCACACGCGAAGCCGGCTTCATCATCGGCTTCGCCAGCAGCGGCGTCTTATTGATCGGCGCGCTGGTTGGGATCTTGGCCCATCTATTCTAAGACAGGTCGGTCCGATCCGCGAGCCAATCCTCGATCAGGCGGCGGGCGATCGAATCGAGGCGCGGCAAGCGGAACGTATCGTCGTCGGCATGGCTGGCGAGCCAGTCGCGCTCGAACCAGCGGGCATCCTCCAACTCGCCGTAATCGACCGCGATCTCGCTCGTCGCCGCCTCCGCATAAAAGCCGAGCATGATATTGGCCGGAAACGGCCAGGGCTGCGACGAATGGTAATGAACCGCGGCGACCTCGATCGCGGTCTCCTCGCGCACCTCGCGCGCGACCGCGTCTTCGAGGCTCTCGCCGGGTTCGACAAAGCCGGCGAGCGTCGAATACATGCCCGGCACCGGGAAGTTCTTGTTGCGGCCCAGCAGCGCGCGGTCGCCGTCGGTCACCAGCATGATGACCGCCGGGTCGGTGCGCGGGAAATGCATCGTGTGGCAAGCCGGATCGGTGCAGCGGCGCATATGGCCGGCCTCTTCGCTGCGGGTCGGATTGCCGCAGAGGCCGCAGAACCGGTGCCGCGAATGCCAGAACAGCATGGCGCGGGCAAAGGCCAGCAGCGAGCCCTCATGCCGTTCGAGGCGGGCGCCGAGCTGGCGCAGATCGGCGAAGCGCACTCCTGCTTCGGCGATGCCGGCCGCCGCCAGCGCCGGCGATTGCAGCATGTCGAGCGGCGTCTCGATCCCCGATACGTCGAGCGCGAAATGAGCCCGCTCGTCGATCAGCCCGAGAAACACGAACTCGCCGCGCGCCAGCCGCTCATCAATGTCATCGAGCGCGCCGAACACCGCCAGAAGTCCCTCGACCGTGATCGAGGCGGCGCGCGGCTCGCTCTCGGCAATTTCGATGACCAGGTTCTGGGTGCGCCAGACCGGGAT
>Ga0066709_100005073_pt1 | contig 10721 bp, 6 predicted proteins | sample GraSoiAngelo_158_FD_79665 | JGI IMG/M metagenome (GOLD analysis project Ga0066709, IMG submission 79665) | Grasslands soil microbial communities from the Angelo Coastal Reserve, California, USA - 14_1009_16_30cm | ecosystem: Environmental > Terrestrial > Soil > Grasslands | place: USA... | reverse complement strand
ACGTTCATCGATTCGTCGGCACGTCCATGCAGGAACCAGCAGCCGTCTTCGTCGATGCTGGCCCAGTCGCCGTGATGCCAGATGTGCGGCCATTTCGACCAATAGGTTTCGAGGTATCTTTCGGCGCTTCCCCAGACGCCGCGCGTCATCGAAGGCGCGGGCTTCGAGCAGGCGAGATAGCCGGTGCTGCCCGGAGGCACCGGGTTGCCGGCGTCGTCGAGGATCTCGACCGCCATGCCAGGCGCAGGGCCGCCGAGCGTGCACGGCTTCAACGGCTGGATCGGCAAGGGGAACAGGAAACAGCCGACGATCTCCGTTCCGCCCGAAATATTGATGATTGGAATGCGCCGGCGGCCGATGCTTTCGAAGAACCAGAGGTAGGACGTGTCGTCCCAGGGCTCGCCCGTCGAGCCTAGCAGCCGCAATGAATCGAGTTTGTACGCTCCGGGATTGCTCGTGCGCATGAGCAAACGAATCGCGGTGGGCGAAACGCCCAAGGTGGTGATGCCGTGATCGTCGACCATGCGCCACAGCCGGTCCGGCGTTGGATAATCGGGCGCGCCGTCGCAGAGGAAAATCGTGCCGCCGAAGTTGTGGTTGCCGATAATCGTCCACGGACCCATCATCCATCCGATGTCGGAGAGCCAGAAGAAGCGGTCCGCGGATTTGTGGTCGAACGCGAGATGAATTTCTTTCGACATCTGAACCAATGCGCCGGCATGCGTGTGGACGCAGCCCTTGGGCTTGCCGGTGGTGCCGGAGGTGTAGAGAAGAAGCGCGGGCGCCTCGGAATCTAGGTGCAGCGTAGGCGATGGATCGGCCGCGCCATTCCACTCGAGCACGATTCTTTCAACCGACGGAGCGCGCGCGCATGCTTCGCGAACTTTCGCTGCCAGAGGCAGCCGCTTGCCGCGCCGCTCCAGATGTTCAGCGGTGAAGACAACGCGAGCGCCCGAATCTGCCAGTCGCGTCGCGATCGCTCCGGCGCCGAATCCCGCGAAAATCGGCGCGACGATCAGGCCCAGCTTGAGGCAGGCGTAAAGAATAGTGACGACCTCGGGCGTCATCGGCATACACATCGCGACGCGATCGCCTTCCTTCAGATCCAGGGATCGCAGATAGTTCGCCAGACGATTGACGTCGGAGTGCAGGTCGGCGAAGCTGATCTCGCGCCTGTCGCCGTTTTCTCCCTCCCAGATGATCGCGGGATTCGCGCGGCTGACATGACGATCCAGGCAATTGTGGACGAGGTTCAGTTTTCCGCCGGTGAACCAGCGCGACCATTCGATGCCCCGCGATTGGTCGAGAACCTGACTATAGGGCTCGAACCAGGCGATGCCGGTTTCCTCGACCATCCGGGCCCAGAATTCCTCGATCCGGCTGGTCGAATAGCGCAGAAACTCCTCGCGATCGCGGAGGCCCAGGCGGCGCAGGAACCGCCAGACATTGGCCGCTTCAATCCATTCTTGCGAGGGTTCCCAGATCCACTTCACGCCGGATCGACGATCACTTCACGGTCTGCGCCGGGCTCCACGAAGCCCAGTATTCCTTCCACTCGCATCGCTCTCCGTCCGGCAGCACATGAATCGGGTTCAGGCCGTCGAGCATCACCGCGTATTCATCGGTAGCCGTTTTCTTGGCCTGATTCGCGAGCGCCTTGGGATGCGGGCCGTGATGAATACCACGCGGATGCAGGGTCGCCATTCCTGGCTTGATGTTGTCCTTACTGAAAAAATCGCCGTCGTGGTAAAAGATGAATTCATCGAAATCCGTGTTGCGGTGGAAGAACGGGACGCGAAGCGCGTCGGGGTCCTGCTCGAGCGGCCTGGGGACGAAGCTGCACACCACCGCGCCTTGCGTGATGAAGGTCGAATGCGCGCTCGGGGGCAGGTGCGCGCGATGGCTCATCACGGGCCGGATATCGCGGAGGTTGATCTTCCACACCGTGAGATCTCCCTTCCAGCCGACCACGTCCAGGGGGCTGAACGGGTAGAACACCTTCGAGAATTCGTCATCAACCTTGATCCGCACTTCGAATTCGTCGGTGCCCGACGGGCTCCGGTCGCTGAGCTGTGGGGCAGGCTCGGGCGTGACGACCACGCCGGGATCATACAGCGCGTGCTGTCCAATCAAGCCTTTCTCGGGCTGCTCGAACTCGCTTTTCGATTGGATGATCAGGAAGAAGTTGTCTTTGGTTTCAGGCGCGATGCGATACGTGACCGCTCGCGGCAGCACCAGGTAATCCCCGCGTTCAAATCGCAGCGGGCCGAAATCGGTTTCGATCGTGCCCTCACCACGGTGGACAAAGAGCAGCTCGTCGCCGTCGGCATTGCGGAAATAGAACGGCATGGGATGCGACCGCCGCGACACGTACAGCTTTACGTCGTCGTTGCCGAGGAAGGCGACAGGCGCGCCATTCGGGTCATTCTGGTCTGTGGGTGTCAGCTTGTTGAGATCGAGGCAGTGTGGGCGCAACTTCCCTTCGAAGCGGATCCAGTCCGTGGGCGGATGGGCGTGATAGAGGTGCGCTGTCTTGCCGTAGAATCCTTTGCGGCCGTGCTCCTCTTCATAAGTGCCCTCGGGAAGGCCGACATGTGCCTGGCGGGCGATTTTGCCTTTTTTGAGGGGATACATGCTTGTAGCATAGCGCTCGGCGAGCGAGAATGGCGGAGCACCACTCGAGAGATGTGCTCGAGGCTTTAACTAGAGGCGGCGATGGCTAGCGCAGCTCGATGCCCGCGACGACACCATCGGTGAGGCGCACGGTGCCCAGGGTCGTGTCTTTTTCCATGTAGCGGTAGATTTCGGCGATGTGGCCCTCATCGAACATCGTGATACGCGAGGCCGGCGTTCCGAGTTTGAGCAATTCCTCGCGGCTCGTCCCCGTCGCGATCTTTTTGAGATCCTCGACCGTCATTTCAGGCGGAGCAGGTGGCGGCGGAACCGGCACTGCCTCGGGCAGGACGGCTGCAGGCGCAGGCGGCTCGGGCGTCGGTGCTACGGGCGTCGCAGGTCCATGCTGCTTATGTACGGCAGCGCGCCGCACGGGAGGCGGCGGTACGGCGTTCGTCCGATCCTTCGGAATTCCAGGGCCGACTTCGAGGAGCGGCGAGGCAGGTGAGTTCTTCGGCTTCGCGGCGCCATCGGCGGCCTTGGCGGTATGCTTCTCCACCTTGTTGAAAACCGTTGTGAGGCCGTCACTTACCTTCTTACCCGCCACACCCCCGGCAGACCCGGCGGCGGCCGCCCCGGCTGCTTCGGTGAGCGACTGCGACCAAGCACATCCAGTCAGGCATATGACAAGGGCGATACGACTCATACAACACCTCCCCAACGCAGCGTACCAGCGACTGGTACCCATTGCATACAAGCCGATCACCTTATCTCCATTACAAAAATCTCTCAACACCACTAGCCAGTGGGTGGTTTTGGAGTTATGATCGAAGTGGGGAGGGTTACGTCCCGATGCCTGCTGTAGACACATCCGAGAAGATCCAGCCTGGCCTCACCACGACGCAAGCCCCGTTTATCGAGGAAGCGCAGAGCCACGGGCAACTTTACATCCACCAGCCCTATGAGCTCTATTCGGAAGAGAATCACGAAGCCTGGCGCCGGCTCTACGCCCGCATGCTTCCGCGATGGGACAAGTACGCCAATGAGCATTTTCGAGCGGGAATCCGCTCCCTGAGCCTGCCCGCGGACCGGGTGCCTCGCCTGGACGATGTGAACAGGTTCCTGAGACCGCTGACGGGGTTTCAGGCGAAGCCCGTGAGCGGGTACGTGCCGGCGTTTGTGTTTTTCGACTGCCTGCACAATCGTGAGTTTCCCACCACCATCACCATCCGCTCTTCCGCCAAGCTCGATTATCTTCCCGAACCCGACATTTTTCACGACATCGCCGGTCACGTGCCGATGCACACCGACCGTCACTTCGCCGATACGCTGGTGCGCTTCGGCGAGTGCGCGCACACGGCCGCGGACATCGTGAGCGGCATTCGTGATGAAACCGAGCGTATCCACACGCTCACCAACATCATCAAAGCGATGGCGCGGTTCTTTTGGTTCACCATCGAATTCGGCCTGATGCGTTCGCCGAACGGCTTGCGTGTGTATGGAAGCGGGCTGCTCAGCTCTTACGGCGAGATCGAGCACGCGATCGATTCGCCCAACGTGCAGCGCTACCCGATCCAGCTCGAGTGGGCGATCAACCAGGCGTTCGAGATCCATCATTACCAGCCGCTGCTGTTCATCGTCGACTCTTTCGATCACCTGTTTAGCCTCGTGGACCGGCTCGAGCAGTGGATGAAGGACGGCAAACTCAATCACGTCGCGCCTGGCGAACCGGGCGTGAATGAGTCCGATTTAAAGAGCTTTCTCGACGCCGCCAGGTAAACCGTAGCGCGCCCCGGAGTTTTTGGCGGGGTACGATAGAATTAAGGCGTGCAGCCCGATACCGCTCTCGATCTCGCAACCTCTCAACTGAACCGGGTACGCGACGAAATCGCAAAGATCATCGTCGGCCAGCAAGACGTGGTCGATGGAGTTCTGATCTGCCTGCTTGCCGGCGGCCATGTGCTGCTGGAAGGCGTTCCCGGGCTGGGGAAGACCACGCTTCTGCGCACGCTCTCGCGCGTCCTGAATCTGAAGTACTCGCGCATTCAGTTCACGCCGGATCTGATGCCCGCTGACATCGTCGGAAGCATGTTCATCGACACGGAGTCTCACTCGAAGACTCTGCGCTTCCAGCCGGGCCCGATTTTCGCCCACCTGGTGCTGGCCGACGAAATCAACCGCGCCACGCCGAAAACTCAGTCCGCTCTGCTCGAAGCGATGCAGGAGCACACGGTCACGAGCGGCACCGCGACGCACGAGCTCGAAGCGCCGTTTCTGGTGATGGCGACGCAGAACCCAATCGAAATGGAAGGGACGTATCCGCTTCCCGAAGCCCAGCTCGACCGGTTCTTGATGAAGATCCTGGTGAGATACCCTTCGCGCGAAGACTTGAACACGATCGTGGACCGCACTATTCAGAGGGACGAAGTCTCCATCCAGCGGGTTCTCAATCGCGAAGAGATTCTGGGTCTGCGCGGCGTCTGCCACCAGGTTTTGGTTGCCCCGCACGTCCAGCAATATGCGATCGACCTGGTGATGGCGACCCAGCCGGGGACCCCCGGCGCCCACGAACTGTCAACCAAGTTCATCCGTTATGGCAGCTCGCCGCGCGGCGCCCAGGCTCTGGTGGAATGCGGGCGTGTGCTCGCGCTGATGAAGGGCCGCCTGCATCTCGCAATCGAGGACATGGAGGCGGTGGCGGCCGCCGTGCTGCGCCATCGCATCATTCTCAATTTCGACGCACACGCGGACGGGCAGACTCCCGAAACGATTCTCGGCCAAATCATACCCAGCGTGGGCGCTGCGGTCCACTAAAGTGCCCGAAGCACTCATTGATAAGACGCTGCTCGAGAAACTCGAGCGGCTGACGGTCCATTGGCAGAAATCGCTGCCCGGACTGGTCGGGGGGCACAATACTTCGCGATTCGCCGGTTCCGGCCAGGAGTTTCTCGATCACCGCCACTTCCACCAAGGCGACGATTTGCGCGCGGTGAACTGGCGCGCTTATCTGCGTCTGGAAAAACTGTTCCTGAAGATGTTCCAGTTGGAGCCGCGTATTCCGGTGCGGGTACTGGTCGACGTCAGCCGTTCGATGGAGACGGGGGCGCTCCCGAAATTCGATTACGCGCGGAAGCTCGCGGCCGCGCTTTGCTACGTCGGCTTGGTGCGGCTCGATTCGATCTGCCTCCAGCCCTTCGCCAACAAGCTGTTCGACTCGTTTCTCGCCAGCGGCGGGCGGCATCGATTCCAGCCGGCGGTGAACTTCCTTTCGGGAATCACGGTGGGCGGCAAGACGGATTTTTTGGAAATCGCCCGGGAGTTCGTTACCGCTTATCCACAGCGAGGGCTGGCGATCATCATCTCGGATTTCCTCGACGACAGCGAGTGCGAAAAGCCCATTCAGTACCTGGCCGATTTCGGGCACGAGCTGATCCTGGTGCAAGTGTGGGCGGATGAGGACCGCGAGCCGCCTTGGGAGGGCGAGCTGGACCTCGAAGATGCCGAGACAGGAATGCGAGCGGAGTTGTCATTCGATTCCGGCGCGCGCAGCGTTTACGTAGCGGCCTTCGATACGTATTCCCAGAACTTGCGGCGAGTCGCGCTGCGCAACAATGGACGTTACGTGGGGCTATCCACGAGCGTCCCAGTAGAGGAAGCGATTTTCGGCCCGCTGGTGCGAAGCGGGGCCGTGCAGTAACAGAAGAAGCCAGAAGCCGGAAGACGGGGCCGGGAGATGAACTTCCTGAATCTAAGTCTCGGCGAGCTGATGGGGCTGGTGGGAACCATCTCAGCGGCCGTTGTGGCGCTGTATCTGCTCGACCGGTCTAAGCGCCGCCAGCTTGTGGCGACGCTGCGATTCTGGGCTCCCGCTGAAGTTCGAACTGAACTCAAGCATCGCCGGCGCATTCAGCAGCCGTGGAGTCTGGTCCTGCAGCTCTTGAGCCTGGCTTTGCTCCTCCTCGCCATGGCCGGACCCAGGTGGAGCGGCGAGGATCGCTCATCGCGCGATCACGTGCTGATCCTCGATACCTCGGCCTGGATGGGCGCGCGTTCGAGACAAGGAACCCTGATGGACGACGCGCGGGCGGCGGCGCGCGCGTACTTAAAGTCGTTGCCGTCCCGCGATCGGGTGATGCTGGTGCGGGCCGATGCGCTGGCAACCCCGGCGACGGCCTTCGAGTCCAACAGACAGGTGCTCGAGGAAGCGATCCGGCGGTCCCAGCCGGGCGCATCGGCGCTGAATCTGGAACAGGCTCTCGAGTTCGCACAGCGCGCGCAGAAGCTGCAGTCGTTGCGCGCCGGCGAGATCGTCTTCGCCGGCGCCGGCCGGGTTCCGGAAGAGGACGCCACGCTCGCCGCGCCGCCCGGGAATCTCCGCGTGCTCGCTGTTGGCGCGCAGCAGGAGAATGTCGGCCTGCGCAAGATCGGATTGCGCCGCTCTCCCGCCTCCCCCGACACGTGGGAGATCTTCGTCGCCGCGCGAAATTATGGCGTGCGGCGCCACGATGTGGACCTGGCGCTTCAATTCGGCGGCGCTCCGGCCGGGTCACGGCGGCTTTCTCTCAAACCCGGCACTGAGGAGCAGATCACGTTCACGTACCGGACGCGCGCCGCGGGTTGGCTTGAAGCGCGGCTGAACGCCCGTGATGCGTTTCCTCAGGATGATCGCGCGCTGATTGAGCTGCCCGCGCAGAAACCGCTGCGAATCGTGGTTTACTCGGCCGAACCGCAACTTTTGCGCCCTCTGATCGCCGCCAATCCGCACGTGAATGCCGTGTTCGAGGCCCCGGCAAAATACGACCCGCGGGTGAAAGCTGACATCGTATTGCTGGACCGTTTTGCACCCGATGTGCGACCCCACGCGGACTCGATCTGGATCGAGCCGCCCTCTGCCGGCTCGCCGATCCCGGTGCGCGCCGTGCGATCAGGCGTGAAGCTGGAACAGTGGCGGCCTGAGACAACGTTGGGCGCGGGCCTGCACACCAAAGACGTGCAACTCGAATCGGCCGAGGTGTTCACGGCCTCGGCTGGCGATATTCCCGTGGCTGAATCCGCGGAAGGACCGCTGGTCATTGCGCGCCCGGGCAGCCCGAAGATCGCGGCCATCGGCTTTCATCCCGCGCGCTCCTCGATGAAATACGAACTGGCCACTCCGTTGCTGATCGCCAACATTCTGCGCTGGATGGCTCCTGAGACGTTCCACCGCTGGGAGGTGCAGGCCGGCACGGTCGGTACCGTGAACCTTGCTCTTGAAAACGGAACTGATCCGTCGAGTGTGCGCGTGCTCGACGAGAACCAGCGCCCCCTGCCCTTCACCATCGCCGGGAACACGCTGCGGTTTTTCTCCGGCGCGCCTGGCACGGTTCGGGTCCTGATGGGCGATCGGGAATTGGTCTATTCATTGACGCTGCCTGATGTCGCAGACGCCATTTGGCAACCCCCTCCGAACGCCCGGCGTGGCGTGCCGCGCACCTCCGGCCAGAACATCAGGCCTCGGGATCTGTGGCCCTGGCTGGCGTTGCTGGGCGGCCTGGGACTATTGGTTGACTGGCTGCTCTACGGGCGCAGCCGCGTGTTCCGCTTGCGGGCCGGGCAGCTGGCAGCGAGGGCTCCCTGGCGAAAGGCCGTGTGGAGCAAAGCGTCATGACTTTCGATCGCGCCTGGGTTCTCGCCGTCGCGTGGTTACCGCTGGCCTGGATGGTGTTCGAGTGGCGGCGCACTATGCGTCACGCGGCGCTGGTCGTGAAGGCGCTGTCTCTCGCGGCCATCCTGCTGGCGCTCGCCGAACCTCGCCTCAACATAGCCGAGACGAGAGTCGCTCTGGCGGTGCTGGTGGACACATCGTCGAGCGTTTCCGCGGCTGACCTGGAGCGCGCCTCGCAACTCGCCGGCGCCATCGCAAATGAGCGAGGCCGTCACTGGATGCGAGTGATCCCGTTCGCGCGTTCCACACGCCCGCTGGATCCGGCAGAGGAGCAGAAAGGGTGGAAGCTGCGCCAGACTGCAGGCGAGGCCGCCCGCGCGACCGATCTCGAAGCGGCGATCCGCGAGGCCGTCGCGTCTCTCCCCGCGGGCATGGTGCCACGCGTCGCGCTCATTTCGGACGGCAAGGAAAACAAGGGCAGCATTGCGCGCGCGGCCTGGCAGGCGCAACAGTTGGGGATTCCGATTGACACGTTCGTGCTGGCCGGGCAGCCCCAACCTGCGCTGCGCCTCGAGTCGATCAGCGTGCCATCGCTCGCCTTCACTGGCGAGCAGTTCCCCATCGACGTGGTCGTCTCCACACCCAAAGCAGGGCCGGCTGAAGTAGAGCTCGCGGCCGAAGGCCGGACGCTTGGCAAAACACAGGTGTCGCTCCACGCGGGTACAAACCCGCTGCGTTTGCACGCCAGTCTGAACACGCCGGGCGCACTCGACCTGGCGATCGCGATTCGCGCGGTGGGAGCGGGCGAAGTGCACTTCGACCAGGCCATCATGTTGCGGCGTCCCAAGCTGCTGTACGTCAGCCAGGACGCGCCCAACGTGGACTCGCACCTGACGGCGACGCTCACCGCGGCGCAGTTCGACGTCCAGCGTGTGAGCGATTTCAACAATGCGAATCTTTCCGATTACCAACTCGTGGTCTTCAACAACTGGGACCTGGAGGGGATGCTGGCTTCGCGCAAGGACGATATCGAAAAGTACGTGAAGCAGGGCGGCGGCGTTCTGGTGATCGGCGGCGAGCGCAACATGTACCTGGAGGGCAAGAAGGTGGAAGACGCGCTCGAACGCGCCCTGCCGGCCAAGCTTGCGCCGCCGCGATCGCCGGAAGGCACGGCCGTGGTGCTGATCATCGATAAGTCCTCGTCGATGGAGGGACGCAAGATGGAGCTGGCGCGGCTGGCGGCGATCGGCGTCGTGGACAATCTGCGGCCCATCGACTCGGTCGGCGTGCTGATCTTCGACAATTCGTTCCAATGGGCGGTGCCGATGCGCCGCGCCGAGGACCGCACACTCATTAAGAGGCTGATCTCCGGTATAACGCCGGACGGCGGCACTCAAATCGCGCCCGCGCTCACCGAAGCCTACCGGCGCGTCCTGCCTTCAAATGCCACTTACAAGCACATTGTGCTTCTCACCGACGGGATTTCAGAAGAAGGCGACAGCCTGGAGCTGTCGCGCGAAGCGATGCTGAAGCGCGTCACCATTTCGACCGTCGGCCTGGGGCAGGATGTGAATCGCGCTTATCTGGAGAAAATCGCGCAGTATGCAGGCGGGAAATCGTATTTCCTGAACGAGCCTTCGGGACTCCAGCAGATCCTGCTACGGGATGTGATGGAGCACACCGGCTCCACCGCCGTCGAGAAGCCGCTCGCGCCTTTGGTGATGAAGCATGCCGAAATCCTGGACGGCGTTGGAATCGACACTGCGCCTCCGCTCAAGGGCTACGTGAGGTTTATCGCCAAGCCGGGCGCGGAGACCATCCTGGGGATCGATCGCAAGGACCCGCTCCTTTCGCGGTGGCAGTACGGTTTAGGCCGCTCCGCCGTGTTTGCCTCCGACGCAAAGGCTCGCTGGGCCGCGGACTGGATAACGTGGAAGGGCTACGACAAGTTCTGGACCAACCTGTGCCGCGACCTGCTGCCGCACGCCCAATCCGGCGAGGCAACCGTTGAGTTCGACAGCGCGAACGGCGACCTGGTGGTCGAATACCGTCTGGGCCGCGACGTCGAGGAGCCCGCGGTCATCCCGGGCATTTTCGTGTTCGGGCCGGGCAGCTTCCAGCGCCCGATCGCCGTGAAGAAGGTCGCGGCAGGAACTTTCCGCGGCCGTCTCCAGATCGGCGCGCGGCAAGGATTGTTCCGCGTGCGGCCGCTGGTGGAATCACGCGCATTTCCCGAGGCGGGTCTCTACCGGCCGGAAGCGGAACTCGCGGACTACGGCGCCAACGAATCGCTGTTGCGCCAGGTGGCGCAGTTCACCGGCGGACGTTTCCAGCCGGATTCGAAGGCCGTGTTCGACGCGGGCCGGCGCTCGATCGCATCCACATTGCAACTGTGGCCGGGTTTACTGGGATTGGCGATAGCATTGAATCTCGCCGAACTCGTCATGCGGAAATGGAAAGGCGT
>Ga0066709_100005071_pt1 | contig 10722 bp, 11 predicted proteins | sample GraSoiAngelo_158_FD_79665 | JGI IMG/M metagenome (GOLD analysis project Ga0066709, IMG submission 79665) | Grasslands soil microbial communities from the Angelo Coastal Reserve, California, USA - 14_1009_16_30cm | ecosystem: Environmental > Terrestrial > Soil > Grasslands | place: USA... | reverse complement strand
TTAAGGATGTCAGAACTTCCCATCCTCACGCGCGTGGAGAAGGATTCTGTTCTTGTCGATCTCCGCACAGTCTTTCCGGAAGATGACGCCCGAGTGGAGGAGGCACTGATGAAGTTATTGAATGCCATCCAGTAAGAGCACACCCTCTGGCGGGCCAGGTTTTGTCCAAATCGGCGGTCAGAACGACTTGAAGGTTGGCTTTTCAGAGGCCCACAGAATTCTGCGCTCAATCCATTTAACGAACTCGCTCCAAGTACTTCCCTTCATTGGTGTCGATTCGAATCCTTTCGCCGGTATCAATAAAGGGCGGAACCTGAACGATGAGTCCCGTTTCCATTTTCGCTGGCTTGCTGACATTTGAGGCCGTGGCACTTTTCAAACCTGGCTCGGTCTCGATAACCTTCATATCCACAGTAGCCGGGAGATCGATACCAATCGGATTGCCCTCGTAAAACTCAACCTTGATTCGGATATTCGGGGTAAGAAACAATACGCTCTCCCCTAATATTGCTTCGTTCAGATGGATCTGCTCATATGTTTCAGTGTTCATGAAATGATAGTCAGTTGCATCTTTGTAGAGGTACTCCATTTCGTGTTCTTCCAAAGAAACTTTTTCAACCATGTCTACGGAGCGGTAGCGATGATCTATCATGGAACCATTCCTTAAGTTTCTCAGCTTAGCCTGAACGAAGCCACGAAGATTACCTGGCGTTTTGTGTTGGGCAGAAAAGACGGAAAACAACTCCCCGTCTTTCTTGATGACCATGCCCCTTCTCAATTGGGTTGCTGGAATCATGGATACCTCCGAAAAATCTAATGAGTTCAAAACCTGCTACTGAATAAAAAACCCAGCAAGATGACGTCATCTTCTGGGTCTCATTATTGCGATCGATAATCACCAATCAATCGGTAACTTTAGATCCTAAGAATCGGTGAAAATAACTTTGGAAGAGTGACATCAGACCTGTGTAGATAAATCCCACTACGAAGAGCAAAAGGAACGGGAGTGTGGGGTAATTCTCATTGGAAAACGCATACAAGACCGTTAGTGCGAAATAGATACCCAGGATCAATTCGAAATAGGGAGTATAGCCGCTTTTGCCCCGATACCTGGTTTTCATCATGAGCTTGTCGTTAGAAGACTGGATACAGTACTTGGGTGTCCGCTTAAAGGAGGTTTTAACCCCGAGCAATGCCTCAAGCACTGCTCGCGAGTTGCTCACCGAGAGACCAATCCCCACGGACATCATAAAGGGCAGATATTTGTACATCTTTCGCCAGGAATCAGGGTACAGCTCTCGCTGGGAGATCATATAAAAGGTTGAAACAGACATCGTGGCTGCCAGGAAGAGAGGCAGATCGAGGTAGAGGACTTGGAACCATCCCTGATAGAACCGCACGATCATGGCCGGGAGAAAAATAAAGGAAAATAAAACCATCAATGGATAAGAGCAGTTGGCCGTTAGATGAAAAACTGCCTCAATCTTAATTCTCCACGGAAGGTCACTCCTGAAGATTCGAGGCAACAATTTCATGCCGGTTTGGACCAAGCCTTTGGCCCACCGAAACTGCTGGCTCTTGAAGGCATTCATTTCAACTGGAAGCTCCGCGGGACACACCACCTCCGGCAAATACACAAATTCCCACCCTTTAAGTTGAGCGCGGTAGCTGAGATCTGTGTCTTCTGTGAGAGTGTCGTGCTGCCAGCCGCCTGAATCTTCAATGGCTTCCCTCCTCCAAATGCCGGCAGTGCCATTAAAATTGAAAAATTTGCCGGAACGGTAACGGGCACCGTGTTCTATCACAAAATGGCCGTCCAGAATCATTGCCTCGACCTGAGTGAGATGGCTATAGTCCTTATTGATATGCCCCCAGCGGGTCTGGATCATGCCTGTCCGAGGATTCGTGAAATGATGAATTGTCTTATTAATGAATTCCGGGTCTGGGACAAAGTCAGCATCAAATATGGCGATGTATTGCCCTCTGGCTACTCTCAAACCTTCCTCGAGTGCTCCAGCCTTGAATCCGGCCCGATTGTCGCGATGGATATAATGAATGTCCAATCCCTGGCTACGAAATATCTCCACGTATTTTTGTGCCACGTATTGAGTCTCGTCGGTGGAATCGTCCAGAACTTGAATCTCAAGCAATTCACGGGGATAGTTCATTCTTGCCACCGACTCAATCAACCGCTCGATGACAAACATTTCGTTAAAAATTGGAAGCTGAATGGTCACAACCGGCAACTGCTCAAACCTAGCAGGGATTCCGGGTCTCTTCTTATTTTTCAGATAGAGATAAACCAGTTGATACCGATGCAGTCCGAAGATGGCAAGGATAATTAGAATTGCAAAGTAAGGAACCAAGATGAGAATATCAAAGGAGTCCAGAACGTGATAGGCACGAGTATGTTCAAGGAAGTATTTGTAAGGGCCGGAAGGAATGACAAGCCTTTTCAGGCTTTGGAGTATGCTGATTCCCAACAATTCTATGGTCAACAAGGCAAGCCTCTTGAGCTATTTGAAAATTAATGTGAGAAGGTTGTGGCTAGAGTATTAGTGAAGTCATGAAAGAGTGAAGACGTTTGACGCTAAGTTCGCCCTGTCACCCAACTGTCTCGAAGTATAACCTTGCCTTCACAAAATTTCAACTGATTTTTAGATCCCGCTTCGCAATTATCGGCCTAGTCTGCTGTGGTTTAGCATCCAGTCTCACTTACTTGAAAATCCTGGAGTCAGGAGACTTAAGAACCCAGGTCCCACAATTCCTGTTCTATTTTTTTATTCTCTCACCCTTTTATCTGGGGGCGAGCTATATCTCCAACCGCGTCGGCAGCCCTCGCCTCCTGTTTGTGATTCTTCTTTTTGCTTTTGTCTTCCGCATACTTTTACTATTTAGTGCCCCCTCGCTCTCGGATGATATTTACCGATATGCCTGGGAAGGTTACCTCCAGACCCGAGGGATTAATCCTTACCTTTATGCCCCAAACGCGCCCGAACTGGTACCCTATCGGAATGACATTTGGCCTTTCGTGAACAACCAAGAAGTAGCTGCGATCTATCCGCCGTTCTGCCAGTTTGTAAACGCTCTGACCTATTTGATCTTCAGGTCCATCCTGGGATTCAAGATCGTATTCCTGATTTTGGACGGAATCGTGATATGGGCAATCCTGAAACTTCTGAAACTTCGTTCCGACAATCGATGTAACATTATTTTCTATGCCTGGAATCCCTTGGTGATAGTCGAAATCGCGGGTAGCGGACACAGTGATACGCTGGCGATTGGATTGATCCTTTGGTCGGCCGTTCTATGCCTCAGCCACCGGCCTATTAAATCAGTCCTGCTTCTGGCAGGTGCCATCCTTTCCAAGCTATATCCTCTTCTGATCGTTCCGTTATTCCTTAGAAGAATTCAGTATCGCCACTGGTTATGGCTTCCAGCCGCGCTCCTGCTTGGTTATCTCCCTTACCTCAAGGCAAGCCAGGGCCTGTTTTCTGCTTTGTTTTTTTACAAAGAGAAGTGGCGTTTCAACGGTTTTCTTTTTCAGGCCATGGAACGAACACTCTCTTCAGAAGTCGCTGTGGAGCAACTCGTCGTGGTTGTCATCCTCATCCTGATTATTGTTTCCCTGACTAAGCTGGACGATCTTCTGCAGCAGCTCTACTGGGTTACTGGTGGCATACTTCTCTTGGTTCCAACCCTCTTCCCGTGGTATTTGGTTTGGATTATTCCTTTCCTGTGCTTTTTTCCTAACCCCGCGTGGATGCTCTTTTCATTTACTTCGGCCATTTCCTACTACGTTTTGACGGATTGGTGGACCTTGGGAATTTGGCGACAGAATCATTTCTTTTTGGCCCTGGAATACTACCCTTTCTTGGGGCTGCTCCTTTTCACCTGGACAAAAAATCTCCTTTTGAAGGGGACGAAGAAAAACTGAGTCGACACCTCCAGGGAAGGCTATATCTGGCACTGAACTTCTCCGCTGCGGAGGGACGAGGCTAGCCAAAAAGGCCCGGGTCGGAATGACGGAAGAGGCTGATGCGAACCTAAGGCAAATCGATTTCTACAGGAGTGGACTCGCGGGGTTCTTTGGTGGTAAGAATGGCTATGGCTTCATAGGCACCGTGCTTGATGTCATTTCTCTCGTTGTCCTTAAAGTCCCAGACTTCTTCGAATCTCCATTCCGCTTCCGGCAGTAAGGCGAGATTGCGCAGTACCGGCGAGAAATAATTCCCCTTGGACCATCGCCAAATTTCGAAACCAGTCCCTTTTTCTCTCACGACAAAATCATAAGTCTGACTGGAGGTAAAATTGAAACTGAGGAAGCTCTCCGTAGGGTTCTTCACTCTAAGAGAAAGCCTGGCACCATTCTCTTTTTTCTCTACTTCGAAGCTGAGGTTGGGATCGGCCCGGCTGACAACCGGCCCGGATTTAGGTTCTTTCTTGATCACCTTTTCGCTTTCCATCCGTTCACCAAAACTCCTGTGGTTTACTTCAGCTGATTTCAATTCGTAACTCTCCGTTCCCCAACTAAGAGTAAACTCCATTGCCACTGGACCGATGCCCCTGTCGAAAACGATTTCGATTCCGGAATCCAGGCAATCTGGACACGTTATGTAACTCATCCGATTGGCCATTGGCTTTTCGTTTTCGTCAACCGAAACATCAAACTTCGCATCCACCTCTTCACCCACAGGAAAGAGTGGCGTCTCGCCTTCAGGGGTTAGACGTAAGAAGCGCTTTGTCCCTTCGTCGTACCTGACCAGCACATTATGGGCATTTTCAAGAGCAGGGATAAAAGGGAGATGATTGAAAACATAATAGGTCTTCCACTTGAGAATCGGCGTGCTGATGATTTCAACTTTTATGGTTTCCGCCTTTTTGAAACGACTATCTGTCTTTGAATAGATCCAGCGATTTCCCAGGCTCAAGGGAAGAAAATCTGGAGTAATAAACAGACTTGATCCAGCACTCGAAGTCTCAAGCGGGGGTTGAGTCCTCGGTTGTAGTGCATTTGTCTCTGAGTAAGATCCTTTCAACCGGAGGAGGACCAGAACCAGAATGAGATAAATTGCTTTCCTTGCTTTCATGTTCTTAAGAGCCTCGTCACCGCTCGCAGCCCTCTTGAATCCCTCTATCCTCTAATGACACGGGCCAAAGTCAGAACGTTAATCCGCCGAGCTCCATGGTCCCTTAAAATCTTAGCACATTCGTTTATAGTGGCGCCGGTTGTAAAGACGTCATCAATCAAGAGCAGTGTTTTATCTTTTATCTTTCCGCTTTCTGACACTTCAAAGGCTCCCCTCAGATTAATTCTCCTTTCCCGCCGCGATAGGCCCGCTTGAACCTTCGTCGGCTTGGTCCGCACCAACAGTCTGCTTGGCACAGGAATGCGAGTGAGCTGAGCGAAATGCCTGGCGAGTTCAATGGCTTGATTAAATCCCCGCTCCCTCTCGCGTGATTTATGCAGTGGCACAGGAATAATCAAATCGGCAGATAGTTGGTCAAGGTTCGATTGATAGACAGATAGTAACAAGCGAGCCAGTGGCCTAGCCAAACTCGGGTGGGAGCGATACTTGAATTGGTGGATGATTTCCTTGAAGGGATCTTCAAAGGGAGCATAGGCGCGCGCAAAATCAAAAAGAAATAGACTGCGTCTGCATCCTCCGCATAGAGGTGTGGCCGATTGAATATTGGTGGACGGGAATCCATAACCACACAGACTACATAGGACGCCCCGGAACGGATTCACTGCTTTCCAGCAGGATTGACAAATCACGCCCAGCGACAACTCTTCAACGACACTTTGGCACAAAGAGCAACTGGTGGGAAAAAAGACACTGAGGAGAGAGTTAACCAGGGGATTAAAAATTTGAGAAGGGAACTTCAAGTCATCTGCGGAAGTTATTAATCTTGCTCTTCAACGATTTGCAAGATTGACAATATTCGATGCAGCCAATTCCGTAGGGGAATAGTCAGCAATTCTTTAAAAGGCCGCCTCCGCCAAGTGTTCCTCAGGCAAATGGGTGTACTGCTGAATCATCTTCGGTTCTTTCCATTACCGAGCGCCTGCACAGTCCTGTCATTAGACCCGCCCATCCCCAGTCTTGAGGCGAAGGCATGGCTGAGGGTGTGGAGTGCGACACCCTCCAACTTCTGAACCCTATTCTTCCAAACTGGATTATCACCCTCAAATTTTCCCAGCCCATACACTTATAGAAGATTGACCTAAGACATGTCAACTCTGGAAGGCAACGGGGGATCCATCAGTAATTCGTCTCTGGCTTGGGCTGGAAACTGCACGCTGCCTCCCTTACGCGTCCAGTGTCACTTTTCCGACTGGCGAGCAATCTGGTTCAAATTCATCACCACCTTTCCAGCTTTCGAGATGGCATGTGGACGCCCTTATTTGTTCGAGATCCCCACGCACGACGTGCAGGGTTGCAGATTCAAGCTCTCGCTCATGAGATTGTCTTCGGTAGTGGCATTGGCAGATATCTACGCTCAGCTCCCTTGGAGGCTCAAGAATTCTGTTTGCCATTAGGCAACTGAAAATATATGATTTCCACCGCGTTTTCTCAGGCAATCGTGCCCATTCACAAACCGATGTACTGTGCCCATGATCTGTCCGAATTGTGATGAAACCATTTTCGCATAAGATTAAGCTGTTGGGGGTGTTTGGGGGCGGGCCCCACTAGCGCCACGAACCCGCCTTGTCGATATCGAGATCTTTGAAAGCCGATGCGGAACTGGTTTCGGACATACTCCTTGCCCAGATCAGCCGCGACACCGCGAGCGACTTTCACATGCTTCTCCAAGCCCCGCCGGGATAGGAATGGTTATCAAGGTCTCCTTCGGTAGGGCCGATAAAATCAAGGCGAGATGAACGGCATGATTTCATGATTTTTCCGGCCAAAATCGGTTTGGCGTTGTCTTTGAGCTGCCCGCCACTCTGTGCGCTTGCCGCCCAGGACCGCACAAACACAGGCGCGATTGCCAAAAGCCCAGTAATCCAGGCTGATGGCCGGCTGCTGAGCGTGGAAGAAGGCATCGCCGTCCTTAAGGCTGCCCGCGAGCACCGGCGCCAAGCGCGTTCCAAGCCCGACTGTTCGCATCTGGTGCAGCAAGTCTATGCCATGGTGGGGCTGGAGTATCCCTTTGCCAGCTCCCGTGAGCTGTACCAGGGGGTGGAAAGTTTCGAGCAGGTAGCCAAGCCACAACCCGGGGATTTGATCGTCTGGCGCGGCCACGTTGGCCTAGTCATCTCCCCAGTGCAGAGAACATTCTACAGTTCAGTGAGCTCCGGGCTGAAGACCGAATCCTATTACTCGCCTTATTGGAGGCAACGCGGGCGGCCGCGTTTTTACCGCTATCGGTTCGAAGGGAATGAGAACTTTCCAATTGTGGCAGCGAACCTAGGAACTGATCCGGTTGCCTTGCTGGCGATACCTGATCCCGCCGAAGACGAACCTACCGTCCCTCCGGCAACCTCCTTGCCCGAAGACACGGTCCTGATCAGCGAAGGTCGAGAGCCAACGCAGCAGGCCATCGAACAGGCACTGATCGCGTATACGGATGGCTCCACTATGGAAACGGCGACCCTGCCAGGCTCATTCATAATCTTTGACCAGCTCCGGGTGGACAGGTTGAAGGTGAAAGGAAAGCAGGCCACGGCGCGCCTCGAGTTGCATGCGCCGGCCGCGGTTGCTGGTGAAAGTGTAGACCTTAGAGACAAACGCATCAAGGTGCCTCTTGAACTTAAACGCACACCGCAAGGATGGCTGCTGAGAAAGCCACAGCCAGTCTACCTGTCGCGCCGGGCCGGGATTCGCGTGCTTGCCGAACACCTTGCCGAGTTAGCCCGCAGCGACTCGGACCCGCAGCAGCAGGCACGCCTGGCTGGAGTGCTGAACGATTTATTGAACCGGTAAGATCCAACGGCAAGCGTGTTTTCCTCTGGGGTGTTCTACTTTTGTTGAGCGTTTCAAGAACTCTTTCCATGGGGTCTTCTTCGCTGGCGAAGCCGAGCCGAGTAGTGAAATAAGTGGGAAAAGTCGCGCAAAATGGGCTAAAACCCTCGAACGCTATGAAACATTAAAACCCCCATGGGTAGCTGGTTTCATTGTATTTTCAAGGGGTTGCTTTTGTGGGCTTTTGAATGATCTCTGCCGAATCATGAGGGCCGATGTTCCCAAATACCTCACTGCTCCTTATTCCTCGAGAAGACCCTGCTCTTGCATTTCTTGGCAACTGATGCAGTGCCGGGTCCAGGGAACCGCTTCCAACCTCTTTTGCTGAATTTCGTTCTCGCAGGAGATGCAGTACCCGAAAGTACCTTTTTCAACTCGAGCCAAAGCTTCGTTTACTAGTTGCAGAATAAATCGTTCGTTGCTGCTCTGACTAAAAAGAAATTCCTTGGTATAAGAATTGGCAGCCTTATCGGCAATATCTTGAGTGCTGTCTTCGTCCGCTTCTCGGCCATATTGCTCCGTCTTCGAGACGGTCTGAAACAATTCCTCCTTCTTTTCCATCAATTTCTTTCTAAAATGGTCAAATTTTTTAGAATCCATTATCGTGAACACCTACCCCCTTTTGTCGACTCGAAAGCCCTCTGGGCGTGACTTGTAAAATAGAACCGAGAGTTTGGCCCCGAAGCAAAGCTGCCTATTATAGTGAAAAAATCGGAAAAAACAAATATCTATTTATGGTAGGGGATGTGGTGAATCCAAGTGAAGGCTCTATAAATCTGTTCAACCAAGATGAGTCGCGTCATTTCATGACTGAGCGTCATTCTTGACAACGAGAGAAGTTTATTGGCACGGGTTTTTACCCTCATCGAAAGGCCCCAATGCCCGCCCACCACAAAAACAAGGTTTTTCAGGGAATGATTTTTCTTGTCCGCTATGAGAGCCCCCAACTCTTCTGACGTGAGGCTTTCTCCTAGCGCATCTAATGCTACCACATAGTCGTCCGGCTGGATTTTGGCCAGCAATCTTTCTCCTTCTTTGGCCACGACTCGATCCGTCTCAACCTCTTCTGCCGCCTTGACCTCCTTCTGCAAAAGCTCGCAAAAGTGACCAATGCGCTCCTCATAACGGTGTAGTAGGGAGAGCAGGTTTGAATTTTTGGTTTTGCCCACCCAAAGTAATACAATCTTCAATCCATTAACTCGTAACGCTTGCGCTTCTCGAGCAAGGTTTTCCGACTGATCCCCAAGATGGCCGCCGCTTTGCCTTTCTTGCCGCGAGTGTATTCCAAGATTTCAGCAATATAGCTCTTTTCCAGTTCTTCCAAAGTCGGTTTGTTTTGATGGAGGAACATACCTGGCTGTTGCCACATCTTCCTGACAAAAAGTCCAGGCAAATGATCTGGAGTCAGTTTGTCTGAATCCGCGAGCATCACAGCCCTTTCTAAAATGTTTCGCAATTCTCTAACGTTACCCGGAAAGGCGTATTGCCGCAAAAGCTCGAATGCCTGGCTTTCCATTTCAAGAGCCGGTTTTGCATATTTTAGCTTTGCCAATTGCAAGAAGTGTTCAGCTAACGGCTTGATGTCCAGGACTCTCTGACGAAGAGGCAGAAGCCGAATTGGAATCACACTAAGTCGAAAATAGAGATCCTCGCGAAAGCTTCGCTGTCTGACCGCCTCTTCCAAAGTGTCATGAGACAAGGCGATGATTCTGGCTTTGACCGGGAGAGCTTGGCTTCCGCCCAATCGCTCAAAAACTCTTTCTTCAAGGACTCGCAGCAGCTTGGCTTGAGTACCAAGATCCAGTGAAAGGATATCATCAAGGACTATGGTCCCTTCACCAGCAAACTCCAATTTGCCCAATTTTCGCGTAAACGCCCCGGTAAAAGCGCCCTTTTCATAACCCATCAGTTCACTTTCCATCAACTCACCAGGAATGCTGGAACAATCGATTTTAAGAAAAGGCTCTTCCTGACGCGTTCCTGTGTAGTGGATGAGGCTGGCGAGCAGGTCTTTACCGGTTCCACTTTCTCCCTGGATCAGCAGCGTGGAGGAAGTGTTCTTCACCTTATCCACAATCTTGAGAATCTCCTGCGACGCGGGATCTTTTGCAATCCAGCTCTCATAGCCAGACTTGGACGTGGACAATGAACTTTCTCTGATGGGAATCACCTTTGTGTCAATGTATCTTCGTTGATTTCAATCCTGGGAGCATCTCTCCAAAGACGCTCCAAGTTATAAAAACTACGCGTCTTAGGAGAAAAGATATGCACGATAAAATCAGAATAATCCATCAAGATCCATTCAGCCTGTTGGTATCCTTCGATATGACTGGGGGGTCTGCCCTCTTTCTTAAGTTGTAATTCGATTTCATTAGAGATGGCCTGGTTTTGAGGGGTAGAGGTTCCACAGCAGATGAGAAAGCTATCTGTGAAAGAGGCGATTCCGCGAAGATCCAGTAAAGTTATGTCAATGGCCTGCTTGTTCTGAGCAGCTCGAATGGCACACCCTAAGAACTTGTCAGCAACGTTCAAATCTGACCCTCAGCCCAGGTAGAGTTTAGTTTTGTGAATATATTCCGCCACGCTTGCCGGAACCCACTTCGAAATCGACCTTCCGACCTGCACCTGATGACGAATCTCGGTTGAGGAAATTGGGTTCGAAAATTCTTCCAGCAGATAGAATCCATTCTCCGGAGTTTCCGGGAAATCACTTCCTCGGGACACTGGGAACAATTTCTTCAGGAAAACTTTC
>Ga0066709_100005068_pt1 | contig 10726 bp, 10 predicted proteins | sample GraSoiAngelo_158_FD_79665 | JGI IMG/M metagenome (GOLD analysis project Ga0066709, IMG submission 79665) | Grasslands soil microbial communities from the Angelo Coastal Reserve, California, USA - 14_1009_16_30cm | ecosystem: Environmental > Terrestrial > Soil > Grasslands | place: USA... | reverse complement strand
GGCAGGATAGGAGGCGAGCCATGCGACTTTGATTTTGTTTGAGCTCACAACGACAAACCCTCCTGTCCTTGCCGGTTGATGCCGGAACTGACGATAGCCAGTAAGCCCAGAAAGCGGTGATAGCCGAAACGCAGGGATCGGATCGGGTTAAAGGCTAGATTGGACTTCACTTGAGTGGATGATGTTCTCATGCGTGTCATTCCACGGATTCGGATGAACAGCCGGCATCACCATACGTCGCAGCGTGCCGCGTTTGTGGTTTCATGCACTTCGCCGCGCCACCGTCCTGAAATTCAGCCATCACACCCCGATAACACAATTCGACCGCATGGGCGATACCGGAGAACGCAAATTGTCGCCGAGCCCATTCGTGCGCGGCCCGGCCCATGCGCGCGCGCTGCTCTGGCTGATCCAGCAACCGCGCTATCGCCGCCGCCAGCACGTCTTCATCGCCCACAGGGACGACGAAACCGGTTTGACCTGGCAGTACGGCGGCGCGACATCCGGGGAGGTCGGAAACAACTACGGGCAGTCCCCACGCCTGAGCCTCAAGCACCGCATTGGACATGCCCTCGCGCCGCGATGGCAGCACGAGCATCGCGGCTCGCGCATACCAGCAACCGAGGTTTCGTGATGGGCCGCAAAAGGTGACGCTTTCCGCCACACCCCGCGAGCGCACGAACTCCTGCCAAGCCGACGGATCGCCGGCGCCCACCACCAGCAAACGCGCGCCAGGGCTTGCCGCGGCCACGCGGCACCACGCGCCGAACAACACATCGAACCCCTTGAGCTCCGCTCCCTGGTGCAGATTACCAACGAAGAGTACTTCGCGAGAGGATTCCGGGCGCGCGCGCTCAGCAGGGATGTGAACGCCATTCGGCAGGATGTGAATTTTGTTTGGGTCAACCCCACCGGCCTCCAACTCGCGGGCTGCGGGCCCGGTTTGCGCGATGTAGGCGGCCCGCAAACGGCAGCGATCCCAGATGCCACGGCCAGGTACAGGAGCAACCGTCGGAGCCAGCACTGGAAAAGTGGCTTCTTTGACCAGCACGGGCAGTCGCCCGCAATTTCCCATCCACGCGACGAACCCCGCCAGCCAGTGGCTCTCATGTACGTGAAGCAAATCCACATTCTGCCGATGCCGCACGAACCACGCGGCGAGCGCTGTTAGAAATGCCAGATACTCCAGCCACAGTAGCGGAGCCGTAAGGATCGGGCGTTGCCCGGCGCGCGATGGGATCATTCTCAGATTTGCAGACGGGGCAATGGCGCTCTGTTTGCCGTTTCCTGCCCGGATGAGCGCCTTCATTTTCCGGGCCAAACCAGACAGGGGATGACCGCAGCCTAGGCGTCGCACCAGCACTCCGTCCAAACGTTCCTTGCGAGGCGCACCTTTGCCCAGCCAGCGAGTGACCACGGTAACTTCATGCCCTCGCCGCGCCAGTTCTGCCGCCAGCAACCGGCACTGTTTTTCCGTGCCCCCTTCGGGCAACGGACGAAAACTTGCCACAAACATGACCACGCGCAAGGGCTCCGCGCTGGGATCAGAGTCATCCATCAGGGAAGCTGGGTTGGCCGTTCCTGAAAACAAGGCTCGATTGTTCTTCCGCATAAACGCTTTTCACTACAGTTGAGGAATCGTAGCGTCCCGTGCTACGGGGCATGTAAGTTCCTATTCCGGAGTTCGTATCGCTGTCGTTTTCGTGGCATGGCCGTCCCGGCCATGACTGACTTGTCTTTGTTGAACGGTTTCACACGGGCGGGACGCCCGTGCCACGTTCCTCCTCTCAGGTTACGTATTTATGAAACGTGGCTCGCACTTCCAATTACAACCAGTGCCTTCCCGGAACCTGTCCGGTCCCTCAAGACTGCCTGCTGGTCTGGCAAGCCAGCGTTGCAAGGGCGTTCCATTGCATCCTTTCCGATCCCGTGCCGCTGACCGGGAAAAGCGACGCGGAAGAGCCAGGCCGGAAGACCGTGCCACACAGCGTTTCCCAGCGGCGGGCAAGTTCGCGCGCATATTCGTCCCGGCACCAGGACGCCCACGGGACGGCAAAGCCCTGCTTGGGCCGCTCGAACAATTCGCGCGGGATGTGGCGCGCGAGCAGATGCCGTAGCAAGCTCTTGCCGCGGCCCGCTTCGTCTATTTTCGCGTGCGCCGGGAGGCGGGCGGCAAATTCGACAACGCGAAAATCGAGGAGCGGGCTACGGGTTTCCAGCGCGTGCGCCATGCTCATTCGATCGACTTTTACCAGAATGTCGTCCGGCAGGTATGTCTTCACGTTCAAGTATTGCACCTGCGAAAGCAGATCGCCGTCTAATGCGGACCGGTTCCACTGTCTGCGCTCGGAAAAAGCGTCGACCTGCCGGACGTCGCGCAAAAAATCGTCGCTGAAAATCCGCTGCCGCTGCCGCTGTGTTGAGATGCGTTCCCAGAACAGCATCCGCTGCGCGGGCGCAACAAGCCGCGCGCGCAAATCGAACAGCCGCTCACGCGCGCCGCGCGGACGCCTGAGCGTCCTGCGCTGCTGCGCGCTACCCCACAGCCGCAGCGCCTCGATATGTGTTTGGTAACCAGCGAAAAGTTCGTCGCCGCCATCGCCCGTAAGCGCGACGGTTACATGCCGGCGAGCGAGCGCGGACACAAAAAATGTCGGAATTGCCGAGCTGTCCCCGAACGGCTCGTCAAAATGGCGGGCGATGCTCTGAAAGTGATCCTGCATGTGTTCGGCCACTGTCAACACGCGATTCCCCATGCCGAGATGCCTAGCGACCGCGGCCGCATGCTTGCTTTCGTCGTGTGACTCCTCCGTGAAGGCGATCGTAAACGACTGCAAGCCAGGCCCGGCGACCCGATGCGCCATCGCTGCCACGAGGCTCGAATCAATGCCCCCGGACAAAAACAGACCAACCGGGACGTCGGCGGTCAACCGCAACCGGATCGCGTCGTCCAGGAGCGCTTCGAGTTCGTCAGCCAAGCTGTCGAGCGAGCGATCCGCCCAGCCGCCCTGGCCGAATGGGCAATCCCAGTAAGCGCGGGTGGAAAGCTTTCCATCACTCCATTCCGCGCAGTGGCCGGGCGGGAGCCGCCGGATGTCGCGGAAAAAAGTACGTTCGCCCATGACGTAGCCATACGTCCAGAACTGCAGGATGGCCGCTTCGTCGAGGCTGCTTGCATCCACGCAGCCGCTGGCCAGCAGCGCCTTGATCTCCGACGCAAACAACAGCGTCCCATCCGGCTGCAGCGTATAGTACAGAGGCTTTTTGCCCACGCGGTCGCGGGCGATCGCGAGAGTGCGGCGGCGGTGGTCCCAGATCGCGAACGCGAACATCCCATTCATCCGCGCCAGAGCGCCATCCAGCCCGTGTTCCTCGTACAAATTCAGGATCGTCTCGGTGTCCGTGCGCGAGCGGAACAGGCGCCCGCGCGCTGCCAAATCGCGCCGTTGCTCCTCGAAGTTGTAAATCTCGCCGTTGAACGTGATCCACAGGTTCTCATCGGCGCTCGGCATCGGTTGATGGCCGGCGCTGGAAAGATCGATCACGCTCAGCCGCGTGTGCACCAATCCCGCCGCGCCCGGCCGCTCATCCCGAATTACGCGGCCCGCAGCGTCCCAGAGGGCGAGGCCCTCGTCGTCGGGTCCGCGATGCCGCAACGCGCGCATCATCGCCTCCAATTGTCTGCGCCGCAGCGCGGGGCGCATTCCGCAGAATCCTGCAATTCCGCACATGAGATTTCACCGGAGAAAATATTGCTTCTGACGATTGGAAATTTCGGCCCACCTGTTTCTCAATCAGTGGAAGTTCCGCTGCCGGAGACTCGCGCTCGGCGGGCAGCCGGGCCGCATGGCGGCAGGCTGCTATTCCGGGCGGCTTCCAATCCAAAACAGGTTCGGTCCGTGCCCAAGAAACTGGGCGGCCCAGTGGCCGCCGGGCCGATACGGTGGCAGGTGGCAGAAATCCATCACGCGCGCGGCGGCCGACCACCCCAGCCGTGCGGCACGCCGCGGCGTAAGATCAAGAAGTCCCGGCCAGAGCGGCTTCTGGAAGCGCGATAGGTCTGTCGCAGCGCACGTAAGGGTGCGGAAACCATGCTTTTCCATCAAGGCGACCAGTTGCCCGCGCGTGAAGGCGCGGACGTGCTGGTAACGATGGAATGCGCAGCCGCATTCAGGGCAACAGATCATGCTGTCCGCGAGTGTTTCATCGTGAGGTGTCGTCAAGAACAGAAGACCTGCGCATGGTTTCAATACGCGGTGCAACTCCGTTAACATCGGATCGAGATGGGTGGCGAGCACGTGCTCGATAGTTTCGAGGCAGAAGATGGCGTCGAAGGTTCCATCGGTATGGGGCAGGCGGGCCTCGCGGATGACCTGCGCTCCTGCCCAGCGTGGCTGATGGGCCAGCCGCGCGTTGGCCTTTGAGACGGACTCAGGCGAAAAATCGGCGCCTTCGCACAGGGCGCCGGCGGCAAGCAGGTGCTCCGCGAGATGACCGGGGCCGCAGCCGTAGTCGAGGATGCGGCCGCGCAGCGTCATGAAACGGCGCGCGAGCCGGACGACTCCGCGGCCTACCGCTCCGGCGAAATAGAGGCTGGGCCCACCCTGTTCATGCGCGAGTTGGTCCCAAAACCTTGCAACGCGGTCGTCGTTCCACTCCACGTGATGCGGACGCCAGGTACTGGTTCCCAGTGCGCTCATGCGGTCTCCGTCCTCGGGAAGAGCCTGCTACGGGTCGATCGAACCAAGTCGATTGCGTCGGTGCTCCAGCGAAAACGCTGATTCAAGCCGAGCACCGCCAGACCAAAGATGGCGGACAGCGCCAGCATTACTCCCGAACGCCACGCCGGCGCGCTGAGCAGTCCGGTCAGCCACATGATTCCAGCCAGCGGCCCGATGGTCGCCCAGATAGCAAGGGCCGAACGCATCACGGTGAGATAAGCAACTTTGGGAAAGACCCGGCGCATCAGCGGCAGCAAAAGCGATAAGGCGCACATGTACATGACACAGGTGGCTATAGGATAGCCGGCGACGCCCAGCGCGCGAATGCCAAGCACCGTCAGAGCCAGGTGCAGCAGTCCCATGCTCACCTGAAACCAAAATGCCTGCCGGGTCTTTTGCGCGGACATGAAGAGCCGCGCAACGAGCGTATTGATACTGAACAGCGGCAACAGAAGGGCGAGAAGCCGGAGCAGAACGGTTGATTGTGCGGCGGCCGCGCTGTCAAATGCGCCCCGGCGGAACAGCAGTGCGACCACAAGCTCGGCGTTCAAGATGAGCACCGCCGCCAGCGTTGTCATTGCCAGCAGCAGCAAGCGGGTGCTGCGCAGAAACGTTGCGTTGACGCCATCCAGATCCCGGCGGCTTTGAAGTTCGTTTAATTTCAAGCCGGCCATCAGGCCGAACTGGTTCATGATCAGCATTTGCGGGGCCGAGACGATTCGTTGCGCAAAATTCAGCGCCGTCAGTGTTCCACTGTCGAAGCCGCTGATGAAATACGCCGCCACGAGCGCGGCCGCCGACGAGACTCCTTGCCCGCTCAGGGCATAAGCGAGATTCTTTCTGCAACTCCCGGAGACCGTCGTCCAGCGCGGACGGAAATGCCAGGCGGCACGTCTTCGCAAGAGCCAGAGCAGAAACACCAACTGGAAGACATAAGCTACGACCGAACCCGCCACGATGCTGCCCACGCCTAGCTGCCGGTGGAAAAGAAGCAAGCCGGCCAGGCTGCACAACTTGGTGAGCAAGCCGGCCAGCGCCGTCAAGGTGAACAAACGAACCGAGGCAAGTATGTCCCCCAGGTGCGAACAGAGCAGATCCAGCACAAGCAAGAGCGCGAGCCAGCGCAGCATCTCGCGATGGGGTGTGAGGACTGACGCATCAAATCTCGAAAGCGCAAGAAATGTGCGCACAGGCTCGATCCAGATGAAGAAGGCCAAAAGAAGCGCCAGGGAGGCATACAACAACGTGAAAACATTCAGGAATTCCATCGCCGCCGCCGGCGAGACCTGCGCGCGCAGCCGCATGGACTCCGGGATTACCACCGCGGCGTTGAGCGCCCCTGCCAATCCTGTCGTGATCATCTGGCAGGAGAGCGCATAAACATAAACATCCGTCTGGCGGCCCGCGCCGAAGAAATACGCAAGAGCGGCAAAAAGGACGACGCCAAAAACCTGTGATGCGACGTTGATAGCCGTCGTACTAAGGAATCCGGCGCGAAATGATTCAAATTGCAATTTGGGCTTCACTGGGCCGTCACCTTCGGCGCGTCACGTTGGCAACCTCGGTGCTTCCGCCGGCCGCCCTGCGCGCGGGTCCTTTTGCAGCCATTAATATGCTCCCGAACCCTTCAGCACTACCGGGACTGTCTGTAGCAAGATCTTCGCGTCTAAAGCCAGGGACCACTTGTCGATGTATTTCAAATCCATCGTCACCCAATTATCAAAGCTCACGTCGCTCCGGCCGTTCACCTGCCAGAGGCATGTCAAACCAGGCTTCATGCTGAAGCGGCGTTTGTGCCACTGAGCGTGGATCCGTTCGACATCGCGCACCGGCAGGGGTCTCGGACCAACGAGACTCATGTCTCCCTTGAGCACGTTGAGGAGTTGCGGCAACTCGTCGATGCTGAAGCGTCTCAGGAATTTGCCGATGCGGGTTATGCGAGGGTCCTCTTTGATTTTGAACACAGGGCCGTCTGCTTCATTCAGATGTTCCAGACCCGGCTGCAGTTCATCGGCCCGGTCGGTCATCGTCCGAAATTTGAAGAGTTTGAAGCGCCTTCTATTCAGACCAACGCGCTCCTGCTGAAAGAACACGGGACCGGGAGAGTCCAATTTGATTAATAACACGACGGTCACAAGCAGGGGCACCGCGCCAAGAAGGAACACTGCGCTTATGCAAGTATCGATCAGCCTCTTTGCAATAAGGCGCCACCCATTCGACGGCCCGGACTGGATGGTCACGAAAGGCTTACCGTCCAGCTCGTCGGATTGCCATCTGGCGACCTTTAGATTGAACGTCGCAGTCTCTACGCGCACCATGATGCCCTGCTCTTCGCAGAGCCCGACAATCGTTTCGATGAGATCGTTATATTTCTCCCGTGGGAGCGCTACCAACACCTCATCAACAGGCTGCTGATCGATCGCAGCCTCAAGTTCTGGTATCACCTGCAATGCGGCCATCTTCGGTTGTCTCCTTCCTTGCATCGATTATTCGGAGTACCCTGTAACCAAGACCGGCTCCCTGCCGAACGTGCAGAGCCAGAGCCGTCGCAGCCGGCTCTTCTCCAACGATGATGACGTAGCGCAGGTTCCTCCCGTGCAGGCGGGCAAGTTGCAACAGCAGACGAACGCTCTCTCGAGAAAGGAAAAGAGCGCAAAGGCTTAGCAACCAAAACAGACCCAGAAATGCGTTTGTGGCAAACGCGAATTGCAGCGGCAAACTCATCGTTGCAAGCACGCCTGTGGTCACGGTGGCGGCCAAGAGGATCTCGGACAGCCTTCGATACCAATGGGACAGCCGATGAGAAACATAAAAATCACAAGCCGCAAAGACGGCTGAGCAAAGGGCCAGGTATCCCGCGAATGAGAGCAGGTTGCCCAGCGCAATGCGGATGATCAAGATGCCGGCCAGGCCTGGCCACGTAAAATTTCCCGAACTAATGGCCAATGCCGCAAGAAATGCCGTGCACAAGGCTGCGAGATCCAGCAGCCTCATCATCCGCACCAACGTCTCACGTCGGAATCCCGGCAACATGCTGTTCCCTTACTTCGCTTCCCGGCGAAACGAAGGGACCGATGTTATTGGGAAGCGGCTATACCCGCGTCAGTTCATGAACGCGTCCGGCCGCGATGAGTTCTTCCTCGATCCACGCGTAGGTGCGCGCCAGACCCTCTTCGAGCGAGATAGACGGTTCCCACCCAAGCACGGCCCGCAGCCGCGTGTTGTCGCTGTTGCGGCCACGGACTCCCACCGGCTTTGTCAGATCGTGGCTCCGGTAAATCCGTTTGCCCGCGATCTTGGCCACGATGTCAACGAGTTGATTGATCGTAACCATTCGGTCCTGGCCGAGATTGATCGGGTCCGGGTGAGAAGACCGCATGAGGCGGTAGATTCCTTCCACGCAGTCGTCGATGTAGCAATACGAGCGAGTCTGCTCCCCATCACCCCACACTTCGATCGTGTCACTATCTTGCGCTAGTGCGATTTTGCGGCAGATCGCCGCGGGTGATTTCTCGCGGCCCCCATCATAGGTGCCCAACGGGCCGAAAATATTGTGGAATCGGACCACGCGGGTTTCGAGACCGAAGTCTTCGCGGTAGTGACGGCAGGTACGCTCCGTGTACAGCTTTTCCCAGCCATATCCGTCCTCTGCATCGGCGGGATAGGCATCCTCCTCTTTCAACGGGGTGACGTCCGCACGCTTCTGCAGGTATCCGGCGTAAACGCACGCGCTCGACGTGAAAAGAAACCGCTTGACTCCGCTAAGGCGCGCGGCCTCGATCGAATGGATATTGATCATCGTACTGTCGCGGACGATCTGGGCCTTATGAGTTTCGATAAACCCGATACCCCCCATCTCCGCGGCAAGCGCGTAAACTTCATCTACGCCGCGGGTGGCCTGCAAACAGTTATCCCACCGGCGGAGGTCCAGCAGCTCAAATTCGTGCGCGGCCGTCGGCTCGTACTCGGGTTCCTTCACATCTACGCCCCGCACCCAGTAACCACGGGCGACCAGATACTTTATGAGGCGGTGGCCGATAAAGCCCCCCGCTCCAGTTACCAGTACGCGCTTCTGCTCTGACATTTGATTGGCTCCTTTAGGGTTTTGCATTCAGACAGTGACCCTGGCGGCCGCACGGAAAGGGACAACTCAAGTCCCTATCAGCACGGCCGTGAGGCCGGGGAGATAGTTGGTTTCTCGTTAAGAGCGCCGCCTCAGCCCGCCCTGCCGGCGTCGTACCTCAGGATGCCCATCTTTTGGAGGGCCCAGAGCGGCAGAAATTGCGGCGTAATCAGGAGGTAGCGTTTCCACAGGCGCGCCGGTTCCACGAGGAGGCGGAAGAACCACTCCAAGCCGGCGCTCTGCATCCAGCTCGGCGCCTGCCGCACGCGCTTTGCGTGGAAGTCGAAGGCCGCCCCTACTCCGATCAAGACCTTTCCGGGGAAGTCCCACTGGTGGGCTGCCATCCACTTTTCCTGCTTCGGCGTACTGATCCCGACGAAGACCAAGCCGGCCCCGCTATCGCGTATCATCTGCTTGACGTGCTCGTCTTCCGCGGTTGTAAGCGGCCGGAAAGGTGGGGAATACGTTCCGGCGATCATGAGATCCGGATATCTTGCGTTCAGTTCACCGCAAAGGAGACGAAGGACCTCTGGCCGGCTGCCGTAAAGGAATATACGATGGCCACGGCGCGCGGCCGCCTCGCAGAGCCGCAACATCAGCGTCGGTCCATAAACCCGCTGCTGCCCTCCGGCTCCGAATGAGCGTAGCGCCCAGACCACGGGCATCCCGTCCGGTGTAGCCACGTCGGCGCCGTTGAGGACGCTCCGAAACTCCGCATCGTGCCTGGCAGTGACAATTCCATGGGCCGACGTGACGCAGATGTACTTCGCCCTGCTTGCACGCGCCGAAGCGTCCCCGGAGAGCCAATTTCCGACGACGTCCACTATTTCTTCGTAGCTCGTGGAACTAATGCCGGTTCCGATGATGTTTAGCTTGCGCATGTTCTGTTTTTCGCAGGCAAGCGTTCTTGCCTTACGGTTGTGGCAGGTAAGAAGAATGGCAATGGTTTCGGTCGCGGTTAGGGCCCGTCAGGTAAGGGTGTCTGCGATTCCCTGCAGCGCTGAACACCACCTTGTATACCGGCACCGGGCGGGACCCGGCCGCCAGCCAGATCAGTGCGGTGATGCCGCTTTGCATAATTCCACCCGAGTACGCAAGAAAATACGCCAGTTGGGACAGGAGCAACGCCTGAAGGAAAACGGTTCCAACTCGCATCTCGCGGTCTTCTCCGGGGCGAGGCCAAACCCACCCGCCGACTTTCCTGGCTACAGCGGAAAGCCAGATAATCAGGACGATCGCCCCGAAGAGGCCGTAGTACGCGAGCGTACCCAGATAACGGTTGTGGATATGAACGGAAGCAAAACTGGCGCTTGACCCCAGATCCCTGCCAGACGGCGGTCCGAGCAGCAATTCGAACGTATCGCTGGAAGCTACCCGTTCCGCGGCCTCGGCGAATCCCTTCACTCGCCAGTTCCAGGTACTATCCTGCTGCTGAGTTTCGTCGAAATTTGTTCTCGCGAGCGATACTGCGCGATCGATAGTTTCGGAGCCTCCGGCTATTGAAATTACCGTCAATCCGACAAACGTGGCGCCTGCCAGTTGAAACCAAAACTTTTGCGATAACCTCAATGTGCGCGCGGACAGCCAGATGAGCCCGACGCATGTCGAAATCCATACGCTGCGGTGCTGTACGGCGAATGTCGTAGTGGCTAATATGCCCGCAAGACATATTCCCCGCCACCTTACGCCGCGAGTGATCTGGAGATAAACAACCGCCAACAGCGACTGACCGATCACGATTGCATACTCCGCTGGGATCGCGCGGGACACCTCCCTGAAATCGTCTGCTACCGCCGGCATGCGCAGCGCTCCAGTCCAACGGCACACAGCAAGAACCGTTAGTGCGCAGCCGAAGCCGGCCAGCAAATTCGCGAGACGCTGC
>Ga0066709_100005067_pt1 | contig 10726 bp, 12 predicted proteins | sample GraSoiAngelo_158_FD_79665 | JGI IMG/M metagenome (GOLD analysis project Ga0066709, IMG submission 79665) | Grasslands soil microbial communities from the Angelo Coastal Reserve, California, USA - 14_1009_16_30cm | ecosystem: Environmental > Terrestrial > Soil > Grasslands | place: USA... | reverse complement strand
CCCTTCGACCTCCTCGTAGTACGCGTCGGGCGTGTCGAGGAAGAGGACGCCGCGCTCCTTCAGCTGCGTGACCGTGCCGACGATGTCCTCGCTCTGCATCGCGATGTGCTGGACGCCGGGCGCGTGGTTGAACTCGAGGTACTCCTCGATCTGGCTCTTGCGCTTGCCCTCGGCCGGCTCGTTGATCGGGAACTTGATCTTGCCGCTCCCGTCCGCCATCACCTTGGACATCAGGGCCGAGTACTCCGTCTGGATCTGGTCGTCGCCGAAGTGGACGATGTTGGTCATGCCGAAGACGCGCTCGTAGAACTCGACCCAGGCGTTCATGCGCCCGAGCTCGACGTTGCCAACGACGTGGTCGAGCGCTTTCAGGCCGACTCCGGGATCCGCGTGCCCGTTCTCGACCGTCGAGCGATAGCCGGGCAGGTACGGGCCGGCGTAGTCCTTGCGATTGACGAACGTGTGGACGACGTCGCCGTAGGTCGCGATCGACGCGAGCTCGACGCGACCGAACTCGTCCTCCGCCCAGTGCGGCTCTGCGATGCCGCGGGCTCCGCGTTGGACAGCCGTGCGATAGGCGTTGTCGGCGCTCCGCACCTGGAGCGCGATGTCGCGCGCGCCGTCGCCATGACGGCAGGCGAACTGCGTCACCTCGCTGTCGGCGCGCAGGCCGGTAGTCAGGACGAGGCGGACGTCGCCCTGCTCGACGACGTAGGAAGCGCGGTCACGGACGCCGGTCTCCGGGCCGGCATAGGCCGTGCGCGTGAACCCGAACGCGTGCTCGTAGAAGTAGGCGGCCTGCTTCGCGTTCCCGACCCAGAGCTCGACGTGATCCCAGCCGTCAAGCGGCATGAAGTCAGTCGAGGTCATAGTCCTACTTTAACGCGCCGCCGCGCGAGTTCCCGGCTGCGGAGAGGCCTCGTCGCCGACGGTCAGATGTTCCAGCCCCGTCCGGAGCGGCGCCTCGCGGACCCAGAACAGCGAGATCACGAAAACGGCGGCGCAGAGAAACACGGCCGAGAGGAATGCAGGGTGGAGCGCATTCGCAAGCGCGACCCGCCCGGCCAGGGGCAGTCGGTGGATCGCGACACCGCTCGTGCTCACGGTCGGCGGCAGATTCTGGTTGACGATCACACCCATCAGCGTCACGCCGAGGGTCGCCCCGATCGAACGAGAGAACTGCGTCAGCGCCGTGGCCGTCCCCATCGCCGCTCGAGGCACCGAGTTCTGGACCGACAGCACGAAGATCTGCATCATCATCCCGAGCCCGATCCCGGCGATGACCATGTTGCGGGCCGCCTCACCGTTCGTCGTGTGGACGTCCATGCGCCAGAGCAGGAGCATCCCTGCCCCGAGGATGACCGGCCCGATCAGCGTGTTCGGTCGGTAGCGGCCTGTGCGGGAGACGATCTGGCCGGAGAAGAAGCTCGTCGTCACCGCGCCCAGAATCAGCGGCGTGAGCACGACGCCCGATGAGGTCGCCGACGTCCCGATCACGCCCTGGACGAAGAGCGGCACGAAGCTGATCGTCCCGAACATCGCCGCTCCGACGAGCGCCATGCACGCGACGCTCGAGGCGACGGTCTGGTTGCGGAGCAGGTCGAACGGGAGAATCGGCTCGACGACACGGCGCTCGATCAGCCCGAACGCGGCGATCAGGACGGCTGCCGCGACCAATGCGCCAAGGACCTCCGGCGACCCCCAGGGGTACTCGTTCCCGCCCCAGACGAGCCCGAGCAGCAAGGCCGTCGTCCCGGCCGCGAGGACGGCGGCGCCGAGCCAGTCGATCGAGTGCTCCTGCTTGTAGGGCCGGCGCGGCATCGTCACCAGGATCACCGCGAGCGCGATGCCGGCAATGGGCAGGTTGACGTAGAAGATCCAACGCCAGCTCGTGTTGTCGACGATAAAGCCGCCGACGAGGGGGCCGACGATCGAGGCACCCGCGAAGACCGAGCCGATCAGCCCCTGGTAGCGCCCGCGGTCGCGGGCCGGGACGATCATCCCGACCATCGCCAGCGTCAGCGGGAAGAGGCCACCGGCGCCGATGCCCTGGACGGCGCGAAAGATGACCAGCTCCCAGAGGTTCTGCGCCGTGCCGCAGAGAGCCGAGCCAACGAGGAAGATCACGATCGCGACGATGAAAAGGGGCTTGCGGCCGTGGACGTCGCCCAACTTCCCGTAGAGCGGCACCGTCACGGTCGAGCCGAGCATGTACGCGGTGAAGACCCACGTGTACTGGGTGATCCCACCGAGGTCGGAGACGACCTTCGGCAGCGCGGTCGCGACGATCGTCTGGTCGAGTGCGGCCAGCAGCAGCGCGACCATCAGCCCGGAGTAGATCGCCAGGATCCGGCCGATCGTGTACTGGTAGCCGGGTGGCTGGCGCGCGAGGCGCTCGCGCATGCTCATTGCTGCGGGCACTCCTGGTCGGTTTCTGACCGCACCCTTTGTCGGGATGAAACGGGCGCGGCGGCAAAGCCGCCCCACCCTCCATATCGGCATCGCAAGCGACGCCTCATGCGGGTTCCTGGACGACGAGAGCAGGCCGGTCGCGTCGCGAGAGGACGATGCCGGCGGCGATCAGGACGCCCCCGCCGACCTGCAGGGCGGTCATCGACTCGGACAGAAGCAGCAGCGCGAAGATCGCACCAAGGAACGGCTGCAGGTTCGCGTACAGCGAGGCGCGGGACGGGCCGACGCGCTCGATCGAGTTGAACCAGAGCAGGTTGGTCAGGCTGAGCGGCCCAAGTACGGCGAAGACGTAGGCGACCCAGACGAGGCCCGGAAGCGACGCGTAGTCCTGCGAGGCAAGCTGCGGCGCGCCGGCGACCAGGAGCAGGATCGCGCCGATCGTCAGCGCGTAGGCACTGATGCGCGAGGCCGTGTAGCGGGTCATCAGCGGCGAGATCGCGACCGAATAGGCCGACCAGGTCGCGGCGCCGGCGAGCGCGAGCGCGTAGCCCCAGAGATCGCCGCTGATCCCGCCTTTCGCGCCGACCGCGACGAGGCACACGCCCGCGAACGAGACCGCGGCCGCGACCCAGAAGCGGCTGTGCAGCCTCTCAATCCCGCCGGCCGCCGCGAATAGCGCCGTCATGATCGGCAGCGTGCCGAAGATGAGCGCGACGGTGGTCGCCGTCGTCAGCTTGGTCGCGTACACGAAGGCGATCTGGTTCAGGAAGATCCCGACCACCGCGGCGCCGAAGACGAACGGGATGTCCCGGCGGCGCAGGCGGAACGACCGCTCGCGCATCCAGGTGATGCCGATGAAGAGCAGGGCCGCGGCCGAGAAGCGGACGCCGCCGTAGGCGAGCGGCTTGAAGCCGTGGCTGAGGACGTACTTCGTGACCGTGAAGTTGAGAGACCAGATCATGACCGTGACGAGCAACATCAGGTCGGCGGCCTCGAGACGTCGCACTCGCTCGACCCTACCCATTAGGCTCTTTTGGGATGCCCGATCCAACCAGGGAGGCGATCGACGCGCTCGTCGGACCGGCGACGCCGCAGTTCGCGTACCAGCTGCGCGCGCGGATCGAGGAGCTCGTGAAGGACCTGCCGGACGATGAGCCGGTGCGGCGCTACGGCGAGGAGAAGATGGAGCTGCTCGACCGCCTCGGCCATAGCTCCTCGAAGGCCGCGACTGGCGGCCGAGTCAGGCGCGACGTGCCGGGCTGGGACGAGCTCCCGAGCTCGGCGCCGGCGGATGCTCCACTGCCTCACCGTCCCGCCGGGACGTGACCCGGTGCCAGGCACGGGGACACGCCTGGCGCGGCCACGTCCGCCCGAAAATGCCTGCAAACGCGCGCCTGGCGGCGATGTGACCGTCGTCACGAAGCCACCCGAGGCGTCTAAACAGGCCGTGTCCCGGTGCTAGGCACGGGGACACGGCCTGCGCGGACGATGAGGTTCGACGGCGCCTCGGTCTTCGTGAGCGGCGGCTCGCGCGGGATCGGGAAGGCGATCGCGCTCCGCTTCGCTGAGCTCGGCGCGGCGCGAGTGGCGATCGGCTACCTGCGAAACGACAGGGCGGCCGAGGCGGCCGCCGAGGAGCTCCGCGCCGCCGGCGCGGAGCCCGTGCTCGTGCGGGGCAACGTGTCCTCCGAGCGAGTCGCGCGCGAGGTCGCTGAGCTCGGGCCTCTCGACGCCCTGATCCACAGCGCCGCCACGGGCGTGATCCGGCCCGCGCTCGAGATCGAGAAGAAGCACTGGGACTGGACGCTCGATGCGAACGCGTACGCCCTGCTCGCCCTCGCGAAAGCGACTGCGCCGCAGATGCAGCCGGGCTCATCGATCGTCGCGATCTCCAGCCTCGGGTCGACCCGAGTGCTCGAGAACTACGTGATCGTCGGCACGTCGAAGGCGGCGCTCGAGTCGCTCGTCCGCTACCTCGCCGTCGAGCTTGCACCGCGGGGGATCCGCGTCAACGCGGTCTCGGCGGGCGTCGTCGAAACCGAGGCGCTCGACCACTTCCCGAACAAGGACGAGATGGTGAGCAAGGGCCTGGAACGGTCGCCGGCGGGCCGGCTGGTCGAGCCCGACGACGTCGCGGACGCGGTCGCCTGGCTCTGCTCGCCCGGGGCCGAGATGGTGCGCGGCCACACGCTCATCGTCGACGGCGGCTTCTCGCTGCTGGCTCAATAGGCGGGTGGAACCGACCGACTACAACCGGCGAGCCTGGGACGAGATCCACCGCCGCCGCGCCGACGCGATGGCCGGACAGCTCGGGATCCCCGAGACGATCCGCGAACGGCTGCCCGAGATCAAGGGCAAGCACGTGCTTCACCTGCAGTGCGCGACCGGCGAGTCAACGGCCCAGCTCGCCGACCTGGGCGCGCTTGTCACAGGTGTCGACATCTCCGCCGAGGCGACCGCGGTCGCGCGCGAGCGCGTGCCGAACGGGGTCTTCCTCGAGGCCGATGTCCAGCAGCTGCCGCTCCAGCTCGAGCGGGGCCGCTTCGATCTCGTCTACACGGGCGGCGGCATCTTCCACTGGCTCCACGACCTCGACGGGTGGGCGCACGGAGTCGCCTCAGCGCTGAAGCCAGGCGGCATGCTGCTCGCGTACGACGACCACCCAGTCTCGGCCTGCGTCGACCAGGGCTCGCACTGGCGCGAGGACTACTTCGACGAGAGCCCCATCGTCGACGTCGGCTGGCGGCACTTCGACCTCCCCGGAGAGCCGGCGCAGGAGCAGAAGTACGAGCGTTTCTGGCGGCTTGGCCAGATCGTCACAGCGGTCGCCGGCGCCGGGCTCGCGATCCGGTCGCTCGAAGAGTTCTCGACGATCTACGAGACGTACTGGCGCGCCAAGGATCCCCGCGTTCCCGGCCAGTTCGTCCTGATCGCGACGAAGCCGGGCTCACCTTAAACCTGAGAAGAGAGTCATCCGGCGGCGTATCGCGAACCGCGATTAAACGGACGCCCGGGCGGAGCCCGGACGTCCTCCATGTCGGCGTCGCAAGCGACCGCCTTAGAGCCGCGAAAACGCCTCGTCGAGCTCGGCGTCCGTGATCGTCAGCGGGGGCGTCGCCGAGATCAGCCGGCCGCCCGGGCCGGCCGGGACGACGATCACGCCGCGGCGGAGCGCCTCGCCGGCATCTCCCTCGCGAGCGCGGAGCAAGCCCTTGCCGTGCCAGCCCTCCCCCTCGAACCGCTCTCCGGCCTCTTGGACGCGGTCGAGCAGCTTCGGCACCTCCTCGCGCACGACGAGCGCCGCCGCGCACGCGAGCGGATTGCCTGTGTGCGTGTGGGTGTAGACGTCCTCCTCGCCCAGCTCCCACACCTGCTCGAGCTCCTCCCGGCAGAAGAGCGCCGCCGAGATCGGCAGCCCGTGACCGAGCGCCTTGCCGACCACGAGCAGATCGGCGTACTCGGCTCCCGGCCAGAGCTCGCCCGTGCGGCCGAGACCGGCGTAGATCGCATCGACGATCAGTAGCGCCCCGCGCGCGGTGCAACGGCGGCGAAGCACGCGGAGGAAGTCGGGTGACGGCACGTGTGCGCCGCCTCGTGCCTGCACCGGCTCGACGATCACGCAGCCACAGCGGGCGGGCAACGTGCCCGGATCCTCGCCGAAGCGCCGCCGGTAGACGGGCCCGGGCAGCCAAGTCCGAAAGGGCAGGCGAAAGGCGTCGATCGAGGTCGCGGAGAGCGCGAGCAGGCCGGTCCCGTGGTAGGCGCCTTCGAACGCGAGGATGCCCGGCTTGCCGGTCGCGATCAGCGCGGTGCGGAGCGCAATCTCGACGGCATCCTCGCCGGTGACGCCGAGCTTGGCAGGCCAGGGCAGGCGCCCGCGGAGCTCGACCGTGACCTCGGCTTCGGCCAGGTCGCCGAGAGCGTGCACGACTCGCTGGGCGCGCCAGGCCTTGAGGATCTGCGGATTGCGGTGCCCGAGCGCGGCGACCCCGAAGCCCCCGGAAAGGTCGAGGTACTCCCGGCCGTCAGCGTCGACGACGCGACAGCCCTCAGCCTCAGCCCAGATCAAGCGGAGCCGTTGCGGCGAGGCACGAACCGCCCCAGCGTGTCCGCGGCGATGTAGCCCGCGATCTTCGGGTTCTCCTGCAACCGGCGCAGCGAATAGGCGTACCAGTGCTCGCCGAACGGGACGTAGATGCGGAGCCCATGGCCTTCGCGGACGAGCCGGTCGCCGAGCGGCTGGGCAACGCCGAGCAGCATCTGGAACTCGTACTCGTCCGGGCCGAGGCCGCGCCGGGCGACGATCCGTCGCCCTTCCGAGACGAGCCATTCGTCGTGCGTGGCGATTCCCACGTAACAGCCCGCATCGAGTAGAGCCTCGAGCCCGCGCAGGAAGTTCGCGCGCACCTCCTCGTAACCCTGGTAGGCGAGCTCCGGCGGCTCGACGTAGATGCCCTTGCAGATCCGGACGCTCGGCCGCAGGTCGGCGAGCGAGCGGATGTCGTCGAGCGTCCGCCGCAGGTACGCCTGCAGGACGATGCCGAGGTTCTCGTGACCCGCCTCGCGCAGCTCGCGATAGAGCCGCAGCGTGTCGTCGGTCGTGGACGAGTCCTCCATGTCGATGCGGACGAAGTTGTTTCGTCGCGCCGCCTCGCGGACGACCGACTCGAGGTTCTCCCGGCAGAGGTCGTAGTCGAGCTTCAGGCCGAGGCCGGTGAGCTTCACGCTCACGTTCGAGTCGAGCCCCTCGCGCTCGATCGTCTCGAAGACGTCACGGTAAGCGCCGGCGATCGCGCGAGCCTCGTCGTCTCGGGCGACCTCCTCGCCGAGGACGTCGATCGTGGCCAGCTTGTGCTGCGCATTCGCGGTCTTGACCACCCGGCAGGCGTCCTCGAGCGTGGGGCCGGCGATGTAGCGCTGCGCCAGCATGTGCACGAGCGGCTTCGGCACCGCCGGCAGCATTCGCGCGATCGTGCGATCGAGGATCACGAGCGCGGCGGATTGTAGTTGCGTGAGGTGCCTACGATCTACGGATGGACGTCCGCCGACTCGGAGATCCGGCCGAGTTTCTCGAGGCAGCTTCGCCGCTGTTGCTCAAGGACGAGGCGCGCCACAACCTGATCCTCGGGATCGCGGGGACGCTGCGAGACCATCCTTCCCACTACCCGGACTACGCGCTCTGGCTCGCCGAGGACGGCTCGGAGACGGTCGGCGCCGCGCTCAGGACGCCGCCGCATCATCTGGTCGTGGCTCGCCCGCGCGACGATTCCGCGCTCGAGGCGCTCGCGGCCGCGATCGACGACGATCTGCCCAGCGTTGTCGCGGCACAACCGGAGGCCGGAGCTTTCGCCGCGGCTTGGGCGGCGAGAACGGGCGCGACGCCGCGCCTGAAACGGGCCGAAGGCGTCTTCGCGCTCGAGCGCGTCGAGCCGCCGGCCGCAACCTCCGGCCTGTTGCGTGACGCCGGAACCGACGACCGCCCCTTGCTCCTCGAATGGTTCGGGGCTTTCGCGGAGGAGGCGCTCGGCGAGACGCCCGACGCTCAGTCTGCCGCCCGCGTCATCGACCATCGCCTGCGGGCCGGACAAGCCGGAATCTCTCTCTGGGAAGACGACCGCCCGGTCTCGCTCGCGGCGTTCGGAAACCCGACCCCGAACGGAATTCGGATCGGCCCCGTCTACACGCCGCCTCCGTACAGGCGGCAAGGCTACGCGTCAGCCCTGGTCGCGGAGCTCTCCGAGCGCCTGCTGGCCGAGAGGCGCTTCTGCTTCCTCTTCACGGATCTCGCGAACCCAACCGCGAACCGGATCTACGAGCAGATCGGTTATCGCCGAGTCTGCGAGGCGGCCGAGATCGTCTTCGAGGAGCCCTAGCCCTCGCGCATGAAGCCCTGGCGCGCCGCCGAAACGAGCGCCACGGCTTCGGGAAACAGCACCCGCATGGCGTCGCGGAGGGCGACCGCCTGCTCGTCGGGCCCGCCCTGGGCGGACACTTGCTGGAGGGCCGCCGCGGTCAGCTCGACCGCGGTGTTCAGCGTCAGGGTCGCGAACTGCTCGCGCTGTGCCTCCTGCACCGTCTCGGCCTGCTGCTCGGCGAACTCGCGCAGGCTGCGCATCAAGTCCTCCGGATCGCCGCCGAAGGGAAAACCGGGGCCGCTGCCTTCCATGACGCCACTGTAGCCCCCGCCCGCAGCCCTCCGCGATGGGCCTTCACGGCAGTTGATCCTTTTCCGGGCTTAAGACGGCTGCGCCGGCAAAGCCGCCGCAGCCTCCAATCGGCGTCGCAAGCGACCGCCGAAGTCAGGCGAGCGGGACCTTGTACGCGGTCTCGACGTCGCGGGTCAGCTCGTCGACCGTCGCCGTCGCCTGCTTCATTGCGACCGCAAACGGCGAGCCGGCGCCGCCGAGGGCTCGCTCGAGCCTGAGCGTCGCGGCACCGATCGCATCGAGCCGCTCCGGCGTCGCGATGCGCGGAGCCGCGCCGATCGCCTCCTCGAGCGCGAGCGCGGCTTCTTCCGCCTCGTCGATTCCAGCAGGGTTCTCGGTCAGGCGTAATGCGACGAGCTGGGAGCGGAGCTCCTCCAGATTGCCGCCGCCGGCCGTTTCCTCGGCGAGCTCGACCAGCGCGGCAATCGAGACGACCTCGCGGATGCGCACGCGATCCTCGACCGGCTTCCCTTCCTCGTCGAGCACGAGCCAACCCGTCTGGCCGTCGTCGCCGCGGTAGGCGCAGAGATAGGAGCGAGCACCCGAGGAGGGCTCGGCCGGGACGATGCCGACGACCTCCTCGCCCGGATCCGCGTAGCGAACCGCGGCCTCCGCAATGCGCCGCAGATCCTGGGTCAGCGCCACGCGGCGAGAATAGACTGGCTCGGTGGCCGAGGCCGCCTCAGCCCGGACGCGCCGCGCGCTCGAGCTGTTCGCCCCGCTCGGGCCCACCTACGAGCACTACGCTCGGCTGCTTTCGCTCGGGCAGGACCCGCGCTGGCGCAGGTTCCTCGTCTCGCTGGTCGAGGCAGGACCAGGCGATGAAGTCCTCGACGTGGCGACCGGCACGGGCGCGGTCGCACAGGAGCTGCTCCGGCAGAAGGGCTGCGCCGTCGTCGGCGTCGACCAGAGCCCGGAGATGCTCGCGGTCGCGCGCGAGCACGTGCCCGCCACCGTAAAGCTCGTCGAGGCGAGCGCCGAGCGCCTGCCCTTCGAGGACGCCTCGTTCGACGCGCTTACCGTCACCTACCTGCTCCGTTATGTCGACGACCCGGGCGCGACCCTGGCGGAGCTCGCACGCGTCGTGCGTCCCGGCGGGACGGTCGCGAGCCTCGAGTTCGCCGTCCCGGCCGGGCTCTGGCGCCCGCTCTGGCGGGCCTACGTCGGCGCCGTGCTTCCCGCGGCGGGAAGGATCGTTTCGCCCGGCTGGCACGAGGTCGGCGATTTCCTCGGCGGCAGCATCCGCGAGTTCTGGCGGCGTTACCCGCTCGAGCGCCAGCTCGAGCTCTGGCGCGCCGCCGGCATCGAAGACGTGCGATACCGGCGCCTCAGTCTCGGCGGTGGGATCGTGCTCTGGGGCCGGCGAATGTGAGCAGCGAAGCCCGTCCCGCCTTCTACGCGCTCGCCCCCGGCGGCTGGCGTGACTACGTGACGCTCCTCCACCTGCCCTACACGAGCTGGCACCTGAGCTACGTCGTCATCGGGGCCTGTCTCGCCCCACACGTGCCGGCCGGACGGCTTGCCCTCACCGTGTTTGCCTTCTTCCTCGGCCTCGGGGTCGGCGCGCACGCCCTCGACGAGCTGAATGGCCACCCGCTTCAGACGAGGATTCCGACCGCGGTCCTCGTCGCGCTCGCAGCCTGCTCGCTTGCCGGCGCGTCCGCAATCGGAATTGTGGTCGCCGTCACGCACGACCTCTGGCTGCTGGCGTTCGTGGCGTTCGGCGCCTTTATCGCCACTGCGTACAACCTCGAGCTCTTCGACGGCCTGTTCCACAACGGCTTCTGGCTGGCGACGGCCTGGGGGGCGTTCCCGGTTCTGACCGCCTACTTCGCGATGGCGAACCGGATCACCGGCGAAGCCGTCCTCACGGCCCTGTTCGCTGCGCTGCTGATCCGCGCGCAGCAGGTGCTCTCAACTCAGGTCCGCGACGTCCGGCGCAGAACCCTCTCCGTCACGGGCACGATCGAGCGAACGGACGGGTCACGCATTCCGATCGGCCCCGAGACACTGACTGGTCCGCCCGAGACCGCGCTCCGTTTCATGGCGGCGGCGAGCGTCTCGCTGGCTGCGGCGCTGCTCGTCCTCCGATTCGCCTGAGAGCCCCT
>Ga0066709_100005066_pt1 | contig 10727 bp, 10 predicted proteins | sample GraSoiAngelo_158_FD_79665 | JGI IMG/M metagenome (GOLD analysis project Ga0066709, IMG submission 79665) | Grasslands soil microbial communities from the Angelo Coastal Reserve, California, USA - 14_1009_16_30cm | ecosystem: Environmental > Terrestrial > Soil > Grasslands | place: USA... | reverse complement strand
GAAAGTAATCGGACTGCTCGGCCGCGATGGCGGCACGGTGAAGCCGCTTTGCGATCTCGCTTTGATCGTTGAGAGCGAGGATACGCAACGGATTCAGGAAACACACAATTTGATCGGCCACATTCTCTGTGAGCTGGTTGAGGCGGAATTATTTCCAAAGACGAGTTAATGTCGGAAGCCCGCGCGTCAGCAAGGGCAATCTTCGTTACCAAAATCGTGAGTATGATTAGTTGCCCTCCCTAACGGTCGGGCTTCTGACACGTTTACCAGGCAACATGTCAATTTACGACGATCTGAAACCAATCGATCTCGATCAAGTCAGCACTTACCCGCTGGCTTCGCGGCCGAGCAAGGTCACCGTCAAAGACTTCGCGCAACCGATCGTCGAAGGCGCTTCGGTCAAAGACTATCTCGGATCGTTGCCGAACATTCTGGCGGTGCAAAGCCTGCGTGATCTCGCCGCGCGGATCCGCCGCGCGCAGCAATTGCGCAAACCGATTATTTGGGGAATCGGCGGCCACGTTATCAAGACGGGGCTGGCGCCGCTGCTAATCGATCTGATGAATCGTGGTTACCTGACCGCGATTGCCGCGAATGGCTCGGTGCTGGTCCATGACGCAGAAATTGCGATGGTAGGCTCGACCTCGGAAGACGTCGACGCGACCCTGGGCCGGGGTGCGTTTGGCGGCGCGGAGGAAACGGGAAAGCTCCTGAACCAGACGGCCAGCGACGGTGCGCGCGACGGAATTGGATTAGGCGAAGCGATGGGTCGCGCGATTGTGAATCTCAAGCCAAATAATGAAGGGTTATCGTTGCTGTGCGCAACCTACAAAGCGCGCGTGCCATTCACCGCGTTCGTTACGATCGGCGGCGACGTTGCTCATTTTCATCCGACCGCTGACGGCGGCGCGCTGGGGGCGACGTCGCATACGGATTTTCGCTTGCTGGCGGAACTGGTGCGACGAATGAATGGCGGCGGGGTCTATTTGAATATCGGATCGGCAGTGACTCTGCCCGAAGTTTTCCTGAAGTGCGTAACGCTGGTGCGCAATCTGGGAGACGATCTGGCGGACATCACGACGGCCAATTTTGATTTCATCCAATCCTACCGGCCGCTGACCAATGTCGTGCGGCGGCCAACCGCGGACGGCGCCGGGCGCGGCTACGCGATCACTGGCCATCATGAACTGACTATTCCGCTGCTGGCCGCGGAACTCATCTGTGGATCGCGATCAGACTAGCTTCAATCACCAATTTCAGTCCGGCCAGCAAAAGTACGACTGACAACCAGCGTCGCACTCCGACCACCGGCAATACTCTCGTTCCCAGCTCAGTTCCAATCCAGCCGCCAACTAGAGCCGCCGGCGCCCAGAAAGTGATGTTGTTCGGCAGGTAACTAATCGCCGAGACGTGCCCTAGCAAACCGGCGATCGAGTTAACCAGAATGAAAGTTACAGCCACCGCAGAAGTCTCTTTCGCCTTCGCCCAATGCATCAAGAGCAGAACCGGGCTCAGGAAAATTCCACCGCCGACGCCAGTCAATCCCGAGAGTAGGCCAATGGCCGCACCCAACAGCAGCGCAATCCAGACCGGCGCCAGTTTCGTTTTTTTGGTGTCCGCAGTGGCGGCGCTGAAAAATAGGCGGGCGGCGCTGTAAAGCAACACCGCCCCGACGATAATCTTGTAGAAAAAATCGGGTAGGGTGAGACTGCCGCCGATATACGAAGCCGGAATTGAAGCAACTGCGAAAGGCCAGAAGGTGCGCCAGGAAAAAAATCCAGCGCGGTAAAAACGAATCGTGCCAATCAACGCCACCAGAATGTTCAGCACCAGGGCGGTCGGCTTCATCACCAGCGGCGCCATGCCAAACAGGGCCATTACCGCCAGATAGCCCGAGGCGCCCGCATGCCCGACAGTTGAATACAGCAGTGCGACGACAAAGATCAGGACGGCGATCAGCAGCGCGATTATCAAACCAGTGTTCAAGCTTCTACTCCACAGCCAATGCGAAGTGTTGGAACGCCGGATGAAAACACACCCGCGGCTGCAAAGTCTAGCTGCGTGGAGTCAGTACCGAGAGCGGTAGCGACCGGGTCACCATCTCCGGCAAACTCGATGCCGCCCCGAACGGACACCCGGTCGCTACCGCTCTCGGTACTGACTTCATAAATTGCTCGTCGCTTTCGATAACCACTCGCGCGAGTTATAATTCAAGTCCCCCGAAACTGTTCCTCAGTTCGAAAGAACTCAAGTAGGCGCGATGGACGCGAATAAAATTCAACACTTCCGAGAGCTCTTGTTGGCAGATTTGCGCCGTCACGCGCGCCAGGTAAGCGACGAACAGGCCGCCGCTATCGATGCGGCAGATGATGGGGCCAAGGAAAGCGTTGACTTGTCGCTGCGCGACGTCATCGGCGAGCTGGCTCTGAAACTTGGCGACCGCGAATCGTCCATGGTCGCCGACATCGATCAGGCGTTGATGCGGATGGACGAGGGCTCGTACGGAATTTGTGTGCGCTGCGGCCGGTCGATTGATGAGCGCCGCCTTAATGCTCTGCCGACTGCTCGCTTTGATTCTGCCTGTCAAACGAAGATTGAAGAGCAGAAGGCGACTGCCGGACCCACGCTCTAGGTCTCTCGTTGAAATCATGCCGAACTATCTCACCTTACCAATCGGTGAAGGCGCACCCGATGAAGTCAACGCCGTGATCGAGATTCCCCGAGGGCAAACGAACAAATACGAATACGACAAGCAACTCAACGTTTTTCGTCTCGACCGCAATCTCTTTTCGCCGGTTCATTATCCCGGCGACTACGGATTCATCCCCAGCACGCTGAGCGATGACGGCGATCCTCTGGACGTGCTGGTGCTGGTGGATGCGCCCAGCTTTCCCGGTTGCCTGATGATTGTGCGGCCCATCGGGATGCTGAAAATGATCGATCAGGGAAGGGAAGATGAAAAAATTCTGGCAGTCGGCACCAACAATCCTATCTATAACGACATCCACGATTACCAGAAGCTCTATCCGCACCTGTTGCTCGAAATCGAGCACTTCTTTTCTGTGTACAAGGAACTTGAAGCCAAGACTACGCGCATCAGCGGTTGGCAAGATGCTGAACAGGCGCGCGCAATGATCCTTGAATGCCAGGCGAACTTTGGCGAGAAGAATTCTTGATTTCCGGTCTAGGCGTTCTTGTGAGCGATGGTTTTGCGGTAGTCTTCGCCTTCAATCATCACGGTCTTACACATCTCATAAAGACGCGAGCGCAACGCGGATCCGATTCGGTCTTCGAGTATCTCGAGTTTGTCGTTACCGCGGACATCGGGATAGTTGGTAGTGAAAATTGTCAGACGCTTGTCGTTGTAACGCGTATTGATGATTTGCATCATCGTGTCGCGGACCCAATCGGTCGGTTTGGAAGCGCCCAGTTCGTCAAGGACCAGGACTTCGGCATTGAAAACGGGTTCCAGCACTCTCAATTCTGATGTTCCCGACACCGCGTTGTATGAATCCTGAATCTGCCTGAGCAGCGAGCCAAACTGATAGAACAGCCCGCGTACTTGATAACGCGCAATTAGTTCCTGCAGGACAGCTACGGCCAGGTGAGTCTTGCCGACACCAACTGCTCCAGTAAAAAGTAACCCGCGCCCGTCAAGGGTCGGATACTCGTCGAGAAGAATTTGAGATTCTGTTTTGGCGATCCATTTCGATTCAGAGTTGCCGGCGTCATAATTTGCGAGATTGCAATGCCGATAGCGAGCCGGGACGCGCGCCTCGTAAACCAGGCTGTCTCGCTGGTTCGAGAACTGACAGCGGCAACGGCTGGCGCCGGCGCCCGGCACGACTCTCATGCCGGTTCCGAAACAATCAGGACAGGAGGCGTCCTTAGCGGCAACCGCCGCCGAGGCAGCTTCGGCCGCCTGGCCGCGAACTACGCGCAGGCGTTTCGCGTTTGGCTTTTCTTGAGACATTTCGTGAAGCTTTCAACTGCGCGGCCAGTATATCATCAGGTAGAAAGAAGTTAATGAAGCCGGAACGCGTGCCGGTTTTTTGTCGCAGCAACCTAACCGACCAGGAAACCATCTGAGTGGCTGAGGTTATTCGGAAAGTGCTGCGGGGAAAAATAGTCAGCACACCATAACACTCGGTCCTCCTGTGATTTGCCGCTCGGTGTGGGATCCACCGAGCGGTTTTTTATTTGACCATTCCGCTGGAGAACTCTGTCCATGGGTACGATTTCATATCGCGCAACAGCTCGTTCATCCAGCGGTATTCAGGGTGGTTTTTGAGAAACGTGGCGGCGATGAAATCATAGCCACACGGATGGCCCATCGCCGCCCAGAGCTGCATCTTTGAGGCCATTCCGCTATCGACGGCCTTGGCCTGCACCGTTCCGCCCGGATAGAACTTGCCCCAATCCCACTCCGGAATTCCACGCTGCGAAAGCTCGACACAACCGCATAGACTACGCTCGTCGGGGCCCTGCCTTTTCTCGAAGCCGACGTAACGATCGCCTTCCATTTTCTTGACTGTCTCTACATCAATCGTGCTCTGGGTTTCTTTCACGAGTTGTTCCCAACGCGCCTTTCGCGCCAGGGGCGAACCGCCGGTCCTGGTAAAGTCAAAATTGGTCTCGACGGTAGCGAGTTTTGAATCAACTGGAAAGTTGGAACCGACAAAGTAGCCATCGCTGGTCCGGCGCAGGCTGTGTTCCTTCAATCCCAACTCGAACACGGCGATTTCGCCCGTCTTGTTATCGCCGAGCAGCCAGTCGTTCGCGTAGCCACCGTTGTTTCCGTCGAGCATGATGCGCGTGTAGTCGTCAATCGAGTTGCTGTACTGCATCGCCTTGCGGGCGCGATAGAACTCTGGAGAGCCGGCCGGGTCGAATGATGAAAAACCGGTGATGGTTGTCTCAGTGATCATCATGCCGGCAGAGGTGATCCCGAAATCGTCGTTGCTGGCAATTACGCCCGGCAAGCCGTCCATCAGGATTCGATAACCATGGAGTGGTTTAATATCAAAGATAATGTTCCAGCGTTCGCCCACAACATAGTTGACCCAGGCATTGTGGCCCATGACGATGTGATGATCTTTTGTATAGCTGCCGGTGGCGATCATCGCGCTGCAATTACCCGGCGCGTGGGTCGTGGGAACGCGGCCAAGCTGCTTATCAAGCCAGGGCACGTAGTAATAAGGCAATTCCTCCAGCGCATTGAGCGCGACGATGTCCCAGCGGTCGGCCTTGATTCCGGCGTCGTTCAATCCCACCACGATGCCGTCGATCTCGTTCTGGTATTCCGCGTCGATCTTCGGCCAGAGAATTTCCTGCGAGGCCTTGCGGTAAAAGTTCCAATCGCGCTTGGTTTCGTGCAGCAGGAAAGGTTTAGCGACGCGCAAAAGATCGCTCGTCTCTTTCGACAGCAGATAACCGTGCTGATAGCCAATCTGTTGCGGCGCGCCTTCGAGATGGATGTAAACCCAGCCGTTGCGGTCGAAGCGATAGCTTCCCTGCAGGCGAGTATCTGGCTGATTCTCTGTGAAAGCGCCGGCAGCTGGCCTTATTGAGAGCGCTGCCGCAAAGACGGTCAGCGCGACGATGGGGAGTAATAATTTCGTGATCACGTCGATGCCCTCCGCGCAGTTTGTTTGGCGACGTTTTTAATTCTAAGCATCTTTCTGCTAAAGTACAGCTTTTGTTTTGGCAATCGATTTGTTGACCGTGAGAAAGATCATCGCCACTGACAAGGCTCCGCGCGCGATTGGGCCCTATTCACAAGCTGTTCGCGCTGGAGATTTGGTGTTTGCTTCGGGACAGATTCCGATCGATCCGGCTACCGGCGAGTTTGTGGCCGGCGGAATAGAGGAGCAAACCGAGCAGGATTTGCGGAATCTAACGCAGGTGTTTGGCGCCGCGGGAATCGGACTGGGTCAAATAATCAAGACCACGGTTTTTCTGGCGGACATGGATGACTTTAGCGCCATGAATGAAGTCTATGGCCGGTTTTTCAATGAAAATCCGCCGGCGCGGGCGACGGTGCAGGCCGCTCGTCTGCCACGCGATGCCAGGGTCGAGATCGAAGCAATCGCAGTTATGGAGTCAGAACCCGACGGATCGGGGTAGCGACCGAGTAGGTCTCAGATTCGGGTGAGCCGTTATGCGGCTTTCGCGACTTTGCCGCCCTTGATGCAGCTGGTGCAGACTTTCATCCGGCGCGCGCCGCCCTTTGGCAACTGAACGCGGATTGATTGCAGGTTGGGATTGAAAACGCGCGGTGTCCGATTGTTGGCATGCGAAACATTATTGCCAAACTGCGGGCCTTTACCGCAAACTTCACAACGCTTAGCCATGATTACTGATCTCCGATTCATCGCGCGCGCCGCCATAAAACGCGCCCACGCGCATATTAGAAACTGAAATTTATAGCAAACCAAACGAAACATGGTCAAGGCCGCTTAACTCAGGCCACCATTTCTTAGCAGCTAAGGAGCAAAAACAGTGGAGAGAATAAATTCGAGGTTCGTGTTCCTAATCCTGATCGCGCTCGGCGCGCTGGTTTTCGCGGCCTGCGGCTCCGGAGACGATTCGAGTCCCGAGAACACCGTAGCCGCCACCGTAAACGGCAAGAAGATCATGCTTCAGGAAGTCGAGCGCATGATTCACCAACAGGCCCAGGGCAAGGAATCCCAAATGTCGGCGCACGATCTGGCCCAGGGGCGGCTTCAGGCGCTTGATACATTGATTCAGCGCGAAGTCCTCTATCAGCGAGCCGAGCAGGAAAAGCTCTTGCCAACCGATGAGCAAATCACGACGACGATCAACGATCAGATGCAGCAGGGAGGCATGACCGGAGAAGACTTTGATCGGAAACTGAAGGAGCAAGGTCTGACCAGAGAGGCGTTACGCGAAGAAGCCAAAAAGGACCTGTCGATTAAAGCGCTGCAGGACAAGTACGCCGGAAAGATCACGATTAGCGATCGCGAAGTCGAGGATTACTACAACACCAACAAACAGCAATTCGTTAACGCTCGTGGCGTTGCGTTGGCGATGATCGTTGCCGATCCGGCTGACAACAGCGCGCAGGGGATTACCCAGGGCGATGCCAAGAGTGAAGCGGAAGCTCAGACGAAAATCAATGACGTCAATCAACAACTAAAGAGCGGGGCAGATTTCGCAACTGTGGCGCGCGCCAAGAGCGAAGACGCCAACAGCCTTTTACGAGGTGGCGATATTGGCTTTGCCACCGAAGAAGATCTGAAGCAGAACGGTTTTCCTCCGGATTTGGTAGCGCGCTTTTTCGGCTCCATGCAGGTTGGCGACCGAACTGACCCGGTCCGCTTCAACAGCGGGAAGTGGTATATCTTCAAGCTTCAGGAGAAGCGGCTGCAAACTGAAAACCTGACTCTGGAAAGCCAGGGCGTGCGACAGCAGATCACAGTCGCGCTTACGAACCAACGCAAAGAAATTCTGAACGCCGCCTTGCTCGAGGTTTCCCTGACAGAGGCGAAAGTAGTAAACAATTTCGCCGCGAATATTCTGAATAACCCGAGCAATCTCGGTTTCCTGCGACCTGCTGCGTCGCAATCGCCTGCCGCGGCTGGAAACACTCCGGCGCCGGCGGCCACGACGGCGGCGCCTCCGGCGGCAAAACCTTCCGCGGCGGCGACGAAGAAATGATCGGGAGGTCGTAGTTGATTTTAGCGGCGCCCCGGTGCGCCTTGCTTTGATTTCCTTTAAGAGGGCGCGGCGCCTGGAATCATTTGGTAGCCGCGCCCGTTTTGTTTTGGAGTGCGAAGTGTCAGAAGTCTGACCTACCGGGGTCCCCGCGCGGGCAGCCCGCGTGGGGTGGTTGATAGGGAGGGCCTGTTTGGAATCAAGCCCTTGCTGACGCGCGGGCTTCTGACACGCTTTGTTCTTATGCTGTTTCGTCTTTCAGACGTTTACAAATCCTATGGCACCCAGGATGTGCTGCGCGGCACATCGCTGCAAATCAACCGGAGCGAGCACGTCGGGCTCGTCGGTCGTAACGGCGCCGGCAAGACGACGATCTTCCGTCTGGTGAATGAGGAGGAGACTGCGGATCGTGGCGAGGTAGTGCGCGCGCGCGGATTGAAGCTGGGACTGCTAGCCCAGCATGTCGAGTTCGATCCCGGCTCAACAGTGCACGAATCTGCGCTCGCGGCCTTTGGCCATCTCCAGCGGATTGAGCACGAGATGCACGAGCTTGAGCATCGCATGGCGAATGCCGGCGACGATCTCGAAAAGATTCTGGCGCGCTATAGCGATTTGCAGCACGAGTTCGAACGCGAAGGCGGTTTCGAATATTCAGCAAAGGCCGAAAGCATCTTGCAGGGTCTGGGGTTCGATCGCGAAACCTGGCAGCTTGAGACCGAAAAGCTTTCCGGCGGCCAGCAGAATCGTCTGGGCCTGGCGCGGCTGCTGTTGTCGGAACCCGACGTACTCTTGCTCGACGAGCCCACGAACCATCTGGACGTGGGCGCGGTCGAATGGCTGGAAGAGTTCCTGCAAAGCTACGCCGCCGGGTTCGTCATCATTTCGCACGATCGATATTTCCTCGATCGCGCCTGCCGCCGCATCATCGAGATCGAAAATGGGCGCGCCAGCAGTTACAGCGGAAACTATTCGGATTATCTGGCCGAGCGTGAAGAGCGACGCGAGAACCAGCAGCGCGCCTACGACAACCAGCAGCGTTTGATCGCCAAGACCGAAGAATTTATTCGCCGGAATCTGGCTGGACAGAAAACCAAGCAGGCAAAGTCTCGCCGCACCATGCTGGCTCGTCTGGATCGGGTCGAAGCGGTCCGCGCCGATCAAGGCTCGGGAGATTTTCGTTTGCAGGAAATCGAACGCGCCGGAACGCACGTACTGACCGTGAATGAAGCCGATATCGGCTACGTGGACAAAGTTCTGGCGCGCGACATCTCGCTGATTCTGCGCCGCGGCGAGTGTCTCGGCGTGATTGGGCCAAACGGTTCCGGCAAAACTACGTTCGTAAGAACTATTCTGAATACGATTCCGGCACTGGCCGGGGACGTGCGCTGGGGCGCAAAGGTTGAGACTGGTTATTACGCCCAGCAGCTGGAGGATCTCGATCCGCGAAACGAGATCATCATGGAGTTGCGCCGAGTGGCGCCGGCGAATGCCACCGCGGGTGAATTGCGTTCATTTCTGGCGCGGTTTCTTTTCTTTGGCGACGACGTTTACAAGCACGTGCGTGATTTGTCCGGGGGAGAGAAGGGAAGGCTGGCGCTGGCGAAACTAATCTACTCCGGCGTGAACGTGCTGGTGCTCGACGAACCCACGAATCATCTGGATATCCCGTCGCGCGAAGCGCTTGAGGCGGCGCTCGATGCTTATGAAGGAACGATAGTGACGATCAGCCACGATCGATTCTTTCTTGATCGGGTGGCGACGCAGATTCTGGCCCTTGACGGTGACGGACATGCCGAACATTACCACGGCGACTACACTGAATATCATGATTGGAAAGCAGCGCGTTTGAAAGGTGAGCCAGGTGCGGTAGCCGATGGGTTATCTTCGCGCGAAGATCAATTAGCAATCGCGGGCCATGCAAGACGCAGCAAGAAGAAGTCAGAACCGCCTGCGGTAGCGGGCGGATCTAGACGCAAAACAGAACGATCCGCGTCTGATGGATCGAAGCGCGTTAAAATAATTAAGAAACCGCGCGAAGCGGAAATCATCGAAGCGGAAATCACCGAAACTGAAAAGCGAATCGCGAATCTTTCAGAGGAAATGAGTAAGCCCGAAGTCGCCCGCGACATCACCAGACTGGTCACGGTCAACGACGAATATCAGCAAACCGAAACCCGGCTGGCGGAACTCTACGATGAATGGGAACGAGCCGAGGCGGCAGCAACCGCGCGGAGATGAATTGGTGGTAGTGGGTCATTGAAGTTCTTTTGTTTCGATGGCAGCGTACGATCCACGAAATCACACGAAGCGTCATGAAACCTCAGCCTGCTTCCTGCGTTTTCGTGCGGCTTCGTGGATCGTGCTTTTGATTTGAACTAAAGGAAGTGGGGGCGCTCTGATTGAAACTGACCGACTACTGAATTGGTAGATAGTGTCCCAGGATTGTGTTGCTACGGTACGAGCGGGGCACTAGCCCGACCGTTAGGGAGGGCTCCTGCTTGAATCGCAACTGAGCCCTCCCTTACGGTCGGGCTAATGCCCCGGCACACGCTAATAGACCACTAGCGAACCGGCAAACTGCTTGACACCTTAATCAGGCGTTTGTTACTTTCGCGGTCTCTTCGTTGTTTGGAAATCTTGACTGCTTCAGCAGACCTTTAGGCGCGTAGCTCAGTTGGTAGAGCGCTGCCTCGACACGGCAGAGGTCTGGGGTTCAAGTCCCCACGCGCCTACCAATCCTATTTCAAATTTCCCGCAGTAATTTATCTCACACCGGTTCTCCGGCCTCAGCGCTCGACAAGCAAAGAAGAAAAGCGGTAGTGGGTCAGTTTGAGGTGGCACGCCCATCTTGCGCGTGATTCCGCGGGCGGGACGCAGAAGTCGATTCACTCGCCGCCGCCCAAGCTCTATCAGCCGTTGTTCGTCTCATTCCAGTCTCCGAACTTAGTCCTTGATCTGCACCGGGTTTTGGAACTCTCGCATCACGGTTCTCGTAAGTCTCTCCATACATATATTGAGCGCTCTTATTCCTGGATAAATGGCGGCCTGTT
>Ga0066709_100005065_pt1 | contig 10728 bp, 8 predicted proteins | sample GraSoiAngelo_158_FD_79665 | JGI IMG/M metagenome (GOLD analysis project Ga0066709, IMG submission 79665) | Grasslands soil microbial communities from the Angelo Coastal Reserve, California, USA - 14_1009_16_30cm | ecosystem: Environmental > Terrestrial > Soil > Grasslands | place: USA... | reverse complement strand
GTGCCGCCCTGGAGCAGGCCGGGCGCCAGGCGGGAGCCGAGCCAGGCGCCGAGGATGATCCCGGCCACCGACAGCGCGCTCGCAACCAACCCCTTCTTCCAGCCGACGAACGCGGTCAGCGCGATGAAGCCCAGCGCGATCAGGTCGACCTTGCTCACTGATTCGGCAGGCTACTCGCTAAACTGCTCGCCCCTGGGGGCGTAGTTCAGTTGGTTAGAACGCCGGCCTGTCACGCCGGAGGTCGCGGGTTCGAGTCCCGTCGCTCCCGTAAAAATCTCTGGAAATCGGCATCTTGTGTTGTCCGTTTGGACGTCAAATCGGACCCGACTACACAGACTCTTTCGCAGCGAGAGCCGAAACACGCGAAAACGGCCCGAAACCGGTCGCCGGGGTATCGAGTTGAAGCCGATTCAGCCCCCATTCCGACTGATCGCGAAGACGGCGCGCAACTACACGAAATGGCCGGAGGTCAAGGCTCCAGCGGCGTCGCCGTCGAGTGCAGGAAGAGCCGTCTCGGCCGCTGTCAGGAAGCGGATTGAGGGGCCGCAAGAGGGTGCGCCGAGATTGCGCAAGCCGTGACGCTGTCGTCATCGGGTGGACCGCGATAAACGCCAACGAACGGGTCGAGAGCCGGGTCCGGCGCCGGCCCTCGATCGCGCTTCCCGGCGAACGCCTCGCATCCTGATTCGCTGCCACCATGTGGCTCGCTCGCGGTTCTCGCTATTGCAAGTACCCGCCCAGCGAGACGAAGAACGAGAGCGAACAAACGGCCTTGTCATTAGACCCATCCCATTCGAGAGTGCTACCGGGCCCGACGACGTAATGCACCGCCTCGCTCGAGCTTTGCGTGCCGAAGGCTTGCGAGTGGAACACAACCGGGAGAAATACGTCGAATCCGTTGCCGCCGACGTGAATGAGCCTTCCCCACGCCTGCGCGCCCTCGACCAAGCTGACCGCGCTGATGTACTCGATGACGAGCTTCCTGCCTGTCGGGACGGTGTAGAAGTCGCCATCACAGTCCATCTTCTTGGTGATCGAGACCTCGTCATTGTCCGACCGAGTCGACACCCTGCCCTGCTCGTGCACCTTGATGTCCCCGAGCCGATCGAGGTTTTGCTCTCGCACGTTCGCCGTTCCCTGCTCGTGGACCTTGACGTTCCCCTGTCCGTCCAGTGGACCGATGATGTTGGCGTCGATGCTCTGCGCCGCCCACGCGATCGGCTCGCGGAGCACGGTCGAGCCGAGGATGGTCGAGCCGACCAAGAGCAGAGCGACGAAAGACCACTTCTTCATGAGAACCTCCTCTCAGCGGGTGTTCTGATGTCGCGGGTTTAGGTTTCTTCTCCCTTTCTCCTCACGTATCCAGACGTGGTAGCGCCGCCGGTCATGCGAGCCAAACGTCGGGAGGGAGGACGGCAGCGCTGCATGACCGACATTTCCGCCTCGGTCATGGAAGGACTTGGTCGAACGCCTGCGCATGGGCTGAGAATCCCTCGGGCCCGTTGCGCGCGCGTTGCAACTTCCTTGCAGCTTTCGCAATATTGAGGCGTGGAGTTCCGCATCCTCGGCCCGATCGAGGTCGTGGACAACGGTCGGGCGCTCCCCCTCGGGAGCCGTAAGCAGCGCGCCCTGCTCGCACTCCTCCTGCTCCATGCCGGCAAGGTCGTCTCGCGCGATCGTCTGATCGACGACCTCTGGCAAGGCGAACCACCGGCCGCCGCGGAGACGACGCTTAGGTCGCACATCTCGCGGCTGCGCTCGGCGCTCGGGGCCTCGCGGCTGTTGAGCCAAGCGCCCGGTTACAGGCTCGTTCTCGCGCCAGACGAGCTGGATGTCAAACGGTGCGAGTACCTCCTCGCAGAGGGGCGGGACGCGCTCGTGCAGGGGCGCGCGGCCGACGCCGCCGAGCGGCTTCGAGCTGCGCTGGCGCTCTGGCGCGGATCAGTGCTCGCCGACCTCGCGTACGAGCCGTTCGCGCAAGGGGAGATCGCTCGCCTCGAGGAGTTGCGGCTCGCGGTCCTCGAGGAGCGGATCGAGGCCGACCTCGCCCTCGCGCGCCACGCCGATCTGGTGGGAGAGCTGGAGGGGCTCGTGGTCGAGGATCCGCTGCGGGAAAGGCTGCGCGGGCAGCTGATGCTCGCGCTTTACCGCTCGGCCGCCAGGCCGACGCGCTCGAGAGCTACCAGGAGGCGCGGCGTGTGCTGACAGAGGAGCTCGGGCTGGAGCCAAGCGAGGCGCTCAAAGACCTCCAGCGGGCCATCCTCGCCCACGACCCGTCGCTGCAGCCGCCGATCCAACCCGAAGCCGAGCAGGTCCCGCTCGCGGACGCGGGCGCCGGTGGGCCCGGGCCGTTCGTCGGGCGCGAACGCGAGCTACGCGAGCTCCGCCGTGGTCTCGACAAAGCGCTTGTCGGCGAGGGCCGGCTCTTCCTGGTCAGCGGCGAGCCCGGAATCGGGAAGAGCCGCCTCGTTGAGCAGCTGGCCCGCAGCGCGCGAGAGCGGGGGGCCGACGTCCTCGTGGGTCGCTGCTGGGAGGCCGGCGGCGCGCCCCCTACTGGCCGTGGCTACAAGCGCTGCGCACCTACGTGCGAGATCGCGATCCCGACCTGCTCCGCAGTCAGCTCGGCCGAGGCGCGCCGGACCTCGTGCAGCTCCTTCCCGAGTTGAACGAGCTCTGCGGCGAACTCCCGACCCCGCCCTCCAGCGACCCCGAAGGAGCTCGCTTCCGGCTCTTCGAGGCTACGACCTCGTTCCTTCGCGCCGCCTCGCTCCCCCAGCCGATCGTGCTCGTCCTCGACGACCTCCACGCGGCGGACGCGCCGTCGTTCCTGTTGCTGCAGCTCCTCGCGGGCGCGCTCGCCGACGCTCGCCTGCTCGTGATCGGGGCCTACCGGGACGTCGACCCGAGCCTGCGCGATCCGCTGGCCGAGACACTGGCCGGACTGCGACGGCAACCGGTCACGCGCAGCCTCCCGCTCATCGGCCTACACGAGGGCGATGTGGCCTGCTTCGTCTCGCTGACCACGGGCCTCGAGCCCACGTCACAGCTCGTCAGCGCCCTCCATCGCGCGACCGACGGGAACCCCCTGTTCGTCGGCGAGCTGGTGCGACTGCTGACCAGCGAAGAAGCCCTCGGGTCGATCACCGACAGCGAGAGCTGGCGGCGAATGGTCCCGGAAGGCGTGAGAGCGGTCATCCGCCGCCGGCTGCGAAACCTCTCGGACAACTGCCGGCTCGTGCTCGTGCTCGCCGCAGTGCTCGGGCGCGAGTTCGACCTCGCCGTGCTCGAGCGCGTTAGCGAGGTGAGCGACGATCATCTTCTTGACGTTCTCGACGAGGGGGGCCAGGAAGGCGTTGTCACAGACGTGCCTGGTCAACCTGGTCGGATGCGCTTCGCACACGCGCTCATCCGAGACACGATCTACGACGAGCTCACCCCAGGGCGGCGTGTCCAGCTGCATCGCCGCGTCGGCGACGCGCTCGAGGAGCTGTACGCGGACAACCTCGAGCCCCACCTGGCCGAGCTCGCCCACCACTTCTACGAATCCGCCCGCCCGGCCGTCGCGGATAAGGCGCTCGGATACGCCCGTCGCGCTGCCGAGCGGTCGCTCACGCTGCTTGCCTACGAGGAGGCCGCCCGTCTCTTCGGCGTCGCACTGCGGGTTCTCGACAGCATGGAATCGCCGCCAAGACACGGGCAAGAGGGGGTCGATCATCCCCAGGCGGAGCGGCTGCTCCGGCCAGCTGTTTTCGAGTACAGGCACAACCACTGTTGCCTAATACGGCAACCGCCCCAACTGCACACGTACTACATAGGCCCTGCCGGATGGTAGCCGGTCGTAGCCGGTCACAGTCGGCTCGCGCCGGTACGAAATGCCTGCTCCAGCCAGTAATTCCAGGTGCGAGCCGGCTGTGCCGGTTGAGCTCGTACCGGTCTGTCACGCCGGAGGTCGCGGGTTCGAGTCCCGTCGCTCCCGTAAAAGGGCCTGCAAATGGGCATATCATGTTGTCGGACTAGACAGCAAATCGAAGCCGACTACACAGACTCTTTCTCGAGGAGAGCGCAAACGCGCGAAAACGGGCCGCAAACGCGACTACGCTACCCCCGTGCCGAGCCGATTTACGCGGCGCTCAGCCCGACAACGAAGTCAGCGTGCGACTACACAAAATGGCCGGAGGTCACACGCGTGCGACCCGTCGCCGCGAATGCCGGGAGGCCGTGTTGGCGCGGAGGGTTGACCGGGCGCCGACGCCGCATAGGGCTTCCGGTCGGCCGGGGGTGGCCTCCCGCGCGCGTGTACACAGAACGGGCTCAGCAGAACGTTCCGTAGCAAAACAGGCCTCTGCCGGGGACTGCCACCGTTGCGCAAGAGCCCTCCTGCGACGGAGGGCAATCGATCTCCTTAAAACGCCAAGTCCTGCGAACCCGAAGGCCCACAGGACTCGACCGGGTGACTCTGACAGGGACCGACATCGCAGTCAAGCGAACTCTTTGCGGGCGGCTTCGCCTGCCGCGAGCTCAGCCGCCGGTGTCGCTGCGAATCTGAACAGCCAACCGCAGCTCGCGCTCGCAAAGCTCAGGGTCGACGCGCTGAACAGTTAGCCAGCACAGCCACACAGATCGCCATGAGCGGCTTCGTCTTCATCTCCTCCCTTTCCCGTCAGCGGGGAATCACGTTTGGGTTGTCGAGCAGGATCAGCGTCCGGTCGGGGTCGGGCGGCTCGACGAAGCCGGTGCAGATACGGCCGTCGCCGTTCAGGTCGATCTGCCGGATCCACGGGAACGAGTTCGGCTCGCCGATCGAGACGGTGCGGAACGGGTCGGTGCAGGGATCGGGCGGGAAGATCGTCGGGTCGCTGATCGCGTTGTCGGTCAGGATCCGCCCGACCGGCCGCCCGAACAGCCGTAGCGTCGCCGAGCAGACGAGCCCGTCACGATTGCGGTCGGCAAGACGTAGGTTGGCATCGCCGACCCCGACCAGCACCCACGGATCGGCGATGTTCGGGTTGCCGATCGCGATGTCGTCCGGACAACCCGGCGCCCGCTCGCTCGCCCCCGCCGACGCCGCCAGCGCGAGCGAGAATGTCAGCGATGCCGCGATCATCAACGTTCTGAGCAGTGCTTTCATCTGGGGCTCCTTCTTCGCTTGCGTTCTTTCGATCGCGACCGAGGATCCCGCGATCGCGTTGCCGTCGCGTTGCAACTTCCTTGCAGGCGTGAATGCGAGCGGCGGAGCTCGCGTCGCCTGCGAGTACTAGAGCGGGCTCGTGGGGGCGACCACGCTGGAGAGGTACGGCGTGGGTGCGCTCATACCGAGCTCGTTGCGGATGGCCTGGGCGCTGTCGAGCAGGCCGCGGGCCCTCTCCGCATCGCCGGGCTCGCCGCGCCCGAGCAACATGTGCGCGTAGTCCTCTTGCGCGTGCGCGAGCCATGGTCGAGCGCCGATTCGTTCGTTCATCACGAGCGCGTCTTCGAAATGCCGAGCCGCGTCCTCCGAATGGCAAGTTGTCGCGGCCAGCATCCCGAGAAAGCGTGAGACGGGGCCGAGGCTGATCTCGGTGTAGCTGATGGCGACTCTGTCGGCATAAAGCAGCAACAGCTCGTAGAGCGTCGCCGCGTGCTCCTTCTCGCCGAGTCGTGCCGCAGTCTCGGCGAGGAAGCAGAGGCTGACCTCCCACTCTTCGTCGAACGGAATCCCGCTAAAGCCGTCGACCGACAGCGCGTCGAGCTCGGTCCGCGCCGCGGCGGTCGAGCCCAGCTCGGCCAGCGTGTTGGCGAGAACGCAGCGCCAGATCGGATACGTGGGGTAGTCCGTGGCCGCGCGACGAACGAGCTCCTCCACCTCCTGGAGGCGGCCCTGGTTGCGGCGAAGAAGGTACAGCTGGAGCCCGTGCGTGACTGCTACAGGCCAGCTTGGAGCCCGCTCGCCGAGGGAGCGCGTCTCTCCAATGAGCTGCTCGGCCTCTCCGAACCTCCCCTCGAGCAATGCCACGGCTGTTTTGTACGCGCCAACGAGCCACTCCTGCGTCGGCTGGCGGAGCTCCGTGGCCAACGTCTCCATCGCCTGGAGGTCTGCGCGGGCCGACGGGAGGTCGCCGAGTTCGATCGCGTACTCGAAGTGGGACTGATAGCCCTCGACAGCGCGCTCGAGGTCACCCGCCTCAACGGCCACGTCGATCAGCTCCTTCGCGAGCGCGATCATCTCGGGCGCAAAGTCCGGCGAGAGGTGGCTGTTCGTGTACCCAATCAGGGCGTAGGCGAGCGTGGACGGATCGCCAATCCGTCGCGCCATCGCGAGAGCCTCCGCGCCGAGCGATTTTCGTCGCTCGGCGTCTGCGGTGGAGTCGCGGAGCGGTCCGCCCGCGAGTCGGGCGAGGAGCCTGACGCGCAGAGTGCTCTCTTCGTCACCAAGCGCTGCAAGAGCCGTCTCGAGCAGCGGCACCAGATGCTCGTCGTCCCTCGAGGCCTCCCAGCTAAGCCTGCCGCCGTAGCCGAGCGCGGCGCGCCCGAGCTGGTGCGGCAAACCCAGCGCCTCGGCGAGTCGCGCGGCTTGTCGGTACGTCTCTTTGGATCTGGGGGTGTCGCCGGCGCGGCCGTCCGCGTCGCCGAGTGCAAGCAGGAGCTCGCAGCGAATCGCGTCGTCCGGCGATTCCATGCTGTCGAGAATCCGAAGCGAAACGAGGAAGAGGCGGGCGGCTTCTTCGTAGGCAAACATGCCGAGCGACCGTTCGGCTGCGCGGCGGGCGTACGCGAGCGCCTTCTCGGCAACCGCCGGACGGGCAGATTCGTAGAAGTGGTGGGCGAGCTCGGCCAGGTGCGGCTCGAGGTTGTCCGCGTACAACTCCTCGAGCGCGTCACCGACGCGACGGTGTAGCTGCACGCGCCGTCCGGGGGTGAGCTCGTCGTAGAGAGTGTCGCGGATCAGCACATGGGCGAACCGCATCCGACCGGGCTGGCCCGGTACGTCTGCGACCACGCGCTCCTTGGCAGCTTCGTCGAGAACGTCGAGGACCTGATCGCCGCTGACCTCGCTCACCCGTTCGAGGGCGGCGAGGTCGAACTCGCGTCCGAGCACCGAGGCGAGCACGAGAACGAGCCGGCAGTCCTCCGAGAGGTGTCGCAGCCGGCGACGGATCACCGCTCGCACGCCTTCCGGGACCATTCGTCGCCACGCCTCGCTGTCGGTGATCGACGCCAGTGTTTCTTCGCTCGTCAGCAGCCGCACGACCTCGCCGACGAAAAGCGGATTGCCGTCGGTCGCCTGATGGAGGGCGCTGACGAGCTGTGGTTCCGGTTCGAGGCCCGCCGCAAGCGCGATGAAGCTGCCCACATCTGTCTCGGGTAGACCCTTCAACGGCAGGCTGCGTGTCATCGGCTGGCGTCGAAGCTCAGCCAGCGCCTCCGCCAGCGGGTCTCGCAAGCTCGGGTCCACGTCCCTGTAGGCGCCGACCACGAGTAGGCGAGCCTCGGCGAGCGCGCCGGCGAGGAACTGCAGTAACAGCAGGGACGGGGCGTCGGCCGCGTGGAGGTCGTCGAAGGCAAGCACGAGCGGCTGGGCGAGTGAGGCGGCACCGAGAAACGAGCTGGTTGCCTCGAAGAAGCGGAAGCGGGCTCCTTCGGGGTCCACGGCCGGCAGGGCCGGGACGTCGCCGTAGAGCTCGTTCAGTTCGGGAAGGATCTGCGCGAGGTCCGACAGGCCTCGTCCGAGCTCGCTGCGGAGCAGGTCGGGATCGCGATCGCGCACGTACGCACTCAGCGCCTGGACCCAGGGCCAGTAGGCCGGTGCGCCGCCGGCCTCCCAGCAGCGACCAACGAGCACCTCGGCACCGTGCTCCCGCGCCCGACGCGTCAATTGGTCGACGAGGCGGCTCTTGCCGATTCCTGGCTCACCGCTGATCAGGAAGAGGCGGCCCTCGCCGGCAAGCGCCTCGTCGAGACCACGGAGGAGCTCGTCCAGCTCACGCTCGCGACCAACGAAAGGCCCGGGACCAAACACACTCTGGACCGGGTCGGCCTCGACCGCGAGTTGGATCGGCGGCTTGAGCGCGGCGTCTTGGGCGAGGATGGCTCGCTGCAGGTCCTTGAGCGCCTCGCTTGGCTCCAGACCGAGCTCCTCTGTCAGCACGCGACGGGCATCCTGGTAGCGCTCGAGCGCTTCCGCCTGACGGCCCGATCGGTAGAGCGCGAGCATCAGCTGCGCGCGCAGCCGTTCTCGTAGCGGATGCTCAGCCACGAGTGCCTCCAGCTCACCAATGAGGTCGGCGTGACGGGCGAGGGCGAGGTCGGACTCGATCCGCTCCTCGAGGACGGCAAGCCGCAACTCCTCGAGACGAGCGATCTCCCCTTGCGCGAACGGCTCGTACGCCACATCGGCGAGGACTTGTCCACGCCAGAGCGCGAGCGCGGATCGAAGCCGCTCGGCCGCCTCGGCCGCACGCTCCTGCGCGAGCGCGTCCCGTCCCTCCGCGAGGAGTCGCTCGCAACGCGCCGCGTCCAGTTCCTCCGGTGCGAGCACGAGCGTGTAGCCCGGCGGTCGACTGAGCAGACGCGAGGGGCCGAGCGCCGAGCGCAGCCTCGAGACGTGCGATCGGAGAGTTGTCTCGGCCGCAGTCGGCGGGTCGCCGTGCCAGAGGTCGTCGATCAGGCGATCGCGCGAGACGATCTCGCCGGCGTGGAGCACCAGCAGCGCGAGCAGGGCGCGCCGTTTACGGCTTCCCAGCTGCAGCGCTCGTCCGTTCTCGACCACCTCGAGCGGCCCGAGGATGCGGAACTCCACGCCTCAATGGTGCGCCGGGTGCAAGGAAGTTGCAACAGGCACGCAACGTGCTCCCACGATCGTCGCTTCGCAATCGATCGAAGGAGGTGAGTTGGATGAACCTGCGCCGGCAGCTCGTCGTCGCCGCGACCGCGGCCACGGCGCTGACCACGGCTTCGGCGGCCGCGGCAGCCGTGCCGCCGCCGCCGAGCGTCGCGAAGGCGGGCAAGATTGTCTTCTGTACCGATCCGACCTATCCACCTGAGGAGTTCCTCCAAGGCGCGAAGCCGGTCGGCTCGGACATCGACATCGGGAACGCCGCTGCCAAGGCCATGGGCGTCAGGGCCGCGTGGAGGAACGTCGGCTTCGACGGGATCATCGCCGCTCTACTCACGAAGAAGTGCGACGCGATCCTCGCTGGGATGACCGACACGCCCCAACGACGCCAGCAGCTCGACTTCACGCACTACCTGAACGTTGGCATGTCGCTGATGGTCAAGAAGGGCAACCCGCACCATGTCACCGGGCTGGCTTCCCTCTCCGGACTCAGGGTGGCCGTAGAGGTCGGAACGACCGAGAAGGACGCGCTGACCGCCGAGAACAAGGTGCTCGCGAAACAGCACCGCAACCGCGTCACGATCAGGCTCTTCAATAAGGACACGGATGCGGCGGCCGCCCTCTTCACCGGCAAGGTCGACGCCTACTTCGCGGACGATCCGCCGGTCGGCTACTACGTCAAGAAGTCGGGCGGCAAGTTCGAGGTCGCGGCAAACAGAATCCAGTCGGCTCCGATCGGAGTGGCGACTCGCAAGCGCGATCCGCTCGGGGGAGCGATGCGCAAGGCGATCGCCGCTCTGTACGCGGACGGGACGATGAAGACGATCCTGGCCAAGTGGGGCTTGAGCGCCTTCACGCTCAAGAAGTAGGCGAGACGTGCTCGCCGCAGTCGACTGGCACATCGTCTGGTCGCGGATCTTCCATCCCGACCAGACGATGCTGCTCGCGCTCGAACGGACGATCTACATCTCCGTCGCTGCCCAGTTCTTCGGCGTTCTGCTCGGTCTCGCTGCGGCGCTCGCGCGCATGTCACGGCTGTGGCCACTCCGCCTGTTGTCAGGGCTGTACGTGCTCGTCATCCGCGGCACACCCGTGATCGTGCAGATCTTCTTCGTCTACTTCGGTACGAACCTGCTCTTCGGCTTCGCGCTGATCCCGAACACGCTCCACCTCGGGTTCCTCACCCTGGACGGAGCGGTGTTCGCCGGCATCGTCGCACTGGCGATCAACGAAGGCGCGTACATGCGAGAGATCATCCGCGCCGGCATCGACGCGATCGACAAGGGGCAGATGGAGGCGGCCCGATCGCTCGGCATGACCCACGGGTTGGCGATGCGGCGGATCGTGCTGCCGCAAGCGGCGCGAGTGATCGTGCCGCCGCTCGGCAACGACTTCAACAGCATGCTGAAGACGAGTTCGTTGCTCGCCTTCATCGGCGTCTACGAGCTCTTCCAAGACGCGGACGTCCACTACTCGAACACGTTCAAGCCGGTCGAGTACTTCCTCGCTGTCGCCTGCTGGTACCTGCTGCTGACCTCGGTTTGGGCGCTGATCCAGGCGCAGATCGAGCGCAGGCTGGCCGCGAGCGAGCGCGTAGACGAATTGTCCTTCTGGGAGCGTCTGGTGGCCGCATGGGCACCGGTACAGGCATGGGCGCGCGGCGCACGCTGAGCGTCGTCGGCGGCGAGTCGTCGAGTGCCGTCGTGTCAGCGGAGAACGTGCGCAAGCGTTTCGGCCGACTCGAGGTCCTCAAGGGTGTATCGCTCGAGGTCAGCAAGGGCGAGACGGTGTGCCTGATCGGCCCCTCCGGGTCCGGAAAGACGACGTTCATACGCTGCATCAATCATCTCGAGAAGATCGACGCCGGCCGGATCGAGGTCAACGGAAGACTGATCGGCTACCGCGAGCACAACGGT
>Ga0066709_100005064_pt1 | contig 10728 bp, 9 predicted proteins | sample GraSoiAngelo_158_FD_79665 | JGI IMG/M metagenome (GOLD analysis project Ga0066709, IMG submission 79665) | Grasslands soil microbial communities from the Angelo Coastal Reserve, California, USA - 14_1009_16_30cm | ecosystem: Environmental > Terrestrial > Soil > Grasslands | place: USA... | reverse complement strand
CTTCCGCTCTGACGCCGATCTTCGGCGAACAGCCGGTGACGTCGGTTGGCGACATCGCGATCGCGCCGTCGGACCCCAACGTCGTGTACGTGGGCACGTGCGAGCCCAACACTCGTCAGAGTTCGTCGTTCGGCGGCGCCGTGTTCAAGTCGGTCGACGGCGGCACGACGTTCGACTGCGTCGGGTTGAAAGAGACGCACACGAACGCCTTGCCGCCGTCGACCGACTTGAACACGCCGCCGCCGAACGACGAACTCTGACGATTGTTGGGCTCGCCCGTGCCCACGTAAACGACGTTGGGGTCCGACGGCGCGATCGCGATGTCGCCAATCGACGTCACCGGCTGTTCGTCGAAGATCGGCGTCCAGGTGGTCCCGTTGTTCGTGCTCTTCCACACGCCCCCCGTCGCGAACCCGATGTAGATGATGGACGGGTTGCTTTCGACGACGGCAATGTCGTCCACCCGGCCACCCATGTTGGCCGGGCCGATCGAGCGGAAGACGAAGGGCTTGAGCAGGGGATCGTCGGTCGAGTGAATCGATTTGGGCGGAAGCGGCACCGGCGCCGGGCCCTGGGCCAGCATGCCGTGCGTTCCGAACGCGCACAGACCGGCGGCCAGGAGCGCTGCCGCCATGCGGACGCGCACTGTTCGTCGCATCGTCACGGACTCCTTTGTTTACTTCCCGAACGAGACCTTCGGCGGCGCCTGGGCCGGGGGCGGAGCCTCGAAGTACGGGTATTCCTTGAACCCGAATACCTTGGCCGTCACGTTCGACGGGAATTTCCGCCGGTCGGTGTTGTACTGCTGGATTGCCTGATTGTAGCGGCCGCGCGCCACGGCAATGCGGTTCTCGGTGACGGCGAGTTCGTCCGAGAGACGGTTGAACTGTTCGTTGGCTTTCAGGTTCGGATAGTTATCGACTACCGCGAGCAGCTTCGATCGCGAGTCGGCGATCTCCTGCAGAATCGACTGTTCGTGCTGGGCGTAGCCCTTCACCGTCTCGACGAGATTCGGGATCAGGTCGTTGCGCCGCTGGAGCTGGTTCTGCACCTCGCCCCATTTCCCCTTGATGTCCTCCTCTTCGGTCGTGAACCGGTTGTACGAGCAGCCGGAGCACGCGGTGACGAGGCACAGAACGGCGGCCGCGTTGACGGTCGCCCGGACGGATGAGCGGATCATCCGGCTATTCTATTACGTCTCGATCGGAAGGAACGGGCGCTACCAGCTCCCCGACGCGCCGCCGCCGCCGCTCGAGCCGCCCCCGAATCCTCCGAAGCCGCCGCCGAAGCCCCCGCCTCCGCCCCCGCCGCTGAATCCTCCGCCGCCGAACCCGCCGCCGAACGGGCCGACGCCGCTGCTCCAGCCGCTCCACGGGCCGCCGCCCCAGAACCGGCGCCGCCGCCGGGAGCCGCCGACCGCCGCACGGATCAGCAGCAGGATGACGATCGCAAAAAAGATGATCTGGAACCACGACACGCCGCCTGTCGATTCCCGCGGCGCGGGCGCGGCCTCCCGCGGCACGTCCGGGACCGTGACGCCGCGCTTCTCGGCGATCCGGTTGATCAACCGCGTCGCGCCGGCGACGAGGCCGGCACCGTAGCGTCCCTGCCGGAACGCTGGCAGCATCAGCGCGCGAATCGTCTCGCCGGCGTAGCCGTCGGGGATGAACTCCTCGAGCGCGTAGCCGGTCTCGATCTTCACCTTGCGGTCGTTGACGGCGACGACGATCAGGACGCCGTTGTCTTTCCCTTTCTCGCCGATCCCGCGTCCGCCGTTCTCGAACATCTTCACGGCGTACTCGTTGATGTCGCCGTACGGCTGGTACGTCGGAACGGTCGCGACGACGAGCACGTCGCCGGTGGCGTCCTTCAACGCGCGGATGCGGCGATCGAGTTCGGCGGCGCTCGCGGCGTCGATGACGTGCGCGAAGTCGTTGACCGGCGCGGTCAGGAGCGGCGGCGGGGGCTGCGCAGACGCGAAGGCAGAGGGCAGAAGGCAGAAGGCAGATGCGAGGACGACGACAGGCAGCCGCACGATCGAGCGGGTCTCCGTCTGCCTTTTGCCTTCTACCTTCTGCGTTCTCGCGGCGGTCATGCGCGCCACGCGTCCACGTATTCCCACACCTGTTCCGCGGCGGCGAGGTAGCGGGAGAACAACGCGGTGGGGTCGGCGATGCTCGTCTGGCCGCTGGTCGCGGACGCGAACACCTCGCGGACGAGCGTCGCGGAGATGCCGATGCGGCGCTCCGCCTCCTCCGAAACGGCCGCATCGTCGTACACGTTCTCCGGCGAGCCGTGGCTGGCTTCGGGCAGGCGTGCGATGTGCGTCAGCAGCGCGCGGAATGGCGCGGCGGACGCGGCGATCAGCCTCGCGACCGCGGCGGCCTCGCCCTGGGTTTCGAGGTAGCCCTCGCGCAGATGGATCAGATGGCTCTTCGCCTGCAGCTCGCACGCGCGGCGGACGTCATTCGGATCGACGCGGACGCCGGCGAACGGATTGCGGCCGCGCACGATCGCGTGGTTCGCGAGGATGCCGCCGTACTCGAGCGGGAACACGTCGAGGGTGCGGCGGAACTCCGCGTCTTCCAGGATGAGCGGGACCGCGAGGCCGCGGCGCTGCCAGCCGGCCACCATCGGCAGGCACGCGTGCAGATCCGCGAACCCGAGCGTCTCGACGAGCGCGAGCGAGTGGACGTGCGTCTCGTCGTCGCGCCCCGCGGGCGGGTACGCGACCAGCGACACGAACCGCGCGCCGAACACGCGCTCGAGGTCGGTCGCGAGCGCGTCGAGGGCTGCACGATGGGCAGAAGAAACCGCGGGCATCCGGTCATTATATTGGACGGGGTGATCCAGTCGAGGACCGAGGGCCGAGGATCGAAGGCCCAGGATCGACGTTTTCGGTCGACGATCCTCGGTTGTCGGTCCTCGACGGTACAATCGACCCGCATGCAGCTTCGTACCCTCAACATCGGCTGCTTCGGCGGCGGCACGGGGTTGCCAAGCCTGCTCGGCGGGCTCAAACGCAACCCGTGGCTGTCGCTGAACGCGGTCGTGACGATGTTCGACAGCGGCGGCAGCTCCGGCGTCCTGCGCGACGAGTTGGGCGTGCTGCCGCCGGGCGACGTGCTGAAGTGCGCGCTCGCGCTCGCGCGCAACGAACCCGAAGCGCGCCGCGTCCTGCTGTCGCGGCTCCCGACGCTCGAGCACACGCGGCTCGCCGGACACACCGGCGGCAACCTGCTGCTCTCGATGATGGAGCGCTACAGCGGCGACTTCCTCGCGGCCGTCGACGGCCTGCGCAGCCTGCTCGGCTGCAAGGGACGCGTCTGGCCGGTGAGCGTCGAACACGCGAGCGTGTGCGCCGAGTACGCCGACGGCAGCCGCACGCGCGGGGAAGTGGAAGTGGACGCCGGCCAGAGCGCGGGCCACGGCATCGTGCGGCTCTGGCTCGAGCCGGAGGTGCCTCTCCATCCCGCGACCGCCGCGGCGATTCCGCAGTTCGAGGCCGCCATCATCGGACCGGGCAGCTTCTATACGAGCCTGACGCCGATCTTTCTCGTTCGCGGCGCGCCGGACGCGATCCGGCAGGTGCGCGGCCCCGTCGTCCTCGTCACGAATCTGCTGACGGAGGGACGCGGCATGACCGGATTCAGCGCCGGCACCGCGGTGCGGACGCTGGCGGACACGATCGGCCGCGCCGTGGACGTCCTCGTCTTCAACACCGCGCGCCCATCGCCCGAGACGCTCGGCCGCTATCAGCAGGAACACAAGGAGCCGCTCGAGCTTGGCGACGTGCCCGCCGGCTGCGAGGTGGTGGCGGGCGAGTTCTGGTGCGGCGAGATCGCGCGTCACGATCGCCGTCGCCTCGCGCAGGCGGTGTGGGCCGTACTGGCCAGACGATTGCTCTGAAGGAAGGCAGAAGGCAGAAGGCAGAAGGTAGAAGGCAGAAGGCAGAAGGCAGAAGGCAGAAGGCAGAAGGCAGAAGGTAGAAGGTAGAAGGTAGACGGGTGATCAGCGGGGCTTCTTCGGATGTCGTACGGCCTTCTTCGTATTCTTCGTGCCCTCCGCCTTGTGGCCTTTGCCTTCTGCCTTGTGCCTTTTGCCTTCTGCCTTCTCCCCTTTGCCCTGTGCCTTCAACGCTGCGGCGCGCTCGATGATCTTCGCGAGCATCGCGCCCGCTTCGCCGCCTTTGGCGGGACGGTTCGAGACCCACACGTCCGGCTGGTCCGCGGCGAGGATGTTCTCGAAATCGCCGCCGCTCTTGACGCTCAGCGGCGCGAACGTCGTGATGTCCACGTCGCCGGCCCACTCGTCCTTGTGCTTGATCAGGAGCCAGGACCGCGCGTCGCCGCCGCCGTAGGCGCCGGGCCCGCGCCCGCCCGTCCGCACGAGCACCCACGATCCTTTGAGCTTGTAGCCGTCGAGGGTGAACTTGAGATCCCCCTTCTTCAGCGCCGCATCGACGTCAGGCACTTCCGGCTTCCACGTGCCGACGTCCCACAGCATGACGATGCCGGCGCCGTAGCCTTCGGGGATGACGCCTTCGAACGTGCCGTACTCGATCGGGTGATCCTCGACGTGCATCGCGAGTCGCTTCGTCTTCGGATCGAGCGACGGGCCCTTCGGCACCGCCCACGAGAGGAGCACGCCGTTGTGCTCCAGCCGGAAGTCGTAGTGCAGGTGGCTCGCGAGGTGCTTCTGCACGCAGAAGAATCGTTCCTTCGCCGTCTCCTGCCGCTTCGCGCGCTCGGCCGCGACCTTGGGATCGCCGGCCGGCTCGGGCGTCGCGCGAAAATTCCGCTTCTGTTTGTATTTCTCCAGGACCATTAGTTCACGCCAGCCATCAGACGACGAATCGGCTTGACGAGCAGGAACATGATCGCGGACGCGATCAGCAGCACGATCGCCACCTCGGCGAACAGCGTTCGCAGCGGCACGGTGCTGAAGAATCCCGCGGCCCACCCGGCGAGCTTGTTTCCGAATGCATTCGACAGGAACCAGACGCCCATCATCACGCCGACGATGCGCGGTGGAGACAGCTTGGTCACGGCACTGAGGCCGACCGGGTACAGGCACAGCTCGCCGAGCTCCGAGATGCCGTACGCGACCACCAGCCACCATGGACTGACGCGGACGCCCGGCGCGCTCTGCGCCATGGCGCCCGCCGGCACGAGCACGAGGAACGACATGCCCATGAACAGGACGCCGAGCGCAATCTTCGCCGGCACTGACGGTTCGTGCCTGCCGAGACGGACCCACATCCACGCGAACACCGGCGCGAGCGTAATCACGAAAATCGGCTGGACGGACTGGAACCACGAGGAAGGGAACGACAAGCCGAAAACCACGAGGCGCGTGTAGCGATCCGCGAAGAGATTCAGCGTCGACCCCGCCTGTTCGTACGCGCCCCAAAAGAGAATCGCGACGAGGAAGAAGATGACGATCGCGCCGATGCGCTTCCATTCGGCGGCGCTGAAACCCGCGCCCGGCTCTTCTTCTCCGGGGGGCTTCGCCCCGCCGGACCCCCCTGCACGCTCGCTCGCGGGGACCCCTGTGGGCCCCGCTGCGCTCGCGTGGCTCACTCGCTGGCGCTCGTTCGCGTCTTTCAGATGCAGACGATCGCGCCCGACGACATATTGCACGAGACCGAGCGTCATGCCGACGCCCGCCGCCGCAAAGCCGACGTGCCAGTTCACTCTCTGGGCGAGATAGCCGGCGATCAGCGGACCGAACAGCGCGCCGAGGTTGATCCCCATGTAGAAGATCGAGAAGCCGGCGTCGCGGCGCGCGTCGCGCTGTTCGTAGAGCGATCCGACCAGCGTGCTCACGTTCGGTTTGAGCAGGCCCGTTCCCACGACGATGAGCGCGAGCCCGGTGTAGAACGCCGGCAGCGCCTTGAAGGCCAGCGTGAAGTGGCCGGCGGCGATGATGATCCCGCCGACGAGGACGCTTCGATATTGGCCGAGCACGCGATCGGCGACGAGACCGCCCAGAATCGCCGCGCCCCACACGCTGCCCGTGTACGTGCCATAGATGGACGCGGCGCGCGCGTCCGCGAAGCCGAGCCCGCCGGCGGCCACCGGCGCCGTCATATAGAGGATGAGGAACGCGCGCATCCCGTAATAGCTGAAGCGCTCCCACATCTCGGTGAAGAAGAGCGTGGAGAGGCCGCGGGGATGACCGAAGAAGCCGCGGTCCACGGCGCGCGGGTCCGCGGCGGCGGAAGCGACGGCGGGATCCGTCATGGGCCTCCAGCATACATCGCGCTAGCGTGCGGGCGCCGCGGCCGCATCGACCAGCTTGCGAAACGCCGGGAGCGCGGGCCACTCCAGTTCCGCTTTCGGTTTCGCCGCTTCCGCGAGCCGCGCCGTCACGCGATCCTTCCATCCCTCCGGCGGCGCGGTCCGGTTCGTCAGGTACGTCACGGCCTCGATGCCGACCGCACCCATGTCGGCGAGATCCGCGGCGAGCGGCCGGACTTCTTCGAGCGCCGGCGCGCGATCGATCGTCACGTCGATCGCCGGGCGGACGTCGCGCCACGCGGTGAACGTCGCGACGAGCGCCTGGCGCTCGCGCTCGTGGGCGGGATCGCCGAGAAACGCGTCGAGCGTGCGCGCGAACGCGCGTGCCGCGCGGCTGTCGGGGCGCGCCGCGTCCACCAGCCGCGAGAGCGGCATCATCTGCGTCGCCGGCCTGAGCTGCGGTCGGCGGTAGTTCTTGACCGGCTCGACGAGCGACGCGAGCGTCGCGAGCGGACCGGGATGGAGGCTGCCCGCCAGACGGCGAAGCATCACCGGCTGCGCCGTTTCGTGCTGCAGGCCCAGCGATTCGAGCCGCACGCTCTCCGCGTCGAGGCGGCGATACATGTCGTCCACGTCGCGGACGTCGGCCGGCGACCAGAGCCGCTCCGCGATCGCCGCGAGGCGCGGCCAGACGCGCGAGTCGATCGTCTGCGGCCCGACGAACTCCGCCCACATCGCCGCTTCGCCGCCGAGCACGCGCGCGGCCTGCTCCGGCGTCAGCCCCATGTCCGGCGGAAGCGGATCCACGAGGTAGTGATCGCGCGTGGGATGGACCAGGTCCAGATACCAGCCCGACGACAGCAGTCCGCGATAGCCCTGCCGCGCCGCTTCGGCGAGCGACTTCTGGCCGCGCCACGACTGGATCACGATCGTCTGCGGCAGATCCGGATGCAGGATCTCGTCCCAGCCGACCATCTGCTTGTGATATTTCGTCAGAATCTTCGACAGACGCTGGTTGAAATGCGCCTGGAGCGCGTGCGCGTCCTTGAGGCCGTGCTGCTTCATGAACGCCTGGATCTGCGGGTTCGCGGCCCACTGCTTCCCGTTGTTCTCGTCGCCGCCGATGTGCATGTACGGATCGGGGAACAGCGCCGCCATCTCGCCGAGGAACCCGTCCAGGATCCGGTACGTCTCCTCCCGCGTCGGATCCATCGTCGGATCGAAGATGCCCCAGTGGCGCTCGATCTTGTAGGGACCGGGCGCGCTCGCGATCTCGGGGTGGCCGACGAGCCAGCTCGTCGCGTGCCCGGGCATGTCGAACTCCGGAACGATCCGGATCGCCCGCGCGGCGGCGTAGGCCACCAACTCGCGGATTTGATCCTGCGTGTAATAGAGGCCGTCGGATCCGTCCTGATACAGCTTCGGAAATTTCCTCGTCTCGACGCGGAAGCCCTGATCTTCGGTGAGGTGCAGGTGCAGCACGTTGAGCTTCACGGCGGCCATGCCGTCGAGATTGCGCTTGATCACCTCGGCGGGCATGAAGTGCCGGCCGACGTCGATCAACAGGCCGCGCCACGGGAACCGCGGGGCGTCGTCGATGTGCAGCGCCGGCAGAAAATATCCGGCGCGATCGCCTTCCACGAGCTGGAGGACCGTCTCGACGCCGCGGATCGCGCCCGTGCTCGTCTTCGCGTGCAAGGCCGCGTGCTGCGCATCGACGTCGAGCACGTACGACTCGTCGTCGCCGAGGGAGGGCATCGCGGAGCCGGCCTCGTCGCAGCGCACCATCAGGCGCGGGGATGCGGCGCCGGCGGATTCGGTCCATTCGATGCCCGTCTGGTCCGACAGCCGGGCGAGCGCACGCGCGAGCGCGTCGCGGGCGCGTCCGTCGCACGCGCCGTCGACGGCGGCCGCGAACCCCTTGTCGATCGTCAACCGGCCCGAGGCGGGCTGGAGCGTGCGGGGAACGGGCATCAACGTGTGCGCGGACGCCGGGATTGCGGCGGCGCAGGCCACCAGGAGCGCGAGAGTCGTTTTCATGGTGAAGAGATTCTAGAATGAGAAGGATGCGCGTCGTCCTGATTTCGACCTACGACCTCGGACGCCAGCCGTTCGGGCTCGCGTCGCCGGCCGCGTGGCTGCGCGAGGCGGGCGCGGAGGTCGTGTGCGTCGACGTGACGCGCACGAAGCTGCCGCTCAGCGACATCAGGACCGCGGACCTGGTCGGCTTCTTCCTCCCGATGCACACCGCGACGCGGCTCGCGCTGGGGGTCATCGACAAAATCCGCCTGCTGAACCCCGCGGCGCGCCTGTGCGCCTACGGGCTGTACGCGCCGCTCAACGCCGACGTGCTGCGCGAGCACGGCGTCGAGACGATTCTGGGGGCGGAGTTCGAGGAGGATTTGGTCGGTGTCGTGGAAACCTTCCGCCTGAAGGCGGAAGCCACCAGCTCTCTCCCCACGAGATCTCTCTCCTCGCGTGCTCGTGGCTTCCGCCTTCAGGCGGAAGATCCGTTGCCTCATCTGCATTTCCGCATCCCGGATCGCAGCGGGTTGCCGCCGCTCGCGAAATACGCGTCCCTTCAGATCGGCGACCGGACACGGGTCGTCGGCTACACGGAGGCGAGCCGCGGCTGCAAGCATCGCTGCCGTCATTGCCCGATCGTGCCGGTGTACGACGGGCGATTCCGCGCGGTCCCGGTGGACGTCGTCCTCGCCGACATCCGCGCGCAGGTGACGGCCGGCGCCGAGCACATCACGTTCGGCGATCCGGATTTCTTCAACGGCCCGCGGCACGCGGCCGCGATCATCGAGGCGGTCCATCGCGAGTGGCCGTCGCTCTCGTACGACGTCACGATCAAGGTCGAGCACCTGCTGCAGCAGCGTGACCTGCTGCCGGTGCTGCGCGATACCGGCTGCGCGTTCGTCACGAGCGCCGTCGAGTCGATCGACGACGAGGTCCTCGCGAAGCTGGAGAAAGGGCACACACGCGCGGACTTCGAGCGCACGGTCGCCGAGTTCGCGCGGATCGGGCTCGCGTTGTCGCCGACGTTCGTCGCGTTCACCCCCTGGATGGCGCTGGCGGGATACTGCGAGTTGCTTCAGGCGATCGATCGCCTCGGGCTCGTGGAGGCGGTCGCGCCGGTGCAGTACGCAATCCGGCTGCTCATTCCGCAGGGCTCGCGGATGCTGGAGCTGCCAGACGTCCGCGCGCTCGTGACGCACTTCGATCCGCGCTGGCTCACACATACCTGGCGCCATCCGGATCCGCGCGTCGATGCGCTGCAGCGCGAGGTCGAATTGCTGGTGGGGTCGCGGCTGAGCGCGCCGCGCGAGGACGTGTTCGCGCGCGTCTGGACGCTCGCGCACGACCGCGCGGAGATCGCACCGCCGCCGCGGCAGCCGCGCCTCTCGCGCGCCGCGATCCCGTATCTCAACGAGCCTTGGTACTGTTGAGCGGAACCCTATTCGGAGCAGGTTGCTCTGATTTGAGCTGACGGCGTGGCATTGACACGAATCCTCATTCTTTCGGCGACCACCGGCTACCAGCTCCGCGCGTTCAACGACGCGGCGGAGGCGCTCGGCGTCGAGATGGTTTTTGCGACGGACCGGTGTCATCAACTCGATGATCCGTGGCAGGACCGCGCGATCGCGGTCCGATTCCACGAGCCGGAGGCATCGCTCGACGCGATCGTCCGCGCGGCGCGCGAACGGCGCGTGGACGGCGTCGTCGCGGTGGGCGATCGGCCGGTCGTGCTCGCCGCGCACGCCGCGCGCGCACTCGGGCTGCCCGGCAATCCGCCCGATGCGGCCGCCGCGAGCGCAAACAAGGCGGAGGCGCGCCGCCGCTTCGCCGACGCCGGCCTGCCGACGCCATGGTTCTACACGATGCCCGCGCCCAGCGAACCCCGAACCCCGAACCCCGAACCCCCGCGGTTTCCCTGTGTCCTCAAACCGCTCGGGCTGTCGGGAAGCCGCGGCGTGATCCGCGTGGACGACGAGCCGGCGTTCGACGCGGCGGTCGATCGCATCGAGCGTCTGCTGTCGCGTCCCGACGTCCGCGTCGCGCGAACGGGACTGGAGGATGCGATCCTCGTGGAGGAGTTCATCCCGGGACGCGAGTTCGCCGTCGAGGGCGTGTTGACGCGCGGTACGTTCAGGGCGTTCGCGATCTTCGACAAGCCCGATCCGCTGGACGGTCCGTTCTTCGAGGAAACGATCTACGTGACGCCGTCGCGGTTGCCGGATGACCCGCAAGCGGATGTGCTCGCGGCCGTGGCGCGCGGCGCCGACGCGCTGGGGTTGACGCACGGCCCCCTCCACGCCGAATGCCGCGTCAACGATCGCGGGGTCTTCCCGCTGGAGATTGCCGCGCGGCCGATTGGAGGGTTGTGTTCGCGCGTGCTCGCCTTCGCGGGTGCTGGGGGCTGGGGGCTGAGAGAGGGTGCTGGGGGCGAACTGGGTGTTGGGGGTGAACTCGGTGCTGG
>Ga0066709_100005063_pt1 | contig 10730 bp, 10 predicted proteins | sample GraSoiAngelo_158_FD_79665 | JGI IMG/M metagenome (GOLD analysis project Ga0066709, IMG submission 79665) | Grasslands soil microbial communities from the Angelo Coastal Reserve, California, USA - 14_1009_16_30cm | ecosystem: Environmental > Terrestrial > Soil > Grasslands | place: USA... | reverse complement strand
GTCTGAACAACGGCCGCACCGTGATTTTTTGCGGCATAGTAAGCCGAGGGCGAGATGAGCGGGAAGATGTTGTGAAAATGGACCACATCGGGCCGGAATTCTGCAAGAACAGCAGAAAGTTTCTTGTAAGAGGACCGGCTCCACAGCGTCTCGATACCTCGTCGCGTGTTGCTGAGCTGTGTGATTCTGTGATTGTCCTCAAGATATTCGCGCACTTGATGACCGGACCGACGCAAGAGCTGCGCCTCACTGCCAAAGACGGCGTCCTCTCCGCCTGCCTGTTGATAGGCATTGTGTGCAACCAGCACCTTCATGAAGATGATCTCGACACACTCGATCCCAACGCATCACCGGCGGCAGATCTTCTACATAGGAAGACTGCGTGAGTAGTCAAGAGACGTGAATAGACGGAACCGGGCAACGCGTTTCTCAGAGTCTGCTTAGCAAGAGACCTGGGACCGTGTCCATTTCTTCGGCCAGAGTCAACATCTTCGCTGAGCAGATCCAGATGGCGGTTCAGGATATCGAGGCCGGCGTCGCGTTGGAGAAACGTAGCGATCGAGGAGGGACTCCAGAACTGCACGTGTCCGGCGCCAGCGACGGAGGGATAAGGGCGACGAAGCATCTTTCTCCTAACGAAATTGGTGAGCACCCTCTCCGTAGGCACCTCTACCACCGTGAACCGGGCAATGCGTGAGGCTTCATGAAGCGCCGAAACCGGATCGTCCAAATGCTCGATCACATGGCTCAGAATGGCAACACTGAAGGCGTTGTGGCGAAAAGGTAAAGCGTCCGCACATCCTACGACTGCACGAAAAGCAAACGCGGGGCAAGAGTCGCGAGTGAACCTGACAGCCGAAGACGACAAATCAATACAGAAATACTCCCGAGCGAAGTTCATCGTACGAAGCATGCGAAGAACCGCCCCGGTGCCGCAGCCGATCTCCAGGACGGAACCAACTTCTATTCCGCGACAAACGTTCGCGATATTCTGCGCCTTCCGGTGAGCTCCTAACTCGCGCCAGGCCAAAAACTCCGAGTCCTGAAGCGCGTTCCGGTAAGTCGCTTCATAGTCTTGCCACATGGCAACTCCCTAGCTCGTTCGACGAAACACTATCAATTACGAAGCGGCGGATGGGCTGCCACAGACCCGATAGACGATGCGTGTTGAAGGAACCGCCCTGGAACAAATTCTTTCAAGGCGGGTGCCAGGATCGAATTCCTGCACAAAACGGAAGAGAGTGGCCTCCTGGAAAGCGGCTTCGTAAAGAAGTTTCCTGGTCTCGGATCGACGATAACTTCGATTGCCGTGAAAGTTTTCTGGCAGGATGCCAAGACGGCGCAGCGGATTGTGCCACCAGTTGTGAAAATCAACGACCGCTCTTCCCGTCGGCTTCAAACAACCCGCTATCGATTTCAGCAGCATGGAATCGTGTTGTTCGCCGCGGATTAGCGTGTCCAGGCAAAGAAGGCGGTCGAGGGAATTCCGAAAGGGCGGCTGGAAATAGTCGATGCGCAAGAAAAAGATATTGTTGAGGTTTCGTTCGCGTGCCTTGCGCCAGGCATAACTCAGGTTTTGAGCCGACAAATCGCAATGGAGGACGGCGTGAAAGTAAGGCCCGTAAGCAAACGTATAGTGCCCCGCGCCCGCCGCGATGTCGCAGAGCACTGACGCGTTGGGTGCAGTGCCTTCTATCACCAGTGGTTGTACCACAAGCACCTGCCGTCGGCGCTTGCGTATCCAGGACGCCGTGGCCGCTTCCTCGGCCCCCCAAGCGACGCAGGTGTTGTACTCCTGAAATTGCTGTTCAAACAACATCAGATATGCGTTGCGGTATTCGGCACTAACCAACGCGGGTAGTGGCGCAGGGCGACTGGGAAGAAGCTCGACAAGGCTTTCACCGTGCAGCGGAAAGGCGCGGCCGCAGCCGTTGCAAGCCAGTTGTGTATTGGCAAGCCGTAGAGGCTGTCCGTCATCGGGACAGGAGAGCAGGTCTAGGATCGCCCTCAGGTTTTTCGACATCACGGCATAGCTCCGTATTCGTCACAAAAGAAGCGTACTTCCGGCATTCCGACATGGCCGCCAGGGTTTGATCCAGAGCTTGCCATTGTCCAGCTTCTTCGATTTCCCAGGAGTGCCCCCAAACATGAAAGACACCCCCTAAGCTCACCGCGCGCTGCAGCAGCAGACTGGCGAATGCTGGCCAGCTTTCTGCGCGCCTGCCAAGGAACAAATTCCGCAGTGCTGCGATGCTGAGACGCTTTGCGGCGTTGCGGAGATAGCAAGCAGCCCGATGAGGATAGGCCTGTATGGTGGTGGGAATAATTGCGATTCCATGCGCGGCGTGGGGCGGCTTCAGGGACAGAAGCTCCACCGTCCGCGCTGCTGTAAACCCCGCATCTCTGAGCATCCGCACGTGAATCCCAGCGTAACTCCCGCCGGGAAAGCAGAAGATCAAACATGCTTTGCCCAGAATATCTTCTAGCCACTTCTTGGAATCACCGATTTCCTGCCGGGCTTGGCTCTCCGCCAGGCCCCGGAGTCGGACATGGTTCACGGTATGTGCGCCGATCTCGAACGAATCTGATAGTTCCCGTATCTGCGCCGGGGATATCGTGGGGCGTGAATTGCGCAAAGGCACATAGAAGGTTCCCTGCAAGCGGTGCTTGGTGAGTGCCTCCGCGACACGCATGTCGAGGGGGTGCCCATCATCCCAGCTCGTGGTAATAGTCAGACCCCGGCGGAGATGCGTTGTGTGTCCCATCGTTTCCTGTTCTTTCACACCGGACAAGTGATAGACGACGAAGCCAACGATCCGAGGCAGCCCTGAACTCCCGATCGAAAATTCGCGACCATATTCTGGATGGTGTACTTTGTTACCGACTCACGCGCCCCGGCTTGCAAGCGGGCGAGAGCATCGCGATCCGAAAACAGGGATGCCGCCATGTCCGCGAACGCCGGAATATCGGGCGCCGACATTAATCCATTGATTTCTTCTTCCAGATACTCCATCTCGGGGCCATGTATTTTGAGTCGGGTGCTCAGCAGCGGCAGGCCGCCCGCGAAAGCGTCCAAGATCACGAGCCCGACGCGCCCCGGCATCAGAAAGGCGTCCGAAATGGCCACCAGTTCTGACTTCTCTTTTCCGAAACGCGGCCCCACCAGATGAATCCAGGGAATGCCCTCGACAGAACTCCGCACGGGTGATTGTTCCGGGCCACCTCCAACTACGATCAGATGAAAGTCAGGAATTCGCGCTCGGATGATCTTGACGGATTCGATAAGGAAAGGAACGCTCTTAACTTTGTCCAGCATGCCGCAGAAAATGCCAACCGGCGCTGATGAGGCTATATCCAGGCCTCTACGCAAAGCGGCTCTGTCTTCTGCCGAAATGCGCCGAACGTGCTCGCGGATTTCGCTGGTATCCACCGCATTATCAACCGGGGTGATTTTCGAACCTGGCACTCCGTTGGCCTCGAGATACCTCGCCGTGCCCTTGGTGTAGGCAAACCACCATGAGACCCAATTGAGCGTCTTGCAGCGATACCACTCGGATAGTCGCACCTGACCTTCCTGACAGTTTTCGCCCAACCCCCAAAAAGCCACCCGCTTGAGTCCGGTCCGGGACAAAGGCAACAGGAAATGATTTAAAAGGAATCTGTTCCCCTGATCAATCACCACCAGGTCGGCGTTCATGGCTGCCCGGAACAGCGGTTGGAGCAGCAGCTTCTGGCGCAGGAGCCAGTAGCCCGGGACTTTCATGCCGTAATCCCGGGGGAGATCGCAGGTATCCTGCTTGCTGGCCTCCGCGGGAGGTGGATTGCTGTAGCCGACCCGCAGCTCGATATCAACGTTGCGCAACGCCTCCAGCAATTGCTGATAGAACGGCAGCCGGTATTTCTTGATCTGCGCTTCAATGATGAGTACTTGTTTCATCTGGGATCACTTTGCAAGTGCGCGGATCAACGTAAGAATTTCCATCCGCGGACAGACATAACAGATCTTCATACCGTAATCGTTCAGGGCGGAGAGTGCAGCCCGGGTCTTTTCGATCCCCACTGACGACAAACGGTGGTGAAATTCCACGAGAATCTGGCCTACTTCAATCTTGTCCTTGATCAGGTCTTTGAGAACCGCATATTCGGCTCCCTCAATGTCCATCTTGAGGATGTCAATCCGGTTGTGTCCAAGAGTGCGCATCACCGTCGCCAGCTTCGCTACGGGAACGCGGATCGAGTCTTCACTATATTGCCGCGCTCGAATCATCGAATGGGAGATGAAGTCCCGTTTGGGAGGCAGGTAAAAGTCTGCCTCTCCATCGAAATCCGCGATCCCAATCTGCTGAAAGCGGAACTGCGCCGGCAAGGATTGTGACTGGATCCAGGTCTTGACCTTCGGCGTGGGATCAAATGCACCAATAGTGACGCCGTACTGTTGGATCAGCGAAAGATCGAACGAAATGTCCTCCCCGATCCCAAGGGAATAGACCACTGCGTCCGGCGGAAGGAGCGAGATATCCACGAAGTAGCCGCCGTAGTCAGAGCCAATCCTGCGGAGCCTACGTACAGCTTGCACACGCGGCGGGCTAAAGTGCCACTGCGGGTACGAGCGCAGATACTTTCGCAGCTGCGGATAGACGTTCATTGTTTGGCTGAATTTCCGACGCTCCGCGGCAGCGCTATTTCTCTGCAACAACGTAAAGGTTTTCCGAGGCTGCCTGTTCTCGCCCGCAACAGAGCAAATCGTCTGTGACTTTTCCCAACGCAAGCGTATACAACACTTCGAGTTTTCTGGTTTGGGTTCGGAGGTTGAATTGCGTGCACACATAGATTCTGGCTGCCTCTCCCATGCGAGCGCAGAGCGACTCGTCGTCGCAAAGCCTCTGTAGATAGTGAGCCAGCACATCGGTGTCTCGCTCGGGAGCCAGGAAGCCAGTCTCGCCGTGCGCGACGGCCTCCCTTACACCATCCGAAGCAAAACTGACGACGGGAAGCCCCATGGCTTGGGCCTCCGCAAAGGCGTTGGGATAACCCTCGGCATCGCCAGATCGTGCGCGGATGCTAGGCGCGCCAAACATTCGCGCTCGGTTCATCCAGTGCTTGACAACCTCACGAGGCTGGAAACCCAGGAACCGATACTTACGGAGACAGTGGGCTGCCAGCTGCTCCAGTTCCGGTCGGAGAGGACCATCCCCAATCACCATTAACTCCATGTGCGGCGATTCGGATTGCACCTTCGCCATGGCCCGGATCAGGTACTCACAACCCTTCTTTTCGTCCAGCCTACCCGTGAACAACACGATGGACTCTCGCTTCACGCCGGGATCGGCACAAAACAACTCGGTATCGACACCGACATAATGCACTACAATTTTATTCGGCGAGAATCCCTGCCTGATCATTTCATCCCGAATGAAATTCGAGACTGCGATGAATAAGGTTGCTTCTGCATCGAGCGCCTTGCGACCCCGGATATAGGCGCGAGCAGAGTAGAAACGGTTACCCCGCAAGAATTCGTCGTACAAGGTGGCATCACACCCCTGGAAGGTTACGACGAGCGGAATGCCCAGGGTACGAGCCAAAGGCAGAGCACGGAGCCCCGCAAAACCGAAGTGCGCGTGCAGTAGGACCGGTCGGAGCCGCCTCAGGCGGCGAACAAAGAAGGGGGCCACACCCAGCACCTTGAATGGCAATTCGGTCAGCCGGGAGAAACGACCCTGGCCGCGCCGCATCACGACCACGCGTTCCCAAGGCAAGGGTAGGCCTTCCCTTAGATAGTGGGGGCTGATGTAGTGCGGCGAAAAAGATGTCAGGGCTTCCGCCTGAGTGCTGATGAACGTCATGGAACGCGCGAGAAGCGGTTCGGCATAGACGAGCACGGCGGGCTTTTCAGCGGCAGCCGAATCAAGCATAATTTTGCCTCGGTATGGCAAGGCCGTTGGAAACACGGGTTTTGCCCCCTTTCGTGTACATGCTGGCGGCCAGCGCAACATAAATGATGAAGTAAATATTGTTGCCCTGAAGGAAGAAGGCTGTCGTAAGATTGCCGAGGAAAAGGAAAATAAGAAATGCCACCGGCCACGCAGCCGCTGGTCCGGAATTGTGACGGGAAAACCTCAGAGCCCTAGCGACGTAATATGCAAACACCAAAAGGAAAAGCCCGGTTCCTACCAGTCCCAGTTCCAGCCAAAGCTCGAGGACACCGTTGTGCGCCTGTGGGGGCATCCAGGTTAATAAGTGCCAGATCCTTGGCGTGTAGGTCTCATCTGGGAGCCAGAACGCGTTGAAACCGTAGCCTAGCCAGGGCCTTTTGAGCGCCATTACCCCAGCGACAATCCAGAGGGGCATTCGACCCGTCAGGGCAGGGTCTTTGCCGAGAAATCCGGTAACTTCTTCGAGATGGGTCACAGTGTAAAGTGCGGAAAGGGTTCCCGCTGCAAGCAGGACCGCAATTCCGAAAACCATTCCGCGCGTGCTTTTTCGCAAGGTCCATTGTAAGTACGGCAGCAACACCATCAGCACAGCAAAAACAACTACCGCTGTCATCGCCAACGACAACGCCAGCAAGGTGACAGAAGTGAGGAACCCTGCAGTCGCGAGTATTCTGTGCTCGGGCTCAGCCTTCTTCCAAAACAGGAAAACGACCGCGCTCAAGACCATGGCCTGGCCGAGTTCGTTCTTTATGTCGAAGACCCCGTACCACCCTGGAATCCCCTGGCTGGGGTTCAGCCCGAGCAACTCAAAAAGAAAACTGAGCACGATGCAGACGCCAAAGGCCCAGGCCAGAAGCCGGAGCTGCTCTTTTTGGCTGAACCGCGAGGCAAGGTAAACACCGAAGACAAGGGTCAAGGCGAGAGCGGTCGAGCGGCGCAGCGTCAATGCCGGGTCCTGAGACCAGAAGACAGACGCAAACGCAAATGTGATCACCGCGATGAGAGGTGAGACGACAAAAAGAGTGCGAAATGGCCGGTCGCAATTGCGGGCATACAACACGAGTGTGATCACGTAAAGGAACGACCAAAGAATCTGCATGCCCCACATTCCCATATTCTGGGTTTCGATCGGGCCGGTGATGGTCAGATTCATGAATGCGCCCAACGAAAGCAGCAGAACCATAACAACGAATGCTTTCTCGGCGTTCCCGGGTGCTGTTGGGACTTGGAAGCCATCCGTTGTCGCTCTCATGAAGCCACCTTTGCCTCTGCCTCGACGCCCCGGGCTGCTCCCGGCAGTGCTGCCCTCCGTCGAAGGCTTACAATCACTGCGAACAGGGCCACAACAAGCGCCGCGTCGGAGGCAAGACTCGCCCAAGCCGCCCCCCGCCACGAGTAAGCCGGAATTAACCACAAGTTCAGCAGCACGTTGAATCCGACAATTCCGAACTGGACGGATGCGCGACGTCCCTGGTAGCCCGCGGCCGAAAGCGAATCTGCAAAGAAGTAGTGAATTGACTTAAGCAGGATCAGGGGTGAAAGCCATTGCAACGCCAAGGTTGCGTTCGCGAAACCCTTCCCAAGCAGCAGCGATAAGATCGGAGAAACCGTAAAGAGAAACACCGCAGCCAGCAAGCCATAGCTGGCGGCGTAGGGCAGGAGCTTCTTCGCGAAACGGACGCTCCCTTCAATGCCGCTTTCTCCGTGGCGAAAAAATCTGGCAGACGCGGCACTTACCAGAGCGCTCACGGGCGCGAAAGAAACATCAACAATCCGATACGCGGCGCCATAAATCCCAGTTGCTTCCAATCCTCCAAGCCGGACAAGCATCGCCTTGTCTATATCGTTGTAGACAGTTGCCGAAGCCTGACCCACTGCAAAATGGAACCCCTCTTGGAATTCTGCCCGGGAAAAATGAAACCCCAGCCGGGGGTATCCAATGGTCCGGGTGACCGTGACTAGAGCGTAGATTGTGCCTGCCACTGCGCTCAGAAGATATAGCAGCGCCCACGACACGGCTGTTGGAGAGTGCACAACAAATCCCAAGTAAGCCGCCGCCGCCGTACGCGCCGCACTCAGAATGATATAAAGTTCGGCGCTCTTTTGGAGAACCTCGACTGCCATGAACGCTTGCACTGCGAGTTCGAGAATCCGAACAACGATTACGTCCGAAAGCCCCACCAGAAGCAGAGCGTTAAGTGGCACGGAGCTTCCCCACACTGCGCGCGAGACCAGAAGCACAACACAACGCAGGATGCCGCCAACGAGGACCGTCAAACTGAGTGCCCCCCCCCAATACCGGTGGAAGGCAGTGCGGTCACGGGCGGCTTTCCTGATGAGGATAAAACCTGTTCCCCAGCTGGAAAAGGGCGCTACCAGTGCCATAAGGGAAACCGCACCTACGAACGCGCCATATTCCGCCGCCCCCAGGGCCCGGGCAATGAGAAGAAAGTAAATAGCCTGAAGTACAACACGGACACCGTGTCCGCCCAACATCCAGAACGTATTGCGCGCCAGCGCGCTCTCCCTCAGGAACCGCTTCACGGAGATCACGTCAGTGTGTACCCATGTGGCGGGAAAGAGATCAAGTGCCTACGCAGATCTCCCATTCACAGATCGAGGAGGCAGATTGAAATGCGCTGAAATCCGGTCTTGAGCTTTCGCCGAAAAGAAGTCCGTTCGGTCCAGGCCTCAACCGTGGAGAGCACCTCCTCGGCGAGCACTTTTCTGGGGTCACCGTCGTCCATGTGTTCCCAAATCACACGGCCGACAAGGTAACCCCAGGCAAATACGAATCCCGAGAGCGCTCCTGCTAACATGATCAGAAGGCGGTGAGGAGAAGATTTCTTTTCCGGCACGGTCGCGGAGTCGAGCACTTCCGCTGTAGGAACCTCCCTGGCTTCCTGAATCTTTGCAATTTCGTACTCTTTCGTGAGCAATTCGAACACTGCGTCGTCAACTTTTGTACGTCGGAACAGATCGAGATATCGAATTCCCAAGAGAGGCAGTTGCCGTACCGATGGATAGAGCTCAGTGTGAGCTAGAGATGCGTCTTTCGCCGGATCCACGTCCTTTCCGCCGAATTTATCAACTTGCCGTCGCAGTTCATCGACACGTGCTTGCGCAGCTCTCACTCTGGCATTGCCGGCCGTGTATATCTGTTGCAGCCCTTTCAGTTCGGATTGAGCCACAATGAACTGCGATTGAAGTTCCGCTCCAGCCGCCACCATGGCTTTGGCTTGACTGGGAATATCGACCGCAGCATTCTCGCTGGCGAAAAGAGCGAATTCTCTCGCATCCGCCTCCGACCGTTGTTTGATCTCCTGCAGGCGCTCCTCGAGAAAGATGCGCTCCCGATGTGCCGATGATGTGTTTACCTGCGCCAGCACCTGGTTCAGTTCGGTAACATAGGCCTTTGCAATGGCTGCAGCCCGGTCTGGCTTCTTGTCTGTGACCGAGATGCTAATGATGCCAGTCCTGGAGCCGATCGAGATGTTTGTATTGCTCTCCAGATGTTTCCGTGCATCCTCTAGGTACTTGTCCCAATAAACATTCATCAAGCCGAGTCGGTTAATGACTCGATCTTCAACGGTCCGGCTCTGGATGACGCCGACAAAGAGCTCGCCGGACGTGTTCATGCCCAACAACTGGCTGGCCAAGCCCATAACCCCGCCGCCAGCACCACCGCCTCCCTCACGTTCACTTAGTGCAGGCAGAGCCAGTGCCATTTCTGAGTTCGCGCCGTAGCCCGGTGGCATAAGCCGCGTTGTCGCCGTGTAGTGTTTCGGCAACATAAAGGCCACAACGATAAAAATCAGGAGGGCGGCAAGAACACGACGTCGTATGAACCGCCTCTGGGCCCAGAGAAGCTCCAGTACTGCCATGGGGGAGAGAGTAGGTGGTGCCGTGCCATGATCTCCGTTCCGCGATCCGTTGTCGGACGGGCCCGCCGGCAAACGATCCAGTTCGGTTATGACTCCGTCCCTTGCTTCGCTCACCGATTGTGCTCCTGCACGATAGAGCCTCTAATGACGCGTCCTGCGAGTTGGCTGGCGAAGATCAACCTAGACCCCGCGCATAGCAAAAATCGACGTGTGCAGCAGGATAGCCAAGTCCATAAAGAAATTACAGAGATCGTACTCTACATTTTCATGAATAAGGTGATCTCCACTGAGCTGCCAGAGTCCCGTCAACCCGGGCTTCACTTGCAGCCTCTGTTTGTGTCTCTCCGTGTATTGATCCACGATAAAAGGCATCTCCGGCCGAGGGTCAACCAGTGACATGCTGCCTTGCAAGACATTCAGCAGCTGCGGCAACTCATCCAGGCTGGTCCGACGCAGGATTGTGCCGACTCTGGTAATCCTCGAATCGTCAGCCTGACGTGGCGAAAAATCATATGGAGATGCATGGGTGTGCATGGTTCGGAATTTGTGCCGTACCGACCACGAGTGCACAGAGAAAGGCTTTGTACAGCAGCCTGCGGCTCTTCCACACTAGCTGCAGGCGATCGAACCATTCGAACTTCGGCGCGTTGGCCTTCCAGTGTTGGCCCATTTGCTGGGAAATCCAGCTCCCGAAGCGACTCAACTTCTTGGATCGCAGTGTTTTGTCTCAAGCTCTCCACACGACCTCTTGAGATTGCGGTATTCGCTGCTTACGTCAGGACAAATCCTCTGCCAATCCTCTTCAGATCCCGCGCATCGCAAATATTGACGTGTGTATCAGGATTGCAATGTCCATAAAGAAATTCCTATTCTTGATGTAGTAAAGATCGTATTCGATATTTTCGTGGATGAG
>Ga0066709_100005059_pt1 | contig 10732 bp, 10 predicted proteins | sample GraSoiAngelo_158_FD_79665 | JGI IMG/M metagenome (GOLD analysis project Ga0066709, IMG submission 79665) | Grasslands soil microbial communities from the Angelo Coastal Reserve, California, USA - 14_1009_16_30cm | ecosystem: Environmental > Terrestrial > Soil > Grasslands | place: USA... | reverse complement strand
GATCGGAGAGGTCTTCTCCAGGTCGAGTCGATAGAGCCCGAGGTGTGGCGTGATCTCGGGCAGTACGTGGTCTCCCGACAAGAGCACGTCACGACCGACGATGAAGCACGTGTGGCCCGGTGAGTGGCCCGGTGTCCAGAGCGCGCGCACGTCCCAACCGGGCACGTCGACGCGCTGGTCGTCGGCGAGGTTGCGGTCGGGAAGGACCGGGGGCTTCATGCGACCGATCTCGTCGATCGTCGGGAGCGATGCGATCGCTTCCTCCGGCGCGCCCGAATCGAGCAGGATGGCCGCTGCCTGCAGCAGCCACTCGTCGTCGATCTCGAAGCGGCGCTGAAGGATGAACGCGTCCTGCGGGTGCATCGCCACCCAGGCGCCCGACGCGTCTCGCACGCGCCCCGACAGCCCGTGGTGGTCGGGGTGCATGTGGGTCACGAGCACGCCGTAGCAATCGGCCACGTCGTGGCCCGTCGTCGCGATGCCTTCCTGTAGCACCTTCCACGTGGTGTCGTCGTCCCAGCCCGAGTCCACCAGCACCGGGCCGCGCTCGGTCTCGAAGAGGTAGACGAGGGTGTAGCCCAGCGGGCTGTTGGGGATCGGCACCGGGACACTCCACAGCCCCGGGCGCACGCGTTCGACCGGCGGGACCTCGTGGACCACGGTGTGCTCTCCTTCGCCGAGGCGGCGTTCAGTGACGCGGGTGTCAGGTAGTCTGCCGCACATGCGGCTGCGGTACAGCGTGGAGGCCGAGGAGTTCCGCGCCGGTCTCGACCGCTGGCTCGACGAGCACCTCCCACCGGTCGCGGAGATGAGCGAGGCGAAGCGGTCGAGCGCCCACCTGCCCGACTGGGCGCGCGCCTGGCAGCGCCGTCTGTTCGACGCAGGGTGGCTGGTGCCGGGTTGGCCACCCGAGCTCGGTGGTCGCAACGCGACGCCGACCGAGCAGATGATCTACTTCGAGGAGATCGCCCGCCGGCAGATCCCCCGGTCGCTCAACCCGCAGGGGCTGTCGATCATCGCGCCGTCGATCCTCGACTTCGGCGACGACGCCCAGAAGGAGCGCTTCGTCCTCCCCACCTTGCGCGGCGAGATCACGTGGTGCCTCGGCATGAGCGAGCCGGGCGCGGGCAGCGACCTCGCCTCGCTGGCAACGCGCGCGGTGCGCGACGGCGACAAGTTCGTCGTGACCGGGCAGAAGGTGTGGACGTCGGGCGCCCATCACGCCGACTGGTGCTTCTGCTTCGTGCGCACCGATCCCGACGCGGCCAAGCACAAGGGCATCAGCGTCCTCGTCATCGACATGAGCACTCCCGGCATCACGTGTCGCCCGCTTCCCGAGCTCACCGAGCGCGACTTTGCCGACTTCAACGAGGTGTTCTTCACTGACGTCGAGGTGCCGGCCGAGAACCTGGTGGGCGAGCTCAACGGCGGTTGGGCGATGGCGCAGGGATCGCTCGGCCACGAACGCGGGATGCTGTGGATCGGCAGTGTCGCGAACGTCGAGCGCGGGGTCGAGGCACTGGTGGAGCTGGGCGACGAGAAGGGTGCCGACGGGCAGCGGTTGGGCGACGACACGCGCTTTCGCGACGCAGTGGCGTCGCTCTACATCGACAGTCAGGCTCAGCGATTCCTCGGCTACCGGGGGTTCGCCAAGTTCGAGCGGGGCGAGCCCGCCCTCGAGCACGCGATACTCAAGCTCTTCACGAGCGAGACGGAGCGGAGCATCTACCTGACGGCCGTCGAGGCACTGGGCCCGGAGGGTCTCGACCAGGCTCGCGCCGGGCCGCCGATGTGGCGCGACGGCTCCTGGGCGGTGCAGTACCTGCGCTCGTTCTCGGGCACCATCGCCGGCGGCACGTCCGAGATCCAGCGCAACATCATCGCCGAGCGCGTTCTCGGCCTCCCGCGTTGACGGCGGACGACGAGCGTCTCACCCGCGCGATCGCGGCCATCGATGCCGCCAACGCCGACGACCCCAACACGATCGTGGTGCCGGAGCCGGGCCGGCCGTCGGGCGTCACCCGGCCCAAGGAGCTGGCGCATGCCGAGCTGATGACCGCCTGGGTGACCCGCCTGCGCCCCGACGCGTCGGACGCGCTGCTCCTCGCGGCACGCGCCCATCACATCCGGCGCTGGGTCGTGCCGCGCCCGTCGTACCCCGAGGGCCGGGCCGGGTACCTGCGGTGGCGGCGCGACCTGCACGAGCGCCACGCCGCCGATGTCGGCGCGATCCTCGACGAGGTGGGCTACGACGCGGCGACGATCGCGCGTGTGCAGGACATCGTGCGGAAGCGGAACCTCACGCGTGACCCCGACGTGCAGGTGCTCGAGGACGCCCTCTGCCTGGTGTTCATCGAGACCCAGTTCGCGGAGCTGACGGCCAAGCTCGACCGTCCCAAGATGATCGACGTCGTGCGCAAGACGCTGAAGAAGATGAGCGCGGAGGGCCGGGCCCTCGCCCTCACACTTCCGATGCCGGCCGACGACCGCACCCTGATCGAGGAGGCCATTCGTGAATGAGCTGTCCGCCGACGACGTCGCGTCGATGACGACGCCGACCTGGGAGCAGGCCAAGGTGGCGGTGCGCGCCGGCGAGACCGAGCGCGCCGTCGAGCTCATCGACCGCGCCGTGGGCCAGTGGCGCAGTCTGCAGGACTACTCGATCAACTGGATCACCTCGTTGCTGTCGTTCGTCGGTCGCGAGATCGGGGAGGAAGCGGTCGAGCGGGCGTTGCGCACCACCGGAGAGGAGTTCGTTCGGCCCCGCCGCGACACTGGCGTGGATTGGGGCTCGCTACCGGCGAGCGCCAGGGCCAAGGTCATCGCTCGGGCCATGGTGGCCAACTTCGGCACATGCGCCGTCGAGGAGGACGCCGAGAAGATCACGCTGTCGTTCCACTGCGGTACCGGGGGCCGCCTGATCGACGACGGCCGCTACGACGGTGACGGCTACCTCGTGCTGCGCGAGCCCGCGCCGCGCACGTTCATGCGCGACGAGCTCCCCGTCTACTGCGCGCACTGCTCGGTGAACAACGAGATGCAGCCGGTGGAATGGGGCGGCACCCAGACGAGCGTCGAGTTCCCCGCCGCGGGCAAAGGCGACGTGTGCGTGCACCACGTGTACAAGGACGTCGACGCCATCCCGGCCGATGCGTACCGGCGCATCGGCAAGGAGAAGCCGTAGCGGGTCAGGTCGGCGCGCCGTCCGCCAGATAGACCGACGTGATCAGCTCGTCGACCACCGGCGCGCCGTCGAGGTCGCACCAGCGCGTCTGGTACCACGTGAGCTCCATGGGTCGCCTCCCGCCGTCCTTCCGCTGTGGCAGGGAGACCCGGGTGCGCCCCTCGAGCTCGTCGCCCACCACGGGTTGACGGTGGTACACGAACTCCTGCTCGCCGTGGAGGTAGAGGCCCGGTCCGGCCGCAACGCTGGCAGCGGCCGCGCCGCCCTCGGTGCGCGACTCCGGCTGCAGGTCGGGCCAGGCCCCGGTGTGAGCCATCACGAACGTGAAGGTGGGCGGGCAGGGCACCGCCCCGAACCCCGCCGCCCGCGCCGCCTGCTCGCTCGCGTACAACGGGTTCCGGTCCTTGACCGCGAGCGCGAACAACCACACCGGCGCGTGATCGATGCGGACGCGGGTAGGTGCACCCCATTCGTGCCACTCGGGCGCGCTCACAATGCCGGCATGACCTCCCGGGCGAACAGGGACAGCGTCTCAGGCGTGGCGAAGTCGTGGAACTGGAGGATGAACAACTCGACTCCGAGCGCGCGTTCACGCGCGAGCGCGGCGACGACCTCGCCGGGGGTTCCGCTCACGATCCCTCCCCACGCGCCGAACCGCTTGGTGGTGAGCTGTTCGACCTCGACGCGCGCGGCCGTCGACGGAGCGAGGCCGATCGGGTGCTGCACCGAAACGCGCGCGTTGCCTGCCAGCGGGCGTAGCTCGTCCAGCCGGTCGACCGCGTACGCCGGGCAGTTCCACCAGTCGGCGTGGCGGGCGACGAGCGGCATGGTGAGCCGGCGGCCCGCGCCGCCGATGTGCACCGGCACCCTGCCCGCCAGCGGTCGGGGCCGTCCGAGGGCCCCCTTCAGCCGGAAGTGCCTCCCGGCATAGTCGAACGGCTCGCCCGTGAACATGAGCTCGATCACCTCGACGGCCTCACCGAGCTGCGCGGCGCGCATCGGCGGCGGGGCGACGCCGATCCCGAACGTGAGGAGCTCGTCCTCGAGCGAGCCCCAACCGAGGCCCAGCTCGAGCCGCCCGCCGCTCACGACGTCGACGGTCGCGGCCATCTTGGCGAGCAGCGCCGGGTGCCGGAACGGGTTGGCGGTGACCAGGTGACCGAGCCGGACGGTGGACGTGCGCGCGGCCAAGGCCGCGGCGAGCGTCCAGCCCTCGAGCGTGTCGTGCTCGGGCGCCGCCGGTGCCGCGAGGTGGTCCATGAGCCAGACCGAGTGGTAGCCCAGCTCCTCGGCCGACCTCGCCTTGGCCTCGATCGTGGCGAACGACATGCGGAGCTGGGGGAGGAAGACCCCGAACACGCGGGGACTCTATCCTGAGCCTCCGTGAAGCTGAGGCCTGCGTCAGAGTTGCGCCGCTTCGACGGTGAGGTCGCGGTTGTGACGGGCGCCTCGTCGGGCATCGGACGTCGTCTCGCGCTCGATCTCGCGGGCCGCGGCGCGGTGGTGGTCGGCATGGCGCGGCGCAAGGCGGTGCTCGACGAGGTGGTGCAGTTGCTCTGCGCCGCGTCGCCCGCGAGCGCGACCGTCGCATGCGACATTGGCGACGCTGACGCGTTCCGGTCCGCCCTCGCCGCGGTTGAGGCCGAGCATCGGCGCATCGACATCCTCGTCAACTGCGCGGGCGCGTCGGAGCCGGCCTCGGCGTTCGACGACGGCATCGACACCTTCCGTCGGCTGATGGACGTCAACTTCTTCGGGCCGGTCGCCGGCACCCTCGCGGTCGTGCCCGGCATGGTGCGACGCGGTTCGGGCATCGTCGTGAACGTGTCGTCCGACAGCGTGCGCGCCCCGGTGGCAGGTATCCCCGCCTATGCCGCCTCGAAGGGCGCGCTGTCCGCCTTCACCGAGAGCATCGCCCACGAGGTGGCCGATCGCGGGGTGCACGTCCACGTGCTCTACCCGGGTTGGGTGCCCACCCCCTTGGGCCTGGCCGGCCTCGAACGGGGCATGAAGCCACCGCCTCGAGCGGCCCGTCGCACCGAGGAGCAGGTGGCAGGCCTCGTGCTGGACCGCATCGGCCGAACGGGCATCGAGATCAACGCGGCGCCCGTGGCGGTGCTCAGCGCGGTGGGGCGGGCCTTCTTCCCGAAGGCCTACCGGCGCGCGCTCGCAGGGCAGGGTGTCCCGCCGGAGTGAACGAGCCCACGGTCGAGAGGCACGACGTCAAGCGGCAGGGCGTCGAGGGACGGGTCGTCATCGTCACCGGCGCGGGGCAGGGGATCGGCAGGGGCATCGCGCTCCACCTCGGCAAGCGCGGGGCCAGCATCGTGGTCGCGGAATGGAAAGAGCACCGGGCGGAGCGCACGGTCGCGGAGCTGACCGAGCTGGGCGTACCCGCACTCGCGGTTGCCTGCGACATCATGCAGCGCGAGCAGATCGAGGCGATGGTCGCGCAGACGCTCGAGCGCTTCGGTCGGGTCGACGCCCTCGTCAACAACGCGCAGACGTTCCGGCCCCAGGCGCCGATGGCCACCGTCAGCGAGGACGACGTCGACATCTTCTACACGTCCGGCGTCAAGGGGTCGCTGTGGGCCATGCAGGCCGTCCATCCGCTCATGCAGGCGGCGGGGTGGGGACGCATCGTCAACTTCGCGTCGGCGGCCGGCATCACCGGCATGCGCGGCTACGGGGCCTACAACGCATCGAAGGAAGCCATTCGCGCGCTGACGCGCACGGCCGCGCGCGAGTGGGGCCGTGACGGCATCGTCGTGAACTGCATCGCCCCCGGTGCCGCGTCGAAACGGGGCCAGGAATCGGCCGCGCGCGACACGGAGGCGTACGCGCAGTTCATCCGCGAGCACCCGATCGGGCGGCAGGGCGATCCGGAGGACGACATCGGACCCGTGGCGCTCTTCCTCTGTTCCGACGCGTGCCGCTACCTCACTGGCCAGACCCTCATGGTCGACGGCGGGGCTTTCCTCTTCGCCTAGTCAGGAGACGCGCGCCGCATCGAAGCCACGGCTCTCACGAACGATCACGCGATCGACCCCGCGTCCCCCCGCGCGGGAAACGACCGCGCGTCACACCCGGTTTTCCAGCTCCGGGACCTCGACCCGCGCGCCAGGTGGGTCGCTCTCGCCTTCGCGCTCGCCCTCGCGCTGGCACCGATCCTCGCGTTCGCGTGGGTCGTGCCCGAGTGGGCACCTGCCGCGGATCCCGCGCTCATGGGCCTCCGCGCGCTCGACGTCGGCACGTCGCACACGCCGCTGACCGGCCAGCCGTCGTCATCGAAGCTCTACGTTGACGCCACACGCAACGTCGACCATCTCGGCCCGCTCCATTTCTACCTGTTGGCGGCCCCGGTCCGGTTGCTCGGCGGCGACGTCGGCATGCCCCTCGTGTCGATCCTCATCGTCGGCAGTTGCGTCCTCGTCGCCGCGTGGGCGGTCTTCCGCCAGCTCGGTCCCGTCGCCGGCGTGCTGGCGGCCGTGGTGCTCGCGACGATCACGTTCACAACCGGCGCGTCCTCGCTCGTCGACCCGGTCAGCTCCAACATGGCCGGTTACCCGCTCCTGTGCTCCGCGGTGCTCCTGTGGTGCGTCGTCTGCGGTGACGTGCGGCTGTTGCCGCTCACGGTCGCGGTCGTGTCGTTCACCGCGCAACAGCACCTGTCGGTGGTCCCGACCGTTCTCGTCCTGACCGCCGGAGCGGCGGTCGGCACCGCCCTGTACCTCCGTCGCGGCCGGCGCTGGCGGCGGCGGGAGGTGCGCCACCAATGGGCGAGATGGGGCCTTCGTGCGGGGCTGGTCGGCCTCGTGCTGTGGGCCCCCGTGCTGCTCCAGCAGGTGTTCACCAACGATGGCAACCTGACTCGGCTCGTCGGGTTCGCCGGGAGCGATCGCGCGACGTTGGGTGGCGCGTCCGCGCTCCGTCAGGTCGTCCACACCCTCGGACTGCCACCGCTCCTGGGCCACACCCGTGTGAGCGGCCGGTCGCTCACCGTCAGCGCCTCGCCGAGCACGTGGCCGTCCGCGGCGGCGGTCCTCGCGGTGGTCGCGTGGCTGGGCGCCCGGTGGTGGCGTTCACGCCCGCGTCAGGCAGCGCTCGCCGCCGCGGTGGGCGTGGCGGTGCTCGCCGGGTTGGTCACCGGCTCCTCGGTGCCGGTCGGCTTGGAGGAGAGCCGCCTCGTCCTCTACCACTGGTCGTTCGTGCTCGCCCTCTTCACCTGGCTCGTGTTGGGGTTGGGAGCGCTCGAGCTGGCGCGGCGCACCAGCCTCGGCCATGGTCGCGCGGCCGTCCCCGCGCTGGTCGCGCTCGCGCTCGTGGCGATCGTGGTGCCGGCAGGCTTGAACCCGATCCTCGACCGCCCCTCGAGCAAGCTCACCGCGGCGCATGGGTTCATCGAGAGTCGCTTCGTCGATCGCCTCACCGACGCGGTGCTCGCGCACCGCAACGAGCTCGGTGCCCAGACGATCCTCTTCGGTCGCGACGAGCCGGAATATTTCACCTACCACGAGGCTCTCGCGTTCGCGCTCGCCGAACGCGGCCTCGACGTCCGGCACACGCTGAGCACCCGGCACTTCGTCAACGACGGCCGTCTCGTCGACCGCGACACCGTCGACAGCGGGATCGTGCTCGCGGCGTCCAGCGGGCTCCCCGCCGCCAAGTTGCCCGGGCGCCTGGTGGCCGATGTCAACGTGCAGCCCCGGTTCGACGTGACCGCGTACCGCAAGCTGCTCGCGCAGGCGCGGTCCGGCGGCCCCGTCCGGGTGGGTCATGCCGCGGAGCGAGCGATGAATGAGGTACGCGACCGCCACCTTCAACTCGTGCTCGCCTTCGGGCTCGGCAAGCTCTCGAACGACCCGGCCCGCACGCTGATCCGGCCGGTGCTGGAGTTCCTCCGCGATCACCCGATCGAGTCACCGCGGCTCGACCCGCGGCTGATCGAGCGCACGCTCGACACCGCTCCCGACGACTGGACGCCTCGCACGACCCTGCGGATCCGCCTCTTCCTGGTCGATCGCGCCCAGTTGCTGCGGATGGCGCTCCCCGGTGAGCTGTGAGGCTGCCTCAGTAGGCGCGCCTCGGCCCGCGCGCCTCGGCGACGAGCCATGGGAAGGCCGGGACGACTTGCACGTGGTGGAAGTGTGGCTCGAGCGCGGCGCGCAGTCTCGGCGAGGTGAACCAGCGCAGGTGCTCGGGGTCGTTGCCACCGCGCCGCACGTTCTTGCCCCGACCGAGGTTGCCCAGACGGAACCATGGCTCCCACGGGACCGACACCACGCAGCGCCCGCCGGCCGGCGATGTGACGCGCGCCAGCTCGGCCACCGCCGGCTCGATCGTCGGGAGGTGCTCGAGCACCTCGACGCACAGGACGAGCTCGGCCACCCCGTCGGGGAACGGCACCATGCCGGCGTCTCCGACGGTCACGTCGACCCCACGAAGCGCGGCGGCCACACGGGCCTTGTCGAACCGGTACTCGACACCCGCGATGCGTGCGGGCGTCACGCCTGCACCGGCCAGCACCCGCGCGAGGCAGAGACCCTCGCCGACGCCGATGTCGAGCACGGTTCCCGTGACCGGACCGATCACGGTACGCAGGCGGCCCGTCCACCGGTCGAGCAGGCGCCGCACCACGGGATTGGTGGAGCCGTACTTGGCCGCGTCCTGGCCGGCTGCGTCGCGCGGCACGCCCGGGGCCAGACCGATCGGCCGGCGCGATCCCATGTCAGGGCTGCTCGATCTCGATACCGGCCCCGACGTCGCTGCGTCGTCGTAGGTGCACGCTGAGCTCCGCGAGCAACCCGACCATCAGCATCTGGATGGCCACGACGACGAGCAGGACGCCGGTCAGAAGCGCGGGGCGGGTTCCGATCTGGTGGCCTTGGATGCGCTCGACGAGCATCCAACCCAGCAGCCCCGACCCGACCAGGCCGGTGAGCATGCCGATCCCACCGAAGAGATGGAAGGGACGGCCGGTGTAGGTGGTCAGGAACTTCACCGTGATGAGGTCGAGGAACCCCCGCCAGAAGCGGGCCCGCCCGAACTTCGACTCACCGTGTCGCCGGGCGTGATGGTCGACGTCGACCTCGCCGACCCGGAAGCCGCGCCAGTGCGCCAGCACCGGGATGTACCGGTGCAGCTCGCCGTAGAGCTCGAGCCCCTCGGCCAGCTCGCGTCGCATCACCTTCAGGCCGCTGTTGAAGTCGCGGGCCGACACCCCGGTCACCAGGCTCGTCGCCCGGTTGTACAGCCGGGAGGTGGTGCGTTTGATCACCCGGTCGTGGCGGACGCTCCGCCGGCCGGTCACGAGGTCGAGCTCGTCACCGCCGTCGAGGGCGGCGATGAGCTTCGGGATCTCGCGCGGGTCGTCCTGGCCGTCCGCGTCCATCAGCACGATGTACTCGCCTCGGGCGCGTGCCAGCCCGGCGTCGAGAGCAGCCGACTTGCCTGCGTTGCGACGGAAGCGGATGCTGACGAGGCCCGCGCCCGCGCGCTCACGCATGAGCTCGCGCGTACCGTCGGTGCTGCCGTCGTCGACGACGATGATCTCGTGGGTCAGGCCCGTCTGCTCGAGCACCGCGCGGGTCTCAGGCAGCAACTCTGCGAGGTTCTCCCGCTCGTTGTATGCGGGGAGCAGGACCGACACCTGAACTCCCACGCGGCCCCCGCCGTCCGTCGGATCGCTCACGGAGCGCTCGTCATGGTGAGCAACGCGAGCGAGTCGGGAAGATTCTGTGGAGCGACGAGCTGCGCCTTGGTGAGATGCTGCGTTCGAACCGCTCGGTAGCGGTCGAGGGTGAACTGCGGGAGCCGGTACCGAGTCTCGAGCCGGAAGTCGCCCGCGATCGACGCCGGGAGCGGAGCACCGAGGAAGATCATCGCGCAGGCGCGGCCCACGAGCAGGTTGCACGGCTTCGCGGTGGGCTTGACCGAGAGCACGTCGATCTCGTCGACTCGAACGCGCTGATCGCCGGCGAGCACGCGGACGTCCGAGGCGTAGTAGAGCAACGGGCTCGCGATCGTGCCGGAGGTGCTCAAGAGCAGCGTGCGGTTGGGCCCGCCGGTGTCGAACACGCGGACGACCTCACGCCAATCGGGCTTTTGCAGCTGGGGATCCCGGGCGACCCCGACGACCGCAGCGAGTGACACTGCAAACAGGATCGCGGCCGCACCACCACCCACCCAGCGCGTGCCGCACACGGTGAGGCCGATCGAGACTGCCACGACGAGCGGTACAAGAGACGCGACGAGATACCGGCTCAGGACGACGTCGACCCCCACCAGGACGGCTCCGAGGGGCAGCAGCACCGCAACACCACCGACGGCGGCCGCGACCACAGCGGCCGACCGTTCGTTGCGGTCCGCCCGGGTGATCAGCAGCAGCACCGAGATGAGGACGACGATCGCGGCGGCGATCCACAGTCGGCCGCTCAGCGGGTTCGGGCCGACCAGTGAGGACCGGCCCGCTTCACGCAGCCGGTAGTCGAGGCCGAAACCAGAGATCCACTGGCGGTTCGCGGCGTGCCCGTACTGCGCGACCGCCAT
>Ga0066709_100005058_pt1 | contig 10732 bp, 9 predicted proteins | sample GraSoiAngelo_158_FD_79665 | JGI IMG/M metagenome (GOLD analysis project Ga0066709, IMG submission 79665) | Grasslands soil microbial communities from the Angelo Coastal Reserve, California, USA - 14_1009_16_30cm | ecosystem: Environmental > Terrestrial > Soil > Grasslands | place: USA... | reverse complement strand
CGGCGTCCTCGTCCTTCTTGCAGCGCGGGTCGAACCAGCGCCCGGCGTATTCGCCGGTTTTCGCGGCGAAGCGCGCGTGAACCTCCCAGTAATCGCGCGCGGTGAATGCACGGATCTTGTCTTCGCGCTCGACCAGGATGGCGAGCGTCGGCGTCTGCACGCGGCCCACCGTTGTCAGATAAAAGCCGCCTTCCTTCGAGTTGAAGGCGGTCATGGCGCGCGTGCTGTTGATGCCCACCAGCCAATCGGCCTCGGAGCGGCTCTTCGCGGCGTCGGCGAGCGGCAGAAGCTCCTTGTCGGGACGCAGTCTGACGAACCCTTCGCGGATCGATTGCGGCGTCATCGACTGCAGCCACAACCGCTCGATCGGTTTCTTGCTGTGCGCGTGCTGCACGATATAACGGAAGATCAGCTCGCCTTCGCGGCCGGCATCGCAGGCGTTCACCAATGCGCTCACGTCCTTGCGCTTCATCAGGCGCAGGAGCACGTTCAGCCGCTGCTCGCTCTTCTCGAGGGGCGCGAGATCGAAGTGCGGCGGAATCACCGGTAGTTGCTTGAACGACCACTTGCCGCGCTTGACATCGTATTGATCGGGCACCACCAGCTCGAGCAGATGGCCGACCGCGGACGACAGTACGTAGCGCTCGCTCTCGAAGTAATCGCCCTTGCGCGTGAAGCCGCCCAGCGCGCGCGCGATGTCGGCCGCGACCGACGGTTTCTCTGCAATGATGAGTTTTTTGGCCATGCCGCGCGAAAGGCCGCAGATGATAATTGCAAAGGACCACACGGTTCAACCGCCGCCGCAGCTGGCGGCATGGCTACGCGCGCGCGTGCGCGCGCACGCGAAGCGGCCTAGTTCGGCAGCCGGCTGTGCGCCGCGCTGAACAGGTCCTCGGCCAGCAGCTGGCTGGTCGGCGTCTGTTGGTTCCAGAGCACCATGAGGACGATCAGCTTCACCTGGTCGAGCGACAGCGAGTGACCGGACGCGGCGAGCGAGCGCTCGAGCACCAGTTCGCGCGTTTCGGCGCTCAGGATGCCCGATTGCTCGAGCGTGATGAGAAAGCCGCGGCATTCGGCGTCGAGCTTGGCGAGCTCACGGGGCGCGAAGGCGCGAAAGCTCGAGCGCGCGTCGGGTAGCGCGGCGCGCGTGGCGCGCGGCGCGCGCAACACACCGGCAAGCCAGTGCAGCGCCTCGCTGATGTCCGCATCCTCGAAACCGGCTGCGGACAGCTTGCGCGCGACGCGCTCACGGTCATCCGCCAGCTCGGCCTGCTGGCAGTTCTCGAACAAGTAAACCAGGATGTCGTACATAGCGCTCCTTTCTTATAACGCGGCCAAGCCTGCTGCGTTTACCGGCCGCGCTGCGCCTTTTCGAGGCGTTGATAAAGCCCTCCCGGCAGCACGGTCACCCGCCCGTCGAGCTCCAGGCGCAGCAGTTCCGAAGCCACCTGCTCCGCCGACAGTCCCGCGCGCGCGCAAAGCGAATCGACATCCACCGGATCGTGTCCCATCACGGCCAGCAGACCGGTATCGGTCTGCGCCGCATTTGTGCTGGCTGCAGTGCTCGCATAGCCACTCGGTCTAAAACCGGCGAGCTCGGCGAGCACGTCCTCGGCCGATTCGACGAGCTTCGCGCCCGATTTGATGAGCGCGTGGCAGCCCTTCGACAGCGGCGAATGGATCGAGCCCGGAATCGCGAACACTTCGCGTCCCTGATCCGCGGCGCAGCGCGCGGTGATGAGCGAGCCCGAGGCGAGAGCGGCCTCGACGACGAGACAGCCGCGTGCGAGACCGCTGATCAGTCGATTGCGCCGCGGGAAGTTATGCGCGATCGCGGGGGTGCCGAGCGGGAACTCGGAAATAAGCAGTCCGCCGCGGGCGATTTCGGCGGCTAGCTCCGCGTTACGCGTCGGATAAACGACGTCGATGCCGGTGCCCAGCACCGCAATGGTCGAGCTGCCGCCGGCTAACCCGCCGCGGTGCGCCGCGGCGTCGATGCCTAGGGCAAGCCCCGAGACGATGGTGAGTCCGGCGGCGCTGAGCGCCCTGGCGAAATGTTCGGCGTTGCTTTCGCCTTGCGCGGACGCGTTACGGCTGCCGACGACGGCGAGCGCGGCCTGGCGCAGCAGCGGCAGGCGGCCATGCGTGTATAGCAGCGGCGGCGGATCGGCGATCTCGAGCAGCGCGCGCGGATAAGTCTCGTCGGCCAGGGTGATCACGAAATGATCGTCCGCCGCCGCCCATTCCAGCGCGCGTTCGACCGCGTCGCGCACGCTGGAAGAGTGCAGGGCTTCCAGCGCCGCGGGCGCCAGGAAAGCGGCGAGCTCGGAGCGTTGACGTGCGAGCACGGCGTCGGGCAGGCCGAACTGCCGCAGCAGGCTGCGGACGGTGGAAGCGCCGAGCCCGGGTGTGAGCGAAAGCTGCAGCCAGCTCGCCAATCCCGGGTCGCGCGTCATTCGGGCGGTGAGGGGCGCGAGCAGCGGGCTCGCGCAGTGCAATCAGGGCGTCTGGACGACATCCAGGGGGCTGATGGGCCGCGTGACGGTCATGACCAGCGCATACGATACGCGGTTGAAGACGCGAAACACGAAGGCAAGGCCCGCGCGCTCGTCGGGCAGCTTGATGGTCGCATCCGCCTTCGATACGTCGCGCACGCTGCCGCCGAGCGTATAGAGCGCAAGCACATGACCGACCTCGAGCCCATCGCGCGCGCCGCGGTTGATGCTGATGATCGATTGCGGGCCGGCTTCGCCGACCTTGCCCAGGCCGCCATGGATGGAAATGACTCGGCCGCGAATGTTGCTTGCAGGCGCGCGCGGTGCATAGCTGATCGGCTGCGGCCGTCCTGCCGCAACCAGCTTGTCGCCCGCGCCGACTTCTTGCACCGAGCTCGTCAGTTTCACCGTGGCCGGTTCGCCGCCTCGCTCCAGCTGCGCCGTGCCGAGATAGATGGCCTCGTATGCGAGCGTCTGGTTGCTGTCCGGATCGACCAGCGGCACGCCACGGCGATAGACGTACCAAGTCTCTTCCTTGGAAGCGCCGATGCCGCGCACGTACGCGCTATTGCCGGTGGCGAGGATCACGCGGTCGGCTTGTGTACCCACGATAGTGGGCGCCTTGTCCAAGCCGTCAGGCTCGACGATCAGCGGGCGGGTCAGGAAAGGCTCGATCACCGCTGCAGGGATGCTCGGAATCTGCTCCTTCGCGAGCGACTCGACGCGCATGCGGGGGCCGAGCTTGACGGAGCCTGACTCCGTAGGCCGCGCCGGCGCCGGACCGCCGATCGTCAGCTGGCCGCGCGCCCGATCGAGCATGATCACGTAGCCGGGGTAAATGAGGTGTGGATTGCGGATCTGGTCCTTGTTCAAGCCCCACAGCTCGGGCCAGCGCCAAGGGGAATCGGTGTAGCGCTGAGAGATCGACCACAAGGTATCCCCGGGTACTACGACGTAGCGCTCGGGCGCGTCGGGACGGAGGGTCAGTGGAGCACTCGGCGCTTGGGCGGCAGCGGTGGCCGAGATCGCGAAGAAAGCGAGTGTTGTGATAGACTTACGCAATTGCTGGACCATGGTGACCCCGCCCGTTTGCGGCTCCTGGATCGGCCGTTTTTATCCAATAGCTTATATGGCGCGTGAGATTGTCCATATAATCTATTCAATTTGCAAATAAATTTGTCCTCAGATGGCGATGTTGAACATCCTCCGCTACCCCGACGCAAGACTCCACAAGCTGGCTGCGCCCGTTACCGTTTTCGATGAAGCACTCAAAAAGCTGATCGCCGACATGGCCGAAACCATGTACGGCGCGCCTGGCATTGGATTGGCGGCGACCCAAGTCGACGTGCACAAGCAGGTGATCGTGGTCGACGTCTCCGAGCGGCGCGATTCGCTCGTGGTGCTGGTCAATCCGGAGATTGTCGAAGCGACTGGCGAGTCGGACATCGAGGAAGGCTGCCTTTCGGTCCCGGGAATCTACGAGCTGGTGGCGCGGTCCGAGCGCGTGAAAGTGCGTGCCTACGACCAGAACGGCAATGCGTTCACGCTCGAGGCGCAAGGCCTGCTTGCCGTATGCATCCAGCACGAGATGGATCATCTGCAGGGCAAAGTCTTCGTCGAGCACCTCTCGCAGTTGAAGCAGCAGCGCATCCGCGCCAAGCTCGCCAAGCAGCTGCGCAAGTCCGCCTGATCCGTCCGCGTTCCTGCGCCTAATCTTCGCGGGGACCCCGGCATTCGCCGAGCATGCCCTCGCCCGGCTGCTTGAGGCCGGACATGAAATTGCGCTGGTTCTGACGCCGCCGGACCGGCCGGCAGGCCGTGGCATGCGCAGCGCGCCTAGCGCAGTGAAAGCTCTCGCGCAGGCGCGCGGTCTCGAAATTTTCCAGCCCGAAAGCTTGCGCCCGCCTGAGGTCGCCGTGCGCCTGCGCGCGGCGCGCGCCGACGCCATGGTGGTCGCAGCCTACGGACTGCTTTTGCCGCCGGCGGTACTGGAGGTGGCAGCGCACGGCGCGATCAACATCCATGCCTCGCTGCTGCCGCGGTGGCGCGGCGCCGCGCCGATCCAGCGCGCGCTTCTCGCGGGTGATCGCGAAACCGGCGTGTCGATCATGCGAATGGACGCGGGTCTCGACACCGGCCCGGTTTTCGCGCAGCACGCGCTGACCATCGACGCCGATGACGACTCCGGAGTGCTGCACGACAAGCTCGCTGAGCTTGGCGCGCAGACGCTGCTCGAAGTGCTGGCGAGCATCGCAAGCGGCCGGGCGCAGGCCAGAGCGCAGCCGGCAAGCGGCGCCACCTACGCACGCAAGATCGAGAAGAGCGAAACCGGGCTGCGCTGGGAACGTCCGGCGCCGGAGCTTGAGCGTGCGGTACGCGCGTTCCGTCCATCGCCGGGCGCGCTGGCGCGGCTCGGCGGCGACCCGCTCAAGATCTGGCGTGCTCGCGTGGTCGACGGCGCCGGCGCTGCGGGGACCGTGCTCGATGCCGGCGAAGTGTTGCGCATCGCCTGCGGCTCGGGGGCGCTCGCGATCGAAGAGTTGCAGCCGGCAGGCGGCCGGCGCATGAGCGTCGGTGAATTCCTCCGCGCACGGCGCGTTGCGCCGGGTACGCGTCTCGAGTGAAGCAATCGGCCACGCTGGCGGTGCAGCTGGCCGAAGGGGCTCGGATCGTGGCGCGCGTCGCCGCGGGAAAGAGCCTTACCGACGAGATCGGCCGTCTGACCGATCTGGGCTCTCGCTCGGCGCTGATCGATCTTACGCACGGCACGCTGCGTCGCTACGGCCGGGTGCAAGCGATTGTCGCAAGCTTGTCGCGCCGGGGACGGCCCGATGCGCTCGTCGAGGCGCTGCTGTGGTGCGCGCTATATGCGCTCGAATCAGCACGCTACGCCGAGCACACGGTGGTTGACGAGGCGGTGAAAGCGTGCGGGCTCATCGAGCAATGGCCGGCGAAGGGGTATGTCAACGCGCTGCTGCGGGGCTTCTTGCGGCAGCGAAGCGCGCTGGAAGCTCAGCTCGCGAACCAACCTCAGGCCGCGCACCAGCACCCCGCTTGGTGGATCGACTTGGTGCGCAAGGCCTATCCGCAGACATGGCCAGCGGTGCTCGCCGCGGGCAACACGCATCCGCCCATGGCTTTGCGCGTGAATCGCCGGCGCATGGCGGTCGACCAGTACCATGCGCGGCTGGCGCAGGATGGCATCGCGGCGCGTAAGTGCGGCGCGCAAGGCTTGCTGCTCGAGCGTCCATTGCCGATCGAGCGGCTGCCGGGTTTCGGCGGGGGCGAGGTGTCGGTCCAGGACGTGGGCGCGCAACGCGCGGCGCATTGCCTCGATCTGCAGGCCGGCCAGCGCGTGCTCGATGCCTGTGCCGCGCCGGGCGGCAAGAGTGCGCACATTCTCGAGCTGGCAGACGTCGCGCTCACTGCACTCGACATCGATGCCACGCGCGCTGCGCGCATCGCGCCCAATCTCGAGCGGCTTGGTCTTGGCGCCCAGGTCCAGGTCGCGGATGCGAGCCGACCCGAGCAATGGTGGGATGGCCGTCCTTTCGATCGCATTCTGGCCGATGTGCCATGCTCGGCGTCCGGCATCGCACGGCGTCATCCGGATGCAAAATGGCTGCGCCGCGCGAGCGATCTGGCGGCGTTCGCCGAGCGACAGCGGGCGATCCTCGCCGCGCTTTGGCGGCTGCTCGCGCCGGATGGTAAATTGCTGTATGCCACGTGCTCGATATTTCCGCAGGAGAACGACTCCGTCGTCGACGCGTTCGTGGAGGCCGAGCCTCGGGTGGAGCGGCTGCCGCTCGCCGATAGCGCGCCGGCGCAGTGGCTGCCCGATGCCGAGCACGACGGCTTCTACTACGCGTTGATCGCAAAACGAGCCTGAGGTGAGCGCGATGCGAGGCATCGCACTATGCATCGGATGGCTCGCCCTCCTCGCGGCTACGCCGGGCCGGGCCGATGAAATCGAGGTTCGCAGGGCCGAGCTGCGCGCGGTCGAAGACGGCCTGGTGCTGGATGCCGATTTCGCGTTCGAGCTGACGCCGCGCCTGTCCGAAGTCGTGGCCAACGGCGTGCCGCTTTACTTCCGCGTCGACTTCGAACTCACCCGCCGGCGCTGGTACTGGTTCGATGATACCGCCGCCGCGAAGCGGCTGCAGCTGCGTCTGTCCTATCATGCGCTGTCGCGGCAGTACCGGCTTTCGACCGGGCTCCTGCAGCAGAGCTTCGCAACGCTGGACGAAGCACTCAACGTGCTCAAACGCATACGCAACTGGCTGGTGGTGGAGCGCACCGTAAGCTTTTCGGATGCCGATTACGAGGCAGCAGTGCGCATGCGACTCGACACCACCTTGCTGCCCAAGCCTTTCCAGCTGAGCGCGCTGACCAGCCGCGAGCTGCAGCTCGACTCGCCTTGGAAGCGCTTCACCGTGCGCTCGCCGCAGCAGCTGCCTGCGCCCGTCGAAAGCCGCGAGCCGCGGCAGGGCGAGCGATGAAGCTGCTGCTCATCATCGGTGGCGCCGTGGCGGCCGTCGGCCTCTTCCTTCTCGCCACCGCAAGCGGCGACACGGCGTTCTTCGCGCAGCAATATCCGCTGCTCCTTGCGCTCAATGCCGCGCTCGCCCTCTTGCTCGCGGCTCTCGTGACCTACCAGCTGCTGGTGATGGCGCGGCGCTACCGCGCGCGAGTCTTCGGCACGCGGCTCACCCTGCGATTGTTTCTGCGCTTCGCAGCGCTTGCCTTGTTGCCTGGGCTGATCGTCTATGCGATATCGGTGCAGTTCATCACGCGATCCATCGAGTCGTGGTTCGACGTCAAGGTGGACGCCGCGCTGGAGGGCGGCATGAACCTCGGTCAACAGGCCATCGATCAGATGCTGGTCGAGCTGCAGGCGAAGGCGCGCGCCATCGCGTTCGAGCTCGCCGATACGTCGGATGCGCAGCTCGTGGCGCAGCTGGAACGCCTGCGCGTGCAGGCCGGCGTACAGGAGGCCCTGGTCGTGGGATTGAACGGCCGCCTCCAGGCGAGCGCGTCGGGGGATATGTCCAAGCTCGTGCCGCAACTCCCCGGCGCCGCGCTCTTGCGCCAGGCGCGCCTGCAGCGCGGGCACACCGCGATCGACGCCAGCGCGGGCGGTGCGCTCGCCTTGCGCGCCATCGTCCCGATGGAGCCGCTGGCGTTCGCGGGCGAGCCGCGCTTCCTGCAGCTGCGCTCGCCGGTGCCGGCGAACCTCGCGCGCAACGCCGAAGCGGTCGAGGCGGCCTATCGCGACTATCGCGAGCTGGCGCTGTCGCGCGAGGGCCTGAAGCGCATCTATGTCGTGACCCTGAGCTTCGCGCTGCTCATGGCCTTGTTCGTCGCGGTGGCGGTCGCGGTCACGCAATCGAGTTTGCTCGCCGAGCCGCTGGCGACGCTCGCTCAGGCCATGCAGGCCGTGGCGCGCGGCGACTTTTCGCGCCAAGCCCCGGTCACCAGCCGCGACGAGCTCGGCGTGCTGACCGAATCATTCAATTCCATGACGCGCCAGCTCGAAGAGGCGCGGCGCGTGCTCGACGCCAATCGGACGGCGCTCGAAGCGGCCAAGGCGCGCCTCGAGAACATCCTCGCCAACCTGTCGGCCGGCGTGCTGGTGTTCGACCATCAGCTGGAGCTCTCCATCTCCAACCACGGCGCAACCACCATCCTCGGGACCGAGCTCGGCGTTTTCGCCGATCTCATGCGGGCGCACTTTCGCAGCCAGGGCGACAAATCCTGGCAGCTCGAGCTGCAGCTCAAGGGCACGGGGAAAACCGTGCACGCGCGCGGTGCCCGCTTGCCGCAATCGACCGGCGGCGGCTACGTGCTGGTGGTCGACGACATCACGCAGCTGATTCAGGCGCAGCGCGCCACCGCCTGGGCGGAAGTGGCCAGGCGCCTGGCGCATGAAATCAAGAACCCGCTGACGCCGATCCAGCTTTCGGCGGAGCGGCTCGAGATGAAGCTCGGCGACCGTCTCTCCCGGGAGGACGCCGAGGCCCTGCGCCGGTCCACCGGAATGATCGTCAGCCAGGTCGCCGCGCTCAAGGCGATGGTGGACGATTTCCGCGACTACGCGCGCCTGCCCGCTCCCGAACCGACTCGCCTTGATCTCAACGCCCTCGTGGGCGAGGTGCTCGGCTTGTACGAGGATTCGCGCGTGCCCATCACCAAACGGCTCGCCCCCGAGCTGCCGGCGGTCTGGGCCGACGGCGCGCAGATCCGGCAAGTCATCCACAACCTCGTGCAGAATGCCCAGGACGCGCTCGAGAACGTGCGCGGCGCCGGCCGCTCGCCGGCGATTGAAGTGCGCACCGAGCCGGCGGGCGATCGCGTGCGGCTCGCGGTGTCGGATAACGGCGGCGGCTTCCCTGAGGAACTGATGGCGCGTATTTTCGAGCCTTACGTCACCACCAAGCCGCGCGGCACGGGGCTTGGCCTCGCGATCGTGAAGAAGATCATCGACGAGCACCACGGCAGCGTGGCGATCGAGAACCAGCCGGCGCGCGGCGCGTCGGTGACGGTGCTCTTGCCGCTGGCGAAGGCGGCCTAGGCGATGGCGCAGATTCTCGTCGTCGACGACGAAGTCGGCATCCGCGAGCTGCTCTCGGAGATCCTGGAGGACGAGGGCCACCAGGTGGCACTCGCCGAAAGCGCCGGCGACGCGCGCCGCATCCGCGAACGGGCGCGGCCCGATCTGGTGCTGCTCGACATCTGGATGCCGGACACCGACGGCATCACGCTGCTCAAGGAATGGGCAGCGAGCGGGCAGCTGACGATGCCGGTGGTGATGATGTCGGGCCACGGCACGATCGAAACCGCAGTCGAGGCGACGCGCATCGGCGCGCTCGACTTTCTGGAAAAGCCCATTGCCTTGCAGCGTCTGCTCGCAACAGTCAAGCGCGCCCTGCGCAACCCGGAGGCGACGCCCTCGCCGCAGCTCACCCTCGCGGCGATCGGGCGCTCGGGCGTGCTCGCCGACGCCAAAAAACGGCTGGCGCAGCTCGCCCAGCTCGCCGCGCCGCTCATGCTGCGCGGCGAACGCGGCATGCGGGCGGAGTTGTTCGCGCGGCTCCTGGTGCCGGCCGGCGCGCCTTTCATCGCCGGTGCCGAGATGCTCGCCGAGCCGCCTTCCGAACTGCTCGCCAAAGCCGCCGGCGGCGTGCTGTTCCTGTCCGATCTCAGCCGCCTGGAGCGCGCCGAGCAGCGCCATCTCGAGTTTCTGCTGCCGCGCGCCGATAAATACAAGGCACGCGTCGTGTCGTTTTCGCCGCTCGATGCGCGCGCGCTGGTCGAGAAGCACGAGTTCGACCCCGAGCTTTGCACGCGCCTTGCCGAGCTGACGCTCAAGCTGCCCGCGGTGCGCGAATTCGCCGAAGACGTGCCCGATCTCGCCTCGCTGATGCTCGCGCAACTGGTCGAGGCGCGCGTCTGTCCCACGCGGCGCCTCGCCATCGCCGCGTTGAATGCCCTGCGCCACCATTCCTGGCCGGGCAATCTCGCCGAGCTAGAGAGCGTGGTGAAGGATCTGGCGTTCACCACGCTCGAGGAGGAGATCCAGCTGCACGACGTCGAGCGCGTGCTCGGGGCGCGCGGCTCACCCGGCGCGCTGCCCGAGATCGCCCTGGACCGGCCCTACCGCGAAGCGCGCGAAGCGTTCGAGCGCGTGTATTTCGAGAACCTGCTCGCGCGCGAGCACGGCAGCATGTCGCGGGTCGCAGAGCGCTCGGGACTCGAGCGCACGCACCTCTACCGCAAGCTCAAGGCGCTCGGCTTGCCGGTCGGCCGGCGCGAGGAGTGATCAGCGCGGCTTTTTGTTTTTCTTGACCCGCTGCGGTCGCTTCTTGCCGTAGCTGCCTTTGTAGATCTTGCCGCGCCGCGTACGCTTGTCGCCTTTTCCCATGCGCGGATTATAGCGGCGCGCTGAGCGTCGCCGGCTGCGGCTCGTAGGCCAACACCGGCGCGAGCCACTTCTCGGCCTCCGCCACCGGCGTGCCGCTGCGACGCGCGTGGTCCTCGAGCTGGTCGCGGCCGATTTTCCCCACCGCGAAATAGCTCGCCTGCGGATGCGAGAAGTAGAAGCCGGACACCGCGGAAGCGGGCAGCATGGCAAAAGATTCGGTCAGGCGCATGCCGGTGTTGCGTTCGGCATCGAGCAGGCGGAACAGACCGCCTTTCGCGCGGTGGTCAGGGCAGGCCGGATAGCCCGGCGCCGGCCG
>Ga0066709_100005056_pt1 | contig 10733 bp, 8 predicted proteins | sample GraSoiAngelo_158_FD_79665 | JGI IMG/M metagenome (GOLD analysis project Ga0066709, IMG submission 79665) | Grasslands soil microbial communities from the Angelo Coastal Reserve, California, USA - 14_1009_16_30cm | ecosystem: Environmental > Terrestrial > Soil > Grasslands | place: USA... | reverse complement strand
CGCCAGGTGACGCCTCCCGCCGCTTTATTCGATTCTACGGTCACTCCTCCCGCTGACAAGCTGAGTAAGACTTCAGTGCTGTTCACGAATCGCGGGTAGCCATACACGCCGAGTGGGCTGCGATTGTAGCCGGGAAGAGTCTCCGAAGGAGCAACCAGGGCGTAGTCACCCGTAGCTGGATTAACAGCTTCCGAAATGAGTTCGAGACCAGGGAGCGAAGCCTGCGTCCAAGGATAGCCCAGAGTTTCCTCCAGACTGTAGCCATCGGGTGGGTCTATGCCATCCGCGTGGTCGGTTGCTCCCGCGTTGAGGTAGCGATTCAGCGGGGTCCGGCCGCTGCCTGGTTGGTCGGATACGTAGTAGATTTCTCCGTCGAAAGGATATACATTCCGCTCGTTGAAGTCGAAACTCGTCATTCGATCCGTACCGCTGTACAGGAAACGGTACAACACCCGTAACGTGGTTGGAGTCGGGGGCGGCGGCGGGGCATCACTTATTTGGCTTGTACCTCGCGATGATGGGACGCTACGAGGAGGCCTATACCGAGTTTCAACGAGCCATTCGCCTAGATCCTCTAGCTGTTAGCCAAAACCTGCTCGGCTTCAATTGCCTTTATGCGCGCCGATACGATCAAGCGGTCAGTGAATTTGTGAAGATACTCGAACTGGACCCACAGGACGGCCCGGCGCTGTGTGGACTGGGCTGGGCGTATTCCTGGAAGGGACTGCATGAACTGGCAATCGCCGCATTGCAAAAGGGCGTTAACCTCTGGCCGGGTACGAGCCCCCTTACCATGCTCGCGGACGCATACGCGGCGGCAGAGCAACGCGACGACGCGCAGAAGGTACTAGAACAGTTGTTCGTGCTATCGAAGGAGCGCTACGTAACACCCTACGGTGTGGCCAGAATCTATAACGCTCTGGGGCAAAAAGACGAAGCCCTTCGGTGGCTCGAGACCTCCTACCAACAGCAGGCAGAGTGGCTTTTATTACTGAAGGTCGATGCCCGTTTCGATGACCTGCGTTCTAACCCGCGCTTCCAGGACCTGATGCGGCGCATGAACTTTCCGGCGTAGAGACAGACCAGCTTCATGGATTCGGCTTTCGTAAGAAGAAGGGGGTTTTGTTAGACAGTCTGAGAACTGTTTTTATGTCCTGCGACTTTACGTTTTCCATCCGACCCGCTGCATCAATTCTCCAAACCTTGGCTCTCGGCGCGTATTCCGCCGAAAACCGGTTCGGAATTGAGCTTGATCAGGTCGGGATTGCCTTCCTTATACGATGTTTCCAGCCACATGAACACTTTCTCGACGTCATCCATGGCGGCGTAGATCTTCGCGATGTGAGACCAATATCTACCGGCGGGCCGGCCTGAAGTGGTAGATGAAGCTGGCTCCCGCATAGGATTGGTTGCGCACGCCCACGACCCGTTCGGTTCGTATTGTTTCGTTCGGCAGCTGGAGGGTCTCTAAAGTCTGCCCGGTGTAGCCGTCAGCGAGCAGGAAATGGACTTCCACTTCGAACGATTCGCCGCGGAAGCTACGGGTCAGAGAGCCGCGAATTTCGCGCACGGGAACGGCGGTGAATCGATCTCCCAGCGCCTTGCGCCCGACGTACTCGAATTCAACCGAAGCCCGTAATCGTGCTGGCAAGCGGAGCGTCGTGGCGGAAACGTCCCAGATCAGCCGGGGAGCCTCTGGGACGTCCTGACCAGTGAGCCGGTTCTTCGCTTGCGCGCGGGCAAACGTGGCTTGGAGTGAGCCAAAAGAAAAATGCCGCTGAGCGGATACAGTTAGAGCTTGCACCAAGGACGGCCCGACACTCTGCTGCAGCCCGGTATCCGGATCAATCTTTGCCAATTCCTGCGAGTTGCTTACGCGCACCAGCGACAATCGAAGCCGTGCGCCCAAGACCGATTCCGTCGCCACGAATTGGTTCGCATGCGAGATTGCCATGGGCGTGCTGTGAGTCGTGCCCAAGCCGATGCGGGGGTCATTGCTATGAAACGCCTCGCCAGAGCTGAAGGTTAAGACCGGAAAGTGAGAGCTCGGAACGCGAAACAATAGTGTGCCTCGGGGCGAAGTTCGTCCCGCGCCAGTTTCGTATGAATCAGCCGGAGTGAGCCGGTCGTTGTTGCTGAATGAAAGTGCGTCGTAGCGGGCGCCGACACTGTAAGTGAGGAATTGCGAAATCGATCCATCAACGGAGGCATACGGAGCAAGATCGCTGATCACGAAGTTATTGCGCGTGACTGGCTGAAAGACGCCACTCGCATCGGCACGAGCAAGTTCGGCGCTCCGCGGAGAATCGCGACGGAAATCCAGGCCCGCCGACAATGAAATCGTGGGTTTTACTCGTCGATGATAAGAAGTGTTGCCCCCCGTGATTGTGCGGAATTCGGATTGCCGAAGTAAGCCATCGCCGAAATCCGACCTAAGATCCAGGCTGTAGGTGCGGAAATATTCCGAAAACTGAAGCTGTTGCCGATCCGCTATCTGCCACGTGTCGGAAGCGACCAACAAAGCCGTATCCGTGCGGTCGGACTGGCGAGCATCAATCGTGTCTTGCGGGACTCGCATAGCAATGGGTATGAGGCCGGGGATGCGGGACTGCCCGTGGTAACTGGCTCCGAACACCGTCAACAGGTGATGGCCGAAGGCGTAACTGCGCTGGCCGTTGACTTTGTACTGATGGCGGTGCTCGGGAAGCGCGAGAAATCCGTCGCCGCCAGCGATTTCCATCCCCAGCCACGCGCCCGTTTGCGGATTGCCAGGACTCCATCCGGAAACAAAATCGTAATCGTGCGGGTCAGTGGAAATCTGAACAAAGGGTTCCAGCCTCGGGACCAAACCGTAAGCCACGGCAAGATCAACCGCGTTATTACCGTGCCGCACATCGAATGCTCCTGCATCTGATTCCACAAAACCGATCGCATTCGGTATAAGCAGATTGGGATCGGCATAACCGTTGCCGTGCGCGTTGGCCGGTAGATTGTTCGGAAACAAGAAGTCACCAATGCGAATATATTGGGCGATCGGCTCGCCGTGATCTCCCGCCACCCCAGGAGCAAAATACTGGGGTGCTTTCACTCCGCCGGATGCGGTTTCTGAAGGATAACCCGGCAAAGCCACGGGGACACCGGGCTGACCGGGCTGTGCTTGCGGCAACTCGTCAGACTCAAAGATTTGCGTTAAAGCAGCGGAAATTGGACTGTCCACTTGCACGCTGACGGTTGTCGTGGCGGAAAGCTGCAGCTCGAATTTCAGATTGGTATCAGCAGAGATTAAAACGGGAACGGAAAGAGGCGTGTAACCGCTCGCTGAAATCGAGATCTTGCTCTCTCCTGAGAGGGCTAGCAACTGAAAGCTGCCTTGCGCATCCGTTCTCGCCGTCGCGCTCCCCAGTTGAACCTCAGCCTTAGCGATGGGCTCTCCATCTGCGGCGACCACATAGCCGCTCAAAACGAATTTCTCGGCGCGGGCGCCGGGGGCCGCGCCTACTGTGGCCGGATTCGGTCCGGCCACAGCATCTTCCGCCAGCAAGCAACCTGTAAGGACGCTGACGGCCATCGCAATGAGGAGCGCGTTTCGCATGGTCAGTTCTTCTTGGGTGCGGAAAGGCTGGCTAGCAGTTCCCGCGCCAGGCTCGATCCAGGAGCGTTCATTTTCGTAGCATCGAGTAAAAGCCGTTCCCCGGCGGCACGGTCGCCGCAACTCAAAGCAATCTCTCCGGCGTGGCGAAGCATTTTGGCATCGCGCACACCCACGGCGAGTGCTGCTGCGATTTGCGTTCGAGCTTCGGTGTCGCGTCCGTTCACGTGAAGAGCCCAGGCATAGGCGTCGAGCGTGAACACGTCGTGCCTCCGGGCGTATTCCGCTTGGGCAACCTCCAGGGCTTTTGCCGGCAGGTGGGCATGGTCAGCGTAATAAAAAATCAGTTCGCGGTTGGAGTTGTCTGGGCGAATGCTCTCTAGCTGTGACTTAGTCTCAAATTCTGCAAAAGCTTTTTTGGCTTGGTCTCGGTGGCCAGCGAGTTCCAAAGCTTCGGCCAAGTCGTAGAGATTCTCTGCGTGTTGGGCCGCGTGGTAACGCTGCTCGAGAACATTGACCGCATCTTCATATCTCTTCTGCTCGATGCGGACTTTGGCAAGATTGCCCAGCGCGTAGTGATATCCGGGAAAAAGTGCCAGCGCTTGCTGCAACGTGTCATCCGCCTCGGTGATCTTCCCGGACATGAGCTGCAAGTGGCCGATCTGGCTGAGAATCCAGGCCCGGTCTTCGGCTTCGTTCGGTGGCGTGGACTGATAGGCCATGGTCATCAGTTCGACCGATCCATCAAGGTCGCCCAACAGTTCGCGGAGATAAGCGGCACGTGTGAGTCCCGGAAGGTTCCCGGGACGCAGATCCAGCATTAACTGGGCCGAGTCTTCCGCTTGCTTGTAGTTCCCCAGTTCCATGTTGGCGTCGGTAAGAAATCCGTAAACCATCACGTCATCGGGCATTTTCTGGTTGAGATTGCGCGCCTCTACGCGAGCTGCTGCGAATTCGTGCTTTCCCAGCAGCAGCCAAACATGGATTCTTTCTCCATCGAAGTTACCGGGCGAGACTTCGAAGGACTTTTTCAAAGTCTCTTCGGCGTGCGCGTAAAAGATGACATCGGAGGTTTCTCTGGCGCGGCGCGAGAGCGCGAGGGCGAGAGCGTTGTAGGCTTCGAAGTTCTTCGGATCCTTCTCGATGAGCCGATTGGCTTGAGCCATGCTTCGCTCGGCAGGAGAAGGAGTCGCACCGGCAGAGAGAGTTGTGGTTTGTGCGACCGCCGCCAGGGCGGCCATGAGCATCAGCAGGAGAACAACTAGTTTCTTCATATCACTCCTCGCTTGTCTGGATAAGAATTCGTGGCCGCTGCCTCTCGGGCAGCAGCCACGATTGAGGTCTACTTCACAGGACAGATACCATTGGATTGACCACTGCACCCCCTCTGTCCAGGGCCTGTGTGATGGCTGTCGCGACCGCTATGGGCAGGAAGCACGTATGGGAATGTTTTTCCATAACCGACTTCGTTTGTGTTAACACCATCACCGACGCGTGCTCCGTACTTCACCGGATCGACGAGGATGCCGACGACGGCGCGTGAGGCGATGTCAACGACATCGTCGATAGGCCGCCGCCCTTGCGGGAATCCGGCAAGATCACCCGCCAGGAAGCCAAGACGCTTCTGGCTGCCTACTGGAGTAGGAGGGATACCAGTATTTAGCCGCAGCAGGTCAGCGACCGGGCCCGCATCGTTCGGACCGCACCCTGGACAAATCGGTGCCATGTACTGGACCAGTGGAAGCAGGTCGGTACGAGGCGCCGGCGGAATCGGAATATGGAGAATCGAAGAGTAGAGGTGCGCCAGCAAGGGATCAAGGAAGAAGTTGGCGAACTGCCCATCTTTCTCCGGATCGGAGACACTAAACAGATCCTTCGAGCCGGTTGCGATGATCAACTCATTAATCAGTGAATTGCCTTCACGGTTCACCTGACGCCACGCGCCCTTGCTGTCCACTTGTCCATTGAGGCGGTGAATGGTGATCCGCTGGCGGTCGGTTTCTCCGTAAGTGCCGATCACTGCTTGCTTCTCGCCGGCGGTATGCAACTTGCCGTCTACCGTCAGCATGGTGATAGGAACTTCCAGCACGATAGAGTTGACGTTGAAGCCAGCCACCGCGTCTGGTGCGTAGTTGTGAGTGTCGTCCGCGTCCACCGCAGGGGTCAGGATTCCTCCCACGCCCATACGAAAATTGAAGGAATCAAAAGCAGCGCCAAGGTCAATATAGAAAGGATCATCCACTGTTCCAGCAAATACCCGGACGCCATTGCCGAGGTCATAAATACCCTGGTTGAAAAGGTCCCGATACTCGGGCATGGTGAGTGGTCCGACATTGGACGGCACGGCAAACAGTGTTTGCCCGTTGGTCAGATCGGTAGCAACACCGTTCTTGATCATGGTTACTGTATAGGTCTGTCGCAAGCTCAGGCCTTCGGAGCCAGCACCGTCCAGCGAAGTAATTTGGGGGAAACCTCCGATTCCGCCCACAAAGCCGGTGAAGACTCCGGGCTGACGGATCTGAGTGTTGAAACGGAATTGGAAACTGATGTCAGTTTTTCCATCCTGATTATTGTCGACGTTCATTGCGTAACGAACGTTGGGATCAAAGGGAAAGTAGTTGGGTCCGTTGGAGGGCTCGAGGAACCCGTCGACGTTGAGGATCATGGTTACGCGGTCGGGGTGATCGTAACTGACAAAGGCGTACCAGTCAGTCACGTCCGCGCTGTGGTCGAGTGCGGAGATTGGGGCCTCGCGATGGCTGGACGCAAACAGGCTGGCAGGAACCAGCACCATCAGCGCCATGGCGAGGGCCACAATTGCTTTAAGTCGCTTCATTGAATTTTCCTCTCGGGATCTGAGTTTGGTGGACGTTGCCATCGCGATACTGCCTCTGCCGCGCGACGCCGCGCCGCATCGGTTACGATTGGAATCCGTCTACGAACTGAAGTACGGGGCAGCGCTGAAGTCAGATTTGTGGGGGCGCCAAATTTTTACGAGACATTCATCGTTTAAGGATTTTCTCGGTTGCAGCAATCCGATTGTCAGCGCGTCTCGTATATGAGCAAAATCGATTCACTCCCATCTCGATGAGCGTGTGAAAGCGAGTATGAGCGGTTTTTGGGGTTTTCCATGCTTCTGCCAATCCGACGAGCGCGATGCGGCGTATCTCTCATCGAAGCTGCTTAAATCCAAGGAGGGATCATGAAGAAGAAAATTGCAGTTTTGTTGCTGGACATCCGGGCCCTTCCGGTTCCAAGAATCCCGCAGCTGGTGGGCAGGAAATGTATCCGACCAGGGACATTTAATTAGAAGGTTCCGCCGATCTCGCCACTGGGCGCTCCTGACAGGCGCGCCTTGTCTTTCCCGATCCCCGACCAGAGCGGGCAAAATTCTACTCAATTGGAGAGATCCAAGCCGCTGAGCGAATTCGTATCTCCTGTTAACATGGTATGCGCCGTGGCCACCCATCCCGCAGCCGACCGGTCCGAGGACGAGCGCTCGTGGTATGAGCTCACTGATCTGCTCTCGAAGGCGTCTGATCGCTGTTCGTGCTCAGGCGATTCCGGACTCTATCTTCTTTCACGAACACCGGGAAAGGCAATCCGCTGACGGCTGCCAGACGTACTCAGAAAGGAAGAGATACTGGCTTGTCTCGCGCTACCTCCACCGTGGTCTCGTCTGACGCCATGCTGGTGTCGGCGATTCGCTCTGGCGATGAGCAAGCCATGGCGCAGCTTTACGAGCGCTACTCTGCCATCGTTTACTCAGTGGCGCTGAGAGTTCTGGGCGATACTGGAGTGGCGGAGGACATTCTGCAGGAAGTTTTCATGCGACTCTGGCGTAGTTCAGATACGTTCGATGCGACTCGTGGCAGTCTGCCGGGATGGCTGGCGGTGATCACGCGGAATCGGGCGATCGATTCCCTCCGCAAGCGACGGCCGGAGGCGGACATTACCGATGTCGTCGTATCCATCGAACCCGACATTGCCGGCGCTGCCGATTCGAGCCGCGCGCTCGAAAAAATTCGAGGTGCCCTCGGAGGCATGCCTCTACCACAGCGTGCTGCATTGGAAATGGCTTTCTTCGAAGGTCTCTCTCATACCGAGATTGCGGAAAAGACCGGCGAGCCTCTTGGAACCATAAAGACCCGCATTCGCGCTGGTCTACTGACCTTGCGCAAAGCTTTCAACCCATGAGCGTGCACGAACAATTCGTGGATGATCTCTCGCTGTACGCGCTGGGAGCGCTACAAGGTGAGGAACGCCTGACTGTGGAGAAGCATCTGAAAGACTGTCCGGACTGCCGGCACGAACTTGCGCAGTTGCAGGGAGATTTGGCGCTACTGGCTCTTTCGGCCAGTGGCCCGAAGCCCCCTTTGCGTTCCCGCGAGCGCCTCATGGCCGCAATCGCAAAGGAACCTCGGAGGACCCGGGTTCGCCTCGTGAAGCGCAAAACGTGGTGGACCGCATTGGAATGGGCCGCTGTGGCTGCAATGGTCATGGTGATATTGCTGTTGCTCCGTCAGAACACGGATCTGCGACAGCGCGTTGCTGCCCTCGAAGCTAATTCCGCAGGACAACACGAGCGGTTGCTTCAGGCGAAAGAGCTGATCGCAACATTGACCTCTGTTGACGCCGTGCATTTCACGCTAGTCGCAGGTAAAACTCCTCCGCAACCGCAAGGCAAGGCGATCTACGTACGCAGCACCAGCACTCTCGTGTTTCTTGCCAGCAACATGCCAGAGCTCCCGCCGCAGAAGACCTATGAATTGTGGTTGATTCCGACAAGTGGCGCACCGATTCCGGCTGGTCTCTTCAGGCCTGATACACATGGCAGCGCAGCTCTGATCAAGCCGCCACTTCCGGCGGGGATTGAGGCCAAGACCTTCGCCATCACAGTTGAGCCCGGGCCAGGTTCTGCCGCGCCCACATCAACGCCGATTATGGTCGGGATCGGAGGGTAGTAGGCACACCCCCGACATTGCTGGAGATTTCAGCCCGTTTCCGCACCTACGCTCGCTGTAGAATTATCGGACCTAAGTCGCTACTGACGGGGTGCAATGCATGTTGATCGTGAACGGTCTTCTGCCGTGGGTTGCGGTGCGTTCTGTAGCGTTGCCGGACAGCAAAACGTATGGAACCGCCCAGTTCAGAACTATTCAGCTAGCTCCGAAGGCTGTGTTTTATTGTGTTCTGACACAATAATAGATGGAGCACCTACGATATCCCGCTCGCACTGTTTCCGCCTACCTTGGGTCGACGCTTGTGAGATACGTTCTTCTGCTTACAGCGTTTATGGCTACCGCGCAGGCTCGCGGCCCGGTCGTGTGGACCGCAAGCGGCATGGACCGGGTCGGCCAGACAGTGGCGGCGCGCAAGAAAACGACAGCGGGGTTGTTCGCCGCGCGCGGGGAGTACGAGCCATTTCAGGTTGTCGTGAGGGCGCCCGTGGGCGGACTCCGGAACGCGACCTTCTGGATCGGGGACCTGAAGGGGCCACATGGCCACGTAATTGCGCGCTCGAACCTGACGGTTTACCGCGAGCATTACGTTCGCGTGGAACATGGCAGCCCCGTGCAGAAGAATATGGGACGCCCACCACTCGGCCCCGGCTGGTACACGGATGCACTCATTCCGGAGGTGAGTGACGTAGCAAACGGCCGCCTGCGTGCGTTTCCATTTGATTTGGAAGCAGGCAGGAACCAGCCGATCTGGGTTGACATATTCGTTCCGCGAGACGCCGTAGCAGGAACGTACACCGGCGCCTTCGAGGTGAGGTCACTGCAAGGAAGAAATCGCGGCCGGGTGCGGCTAACGGTCTGGAATTTCGAACTGCCGGTTAAGCCGTCGTTGGCTTCGTCGTTCGGACTGCAACGCGACCGCAGCACCGCAGCGTACGAGCTGATCCTTCGCCACAAGCTCATGCCTATTCCGGTTTCTAACGATGAAACCCCCATTCCTATTCCGGCTTCGGCTGAGAACGCCGGTCGTTTCGCCAGGGAATTCGGCTTGGAATGGTTCGACGTGGGTTTTCCAAGCGGCGCATCTTGGGATACGGCGAAGATGCGGGAGCCTCCTTCAGTGGACACGATCGAGGCGAGAGCCAAGAGTTTTCCGGCCGGAGCAAAGCTGTACAACTACACGGCGGATGAGATCGTCAGGTTCCCCGAGTTATACCCGCGAATTCGCGAATGGGCCAGGACGCTGCATACCGTGGGCGTGTTGAACCTGATCACGATGGCCCCCGTCCCCGCCTTGTTTGACGACGGCAATGGCCGATCGGCAGTCGACATCTGGGTGCTGCAACCGGAGTATTACGAAACTTCACCCGTGAACGTCCGGGCGGTGCAAGCAAAGGGCGATCTCGTATGGTCGTATGTTGCGCTCGTGCAGGACGATCATTCGCCATGGTGGGAGATCGATTTTCCTCCGGTGAATTACCGGGTAATGCAAGGATTTATCAATCAAAGTCTGGGATTCACGGGCCTCCTCTACTGGGTGGTCGATTTATGGACGGCCAAACCGTGGGAAGACGTGGACACTTATTCCCAACCCGATGCACATTATCCCGGTGAAGGCATGCTCGTGTATCCCGGCGATGCTGTGGGCGTGCCGGGAACGGTCCCGTCGATGAGGCTGAAATGGATCCGGAAGGGAGTGGAGGACTACGAATATGTCGAACTCCTCAAAAAGCGCGGGCGCGGCCAGTGGGCCCTCTCGATAGTTCGAGAGGTGGCGACCGACTTCCAGAACTGGTCCGATGATCCAGCAGCGATCGAACGCGCGCGGCGGATGATGGGCGAAGCTTTGAGCCGGCACTGATTTGCACGGCTTGCGAATTCTTACCCTTGCCCGCCGCCCGCTTGCAGCCATTCCTCGATCCCGGCGAAGGCGTCATCCGATATCGGCACCGTGAAGCTGTGGCGCACGTCGTAAAAGCGCGATTAGGAACTGGAAGGTATCTGGCTTTGTTGACATCTTTTGCACGAGGGTTGGTTTAGAGATCGACAAAAAGGAGCGGTGGTTGTTTTCTGATGAGGCAGGAGGGACGGTGGCCGAGGTCGGACTCCTACCGTTCGCGCGTGTGGCGCGGGAAGTGGCGCGTTCTGCCCGCCGACCGCAGCCGTTTGAGCAAACGCCAGTT
>Ga0066709_100005055_pt1 | contig 10734 bp, 13 predicted proteins | sample GraSoiAngelo_158_FD_79665 | JGI IMG/M metagenome (GOLD analysis project Ga0066709, IMG submission 79665) | Grasslands soil microbial communities from the Angelo Coastal Reserve, California, USA - 14_1009_16_30cm | ecosystem: Environmental > Terrestrial > Soil > Grasslands | place: USA... | reverse complement strand
CTGTAATCGTCGCAGTCGCAGGTACGGCTGCTATCCTCCTTAACGACTTCGGCCCAGGGAACGCCTCGCAGGGTAGTAGCAACGCGAGGATGATCACGTCCGCGGCGGTGTCGAGGGTGGGCGCAATCGAAATCCCTTCAGAGCTGCCCGCCGGCCGGCGCTAACGTGGAGTCCCAGCATGAAAAACCTTTCCGTTGTTTGCATCGCCCTTTGCGTTGGCCTTTCAACCACCGCGGCGTTTGCGCGCGGCGGCATGGGATCCCATGGCATGGGATCGTCTCATATGTCCATGATGGGTATGCCCATGACGGGCGGCGCCCTCGGCACCACCGCTGCCGCGCCCGGCACCAACTCGTCGGGCACGGCGCTTTCGTCAGATGGTGTGGGCCGCCCCATGAAAGGACCACTGCTTGACACCAAGCCCGCTATCGACCCTGAAGACGCGAAGGTCGACAAAATGATAAATTCGATCTGCCGGGGATGTTGATGCTTCTGCCCTGGGGCGTTGCAACTGACCTTAAGGAACGTCAAAATGATTGAAGCAGTCGCGGCATTTCTAGCCCTGCTTAGCGCTGGTATCTTTGTGGCTCACGCGGTCGACGCTTACGCCCAGGTGGCGAAGGTCAATGAAGCGGTGCTCAATCGAGAAGATCGCCAGTGCAGTTGCGTGTCGTCGTTTGCACAACCCGACGGCGGTTCTCCTTCACGGCAGGTGTGAAACTTTTGCTCATGTTCCGCCGCGGCAGGTCGGGGCAGCCTGTCGAGTTTGTCCATCCCTAAAGTGTAGCAGAGCGACGAACCTGGCCGGCGACCTCCTCTGTGATCGATGACAAGCACCTCGAATTCTTCAAGACGTTTCATGGCGGAGCAGACGGTTCGCCGCGACAATCCGATTGTGCGCGCGAGGAGCTCCTGACTAGCCCAAGCCCAATTGAAGCGCTGGTGGGCCGGGTCTCGGTTGATGAACTGCAAGGCGATAATCAGGCCGGCGAGCCTCTCATAAGGGGTGAGCTCGGAAGCCGATGTCAATTCCATCCAGCGATCGCGAGCTTGTCGCCAGGGAATGGCTTCCCGAGGCCGCCATTCTACGCCGCGCTTCCGCGAATCGGAATCTCACTTCGATCGCTCGATCGAGCTCGCCGCACACTTCGTGTCAGTACGCTTGGAAGGCCTGTACACTTGGTCAGGCCTGGACCGGTTGAATTCCGGCCCCACACTCCGGAGCCCGAAACGAATGAATTGTGTACCTCCGCTCAATCCAGGGATGCTGGCCCACCCCATCCAGGAAGATAAATGGCTTCCTGACTCTTGGCAAACTTCATCGCGGTTATGAGTGCGCGATCAAAATCACGCTCAATGAGCCTGCGTTTGATTCGCCGTCGCAGAAAGTCTGCCCACAGAAACTCGCTGAACGGTGTCGTATCCTTTGCGTATCCCCCCGCGCGTCTCAATTCGCCGGCCAGAGAACGGAAAGGATCATCCACGAGGTCGCGCACCGATTTCGGAATATCCTTGTAGTCGCGACGACGACCCTTGTCGTCAAACGGATGCATCCACCTGCGATTGTCGAGGACCCTCCAAAAAGTATTCGGGTCGACCATGCTAAGGTTGGCGACAACCGAAACCAACACATCTTTGACGCCCTCCTCGTGAAGTGCGCGCGTCAAGTGATGATGATCTATAATATAAAGGCGATCACTGGGTCCCAGAATAACTGGAATCATGTGTTTGCCGAGAAACTCCGCAGCTTTCTTGTCCTTCTTCGCGCGCCAGCCTTTCCGCTTTCCCTCGACCTCGCGCATGCCGACAGTAATCTGGGTTGGGCGCAGGTCGGTGATACCTACCGGCTTAAGAACGGGTTCGCGGACGGCCACCATTGGCTGCTCCTATATATGCAGTCGCTTGTGTATAGCTGGGGACTAACGGCACGTCCGCTGGCTGGTCGAATATCCCGATCATTGAGCCCGTTCAAAGAATTCGGGCTGGTGGCAAATCGCCCCCAGCCCGAACCATTCGCACGCTTCCCACATTACAGTGCCAGGGGCACGCCGTCATCGATCCGGGTTCGTTGGCTGGCCGTTCAGCCCGATGCGGCGCCGACTGATCAATTAAACGACGCGGGTTCGCACGGGGGTCTGGTGTAGGGGTCCGATGCAAATGCGCCGACGTCTGGAGCGCGGACGCAGTCACGCCCATCAAGGGCACCACGCGGGGCGCTGACATCGGCCCTCTTGTCGACGTGCCGATACTCCCGTGCCATCACGGGCGTGGTCAGCATGGCTGCGGCGATCAGCCCAGCCGACAGAACTTTGAATCTGGTCATTTCAGTTTCTCCATTGGCTACAGAAGCCAAAACATTTTGGCGTCTGCTTTGAAAATGAGTGGAGCGACCGGCGGTTTAAATGAAATATTTGTTTATGGTCGTTCACCGCTGCGCGAGGTCGGCTGAGGAAACGATCACAAATTCCGGCTAGAATTACATTCACGATCCAAAGAGAGTTTTTCAACGGTTTGCGAAACGCGGCCCGTTACCGACGTTCGGAGAGCACCCGTGGATCGGCAGGTAAAAACGCTTGAAGCTCCGAATACATTCTCGAGCCTGATTGGCGACGCTTGGGTCAGATGAACGATTTGAAGCGGCTACTTATAGCGCGCTCCATTCTGGCGTAGGCGGCTCGGTCGGGCCGATTGACAGAAGCAGACTTCGCGAGATTGCTTGGGTCTGTATTCGCGACCGGGTCGAGCCAATCGCAAGCCCGCCATGCCGCCGAAAGCGGAAGATAATTCAGGGCATGAGCGGTTGGTCTCTTTTATAACGCCGTGCCGCCGCCAAACTTGGACGGATCGTTGTAGCTCGGGGTGTCGTCGTAGTGGAACGGCGGCCGTGGCGGACCGGCGTGGTGAAAGGACAAGCCTTGGACATGTCGCGGTTTAGAGCGATGCGCCGTCGCGGCGTTGGCGGAACCACACAAAGTGATCAATAGGCCTGTGCCGATCAGGACGGCGTAAGGCGTAGCTACAGCCTTCCTCACTCTCCGCATTTAGATTTCTCCATAGGTCGATAGCGTCTCGATCAGCTCTGCGCGGGGGATTGGTCGTCCGGCCCCAGCGACGGGGGAAGCCGCTGGGGCCGCGCTAGCAGCGCCTGCCTGAGGGAGAACGGCACAATCCTGATGTAGGTTCGCAATCTGTCGGTCCCATTAAATTCTCCGTCAGATTCCCGGAGTGGCTTGCCATACGCAGGCAAGAACCGCCGTTGTGAGCGCTGGCGGCTCCCTTCTGAGACAGTGGGGAGCCTAAATCCTGCTGGCCGCCGGCCCACGGCTATTCGATCAGCAACTTTTGGACATCGCACCAAGTGACGTCCAGAGTTACGCTCGATCCTGGTTAGCATCATACGGCACTGACACTTGGGGCAATGAGGCGGCTTGATCGAAATTTGCTGCAAGGCCGCCAATCGAGGCGGCCTTAGCGCGGTTCCATACCGGCGTCCATCCTGAACACTTCGTACGCCCTCCCCGACTTCGCTGCCGTTTCGTCGTGACGATCAAACCAAGGTTTATCGCAGGCGACCAGAAGATGTTATGCCGCAGAACGCAAGTGTGATGGAAGAACCCACCCAAATCGAGCATATTTCACGCAGAAGGCGCTGCGCTGAGCCAGGTCTTCGAGATCTGCGAGGCGCAACGTTTTGGATCGTGCGGACGGAGTCGATTTCCGTCAGGCGTCTCAGAGGCTTGTTTGGAACGCTTTAGTAAACTCGGACGAGCATCTCACACGGCAGGTTTATCATGCACAATCACGATTTGGTTTCCGATGGATTCCTCACGCTGACAGCGGCCAGCCTTGTGCTGCTGGGCTCGAGCTTGCTGGCTTTCGCGTTCAGCTGAGCTGACAATTTCGGACGTTCTCGACTATCGCAAGCGATTGCCGAGGACTCGATTGCGCATCCCCGTGAATGAACCACTTTCGTGCAGTTCCTTTTGTCTCGCTGCCGCCCGTGCGATCGTAACACCGCCCTTCGCAGATTTCGATCAACTGGCGAAACTTCTCAATGACGCAAGCGACGTCCGGGAAGCATCACAGACCGGACCTGCCTTTCAAATGATCGTTTGTTCCTGTAACGTGCTCAGCGACCACGACATCCGCAATGCCGTGAGCGGCAGCGGGTCCTTGCCGCGAAATGCCAAGCAGCTCTATGGCTGCCTTGGTTGCAGCGCCGATTGCGGTCGTTGCGCGCGCACCATCAACACCATCATCGAAGAGGCACTCGGTCCCTGCGCCAAGGCGTGCTGTGCCGGCTGCCCGCACAGCCAGGAGGCGGCCTCAAGCGCAAAGACACGCGCGTTGGCCCGGGCATTACGCGAGAGCCAGGCAAGGTAGGTGACGGGGACGGTTCCACGATCGCTGCAATCTCCGTCAGAAATTCGCGTCACTCTGATCGCCCACCGATCATTTTCGGTCTTTTCGAATAGCGGACATTTCCGGGATCAGTCGGCAAGTCTCAAAGGTGCCATGTGTGAACGGCTCCGGGTTGGCAAGGACCTTCCTCACGTCGCAGGCTTTGCTTGTATCGCTCGCTCCTCAGCCATCATGACCCAGGTCATCCGCGCAATCAGTCCGGAAAGTGCCAGTAAGGGACATGCACTACCCGTCTGAAAATGAAGCCGCGGCGAACCCGCAGCAAAGGCGGGGGCTTCGTCAGTGCGGCAAAAGGGATTTCGCATCCGCTGAAGCCAGGGATGGAAAGGGCTCCGCGCGACGGCCCCACCGCTGGGCCAGCGCCGCGCAGACCATCAGCTGTATCTGATGGAAGATCATGAGCGGGAGGATGGCCGCGCCCACGGCGTGCGAAGCGAATATCACCTTGGCGATGGTGATACCCTGAGACAAGCTCTTCTTCGAGCCGCAGAAGACGATGGTCACCCGGTCGGCACGCTCGAAGCCCAGCCATTTGCTGACCAGCGCGGTGGTAATCAGCGCGGCCGCCAGAAGGACGCAGTCGGCGACTAGCAGCCCGGCCAACGCCGAAAGCGGAACCTGGCGCCACAGGCCTTCGCCTACTGCCTCGCTAAAGGCTGAATAGACGATGAGCAGGATCGAGCCTTGGTCAACCCCGCTAACGATGCTCTCGTTGCGCTGGATCCATCCGCCAATCAACGGCCGTAGAAGCTGCCCGCAGACGAAGGGCACGAACAGCTGCAGCACGATTTCGCCGACGGTTCGCCAGGCCGAACCCAATCCGACATGGCTCGATAGCACGAGACTCACCACCAGCGGCGTAACGAAGATGCCGATGATGCTCGAGGCCGAGGCGCTGCAGACCGCGGCCGGGACATTGCCCTTCGCCATGGCCGTGAAGGCGATTGAGGATTGGACCGTGGACGGCAGGGTGCAGAGAAATAGGATACCGGCGTAGAGCGTGGGCGTCACGAGCGGAGACAGGAGCGGTCTGAACGCCAGGCCGAACAGCGGAAACACGACGAATGTAATCAGTAGCACCAGGACGTGTAGCCGCCAGTGGCTTGCCGCCGCAATCACGGCTTCGCGCGACAGCTTTGCTCCATGCAGGAAAAACAGCAGCGCGATGGCGACGTTGGTGAGATCATCTACGGTCGCCGCCGCCGCGCCGCGGCATGGCAGGAGGCTTGCTACGACGAGCGTCCCGATCAGCGATAGGGTGAAGTTGTCAGGCAGAAACTTGGGGCGGGACATGCTAGTAATCTGATTCATTCAGGCGATTCCCAAAACATGCTCCAGCCTGTCTGGCCGTGAAAATCGGACCTCCTCCACTTGACGTTCGAGCAGCGACCGGAAACCGGCTCGCTCGTACTGGATGGCTTATCAATCCGAACGTCCGCTCCGGGTCAGACTCGAATGCCTGACCGCAAACTCAGCGCTCTTCACCTCGGGAAACCAACTTTAGCTCATGCCTCGCCACGCGAGTTCGAGGTCTTTCGCGGCACCGGAAACATACCCCAGTGAGAACAGCTTATCCATTCGTCGTGATCGATCGCGAACGCAGACCGTGATGCGATTACCGTCAACTTCATGGTTGTCTCCTTTGTTGTGCGAACATTTTTCAGATAAGAGACGCCCAAACCGTCACCATTAAAATCTTGTTTAGGCGTGGCGGGAACGGTGCAAGCACGTTCAGCAGCCGCGTCGCGCGTATGGGCTAGTCCGTGTTGGTTATTAGCGGAAGCCTATGCAGCTCTGAACGGTGTCCTTGGTACCCAACAAACAGACCCTTCGCGTGGCCCTTCCGCAAATTGCCGTGCCGCGCAATTTGCCACGCGTCGACATCAATGGGACGCCTTCACACCACGCCCGCGCTTGTGCCGTCGGCCTCGCACCAATTTGAGGATGCGCTCGGAAGGAATTGCTCGCGACCACTCACAAGGAGGTCAAGTATCGGAAGCGCAGGAGGCAACAGCGATGCAAATTGCGCGCTTCACCGCGTTGCGAAGCGCGACTCCAGCAGATCAAGCTCTCTGACCAACTTGCGGGAGGTCTCATCGGAGAGGCGGCGGGCGCGAGCAATACGGTAGATTTCGGTCCGTTCGGCACGAAGCCCGGTCAGACGCAGCCTCCGCTCGATGTCATCGATCTTTCGCGCCAGGGATGCTTCTTTGCCGGTCGTAGAGCGACCATTGATCCGCTGGCGATAAAGCTCCATGATACGTACCCCGGCGTCGGTATAAAGATCGGCGTCGCTGCGACCTCCCCCCATGTGGTGCTGCGCCTGCTCGATCGCTTGAATCGCCGCTTCCGCCGCGGCGATGCGTGCCAGGTCCTCCTCTTCCTGTTGCGACGGCTCGGGTGGCAATTCGAGCCCCTTGAGGAGAAATGGCAGGCTGAAACTTGCCGCGACCAGCGACACAATAATCACGCCAGCAGCGAGAAAGATTGCAAGTTCGCGCGCCGGAAACGCGGACCCATCGTTCATGGTCAGAGGTAGCGTCAGGACGCCGGCGAGCGTAATGGTCCCCCGAGCGCCGGCGAGTGATGTCGCCGCGATCAGACGCCAGCCGGGTACATATGGGTTTTGACCCTTCAGCGCTGCCCTAAACAATGTGAAGCGCAATGACGTCCAGACCCATATGAATCTCAACACCGCAAGGACGAGATTGATGGCAACCACATACACAACGAGCCAGATCGGTTCGTGGTGTCGGGCCTCACGCACCACCCGCGCTGCACCGCTGACGAGTTGCGGAACTTGTTCTCCAAGCAATACGAAGATGATGCCGCTGGCGGTGAACTGAACAAGGTCCCAAACCGCGCTGCGCCGAATCCGGGTGATGGGAAGCGCCCGGCCGCTCTGTTCGACGTAACTCATGGTGATGCCAGCCGCGACGGCCGCGAGAATGCCGGAGCAATGCAGATGCTCGGACAAAAGGTAGGCACCAAACGGGATCAACAGGCTGATCAGGATCTGCGAGCCGGTCTCCTCGCCGAAATGCTGCGATACCCAGTTCTTCGCGGCGGACGCAATCCAGGTGACGCCTACACCTATGGCGATGCCGCCGATCGCAAGCCAAAGGAACGTGCCGACCGCGTCGAGGAGCGAGAACGTCCCCGTTAATGCCGCGGCCACGGCGAAGCGCATGCAAACGAGGCCCGAGGCATCATTGAGCAGCGATTCGCCGTCAAGAATGTGCATCAATCGCTTGGGGATCGGCACACGGGTAGCGATCGCGGAAACTGCGGTAGAATCGGTGGGCGAGACGATCGCGGCAAGCGCGAAGGCGACGGCCAGCGGCATCGCCGGGATCATCCAGTTGATGAAATACCCGACACCAACGACCGTGAACACGACGAGGCCGAGCGCCAGCTCCAGTATTGTCGCTTTGTCGCGGAACAATCCCTCCTTCGGAATGCGCCAGCCATCCAGGAAGAGCAGAGGCGGCAGGAACAGAAGGAAGAAAGTATCCGGCTGCAGTTTGACGCCGAGATTGGCGACCGCAGCAATGAATGCGCCGAGCGCTATCTGCACGAGCGGCAGCGGCAAAGCCACCGGAGACATGCGTGCGAGCGCGCCGCTGACCACGACGGCCAGCAGGAGAAACAAGGCAACAGCAATCGTCTCCACGGTCTACTCGCGATGATCGATGTGGACAGGAGTTTGGCGCGTCGATTTCTCTCTTGCCCTTGCGCCGAGAACTAAGCAGGTCGGACGAAGCGGGCCGGGCTCGGTCGGCCGGCGCTTGACCCCTGCCCTGCTCGATTTTGACGGGACGAAGCGCCGTGTGCCGTCCTCATCGGGCACGAAGGATCCGACCATCTTCGTGTCGCGCGCCAGCACGAGGCGGCCATTGTCCAGGATCAGCCAAGGTGCATGAATTTACCGTGGCCGAGGTTTGACAAGACAGCCTACATAACTAAACGGTACGGCCTCGTTTGAGATTTCCCGCCGATAGCTTTTGCATTTCCGGCTTAGGCACAGCAATAGCGGGGCGGGCCAGCTCTCGCGATAACGGCGTCACGTTGACCCGTGATGAGACGACTTCCGAATCCGGATACGGTCCAGCCTGGATCATCCCATCAGGGCGCATCGAGACCTCCAAAACCGGGAAGGCAGCCGCACGCTCAAGCAAGGCCCGGAGTTTCGGATGCAGGCCCTCGCCACGCGATGCTACGAAAACGCTGAATTGATGGATAAAGGTCATTAACCAGGGCTCCTAGGCTACTCCCGCAATTGATCAACGCTCGACCGCCATAAGCACGTCCCTACAGCTGCGGCTTTCAGTTCCAGCGAGCACTGAGCGCTCCTGTTTTGGGGAGCTCTGGCACTTACCGGAATGAATTCGTGGGTTGCACAAGGCAGTTTGCGACATGTGCAACACCAGAGAGATAGGGAAGAGATAGAGGCTCGGGCGCGCTTGACGAGTAAATACGAATTTATTCTGCCGTCTGATTTGTCAGAATTCGCGTGTCGCGCAGATCGTCTCACATGCTTGCTCGATACCAAAGATCACACCGCCGGACGGTTATCCCATCGCAATTCCCGGCGCCAAGAACGAATCCAGACCGATATCGGTCAGGATCGGCGAACGAGGCGCCCATGAACACGTCAGGTCCCGGGAGGTAATTCCTGACCCGACTTGACCGATGCCCATCTGCGGCCCTGAGATGATGAAGCACTCAGTGAACATGAAACTTCTTTTGATCGATTTCCCAACGTCAGCTCTCATCTGATTGATGACACCGATGTTGGAGGCCATGATGAAAATCGCTCAGGCAATCTTCCTTTTTCCCGCGACTGCGCAGTCTGCGCTTGCCGTTTCAGAATCCGCAGCAACTGCCGGGCCTATCGTTCCCTGCGGGCACTACTGTTTGTCATATAACCTGGGCGGTACTGATTGCAGCTTTACGAGCTGCAATCAGTGTCTGGAAACTGCATTGGCCTATGAAGCGGAGTGCTACGGCAAGACCGCTCGCGATGACGAAAATGATCGAACCCGTATACTCCGTCGGTAACGGTCTTGAGGTAACCGGTCAGGCGCCGTTCGAAACGACGCGGCCAGGTCACTAGCAGAACGCAAACGTACGCGCCCGCGCTAAGCGCAGAACGTCGGCGCGCTTGGATCATCGTGCTTCCATGACTTCATGCCAGGGTGCAAGGATCACGCCACGGCGCTGATTGCGGAACCGCGACTCGGTGGCCAGCATTGCCACGCTGGGGAACTGGACGACGTAGGCGTCAATTGGCGCCAGCAGGCATTTGATACGCTCGTCAGTTCTCGGCTCCCTAACCCGCCCGCACGGCGCGCAATCCGTCCAGGTGTCGCATTGGATGCGGCTTCCCATGGGAAAGTTCGTCGCCGATTACAACGGTCTTAAGCCGATGCGTGATGCCGACTCCGGAGAGCAACATTTCAGCATTCAGACGAGAAGCGTTCGCAACTGCGATCTTGGGGATTTTCGTCTGATGTACGCGCAAGTTTTAGAGATTGGAAATCCGCAGAAGCCTGCGGTCGCCGATCCAGGTTCTGGCAAGGTCCGCCTCGGCCTTGCGCGCCGCGGCGGTGTTGCCGCGTGACCTATGCAGTTCCGCCAGCCCGTAGTACGACCAGCCGTTGGATGGCGCTCGGCTGAGCGCACTCTGGAACTGTCGCTCCGCCTCAGCGTAGCGGCCAGCCTGCAGCATGGCAGCGGCAAGAGACTGCCGAATCGGATAGTACCAATATGGTGGCTCGGTGTAGGGCAGCGTGTCCTGTAATGCAGCCGCCCGCTCGAACCGCACGACTGCGGCGCGGCTGTCGCCTTTGGCCTGGGCCACGCGCGCCAGGATGAGTGTGCGCGCGATGCGAAGCACCTCCTGCGCCGGGACGTTTGAATCCTTCAGCAATTTGAAGTCCGCGGTGCGTTCCAGCGTCTCGATTGCATTGGCCGCCGCCGCCGCGCTCGCGAAGTCACGGCGCGCAGCCAGCGCTATGCCGCGCATGTAGAGCCACATCGCCTTGACATAAGGGATGGCGTCGCCGGGATCAGGGAGTGCCAGGATGGTTTCGGGCGTGCTGAACTGCGCGTGTGCGAAATAACGCGCCGCCTTGACTGGCTGTCTCGTCGCAATACCATGGGCAACCTCGTCGGGAATGAGCTCGCTCAGCTTCTCCGCGGCCGCGATCACGGTCTGGCCGTCGCCAGCCATCTGTGCCGACGCCATCACGAAGTGCACGTTATGCGGATAATACCCGAGCCGATAGACGCCCATCGGCGCGTTGGTAT
>Ga0066709_100005054_pt1 | contig 10736 bp, 12 predicted proteins | sample GraSoiAngelo_158_FD_79665 | JGI IMG/M metagenome (GOLD analysis project Ga0066709, IMG submission 79665) | Grasslands soil microbial communities from the Angelo Coastal Reserve, California, USA - 14_1009_16_30cm | ecosystem: Environmental > Terrestrial > Soil > Grasslands | place: USA... | reverse complement strand
GGATTTGGCGTTGATCGAGTCGAAGATTCATCGGCTTGTATTTTATTATCGTAAGATTGGGAGAATTCCTAAGGATTGGGTATACAAGCCAGTTGCAGCCTCACTCGACTAGCCTCAACGAGCGGAGACTGGAACTTCAGCGAACCGCCGACGAAACCGCGTCAATAATCAGAGAAGCAGCTTCTAAAGAATCAATGATTCTGACAGTAACGCATTTTGACGCTGACGGTCTAACCGCCGGTGCAATAGCGTTTGAAGCTGTAAGACGTCTCAATACTATTGTTCATTTGCGCATTGTGGAAAATCTCAGCGAGAAAACGGTCGCGGAGATCGGAGCCATTGACGCTGACTTCATCATGTTCTCAGACATAGGCAGCGGTTATCTCGACATCGTAGCCAAGGGGCTCAAGAATCGCGAGATCGTAATTGCCGATCATCACCAGGTATTGGGCGAGGCTCCGCCAAATCTCCACCACTTCAACACTCATCTGATGGGTTTCAACGGCTCAGAAGAGATCAGCGGCGCCGGAACAGCCTATCTACTCGCAAAGGCGATCGACCCGAAGAACGTGGACCTCTCCCAACTCGCCATAGTTGGATGTCTCGGTGACCAGCAGGACAAGGGTCCCAAGAGATCTCTAATCGGCCTAAACACGGAGATTCTTGAGGACGCGGTCAAAGCCAAACTGGTCGAGGTCACACAGGACCTGGTGCTGTTCGGACGACAAACTAGGCCAATCCACAGGGCGATCGCATCAACCACAACTCCATTCCTGCCGGGCTTGAGCGGCGAGGAAGATCGCTGTCTAGCGTTGCTTGACTCTGTGAACATTCCCACGAAAGTTGATGACCGTTGGAGGACTATCTCTGATCTCTCGCTTGAAGAGAAGAAACGACTTGTCGACAAGATCATCCAGCACATGATCTCACTGAAGCTCAGTGGAGAAGTGGCCCTTGAACTGATAGGGTCTGTTTACACGCTGACCAAAGAAGAGCCCTCAACTCCTCTACGTGACGCCAGGGAATACGGATCTCTCTTGAACGCTTGCGGCCGCATGGGCAAACCAGGGCTTGGGATCGCTTTAGGCCTTGGGGACCGTGGGGCAGCATTCGAGGAGGCTCAACAAGTCTACTCAGAATACCGAAAATTCCTATCGAAATACATGAACTGGATTACTCAGGATCCCAAGTCGTTGGTTCAGAAGGGACACCTGGTAATAGTTAGGGGTGAGGGGGTGATCGATGAAAACATGACTGGAGCCGTCTCTTCCATACTCTCTTCCTCGAACCTCTTTGGCGGATCTAAGGTAACCTTGGTGGTGACGGCGACAAAGGAGGGGGAATCGAAAGTCTCTGCACGTGGATCCGATCAGCTAATCGAGAAAGGACTGAACCTTGGGAAGATACTTCAAGACTTGTCGCCAAAGTACGGTGGGTATGGAGGTGGCCATGCGATTGCAGCAGGTGCGACCGTGGAGCGTCAAAGCCTCGAATCGTTCCTCACACAATTCGAAAAGACTGTCGAGTCGACGATCAAGTGATAAGAGCGCAGATCAAGATCTCGACGCCAAACAAGGCTACATCCAAGTCGCTTGTAGCATCGGTCCAACCTGATAACTTGAATATGAAGGGTCTCACGGTGAAGGGTAAAGCGTTGGACCGGACAGCATCTTTTAGTCTCGAATTTGGTGGAAAGATTGAAACCTTCATATCCACCTTGGACGACCTGCTTCGCTGTCTTCAAGCAGCAAAGGAGACGCTAGAAAAAGTATCAAGCTAAGAAAATGGAATAGAGACTGTGTCAAAGACCACCAAAAAAGTGCGGGACAAATGGAGAACGAAGGAATGGTACTCCGTATACACCCCCGCCTACTTTGGAGAACAGAACGTTGCTGGAATACCTTGCGAGGATCCGAAGAAACTTATCGGCCGAGTCGTCGAAACGACATTGTATGATATTACCAATGATTTCTCCCACCAGTCCATCAAACTATACTTCCTCGTAACCTCCATCACAGGTGATCGAGCTGATACAATCCTCAAGAGCCACGAGTACTCAACGGACTATCTGAGAAGCCTTGTCAGGCGAGGAAGTACTCGTATCGATGGTATTTTCACTGGTCGAACAATTGACAGCTATCTCACGCGAGTCTACATTGTAGGATTCAGCCACGGCAGGATAAACGGGTCCCAGGAGCACGGCATACGACAGGTCATGGGCAAGATTGTTGCCGAGAAAGCGTCGAAGCTCACCTACTCGCAACTCTGCCATGAAATGGTGCTTGGAAAGATGGGTTCAGACGTCTACAACGAAGCAAAGAAAGTCTGCCCCCTCCGCCATATCGGCGTGCGCAAATCAAAACTGCTCTCTATGCCATTGAGCCTGGAAGATGCAATGCCCAAGGGAAAAGCCCCCAAGGAAATCATCGAAACTACTCCTGAAATAGCCGTGCCTATTCCCGAGCCAGCAGCGTAGCGCTGCCCGCTTTTGAACCTGCAATTCGGCAGTTCTGGAATCCGGGGCAAATATCCTGAAACCGTAAATTCATCTGTCGCCTGTGAACTAGGCAAGCTCATTCCAAGGATTATGGGTGAAGAGCTGGCGCTTGGAAACGATCCGCGATATTCAGCGCCCGTTCTGAAAGCGTCTTTTCTTGCGGCTGCTTTGGAAAACAGAGCGAAAGTTCTAGATTATGGTTTGATTCCGACACCAGCGGTCGCTTACCAGACAAAGTCTCTGGGACGATCAGCTGGAATCATGATCACTGCCAGTCATAATCCGCCGGAGTATAATGGGTTCAAGGTGTTCAACAAGTCCGGGGAGGCTCTCGACGACGAGACGAGACTGAGCTTGAAGAACCCGAAGCCACTTCCCTACAACGGAAGAGCTTCCAGTCTTGAGCTTGCCGAGCCAAGAGAGTACAAGGAACTGCTCTCCAGGGTCGTCTTTAAGAAGAAATGGAAAGTTGTGCTCGACTGCGGTAACGGTGCTGCCTCACAACTCGCTCCCGCAATCTACCGGGAGAGATTGGACAAGGTTACGACCATCAACGCGTACCCTGATGGAGGGTTCCCCGGTCGCGGCTCTGAGCCCACGAGGAAAAGCGTGCAGACTCTTGGTAGCATGGTTGTCGAGACTCACTTTGACGCGGGGATCGCATTCGATGGCGACGCAGACAGAATGTACATCGTGGATGAGAAAGGAAATTGCCCCTTGCAAGATAGAATACTCGCATCCTACATCGCTTTTCTTGCGAACAAATCCAAGGGTCCATTCGTGATCCCACTCGATGCGTCAATGGTTGTGGATGAGATAGCCAAGAAAACAGGCGCGAAGCTTGTTCGAGGCCCGGTGGGCGATGCTAAGCTTCTACGGGAAGCGAAGCGGTTGGGCGCGAACTTCGCCGGAGAACCATCTGGGGCATGGATTCACCGAGATTACAACAACTGTCCGGACGGACTCTTGTCTGGACTGCTATTTCTCAAAGCTACTGAAGACCTTGGTCTCCGTGTGTCGGAAATGGTCAGCGATGTTCCGGAATACCATGTGATCAGGGAAGGGATGAAGTACACTGGAAAGCTCACACAGGGCAAATTTTCGACACTAGCTTCCGGCTTGAAAAATATCCTCGGCAAGGGCTCGTCCATGGAGACAAAGTTTGGGCTGAGGGTGAGCACTGAGACCGCCTGGGTTCTAGTCCGGGACAGCGGCACAGAGCCCGTGATACGCGTGACCGGAGAATCGAAAGATAAGACTGAGGCAACGAGGGTTATGAGAGAAACGCTTCGACTCTTGAGGCAAGTCCTGAAGGGACGGTGACAGGATTGAAGGCAGCTATCCTCGCGGCGGGAAGAGGAGAACGTCTCTGGCCGCTAGCCGAGAGGAATCCCAAGCATCTGCTCCCGATCGGCGGAGAACCACTTCTCCAGAGAACCGTCAGGGGACTTGTCCAGGTTGGAGTCCGCGAGATGGTGGTTGTGGTCCAGTTTGAGGCGGAGAAGATCAAGAATTTCTTCGGAAATGGTCAGCGGCTTGGTTGCGATATCAGATACGTGAAACAGAAGAGACTCGGAGGAACCGCCGACGCGGTGGGGACGTGCGAGAACGAGCTGCGAGGAGAAGACGGGTTTCTGATCGTTTACGGCGACAACTACTATGATCAGAAAGCTCTCAACAAATTCGTCAAGTCCTCAGAATCTAAGGATATGCTGATGGGTGCTGCTGAGGTCAAGGACCCGTCGCGCTTTGGGACGTTGGAGGTCAAGAGGGGAAATATTGTCTCGATCCGCGAGAAGGTGGCCAGCGGAAATGTCGGAGTGGTCAACGCAGGCATCTACGTTCTAGACGGTTCCATCTTCTCTGCGATAAAGAAAACCCGCAAATCCAAACGTGGAGAGTTCGAGCTCACAGACTCACTAAGCTTGCTAATGGCTGAAGGGAGACGGATCCGAACGATCCCCTTCGGCAAGGGAGAATGGGTTGGCATCAGCTATCCCTGGGACCTCCTAGAGGCGAACCGGTCGGCCCTAGATTCTGACGAAGAGGTTCGCGACGGAGAGACGGAGCCCGGCGTACATCTGAAGGGTAGTGTCAGCCTGGCGAAAGGGTCACGAGTGAAGTCTGGCTCTTACATCGAGGGGCCTGTCTACGTTGGTGAGGGTGCAGTAGTGGGCCCTAATGCCTACCTCCGACCGGGAACCTCGCTTGGAAAGGGGACAAAAGTCGGTGCAGGCTGCGAAGTCAAGAACAGTATTGTCATGGACGAGGCCAAGGTTCCCCACCTGTGCTATGTCGGAGACAGCGTTCTGGGAAATGGGGCCTCGCTCGGAGCCGGAACGATCACTGCAAACCTGAAGTTCAATGATTCTAACGTGGAATCAAGCGTAAAGGGGCGGCTGACGGACAGTGGACAAAGAAAGCTGGGAGCAATTCTCGGCGATAGAGTAAAGACGGGTATTAACGTCTCCATCTTCCCTGGAGTCAAGATTGGAGCCAATGCGTGGATTGGTCCCGGAGCAATTGTCAGAACAGACGTCCCGTCAATGGCCAGAGTGAAGTGACCTCCTAGGATCGAGTAATTCGTCGGGAGAGATGTGTGGGCGTTTCATTGGTGACGGGCAAATCGCCCTTAGACGCAACACGCGCGAATCGAGCTCGCATTGGCGCTCTAGCTCTTCCGATCTCCGGTCTCGTTGCAGCTTCGGCAGCTTTAGTTCCGGGCATCGGTATCAACCCTGCTGTTGACCCTGTGGGTTTCGCTCAGGCCGCAAACTATGTGGGTCTCGCTAACCTCGTCGGCATAGTCAGTTTGGTCTTTTTGCTGTTCGGCTTTCAAGCCTTGCACTCGTTTCTCGAAAGAAATTCCATTGACAAGTGGGCATTCGCGGGCATGATTCTCAGCCTGATCGGTCTCGGCCTGTTCTTGCCGTTTTTGGGCACCATCGCCTTTGCCGCTCCAGTTGCGGGGAGACTCTATCTCAGCGGTGATCTTCAGGCAGTCAGCATCATCTCAGAAGCAACCAGCACATCGAACCCTGCTGCCCTTGCCTTCGGCGGAGTCTCTGTTCTGTTCTCGGTTCTTGGCGCGATTCTTTTCTCTATGGCCATCTGGCGATCTGGCAAGCTACCCAAATGGTCAGCTTTCGCTTATGCTATCTCGGCCCCCCTGAATTGGACTCCACATTACATTCCTGCTCTTTGGTTCACAGGTGGAATGCTACTTTTCGGAGCCGGAATAGGGATTGCACGAAGAATTTGGACCACCCGATAGCTGAAGTTCTCTGCAGCCTTGTCGAAATGAGTGTCACTGTCAACTTGACGCGCACCCCGATTCTGTGAGCGTCTCTTGCGAGGAAGTACAGCACCGACTAGGGCGAAGAGAATAGCGAAAAGCAGTCCGAGAGAAGAGGGCGGAAAGTTACACTGGGGAAATGAGGAAGGCGTGGAACAATTGAAGTTCCATGTTGAGTATCCGACCAAGAACCCGACCACGAACAAGGCCGCCAGAATGTAGAGGCGATACTTTACCCAGACCGAAACAGAAGAAGTCGACGAGTTCACGCCTGAATCATGTCCTACTGTTGCATTACTAACTAATCGCTGGGCGACCATGGGTTGTCCCACCTGTTTACAAAACTGACATCTGACAACTGCGGGAACGTGACTTCTACCTCCTCCTTAGGATAGCCCATTATCCCGAAGTGAACAAGCTCGTAGTTCTTCGGGTATTCCGAGTGCAATCCTCACACCTGTATTTACTTCGGGCATGAGAAGGCCCATTATCGGCCCGTGAAGTCCAATGCCGTACTCCAGGGCCTTGAGTTCGATACTTCTGACAGCGGATCCAATTTCGTGAATCTCTCCGATTCTGGCGAACTCGCCAGGAACCCACTGGAATGGTTTGAACTCCTTTGGCTAACAGAACTCGATAAACAGGGAAGCGAGTTTCCATCTCTCAATCCAATCGACATCTCTTAACCGCCCTCTCCTCTTAAGGTCCTCTTGCCACGCCTTCACCACACTTACTCGCTGATTCTTGTCGGTGATGATTAGGAGCTTTCATCTACACGGCCACGTACAAGATGTAGCAGATTTCAGAATTTCCTCCTGAATACTGGGCGGATTTCTTTCTCTTGGAAGGACATTGGGCCTGTTTTGTAAAAAGATGAGGTTATCCAATCGTCTTTCGTTCTCTCACATGATTGAAGCAAGCACCTTGGGCCATTGCAGAAGATAACTACGACTGTTAGGAAGCTTGTCCGCAAAAGCCGATTCCAGTCACTGCTGCTTATCTGGATGATCGATCCTTCGAGGCCGAGTCTCCTTCCCCTGAACCACTCCGCGACCTAGAGGTCTTTCGTGCGGTTCATCTTTGAGTAGGCCGTAGACAAAACAGTCCTGCCGCTTGCCCTGAATCAACGCGCTCTTCCGGAAATGGCCTTCTCGGTTCATTCCAATTTTCTCCAAGACACGGACAGACGCCAGATTCTCAGTATCACACCATGCCCATATCTTCTGCAGACCCAGTGTCTCGAACCCGTAAGCGAGAAGGGCTGACGCAACCTCAGTAGCATAACCGTGCCCCCAGAATTCTCTACCGAAATAGTATCCGATGTGAGCCTGCCCGATGATCCGAGAAAGATCCTCCAGATTATCCGGATCAACCAGTCGGCATACACAATCACCTACGAATTGGTGTCCTTCCTTCAGAACTACTGCTAGTCGAAAATACCTTCGAGGGTGCGATCGCCGTCCAAGAACCGCTCTCTGAACAAGCCCTTTCACCTTCTCTTCGTTAAGAGCGCCTCTGGGCATGTAACGGGCGACCTCGGGATCTGACCAGTAATCCAGAAGGGATCTCCAATCATCCTCCTCAATCTCCCGAAGCGTGAGCCGCTCGGTCGTCAGCCTGACGTTTGCGAATGATTCTCCTCCAGCAATAGACGCGGGCAAACCTTACCATCTCCCGAATCGACGCTTCAAACACACCTAAACTAAACCGAACGGGGTCGAGTGCATTAGAGGCCTTTGTTGATTCCCGTGACTTGAAGCCTGCCTGGCTGATCAACTTGGCCTTCGAGGCTGAACGTCGTCCCCGTCAGCCATTCTGCTACTTTGACGTTCGTCATAGTGTGCTGCGTGACTCGCGAGACGGAGACTTCGGATTTCCCCTTTGCCAGGACGAGATAGGGTATGATCACGTCTCCCATGTGTCGATCCAGCATCGCTCCCGATTCGACCTCTTCGGCGAGAATTCTTCCAGCAGTAGAGCCTACTTCCTCCGCGGGTCTTCCTCTTTCCCCGAGGGCGTCCGATCCCAAGATGTGCCCGTTCCGGGTTTCGGCTGACAAAACTATTCCACTACCTGGACTCAACTGTCTGCCATCGTCCACAACCTCAACGTCTATTGAGGGAGACGGTAGCTTTGCTTCTTCGAGACTTTTCCCGGCAGCGGCTGCTTGTCTCTCTGCGACATGTCTGGGCAAGGCAACAGCGTGGCTAATACCATAGACCTCCGAGATAATACCATGTTTCTCATGGTTCATCGCATGCAGCTTGGAGGGACCCCGAGATGAGAACTTGACGAGTCCTCCTCCCTTCGGATAGTGTCCTCTTCGCACAGTCTCCAGATGACCGTGGTAGCCGATTTTCTCTAAGATTGGCAATGTGACGAGACAGAGGTAGTCGATTGGTGGACTCCACTTCACATCGGTTCCACCTGCAATCTCTAGTTGAACTGGTCCGGGCGCAAACGCAAGGATAGGCATGAGCGTTTGAAGGACGAGAGTGACGCTTCCCGCGGTTCCTACATCGAATCGAAAATTCCCCGCTTTTAGTTTTCCAGGCTTCAAAACGAACTCGGTAGCGCCAACCTCCAACCCTTGCAAATTAGCAGAACAAAGCTCGGCTACAGCTTTGACCCCGGTCATGTGTTGAGGTCTTAATCCCGGTTCAGCTCGGCCCGCTCTAATGTTGAACACATGGATCTCTTTCGATAATACCGCCGCGAGAGCAACTGCGGTTCGGAGAACTTGTCCTCCTCCTTCACCATAGCTCCCGTCTATCTCGATCATCTTTCGCCGAGGGTCCCAATACGCTCTGTTAAGTCTTCGTCAAATTAAGGTGGTAACGTAACCATTCTAACTGTGATGTAACCAAGTTACTTTGGAGGAGCTTCGATGTTTAACTACTTCAGAAAAGGAACTGATTTTGTGAAGTGCAGTAGACGATGAGGAACCAACAAACGAGAAATGTCTCTCCCTTCTATTGCAACATGTCAGCCCTGGACCCAGAACAAAGAAAACGACACGATATCCTAACGAAAGAGCTGCTGGCGAAACATCTTGCGATTGAGGAATTACCCGATGGCTATGGAATTCGTTTCCCGAACAACCGCTCGCTTTTCACAGCATTATCGGAGTGGGCCACTCTGGAACAACTCTGCTGCCCCTTCCTAACACTCGCCCTAGAATTGCAGCGTGATCAAGGCCCTATCTGGCTCAAGGCAACCGGAGAGGATGGCGTCAAGGGCTTTCTCCGGGCAGAACTCGGGATTTAGCGCAATTACGCATAGGCAAGGCCTGTAGCGGCGCTTCGCAAGACTATTCTTTAAGGAGAGCAGTTCTTGAAGAAAGAGGGGTAGCAACAAATGGAAAAGCTGATTCTCGCAACTAAAGAGCATGACGGAACCTGGTTTGGTGTACTGACAAGTGATCAAGGCAGACTGATCGCCTCATCATTATCAAAATCAAGGGCGAATCTAGAACGACATCTTCGAACCGACACCCGCGGAACAACCAGTCACGGTCGCACACCCGAGTCAGACAACGCGCTGGACCAAATGATCAACCTCTATGAAGGTAAGAAGACAACCAGTACCGTGCCCCTCGAGTGGGAAGGCGTATCTGAATTCCAGAAGAACGTCTGCCAGCGGATGAGCGAGATTCCGAAGGGACGAGTGACGAGCTACGGGCTGATAGCTCGACGAATCAGCTCGGGTCCAAGAGCCGTCGGGACAGGCGTCGCAAGAAACCCATGGCCTCTACTCATCCCGTGTCACCGAGTAGTTCCTGCAAGCCTAGAGATTGGCAATTACTCAATTGGAGGAGCGCTCTCTGATTACGGTTGCGAGGTCAAGCGAGACCTTCTAGAGCGAGAGGGCGTAACAATCGAAGGTGACAAAATTGTTTCGAAGGCCCTCTGGGTTCCAACCGGAGCCTGAGAGTTGACGACCGGCCTCTACATCGGCCGGTTCCAACCATTCCACCTCGGGCATCTTGAAGCTGTAAGACATATTCTGGGTAAAGTGGACGAGCTAGTCATAGTCGTCGGAAGCGCCCATGACAGTCACACAATCGAGAACCCGTTTACTGCAGGCGAACGGATCACCATGATCAGGCTGGCACTAAAGGAGACGAAGATAGATGCCAACCGATACACGGTATTGCCTCTTCCCGATGCCGAGTTCCACAAGGTATGGGTCTCCCACCTTCTCTCCCAAACCCCCGGTTTCGACCTAGTTTTCACAAATGAGCCTCTGACAGGCAGGCTTCTCAAAGAGGCAGGAATGCGAGTTGAGAAGATACCCATGTTCAACCGAACCGCGTTCACAGCAACAGAAGTGAGAAAGAGAATCCTAGAGGGAAAGAACTGGGAGGAACTCCTGCCAAAGTCCGTTGCCGCTTACATTAAGCAAATCAAGGGAGAGGAACGAATGAGAGAGATCGCCCAGACCGACAAGAACTAGAATCGAAACTCTAGCTTGTCCAACGCCTTTACGTCGAGTTTGTCTTTTGCGCTGTCTTCTCTAACCGCTATTTCCAAGAATCGTTGACTGCCAAGCAAAACTGCCATAGCTCCCTTGTCAACTTCGTAGTAGGACCTGTGGTATTGAGCATGCAGCTTTCGCGTGCCCGATCGGATTTCAACGCCTCCTCCAAGCTTCACAGGTATTTTCCGGACCACTTTTTCACCAACATTCGTGATAACGTTTCCAAAGATATCTACGTGCAACACTTGACAGACCAGTTTCTTCCCGGAGAGTCTCGGCGACGGTAGGGGAAATTTTTCCAGTTTGGAGACCTTTGGTCCTACTTCTTCGGGTCTCCTGCCGGAAGCTATCAGACCAGCAGTGTAAGCAAATACGTCTCTCCCGTGAAACGTGGATGACAGGTGCTTCCTTTGAAACTCCTTTTCTCGGATCTCATAAATCGACTTCAGTCCTAGTTTTTCGCTT
>Ga0066709_100005053_pt1 | contig 10737 bp, 8 predicted proteins | sample GraSoiAngelo_158_FD_79665 | JGI IMG/M metagenome (GOLD analysis project Ga0066709, IMG submission 79665) | Grasslands soil microbial communities from the Angelo Coastal Reserve, California, USA - 14_1009_16_30cm | ecosystem: Environmental > Terrestrial > Soil > Grasslands | place: USA... | reverse complement strand
GTCGTGATAGGCGAGCTTGTCGAACAGTTGCGCCGAATAGAAGTTGCTCATCGACAGACCGGCCTGGCTGCACGCGACTGCCATGCCGGCCGTTGTGTGCGTATGCATCACGCAATGCGCCCCGGGTATCGCGTCGTGAATCGCCGCATGGATAGTGAACCCTGCAGGATTGACGGGCCACCGGGACTCGCCGATAACTTTGCCGTCGAGATCGATTTTGACCAGGTTCGACGCGGTGACTTCCGAGTACAGCAATCCAAAAGGATTGATGAGGAAGTGTTTCTCCGGGCCGGGCAGGCGCAAGGTGATGTGGTTGTAGATGAGCTCGGTCCAGCCGAGATGCGCGAAAATGCGGTAACAGGCGGCGAGCTCGATACGGGCACGCCATTCTTCAGCCGAGATTTTCGCGGCTTGTCTCTGGCGCACCGGGGCATGCCTGCCCGCGGCCGAGGGCCGCCTTGCGCGGGTCATGCTCGCCACGATTGCTCCTTCATCGTGCGGCCTGCAAAGAGCGCTTCGTATCCGCTCACGCCATGACGAGCTCGGTGGTTAGGGCCTGTTAACGGTATGGGTTGCCGCAGCCCTTGTCAATGCGCCGCACGGGACGTGCCGTTAGTGAAAGAGCCGCGCGACCGCGCGGCTCCGCCTTTAGAGAACGCTGCCGACTAAAGGGTCCGCAGGAACGCCACCAGGTCCGCCTTTTCGTCGTCGCTGAGTCCGACGCCAAAGCGTTGGTTGTAGAAGTCGACGACCGCTCCGAGGTCGCCCGCGGAACCATTGTGGAAATAGGGTGCCCGTGCAGCCAGCGCGTGCAGGACAGGGCCTTTGATTCGTCCGATGTCAATCCATCTGCCTGTGATCAGCGCGCGACCCGGATCAGTCGTCTGGACCGTTTCGAATGGCGCTGTGTTGTGCCGCAAGGTGTATAGCGGCATGTCGGGTGTGCGACGAGACGCATCGGCGATCCCGATGTCGAGCGGTGCTGGAATCGAATGGTTGCCGGCATTGGGAGCGTCGTGGCACGTGGTGCAGGTGCCCTGCAGCATCGGCGCGTTGAGGTCGTCGTTGAGACCCTTGACACCCACAATTTGGATCAGCTTGGTGTTGAAGAGATTTTCGCCGCGCGCCACCGCCCGGCGGGCATCCGAGCGCCCCCCATCATCGCCACTGCGGTCGAGGGTGTCCCACGGACTGTAGAGCTTGAAGGCTGCGGAATCGAACAGGGCGGCGGTGCGATAGTCGTTCGACACCACGTCGTTGATGCCAAAATAGAAATCCTGCTTGGAGAGGTACATCGGCCCGCCATGGGCGCCGCGCGCCGTCAACTCTCCCGCGTCGCGGTCGAAGACCTGCGCGGTGAACAGCGTCGTCTCGAAAGCAACGATTGATTCGCGCTGCTCCGCCGTCAACGGTTGCAATGCTTGCGCATGACCCATGGTGGCGGCGTTCGACTGGTCCGCAAGGTCGAAGTGCATCGAGGAAAAACACTTGCTTGTGCCGAGAATGCATTCCTTGGAGGCGGGATCGAGGAAAGTCTCTCGGCCATCCCACATGAGCGTGCTCAGGAAGTTGAGATTCGTCGATGGCAGGGGACGGCGGAACAGCGACAGATCGCTCGCACTCGCGTGCCCGTACGGGTCGTCTACTGCGACCAGCACGAACTCGGCGTTTGCCGGAATACCGATGCCAACGCGAATCAGGCCCTTGGACAGCAGCATGCTGTACGCGGCGCGTCGGGCTTCGACGGTCGAGACGTCGGCGTCCGGCGAATTCGAACCGTCGTTGGTGCGGAATATCGGGTCGGTTCCATCGCTTGCATCAAACCGCGCCTGGAGGTGGCCCGGCGTGACGGTCCAGCCGTCGCTCGGCTGATGGCAGCTCGCGCAGGCGCGACCGTTGCTGCCCAGGCTCTGGAAAAATGGATTGGTGAGATCGATCGATCCAATCGTGCTGAACGTTGCCGCGAAGCCGCTCGCATTGGGTAACGGCACCATGCTTGGCATTTGCCGTTGATCGTCGGCCACTCCGGGAAGGCTGACGAGCAGCAACGCGGCAAGCAGCTTGGCTGTGTTGTAGCGGTAAGCGTGTCGAGAGTTCATCCTGGGCTCCCTGAAAGGGTGCGCTCGAGACGTCGAAGAATTTAGCGAATATTTCGCCCCAAGGCTCAGAAGGTTGCCACGGGCTCCTCGTTCTTCGTCGCCTGGTTCACATAGTGGTCGGGAAAATAGTCGAAGTCGTGCGTCATGGTGTGCGACGCCGGCGGCACTGGAACCGCGGCGGTCGCCGCACCGGACGCCGCTTGGGCGTCCACCGAGTCGACTGAAGCTTCGGAATTGACCATCTGGCTTTCGAGCATGAATCTCGACGTGATCGTCAGCCAAGGTCCGGCGTGTTGCAACAGGGTGACTCCGATGTAGCCAAGCGCAGTGAGACCCAACACCACCGCGGCTACTTTCGCCATCTTCGTCAGATTGCGTTGCTTTCCGTAGTCGCTCAGTTCGTGCATTTCCATGATGTGCTCCTTGATTCAAGACGATGTGACAATCGATCCGGACAGGCAATGTGGGTACGATGTTATGACCGTAGGCATGCAATGGTCCGCTGAGCAATCCGTACGTTGATCCACGAACATTCACTCTCGCACTTCTGTCCGCCGTAGCTGCAATTCATCAGCGAATCGCAGACGGATGATCGATCGTGGTGAAATGCAGGTCTTGAAAAAGCTCTTAAAAATCTATAAAAGTTCTCCTGTTCCGGAGTCGTTCGTGGACTTGAAGGGGGCCGGCCAGCGCGACCCGGACACCGCAGCTCAATGGAATCGCGTTGGCGTGAGCAGTCTTTACGAACTTGGTCCCTTCCGGCTCGATCCAGGCGCCGGCGTTCTTACCCGTGCAGGAGATCCCACCCCACTGGGTTCGCGCGGGGTTGCCGTACTGACAGCTCTCGTCGAGCGTCGTAACGAGTACGTCCCCAAATCGCGCATCATCGATGCGGCCTGGCCAGACTTGGTCGTCGACGAAGGCAATCTCGCCGTGCAGATCTCGGCGATCCGCCGCGTTCTCGCCCAGGCGCCCGGTGGGGAACGCTGGGTAGAGACCTTGGCAAGGCGCGGCTATCGATTTGTCGGGCCGGTCCTCGAGCTTGCGGAAACCCCGCTCCAACGCAGCGGGGACCGCTCGAATCTTCCGGAAGCGCTGACCTCCTTCGTCGGACGCGAAGGCGAGCTGGCGGAGATCAAGCAGTTGTTGCCAGGCACCCGGTTGTTGACACTAGTCGGCGTAGGCGGCATCGGCAAGACCCGGCTTGCGTTGCAAGTGGCCGCTGAGGTTGTCGACGCTTACCGTGACGGAGTCTGGTTCGTGGACCTGGCGCCTCTGACCGATGCGAAGCTGGTGCCGAGCGCCGTGGCGCAGGGGCTGCACATACGCGATCCAGCCGGCAAATGGTTCGTCGACACACTATGCAACCAGATCAGGGCGCGCCAGTTGTTACTGCTACTCGACAACTGCGAACATTTGCTCGACGCATGCATCAGCTTCGCTGATGCCGTTCTTGGCAGCACCACACAGACAACGATCATCGCCACCAGCCGAGAGCCACTGCAGGTTGCGGGTGAGCAGATTTACGCGGTGCAAACGCTCTCCCTGCCCGATCCGGCGGCGAGCGCAGAGTCGATCGGGCGTTCCGAGGCGGTGCGACTCTTCGTCGATCGGGCGCAGCGACAGCTACGCGGCTTCAGCCTGACGCCCGACCGCGCCTCGGTCATCGCCGAGCTGTGCACCCACCTCGACGGCATCCCGTTGGCGCTCGAGCTCGCTGCGGCGCGCATTCGTTCGCTGTCCGTGGGACAGATCAATGCGCGGATCGGCGACCGCTTCAGGCTGCTCACGGGGGGATCACGCTCTGCGTTGCCGAGGCAGCAGACGCTGCGCGCAACCTTTGACTGGAGCTTCGATCTCCTCACCGAAGAGGAGCGCATCGTGATGCGGCGTCTGTCGGTCTTCCCCAGCAGCTTCACCCTGGAGGCCGCATCTTTCGTAAGCTCCGACGAAGCGATCGACGAAAACGCTGTGATCGACTTGCTATCCCAACTCGTAGGGCGCTCGCTGATCATCGCTGATACGAGTAACGCTGGAGCGCGCTACCGACTCCTCGAGACCACGCGCGCTTACGGCCTCGAGAAACTCGCCGACGCCGGCGAGACCAACGCCGTCAAGAGTCGACATGCACAGTACTTCCGCGACCAGGTCGACCGCGCCTATGACGACTGGCTGCGCATGCCTGATGTGCAGTGGCTCGCCGTCTACTCACTGGAGCGCGACAACATTCGCGCCGCGCTCGACTGGGCGCTTGGCGTCGATGGTGATCCGGCGATTGGCGTCGCGGTGGCAGGCGCTTCCGGAGCGCTGTGGGCGCAATTGTCGCTTCAAAGCGAGGGCCGGCAGCGGCTCGAGGCCGCCGTCGCCTCACTCGGAGCACAGACTCCGGTGGCTGAACAAGCACGACTGTGGCTCTGGCTGGGATTGCTGCGCAGATATGGCGCGCCGGTCGAAGCGGTCGCGGCCTTGGAGCAGGCCATCGACTTGTACCGCGAGATGGGTGACGAATTGGGACTCGGCCACGCCCTCGCGCGATTGGGCGCAGCCCTGACACAATTGAGCCGATTCGACGAGTCCGCAGTTGCACTTGAGGAAGCGCTTCCACTGCTGGAACGCGCGGGACAGCCAAAGGCCCTCGGCTTCTATTACTCCGAGCTAGGTCGCCTGAAGAAGCTTACGGGCGAACTAACCGCAGCGCGAACGTACCTTGACAAGGCCTTCACGCTCTTGCGCGACAGCGGCAGCGAGTCCGCGGCGCTTGGCGTCCTCGGTAATTTCGCAGACATGACCTGGACGCTCGGCGATGTCGACGCAGCGCTGGCTGCCTTTCGGGAGGCGGTCGCACTGATGCGCAAGTCGCCGCAGACCAGAAAGTTCTTGCTCGGCGTCTCTCTGACCAACCTCGCGGGCGTTCACACCGAACGTGGGGAGCTTGACCAAGCGCTCGCGGCGGCACGTGAGGGCCTGCCGCTGCTCCAGGAAGCGAGTTACGCCTGGGGCACACTTGATCACCTCGCTTTGCGGACGGCATTGGCGGGGAAAGTGACAAATGCCGCGCGTCTCGCCGGTTACGCGGATTCGGCACACGCGGCAAGACAGGCGACGCGCCAGGCCAATGAGGCGCGTGCCCGCAACCGATTGCAGGTACTGCTGCGCGAGAAACTCTCTGCTGACGAGCTCGAACGCCTGTTGGCTGATGGCGCCAAGATAAGCGAGGAAGAAGCCTGCCGGGTGGCGTTGGAAGGATAGTTGCAGAGGCTGCGTTCGCGCTCCGCACCATGGCTGTTCTCTCGAAACAGCCATGCCGGGCGCCGTTGGATCTTGGCGCTAAGTGGAACTGCTGGATCGTCTTGAGTCGATTGTCACAGGCACAGGCGACAACGGCTTGACCTCCTCCAGACAAATCGTCGATCTCACTCCGGCAACACCCGGTATTTGCATCAGTCCGTCGGTCAGGAATTGCGAAAGATCCTTGAGATCCCGCGCTACGACTTTGAGCATGTAATCGAAATCTCCCGACACGGTGTAGCACTCGAGGACTTCCGGAAAGCGGCAAATCGTCTTTTCGAATGCCCGCACTTCGGTAAATTTTTCCCGATCGATAGAGAGGCTCACGAATGCGCTCACCCCGAGTCCGAGTTTTTGCGGGTCGGCGAGCGCCGCGTAGCGCCGGATGACGCCGTCGGCTTCCAGTTGTCTCACGCGCCGCAGGCACTGCGGTGCGGACAAGTGCGCGGCCGCGGATAGCTCCACAAAGGTAGCCCTGCCGTCGGACTGCAGGTGCGCCAGCAGGCGTTGATCGATCTTTGAAAGAGCCATGGGATGCAGTTTTATTGCATATATTAGGCAAGAATCGCACTAAAACGCAAGCACCATGCTGACACAATGCAGAATAATGGCATCCATGAACAAGGCTAATTACATCGCTCGAGAGGCGCGCTTCGGCGCTGCGAATTATCGGCCCCTGCCGGTGGTGCTCAGCCGCGGTCAGGGTGCGTACCTCTGGGACGTCGAAGGCAAACGCTATATCGACATGATGTCGGCGTATTCGGCGGTCAGTTTCGGGCACGCTCATCCGCGATTGCTGCGAGTCCTTTCCGAGCAAGCCGGCCGGCTCGCGCTAACGTCGCGCGCCTTCCATACCGACGTGCTCGGCGCTTTCATGGAAGCAGTGTGCGCAGCGACCGGGATGGACAAAATGCTGCCCATGAACTCCGGCGCGGAGGCGGTGGAAACGGCCATCAAGGCAGCCCGCAAGTGGGGCCACAAGGTCAAGGGCATCGCGGCGGGTCAGGCGCGCATTATTGTCGCCAAGGGAAACTTTGCCGGCAGGACGACCACGATCATAAGTTTCTCGAGCGAATACCAATACAAGGACGGCTTCGGGCCGTTGACGCCCGGATTCGATTCAGTCGCCTATGGTGACGCGGGCGCTCTGGAACGCGCGATCACGCCTGCGACCTCCGCGTTCCTGGTCGAGCCTATTCAAGGTGAGGGCGGGATCATCGTGCCGCCGGAGGGCTATCTGCGCGACGTGCGCGAGCTGTGCACGCGCAACAATGTGCTGATGATCTGCGACGAAGTGCAGACGGGTCTCGGGCGCACAGGTCGCCTGTTTGCAGTGGAGCACGACGCGGTGAAGCCGGACGCGATGATACTCGGCAAGGCGCTGGGCGGTGGACTGCTGCCGGTCTCGGCCTTCGCAGCGCGTGCCGATGTGATAGACGTGTTCAAGCCCGGTGACCACGGCAGCACCTTCGGAGGTAATCCGCTTGCGGCGGCAGTAGCCCTGGAAGCGCTGGCGATTCTGCGCGATCAAAACCTGGTCGAGCATTCGGCCGAACTGGGCGCCTACATGATGCGCCGGCTGCGCACGTTGCGTCATCCGGCGCTGAAGGAAGTACGCGGACGCGGTCTGCTCGTCGGACTGGACATCGATCCTGCATGGTGCGACGGACGCGCTTTTTGCGAACGGCTTCTGCAAGGCGGCGTTCTTACCAAGGAAACGCGCGAGTCGGTGGTGAGACTCGCGCCTCCGCTGGTGATCGAACGCGAGACGCTGGATGCGGCGCTCGACGTAATCGAATCTACGTTGCAGGCATTGGAAGATCCGCAGCTGCGTCGGACGCGCACCCTGGCAACCTTGAGCGCTTGAGGACCATGCAATGAAGCCGCGCATTCTGATGTGCCGCCCCGAACACTTCGAGGTCCGCTACGTCATCAATCCGTGGATGGAAGGTGAAGAGAGCCGTCTTCGACCGGATCTTGCGCACTCTCAATGGCAAGCGCTGCACGAAGCCGTATCACAACACGCCGACGTCGCGCTGATCGAGCACGCGCAAGGATGGCCCGACATGACGTTTACAGCGAACGCGGCGATCGTTCGCGAGAACACGGCGGTGATCTCTCGATTCCGACATCGAGAACGTCGCGGCGAGGAGCCTTATTTCACGGCTTGGTTCGACAACGCCGGATTCGATGTCGTGACGCCCTCATGGGACTTGAGCTTCGAGGGCGCAGGCGACGCGTTGCTCGATCGCGCATCGCCACTCCTGTGGATGGGTTACGGCCATCGCACCGACACCCGCGCCGCAGATTTCCTGGAAGACGAATTGAACGTCGAAGTCGAGCCGCTGAAACTGATCGACCCGCGCTTCTATCATCTCGATACCTGCTTCTGTCCTCTGGAGGACGGCTATCTGCTCTACTACCCTCTCGCATTCGATCGGTTATCGAAGCGTCGCATCGAAGCGCGGGTACCGGCTATCCGCCGTATTGCGGTAGAAGAAGCCGATGCTCTGAGCTTTGCCTGCAACGCGGTGAACATTGGCGACGTTGTGATACTCAATGCGGCGTCGATCTCGCTTTCGCGGGCGCTTTCGGCGCGTGGCTTCCGCACTCAGCGCGTCCCGCTCGGTGAATTCATGCGCGCAGGCGGAGCCGCCAAGTGCCTCACGCTGCGCCTCGATGAACCGGCAGAGATTGCGACGCAGCCGGATTGTCGGATGCCGATCGCCGAAGCAGCCTGACCCGCAGGGCTCCTACTTCTCTGATTGACTTTCACGCCGACCTCGCCGCAGACTTACATTCCCCTTCATCTCACTACGGGAGGGCATCATGAATCTCCGAATGTTTCCTCTTCCTTTCCTTTTTTTCCTCGCGCTCCACGGCCTCGCGCAAGCGAACGATACGGAATCCCAAAGTGGCCCACTGGGCAAGGTGTCCTTCCTGACCAGTTGCGATCCGAAGGTGCAGCCGGCGTTCGAGCGTGCCGTGGCCATGCTGCATTCGTTCTGGTATTCGGCCGGGGAGAAGGCTTTCCGCGACGTGCTCAAGAGCGATCCGCAATGCGCGATCGCCACCTGGGGAATTGCTTCGATCCTCATGTCGAATCCGCTTGCCGGACAAGGCGCATCGCCGAAAGGCGCTGAGCAGGCACAGACGGCGATCGATGAAGGACGTCGCATCGGCGCAAAGACCGAGCGCGAGCGCGACTACATCGAAGCGGTAGCGGCGTACTACAAAGACTTCGCAACGCGCTCCGAGAAGGAACGGCAGGCCTCGCGCGCGAAGGCCTACGAGGCATTGGCCCAACGCTACCCCACCGACGACGAAGCGCAGATCTTCTTCGCGCTCTACACCGCCGGGACGCAGACGCAAGCCGACCAGACCTACGCAGCGTACCTCAAGGCGGCCGCCATCCTCGAGGACGAATTCACGAAGTATCCCGACCATCCTGGCGTGGCTCACTACCTCATCCATAGCTACGACGCGCCGCCGATCGCCGACAAGGGGCTCACCGCCGCGCGCCGTTATGCGAGCATCGCGCCCGCCGTGCCGCACGCCCAGCACATGCCCTCCCACATTTTCACGCGCGTGGGCTCCTGGCAGGAATCCGCCACCACGAACCTGCGCTCGAGGGAAGTGGCCAAAGCGGGCAACGAGCCGGACGAGGCCTATCACGCGTCCGACTACCTGGTGTATGCGGATCTGCAGCTCGCTCGCGACGTCGATGCTCGCCGGGCGATCGACGAAGCGATGAAAGTGAGCGGCGCAAGCTCGCGCTTTGTTGCACCTTATGCCATCGCCGCGATGCCGGCACGCTATGCCTTCGAGCGCGGCGCTTGGGCTGAGGCGGCGAAGTTGCAACCGTCGGGCAGCACCTATCCCTTTGTCGAGTCGATCACGTATTTCGCGCGCAGTGTAGGCGCAGCGCGCAGCGGCGATCTCGCCGCAGCCCGCAAGGATGCCGAGCAGCTCGAATCCTTCCACAAGGCGCTGCTCACTGCGAACAATATCTACTGGGCCACGGAGGTCGAAGTTCAGCGGCTGGCCGCGGCCGGATGGATCGCGCTGGGCGAGGGAAAGTCCGAAGAGGCGCTCAAGTTCATGCGCGCGGCCGCCGACCTCGAGGACCGCAACGAGAAGCACATCGTCACGCCGGGACGCATCGTACCCGCGCGCGAACTGCTGGGCGAGATGCTGCTGGAAGTGAAGCAACCCGACGCGGCGCTGAAGGAGTTCGAAGCCTCGCAACGGCGCGAGCCCAACCGCTTCCGCAACTACCTTGGTTCCGCGCGTGCCGCGGACATGGCAGGCGATCGCGCGAAAGCCGCCGCCTACTACCAGAAGCTCGTGACGCTCGCGAAGGATGCCGACACCGCACGCCCCGAGCTGGTGAGCGCGAAGAAACTCGCGCAACTTTGAGCAGGTTCGCCGGACTCGTTCGCGCGACGCTGTTGTGCGCGGTGATCGTGGCCTTCGCCCCGATCACCGCCGCCGACCCCTACGAGGCGGATCCCGATCTTGCCACGCGCGACGAGGATTACGCCGCAGGCAAGCGCGCGGTCGAGAAGAAGGACTGGGCGGAGGCCGCACGCCTTTTCCAGCGCGCGGAGATGCGCCATCCCGACCACGCTGACCTGCAGAATATCCTCGGCTATTCGTACCGCAACCTTAAGCAGTACGACCTCGCGTTCAAGCACTACAAGCGCGCCATCGAGATTGATCCACGCCATCGCGGCGCGCATGAGTACATCGGCGAGACCTACCTCCTGACGGGGGACCTGGCAGGCGCGGAGCAGCACCTTGCTGCGCTCACGGAGATTTGCCTGTTGCCTTGCGAGGAGTTGAAGGACCTCGAGCGCGCGATTGCGCAGTACCGGGGCAGGAAATAGCAATCGTCTCCGCGCGGCGACTTCGCTACTGGAATCCTGCGCAATCCGATGGTTGTTTGACTGGAGTGGGCACGCCGACCGTATCAGATCGAAGCTGACCGATCATCCCTCGCTCTGCCGGACGCGTATTGCGTTGCCGTAGCACAGAACAACAGGCTTCGCGCTCTGAAACCATGTCGAACCACTCTGGTTTAAACAAAAAACATTGACCAGACCATTCGCACCCAATCGCGCCGCTTCAACTCGCAAACCCGTGATTGCCTCCTCCTCGCTTGGATAGGTCGGGCGCCAAATAGCAGTGCGCCAGGAATCCACCCAAATGCGGCTGACAACTTCGTACGGGCTGCCGTTAAGTTCACCCATCGTGTAGACCTTGACTTCGGCGGCCGGTCTTCCGAGGTCTCCTTGCGGAGTACTGGCGCAACTGGAGAGCAGGGATACAGCAACCAGCAGGAGTGCAG
>Ga0066709_100005051_pt1 | contig 10737 bp, 10 predicted proteins | sample GraSoiAngelo_158_FD_79665 | JGI IMG/M metagenome (GOLD analysis project Ga0066709, IMG submission 79665) | Grasslands soil microbial communities from the Angelo Coastal Reserve, California, USA - 14_1009_16_30cm | ecosystem: Environmental > Terrestrial > Soil > Grasslands | place: USA... | reverse complement strand
GCTGTGAGCCGAGCTGCGCGCGCTCTCGCCGTCGCTGCCGGAGTGGCCTTCGGTACGGCGCTGATCGTCTACTACATCGTCTCCTACCTGACGGTGAGCCCCCCGGTCGTCGCCGCGACCGGATCGAAGCCGCGCGTACATCTCACGTTGCAGACCGTCGCCTCGTTCGGCAACCCGCCGCACCCCGATTGGGTCTCGTACCTCGCCCGCGACCCGCACGGCAAATGGGTCCACAGCACGGTCCTGCGTGTGCCCGCGTACTCGACGGTGGACGTCACCATCTACCAGTTCGACACCGCAACGGGCTTGCGCAACCCCTTCTGGGGCCAGCCGCGTGGAACGGTCGGCGGGACGATCAACGTCGGCGGCAAGACGCTGAACGTGCTCAACCCGGATCTGGCGTCGCACACGTTCGCGATTCCCGACCTCGGAGTGTCCGTCCCGCTCAAGGGCGTGGCGGACAACGCGAAGAACCAGTGCAGCGTCGCTCCCTGCACCCTCTCGGAGGTGAACATGACGTTGAGAAACTCGTTCAAGACGGGCAAGCCCAGCCAGCTCCGCTGGCAGTGCTTCGTGCCCTGCGCCTTCGGCTTCCCACTCGGCTTCGGCGGGCCCATGCAGAGCATCGGCTGGATGGACGGCTACCTCATGGTCCAATGACGACGATCGCCGGCGAGCCCGTCCCCAGGCACGGCGCCCGGATCTTCGCGATCTGGCTGGTTCTGACAGCGATCGCCGTGCCACTGATCGTGCTGGTACTCGGGCCACACCTTCCCCCGCCCCACATGACCGTCGAGTCCGTCGACCAGCGCAATGCGAACATCGTGATGACGGCGCTGCTGGTCCCGATCGCGCTCCTCGTCCTCGTCTACTTCATCTACTCCTTCGTCTTCTTCCGTGAGACAACTGACGCGATCGTCGACGGCCCGCCGATCAAGGGACACGCGGGAGCCCAACTGCTCTGGATCGTGCTGACGAGCACGATCGTGCTCGCCCTCGCGGTGTGGGGGAGCTACACGCTGATCGCCGGCGCGCACGGAGCCGGCGGCGGCCAGGGCCCCGACCCTGCCGCGAAGCCGACTGGCTACCAACACGCCCTCCCGGTGCAGGTGATCGGCCAGCAATGGGAGTGGACCTTCCGTTATCCGACGTACGGCGGCATCGAGACGCGCGACCTTGCCATCCCGGAGCACACGCTCGTAGCGTTCCACGTGACCTCGCTCGACGTCACGCACTCGTTCTGGGCGTACGAACTGGGCGTGAAGGCAGACGCGGTGCCGGGAGTCGACAACATCGCGTACGTCAACCCGCGTCACACCGGCCTGTTCCAGATCCGCTGCGCAGAGCTCTGCGGTCTCTGGCACGGCCATATGTCGAAGAAGGGCCGCATCCTTGCATCCTCGGCGTTCCAGGCGTGGATATCCGCAGCACAGAAGAAGAATGCGTCGATCGTGAAGTACCTACCCAAATACAGCCGCGTCTATTACCCGGCGCCCCTCAGGCGAGCGGGCTAGGTGAGGAGGTAACCGCGTGAGCGCGACACCGATCGCAGCCCAGCCACCGGTCTGGCGGCGCCTGATCGGCTTCAACATGTTGACCGGCCTCGCGCTCGGGATCGGCGGCTGGTTCCTCGGGGCGTGGATCGGTGGACAGATGGCGGTCGGTCATCCCTACCTTCAGGGGACGGACCAGAACGACGTCGGCATCTACATGGGTTACCTCTTCGCCGTCATCGGTTGGCTCGTCGGGCTCGGCTTCGCCAACTACCCGATCGGCCGGCTGCTCGGCCGGGCCCCGTCGTTGCGTCATCACGAGACCGGGAGCTGGACGCGTTACTTCCGGCTTTGCACCGACCACAAGGTCGTCGGCATCCAGTACCTCTTCGGCGTCGGCATCTTCTTCTTCATCGGCGGCCTGAACGCGATGCTGATGCGGACCGAGCTGTTGCGACCGGTCGAGCAGGCGTGGCCGGCGAGCCAGTACCTGACTCTCGTCAGCCTGCACGGGACGATGATGATCATGATGACGTCGGCCTTCATCCTGGGGCCGTTCGGCAACTACTTCGTCCCGATCATGATCGGCGCGCGGCGGATGGCGTTTCCGCGCATCGAGGCGTTGACGTTCTGGCTGGTTCCGGCCGCCGGCCTCATCCTCCTGTCGGCGATCGCATTCGGAGGGATCGCGACCGGCTGGACCGGGTACGCGCCGTTGGCCGACGAGGGGCGCGCCGGGATGGACGCCTACGTCATGTCGTTCATCCTGATCGCGATCTCCCTGACGCTCGTCGGCCTCAATCTCATGGCGACGATCCTGACGATGCGCGCTCCGGGGATGAGCTGGACGCGCCTGCCGATCTTCGTCTGGTCCGTGCTGGCGACGTCGATCCTGATGGCGCTGGCCGCGCCGGTGCTCGTCGCGTCGATGACGATGGTGCTGATGGACCGGGCGGCGAACACGTCCTTCTTCGTCGCGAGCGTCGGCGGCAGCCAGTACCTGTACGAGAACCTCTTCTGGTTCTTCGGCCATCCGGAGGTGTACATCCTCGCCCTACCGGGGTTCGGGATCGTGCTCGAGATACTTCCGGTCTTCGCTCGCAAGCCGCTGTGGGGCTACCGGCTCGCCGTTGCCGGGATGCTCGGCGTCACGCTGCTCAGCTTCATGGTTTGGCAGCATCACCTGTTCGTGAGCGGGATGAATGCCGGCCTGCGGCCCTTCTACATGCTCACGACGGAGCTGATCTCGATCCCGACCGGCTTCATCTTCCTCAACGCGATCGGGACGCTCTGGCGCGCACGCATTCGCTTCACCGTGCCGATGCTGTTCGCGCTTGCCTTCTTCTTCAACTTCCTGATCGGCGGGCTGTCGGGCATCTTCCTCTCGGACGTCCCCAGCGATGTGACAACGCACGGCAGCTACTTCGTGATGGCGCACTTTCACTACACGATCGTGGGCGGGCTCGTCTTCGCGTTCTTCGGCGCCGTCTACTACTGGCTGCCGAAGATGCTCGGCTTCGAGCTCAACGAGACGCTCGGCAAGATCCACTTCTGGCTCTTCTTCGTCTTCTTCAACCTGACGTTCTTCCCGCTGTTCGCGGCCGGCTTCCTCGACATGCCGCGTCGTGTCTCGACGTACGCGCCTCACCTGCAGACGCTGAACATCTTCGTCTCCGCCTCTGCATACGTCATTGGCCTGTCGATGCTCATCTTCATCGCCAACCTGATCTGGTCGCTCGTCTTCGTTCGCCAGCCTGCAGCCGAGAACCCGTGGGTGTCGCGGGGGCTCGAGTGGCAGGTGCCGACACCGGTGCCGATCGAGAACTTCGACCGGATACCCGTGATCACGAGCGGTCCGTACGAGTACGGCGTTCCCAATGCGCTGCCGGTCGCGGACTTTGCGCCGGGCGCTCTCCCCGCGGCGGGGCGCTGAATCGTGGATACGACCATGTCTGCCGCAACCGTCGACGCCGTGGAGCAGCCCGACATACTCGCGCGCAACATCCGCGTCGGTTCTCGCATCTGGGCGGCCTCGCAGGCGTTCTTCTTCCTTGCGTTCTTCTTCGCGTTCCTTTACCTCAGAGCTCTCAACACAAGCGGTATGTGGCGAGGGTGGCCGCACCATCATCCGAGCCCTTCCATCGCGTTCGGCGTCGCCATCTTGGTCTGCGTCCTCGGGAGCGCGGCCATCGCTCGCAGCGCCGCCCTGGTCGCCCCGGAGATGTGGCGCACGACCGAGTGGGCCGCGCTCGCGCTGGCCCTCGCTGCGGTCGGGTTGCAGTGCGCACAGTTCTCGTCGCTTGGTTTCGGCCCCACAGACGCCGCTTACGCGAGCGTGTTCGTGGGCTGGAGCGGCCTCTTCACGGTCTTTCTGCTCGGCATGTGCTACTGGCTGGCGACTGTGATCGGCGACGTCACACGCGCGAGCGGTACGCCGGTGGTGCGCGCAGCGGCGGTCGAGGGCGCCGGGTTCGTCTTGCTCGTCCTGGCAGGAGTCGAGATTGCCGCGTTCATCCTTCTCTACGTCGTCAAGTGAGCTGAGCGGCACGGCTCCGGGGCTCTGGCTTCGGCTGACGGCGCTCGCGGGAGCAGGTGCGACCCTGCTCGCTGTGATCAGCGGGGCGGCAGGGCCCAGCGCGGCCCACCGGCTGCTCGCGGCGCTGGCACTCCCGCCGCTTGTCGCTCTCGTGCTGGCGGGATGGTTCGCGTATCGGCACCTGCTCGCACCGGCGGTTGCCGCCCTCGTGCTCTTCGCGGCTGCCGCGGTGCTCACAGCGGAGATCGTTCACACGGTCGCCGCGGCCGCCGCCTTTGCCGCCGCGCTCGTTGCCACCGCGGCGACGCTCAGACGCCAAGCCGCTCCGCGCGCAGCGTGGCGCGACTACCTGACGTTGACGAAGCCTCGGATCATCTCGCTCCTGCTCATGACCGGCCTGTGCGGCATGTTCGTCGGGGCACGCGGCATCCCGCCGCTCTGGCTGCTCGGCGTCACGATGCTGGGACTCGCGCTCGCGTGTGGAGGTGCTTCCGCACTGAACAACGTGCTCGACCGGGACATCGACCGGCTGATGGGCAAGCGGACGCGAGCGCGACCGTTGGCAGCAGAGAGGATGGCGACATCCTCGGCGCTCGAGTTCGGGCTCGCGCTGTCCGCGTTCTCGTTCGTGCTGCTCGCCTCGGCCGTGAACGTCCTCACAGCAACGCTGGCGTTGGCGGGGAACCTGTTCTACGTGCTCGTGTACACACGCTGGCTGAAGCGGTCGACGCCCCAGAACATCGTCATCGGCGGAGCTGCCGGCGCGATGCCTCCCCTGGTCGGCTGGGCAGCCGCGACCGGGAGCCTGACTCTGCCGGCGCTCGGGCTGTTTCTGATCGTGTTCTTGTGGACGCCTCCTCACTTCTGGGCCCTGGCGTTGCTGCTGCGCGAGCACTACGCAGCAGCTCGGGTCCCGATGCTGCCCGTCGTGCGCGGCATCCGCGCGACCACAGACCAGATCGTCCTCTACTCGGTTGTTCTCGTCGCGGCCACCGCCCTCCCATTCCTGGGCGGGACGCTTGGTCCGGGCTATCTGGCAGCGGCACTCGGCCTTGGCGCCGTGTTCCTCTGGCTGGCGCTGCGGTTGCGTCGCGAAACGACGCCCCGGCGCGCGGCTTTCCTCTTCCACTACTCGCTCTTCTACCTCGCCCTCGTCTTCACCGCGATGGCGCTCGACGTCGCGCTGTAATGACCTTTCGACGAAGGAGACCACGATGAGTCACGTCTCGTCAGGAGCAGTCCTGACCCTCGTCGTCCCGCTGTCGCTGCTCGTCGTCGTGATTGCGCTCTGGGCGCTCTCACAGCGGCGAAGGCTGCGTGGCAGGGGCGATAGCTGAGAGCCCATGCCACGGCGCCTTCCTTTGCAGCTCCGCTTGGTCATTTTCGCGGCGGCGATCGGCATCGCCGTCGGCGTAGCCGCAGCGCTGGTTCACCGTTCGCAGGGATCTGCGACTCAGCCGAGTCCGTTGCGGGCCCAGATCACCTGGGCGGCCGGGGCGAAGCCGGCACCCGGACTGGCCTTGCGCGACCAGAACGGAGCAACGGTTTCGCTCGAGTCACTGCGCGGCCGTGTCGTCCTGTTGACGTTCCTCGACTCGAAGTGCGTGCGCGAATGTCCAATCGAGGGTCATGTGCTCGGCGACGTGTTCCGACGGATGAAGGGAACGAGTGCGGTCGCGCTCGTCGTCAGCGTTGATCCCTGGGCTGACACGCCTCGAAGTGCGCGCACCTTCGCCGCACGCGCCGGCTGGACCGGCAACTGGCGCTGGCTGCTGGGCAGCAGGGCTGCGCTCGCGCCCGTGTGGCGGGCCTACAACATCGCCGTCAAGCGGACGCCGGGCGACATCCTCCATAGCACGGCGCTCTACCTGATCGATTCGGGCGGACACCTTCGCGCCGGCTACCTGTTCCCGTTCTCGGCCGTCTCCGTCGCGCAGGACGTCCAGCGTCTGGCAGACGGGACGTAGCGGATGGATCTTCTTCGCGCGCCGTGGGTGCTGGCAACGATCGTTGTCTCCGCAGTCTGGTACTGGCGCGGGTCGCAGCGACCGAGCCTTCGGGCTGTGGGGACGGGATCTCGGCGGCGCGTCGCGCCCTGGCGCGGGTTGTGCTTCGCCGCCGGGCTCGCGGCTGTTCTCGTCGCTCTGGATTCGCCGGTCGAGCGCCTCGCCGACGACTGGTTCTGGGCGCACATGCTCCAGCACGTCCTGTTGATGATGATCGCCGCACCCTTGCTGGTGCTGGGCGCGCCCTGGATGCCGTTCTGGCGTCCGCTGCCGCTCGGGCTCCGCCGTCGAATCGCCCGTGCGCTGGTCAAGAGCCCGTTCTTCAGCTGGTTGCGCTACGTCGCCAGCCTCGTCGTGACCCCGGTCGGGGCCTGGCTTCTCTTCGATGTCAACCTTGCTGTCTGGCACGTTCCGGCTCTCTACGACCTCACGCTGCGAAACACCGGCGTCCACTACGCCGAGCACATCTCCTTCGTGCTGCTCGGGCTTCTCTTCTGGAGCCAGGTGCTGGATTCGCCGCCGTTTCATCCGCGCCTCAGCGCTTTCGGCCGGGTGATCTACACGGCGGCGGGGTCCGCGGCGAGCTGGTTGCTCGCGATCGTGCTCACGATTGCGACAACGCCGCTCTATCCCGCCCAGAGCGCGGGACACAAAGGTGGGCTCTCCCCGCTTGGAGACCAGCAGCTCGCCGCGGGAGTGATGCTGGGCCCGGGTTCGATCCCGTACGCAATCGTCGTCTTCTACTGGCTCTACGTCTGGCTCGGCGCAGACGACCCAGACGGGGGATTGCGGCGACGTGTCGCCCCTCGGCGCTCGGCACTGGGAACAGGAGCGCGCTGACGGTGTCGAGCATCCAGTCGCCCCGGCATCTGCTCATAAAGTCGATCCGGCTCTCGGCCACGCTGCTCGTCCTGGCCCTGTTCGCGCTGCTCAGTTACCGAATCGTGCATGGACTGTCGGGTGCCCGTGCAGCCGCCCGGATGACACGAGCGATCACATCGCACCGTGCGCCGCCTGCTCCGAACCTTCGACTGTCGGTGATCTGGCCACAGGCAGGGACCTGGCCACAACGACTTCGGGCGTCCGCCCATCGGGGAACACTGCGCCTCGGCGATCTCCGCGGTTATCCGGTCGTCCTCAACTTCTGGGCGTCGTGGTGCTCGCCGTGCCAGCGGGAGGCGGCTCTCCTCGCCGCTGCAGCGAAGGCGCGACGCGGTCGTGTCGCCTTCATCGGCGTGGACGTGAACGATCTGACAGGCGACGCGCGAAACTTCCTGCGCCTGCACGATGTGCCGTACGTGGCGGTGCACTCGGGGCGGTCGATCGCCAACCGATTCGGCCTAATCGGCCTTCCGGAGACGTTCTACGTCGATCGCCAGGGTCGTATCGAGGAGGTCATGCGAGGCGAGCTGTCGGCCACAAAGCTCCAGCGGGCGCTCGGCCGGGTGTTCCAGAACTGACTACCCAGCCTGGCCGGTCAGAGCTACGCAGCACGCTCGAAGTCGTACGGCGTGTCCACTTGCGCTTTCGGCACTTCCTCGAACCGGCCGCCAGCCGCGACGTGGGCGGCGCGCAACACGGCGATGAGCAGGCCGACTGTGACAATCGACATGATCAGGTTGAGCAGGGTGCTTGTGGTCATTGTCATCACTCCTTGATTGATTCGCTTCGTCGTGACCCAGCAAACCAGCCAAGGATAAGAGCGACCTTTGAGAGTCCTAAGAGTTCTCTGAGACTCCTGTCACCCGACCGTAGGCGGGTGTGGAAGGGATTTCGGAATAGGCAGGCTGCGCGACTCGGCAGCGGCGCTGACGTCAGACCTCCGTGCGAATTCCCGGTACGTGCCGGTCGAGGAAGTCGAGAATCTTGTCGATCTGCCGAGCCTTCTCGTCCACGTCGAAGGGCGAGTGCCCGGTCGGGAACACGTACACGTCGTGTGGATGGTTGCGGGCTGCGAGCTTCTCGACGTAGAGCATGGCCTGGCGATAGGGACAGCGGCTGTCGTTCTCGCCGATCATGAAGAACACGGGTGCGCGGACGGCGTCGGCGAAGTTGATCGGGTTGCGGTCGCGCATCAGTTCGGGCACGTCGCTCGGAGCGCTGCCGAGAAGCGCCCGGTCATATGCCTGAAGGAGCGGAGAGAGGTCTTCATAGCCGGCCTCGTAGTCGCCGACGGGAACGCCCGCGACGCCGCAGACCCATAGATCGGGATGTTTGCCGAGCTCGAGGAGGGTCACGTACCCGCCCCACGAGTAGCCTGCGATGACGGCCCGTTCCGGATCGGCGATGCCGCGCTCCACCAGGTCACGAAGACCCGCGTTGACGTCCTCGAGCTCGGGGCCGCCGATATTCCCGATCAGAGCGTCGCGCCATTCACTGCCGTAACCGGTGGACCCCCGGTAATTGACGAGGCCGACGGCGAAGCCCACGTCGACGAACGCCTGGACCTCCGGCTGCCACCTGTCCAAGTCGAGCCAGGTCGGGCCGCCGTGGACGAACATCATCACCGGGAACGGGCCGCCGGAGTCGTCTGGCGTGACGTAGAAACCGTGGACGCGCTGCCCTTGGGGGTTGACGAAGTGCCAGGACTGGTACTCGCGTCCAGCGGGACTCGGCTCCCCGTGGAGAGGCAAGACCTCCGCGCCGCTGTCGTCGACTACGCGTCGCTGCCGGTGGCCCTGTTCGTACAGCAACCACACCTGATCATCCGGTCTCACGCGCGCGTTCCAGATCACGCCGGGTTCAGTCGAGACGATTTTCAGCTCTCCCGTTGCGAGCTCGAAGCGCAACAACCGGTGACGTCCCTCGACGAGGTGTTTCAGCAGTAGGGCTGAACCGTCGGGCCACCAGTCCATGACGCGAACCTCTCCGGCTAGGTCGAGCTGGAAATCGCGGCGCTCCCCCGTGGAGAGATCCCAGACTGCCGGACGTGCCTGGCCCTCTCGCTCGTGGTCGAACGCGAGCCGTTGATCGCCCTGACCAGGTGCCCAGCACTTGGCGACCACCGACATCCCCGGGTCGAGTTGCTCGCCTACCGTCATGCCGGAGCGTGGGTCGATGACCCGCAGCGCCGGATGGATCAGGTCACCGTGCTCGGCGTGCTCCAGGCAGAGCAGCGAGCCGTCGGCCGAGAGTCCGCCACGGCAGAAGCCGTACTCGTCGGCGCTACCGATGCGAACAGCTTCCGCAGATCGATAGAGCTCTACAGCAGGGCCTCCCCCGAGCGAGACGTGGATAGCGAATCCCTCGAGGTCGCTGATTCCCGCCGCCACGATCCCCGGAGCCTGCGCGAGGCCCTCGTTCCAACCGTCGGGCACGCCCTCCAGGAACGCGCGTGTCTCCCCTCCCGAGAACGGCTGCACGGCCCAGCGGCCCGACTCATCGCCGGTCTCGTCTTCGAACCAGAGGATTCCTTTCCCGTCGAGTGTCGGCGCGCCGTCGATCACGCCGACGACGCTGTCGGTCACCTGACGGCGCTCGCCCGTGCTCGGCTCCCACGCGTACAGCTGCCAGACGCCTCCTTCGTTCGAGGCGTAAACACAGTGGTCGGGCGCGGACGGAGACCACTCGGGAAGAAACGAGATCGGTGCACGCAAGCGCCGCTCCCAAACTGCCACCGCCTCCTCCGCGACGCTCATCGCCTACGAGCCTAACGCAGCACGAGGTGATCGACGTCACGGCGGCGGAAGCAATGCGAGAGCCTCCTCGGCCTCCGCGAGCGCGCACCGGCCCCGCGAGAGCGCTGCGGCTAACTGGCCGGGGGATCAGGAGTTCCCGGGGGAAGGGCCATCCACGCGGGCGAGCCGTTAGCGCCGCCGCCACTGATCCGGCGCGACACCGAGCCGGCGGTGCCCTTACTCGCCGGCACGCGCTCGAGCGCCCGGGCGGCGGCCAGGAGTACGCCTTCGCTCGACGCGTCGAGCGCAACATAGAGGCCGTCTTTCTGCATGAGCGCTATTCCCGCATCGAAGACCAGGATCGAGCCCTCGGGCGGCGAGTAGTTCATGACGACCCGTTGGAAAAGGGAATCCAACGTCCGCGATTCGCTGACTTGAACGAACGGCATCGGCTTAGCCGCGCCGCTCGCGTTGCGGAAGCTCGCAGGATTGCCGTTTTCGTCTAGCGTCCCGTAAAAGAACGTCACTCCGGTATAGGTCTTCGCCCAGCCCCCGCTCTTACGGTTGCGACCCTCGCCGCGCTCGTCCTTCCAGATGCGTGCGAGGTCGAGGCTCGCGACGCTGTCCCCGGCCCAGAGGGCAGGCCGTCTGAGCACGGCGCTCGCGTCGGACGGCGTCAAGAATCCGCTCCATCCGATCTTCAGTGGTAGGCGCTTCGACTCGCGCGGCATGCGTGTGAAGTTGCCCTTGCCCTTGGGGAGACTCTCCGCCTCGAGCACGATCGAGTTCCCTTTGGGACCGGTCCTGCCGTCGCGCACCTCGCGCACCGCGACCGGTTCGAACGTCTTTTGGGAGACGGCGACATCGTGAGCCCACTTGTGCAGCTTTTTACGAGCATCTGGCAGCATCTCGCTGTCGACGCGGATCCAGTAGACCGGGTGCCCCTCCACCACGTCACGTCCCAGGACGAGCGCGCTCCCGTCGTGGACGGCCTGACGGTAGCGCGTGACGAGGCTCCCCAGCTTCTTGTCGATGGAGGAAAGGCGGCCGGCCGAGTAGGTCGCATCCCCCTGCGGGACGCCGGC
>Ga0066709_100005050_pt1 | contig 10738 bp, 9 predicted proteins | sample GraSoiAngelo_158_FD_79665 | JGI IMG/M metagenome (GOLD analysis project Ga0066709, IMG submission 79665) | Grasslands soil microbial communities from the Angelo Coastal Reserve, California, USA - 14_1009_16_30cm | ecosystem: Environmental > Terrestrial > Soil > Grasslands | place: USA... | reverse complement strand
TGCTGGAGCCAGCAGCAGCTCACAGTCGACATCGGCCCCCGCTCGGGCGCGCGCGAAAGAAGGAGGGAGTCGTGAGCGTTCGGCCTCTCGCTGCCCACATCCTGCTCCGGCGCATAGAGGAGAAGGAGACCGTCCGCGGCGGCATCATCTTCCCCGACACCGCCAAGGAGAATCCCCAGGAGGGCGAAGTCGTCCCCGTGGGCCCCGGCCGCCTGACCGAAGAGGGCAAGCGCATCACCATGGAAGTGAAGAAAGGCGATCGCGTGCTCATCGGCAAGTACAGCGGCACCGACGTCAAGATCGACGGCACCGAGTACGTGATCCTGCGGGAAGACGACGTGCTCGGCGTGCTCGCTTCGGACAAGTAGACCGGTTCGCGCCGCGCGAGGCTCGAAGCCCGCGGCGCTCACGAGACAAGGAGGCAACATGGCTGCGAAGCAGTTGCTGTTCAGCGAGCAGGCCCGCCAGGAGATTCTTCTCGGCGTCGAGATGCTCGCCAAGGCCGTGAAGGTCACGCTCGGGCCGCGGGGTCGCAACGTGATCCTGGACAAGAAGTGGGGCTCGCCCACCGTCACGAAGGACGGCGTGACGGTCGCGAAGGAGATCGAGCTCGAGGAGCCTTACCGCAACATGGGCGCGCAGATGGTGCGGGAAGTGGCTTCCAAGACCTCGGACGTCGCGGGCGACGGAACGACCACGGCGACCGTGCTGGCCGAGTCCATTTTCAGGGAGGGTCTCAAGAACGTGACTGCCGGCTCGTCCCCCATGTACATCAAGCGCGGCATCGACCGGGCGGTGGACATGGTGGTGGAGGAGCTGAAGAAGCTCAGCAAGACCGTGAAGGAGAACAAGGAGATCAAGCAGGTGGCGACGATCTCGGCCAACTCCGACACCTTCATCGGCAAGAAGATCGCCGAGGCGATGGACAAGGTCGGCAAGGACGGCACGATCACGGTCGAGGAGGCGAAGTCGGTGGAGACCACGCTGGAAGTGGTCGAGGGCATGCAGTTCGACAAGGGCTACATCTCGCCCTACTTCGTGACCGAGAAGGAGAACATGGAGGCGGTGATGGAGGACGCCTTCATCCTGCTCTACGAGAAGAAGCTGTCGAGCATGAAGGACCTGCTCCCGATCCTCGAGAAGATCGCGCAGCGCGGCAAGCCGATGCTGATCGTGGCCGAGGACGTGGAGGGCGAGGCGCTCGCCACGCTGGTCGTGAACAAGCTGCGCGGCACGCTGTCGGTGTGTGCCGTGAAGGCGCCCGGGTTCGGTGACCGCCGCAAGGCGATCATGGAAGACATCGCCACGCTCACCGGCGGCAAGGTGATCACCGAGGAGCTCGGCATCAAGCTCGAGAACACCCGCGTCGAGGATCTCGGCCGCGCCAAGCGGATCGTGATCGACAAGGAGAACACCACGATCGTCGAGGGCGCGGGCAAGAAGGCCGACATCCAGGGGCGCATCGGGCAGATCAAGCGCGAGATCGAGGACACCACCTCGGACTACGACCGCGAGAAGCTGCAGGAGCGTCTGGCGAAGCTCGCGGGCGGCGTGGCGGTGATCAACGTCGGCGCCGCGACCGAGACGGAGATGAAGGAGAAGAAGGCCCGCGTCGAGGATGCGCTGCACGCGACCCGCGCCGCGGTCGAGGAGGGCATCGTGCCCGGCGGCGGCGTGGCCTATATCCGCTGCCTGAAGGCGCTCGAGAAGCTGGCCGGCGAGGTGGAAAGCGACATCCGGGTGGGCGTCAACATCGTCCGGCGCGCGCTGGAGCAGCCGCTGCGGACGCTGTGCGACAACGCCGGCGTCGAGGGCTCGCTGGTGGTGGAGCAGGTGAAGAAGGCCACCAAGAACCAGGGCTTCGACGTGGACAAGGAGGCCTACGTCGACATGTTCGAGGCCGGCATCATCGATCCGACCAAGGTTTCGCGTACGGCGCTGCAGAACGCGGCGTCGGTGGCGAGCTTGATGCTCACGACCGAGGCGATCGTGACCGAGATCCCGGAGAAGAAGAAGGCTCCGGCGGGTCCCGGCGGCGGCGGCTACGGCGGCGAGGACTTCTAGGCCTCACGCCTGTCGCGCGGCCAAAAGACACGGGGGTGGCAGCCTGCGCTGCCACCCCTTCGTGTTATGGGTTCTGGAACAGGACACTTCTAGCGTAGCGTGCGCGGCTACCGCACCCGTTCGGCCACGCCCTCCCGGATCGCGTCCTCGGCAAGGTCGCGAAGCTCGGCGCGCGCCCGTTCGCCCGCTCGCCGCTGCTTCTGGCCGAGCTCGGCCTGCTTGCGGCCCAGGTCGGATTGGCGGTCGGAGAACGGCTGATGCCGCCGCGCGAGCTGGTCCTGCCGCGCGCGAAGCACATCCATCTCGCTTTCGATCCGGTATCGCTCGCGCTCAAGCGCGCCGGTCGAGCCCCAGTGGGGCGAGCGCATCGCGAGCTCCCGGCTTATCTCCGCCAGCCGCTGGCCCAGCTCGGCCTGCTTCGCCCCCAGCCGGGCCTGCTCGGCGCCGATTACGGCCTGGCCCATGCCGAGCTTCCCCTGGATTCTCCCCAGATTGCCCTGCCGCCGCCCGATCTCCCGCATCGGTCGCGTGATCTCGTCGGCGCGATCGATCCACTTCCGGTCGCGGACGACGTAGTGCCGGTCGTCGAGCCGGAACCAGAACAGCTCGTCGCGGGAGTCGTTGATCAGCCCTTCGAGATCGTCCCGGTCGTCGAAGTCCGACATCTCCGAGAACGTGCGTTCTCCGGGCCCGACGATGGCAAAGGAGAAGCGCGCAGCGTCCTCGCCGCCGTCATCGAAGCCGTGGCTGAACCCGCGCGCGTCGCCGCCGCGGGCGAGGCCGGGGGAGGGCGCGAGGATCACGGCGGCGGCGAGGGTTGCCGCGCACGCGAGCGGTAGTTGTTTCCGGGATAGGATCATGTGGGACCTCCACACCTGACCTGCGAGTCGCTGCTCGGAGCGAGGGTTGGCACGTGGCCGGGAACGAGACGGACGCCGGGGCGGCTGCCCCGGCGCCGGGGCGCCTGCTCGAGCCCCCCGGTTTCCTGCCGAGGTGAGACAGGCGCCGGTGATGTAAGGTTGAATGTTCGTTGCCGTTCGGTTCATCCGTCCGGCGAAACGCCGCGCCGGTCAAGCTGCCCTCGCCCGCGGCGCCGGTGCTGGCCTAGCTTCGCTCCGGTTCCGCCCAGAGCCACGTGCTCGCACGAGCAGTGCGCCCGGATTCGGCGCGGGCGGCGGAGCCGTCCAGCGGGTCCCGGAATCCTCTCAAGGAGATCACCATGTTCGCTCATGAGTGGCGTCGCGCGCTCGGCGTTGCCGCGCTCGCCACGCTCGCCGTTTCGACGCAGTCGGTCGCGGCCGACAAGCCCAAGGCCATGCCTCAGGGCGGAACGCCGGGGGCCGACGCCGGCGCCGCCCCGTTCCAGGACTGGAAGAAGATCACGAAGGACGCCGAGGTCCAGAAGGGGTTCTTCACGCTCTACAAGAAGCACGAGAACCTGTACCTCGAGCTCAAGCCGGACCAGCTGGGCAAGCCGGTGCTCGGCGTGTTCAGCTTCGCCAAGGGCATCGGCTCCAACTTCCTGCTGGGAGGCCTGCCGCTGGGCGACCACCTGATCGAGTTCCAGCGAGCCGGCGATCACGTCCTGATCCTCGAGAAGAACACGCGCTTCGTTGCGCCGGGCGACAGCGCGTTCGACCGGGCGCGCGAGCTGTCGTACGGCAACTCGGTGCTGGCCTCGGTCAAGGTCGAGAGCGTCCAGGACTCGACCAAGGCGGTGCTGATCGATCTCGCGCCGTTCCTGGTCAGCGACCTCACCGACCTCGGCGAGGGCATGCGCAGCGCGGTGGGCAAGTCGATGCGCTTCGACAAGGACCGCTCCGCGCTCGGCGGCATCAAGGACTTCCCGGAGAATACCGAGATCGAGGCGCTGCTGACCTACTCGCCGAACGACCGCCAGGGCTATGGGCTCAACACCGTTCCCGACGACCGCTACGTCCCGATCACGGTGCACTACTCGTTCTCCAAGCTGCCCGACAACCCGATGACGCCGCGGCTCGCTGACGATCGCACCGGCTACTTCCTCACGGCGGTCAAGGATTACACCCGCGACACCGAGGACAACTACTGGCGCCGCTACGTGAACCACTGGCGGCTGGAGAAGAAGGACCCGGCGGCCGCGCTGTCCGAGCCGGTGAAGCCGATCGTGTTCTATCTCGACAGGACGATCCCGGCGAGATACCGGCCTTACATCCGGGAAGGGCTGCTGGCGTGGAACAAGGCGTTCGAGGCGGCCGGATTCAAGAACGCGGTCGTGGTGAAGGATCCGCCCGACGATCCGAACTGGGACCCCGAGGACGTTCGCTACAGCACGGTGCGATGGATCGTGTCCTCCGAGCCCACGTTCGGAGCGATCGGGCCGTCGCGCGTCGATCCGCGCACCGGCGAGATCCTGGACGCGGACATCCTGGTCGAGGGCTCGATCGTGCAGCGCCGGCTGCAGGTGTTCCGGCGCATCAATCCCGCCACGCTGGCCGAGCAGATCCTGCCCACGCCGCGCGAGTGGCCGTCGTTCATTCCACAGCAGTATCGCTGCGACGCGCCGATCGGGATCGCCGAGGGCTCGGCGCTGGCCGAGATCGGAATGCTGGTGAACGGCGACCTGCCGCCCGGCCAGCCGCTACCGGAACAGTACATCGGCGACATGCTGAAGCACGTGACGCTTCACGAGGTCGGCCACACGCTGGGGCTGCGCCACAACTTCCGCTCGAGCACGTCGACCCCGTTCGACAAACTCCAGGACCGGGCGTGGACGTCGGTGCACGGCCTCGAGTCGTCGGTGATGGATTACGCCACGCCCAACATCGCCGCCGACCGCGCGAAGCAGGGAGAGTGGTACGCGAGCGGCCCCGGCGACTGCGACCTGTGGATGATCCGCTACGGGTACACGCCGTCGGGGGCCGCGGACGTGGACGCGGATTACGCGTTCGCCAAGAAGATCGCGGACGAGTCGACGGCGCCCGGCCACGAGTATTCGACCGACGAGGACACATATCCGGCCGACGCGCTCGATCCGCGCACCAACATCTGGGACCTGGGGAACGATCCGCTGCGATTCGCGCAGGACCGCTCGGCCTGGATCGCGAACCTGTGGAAGAGCGCGAAGTTCGAGGAGCGCATCCTGGGCGCGGACGGCTCCTACCCGACGCTGCGCAACGCGCTCGACGACCTGCTCGGCCAGTACGCGATCAGCCTCGGGCTGGCCGTGAAGTACGTCGGCGGCCAGTACCAGAACCGCCTGCATCGCGGCCAGAAGCCGGAGCCGTTCGTGCCGGTTGCCGCGGCGAAGCAACGCGAGGCGCTGGAGTTCCTGGCGCAGCGGGCGTTCGCGGCCGACGCGTTCAAGGTCTCGCCGCAGCTTCTCAACCGCCTCGCTCCGGACCGCTGGTCCCACTGGGGCATGCCGAACACGTTCGCGACCCCGGCGCGGCTCGACTACGACCTCGGCGACAGGGCGTCCGCGATCCAGAACGCGCTCGTCAATGCGCTCACGGCGCCGCGCCTGCTGGCGCGCCTGCGGGAAGCCGAGCTGCTGGGTCCGGAGCAGTTCCGGATGTCCGAGCTGTTCGACCGGCTGACGCGCACGCTGTGGGGCGAGGTGGGCTCGGGCTCGGCGGCGGCGCTCAAGTCGCTGGAGGGGCCGAGCACGAGGCGCGAGCTGCAGCGGGGTTACGTGGACCGGCTCGCCACGATCGTCGTGAACCCGGCTCCGGGTACGCCCGACGACGCGCGAGCGCTCGCGCGGCTGCAGCTCGTGCGCATCGACGCCAAGGCGGCGCAGACGCTGGCGGGCAAGCTGCCGCTCGGCGACTACACGCGCGCCCACCTGCTCGAATCGCGGGCCCGCATCAAGCGCGCGCTGGAGGCGCAGCGCTCGGCCGACGCGCCGCGGCTCGGGGCGCCGGGAGGACCGACGGCGGGGTCGAGAGAGTAGGGGGCGGTTCGATCCCACGCGGGGCCAGCTCGGCGCGGGTTAGCCTCGACGGTGGCTAGCCTCGACGCGGGCTAGCCTCGACGGGGGCGGCGGCGCGAGGGCGGGGCATCTCCGCGACGCACGCTGCGCGCGGCATCCTGCCGCGCTCCGCTCTCCCCGCGGCTCGCTCCGGACATCCCTGTCCTCCGCGAGCGCGGGGGGCGTCGCTGCGATGCCCCGCCCTCGCGCCGCCGCGGACAAGCTTGCCCCATAGATGCTTGCATGGCCCCATGCCGCGGTTGCGTGGGGGCGCGGCTGTCGGGCATGATGCTCGGCCGCGCGGGCCGCCCTCGGCCCACGAAACCGAAACAACGAGCCACGACCGCGGCGTCTCGCGCGATGCCGGGAAGGCTCGGGGAGCAAGACCGTGATCGCAGCGACCCAGCTCAAGGTGGGCATGATCATCATGCACAACGCCAAGCCGCACCGCGTCACCAACGTGCTGCACGTGACGCCCGGCAACTGGCGCGGCATGGTGCAGACCCGCCTCGTCAACATCGAGACCGGGTCCAACACCGAGCATCGGTTCCGCTCGGAGGACAAGGTCGACAAGGCGAACATGGAGCTGCACACGCTCCAGTTCAGCTACCGCGCCGGCGACCAGTACCACTTCATGAACACCGAGAGCTACGAGATGGTCGACCTGCCGGCCGACGTGCTGGGCGACGCCGTGAACTACCTCACCGAAGGCATGGTGATCCAGGCCGACTATTTCGAGGGCCGGGTGGTGGGCGTGGAAGTGCCGATGTTCGTCGAGCTCGCGGTCAAGGACACGACGCCGAACATCAAGGGCGCCGCGGTGCAGAATTCGAACAAGCCCGCCACGCTCGAGACCGGCTACGAGATCAAGGTCCCGCCGTACATCGAGGTGGGCAACCGCGTGAAGATCGACACGCGCACCGGGGAGTTCGTGGAGCGGGTCTGAAGGCCGGGCGCGGGCGCCAGAGCCTCCGGCGCGGCGCCCAGCGCTTGCGCGACCGGCGCCGGGGCATCCCGCGGGCATCGCCGCCCAGACGCGCTTAGTGCACCCACTTCAGGTTGAACGGCACGTTCCCGAGCGCGCCCCACACCTTGAGCCACAGCGGCATGATCGACTCCGCGCCGCGCGCGGTCGTGATGTCGCCGAGATCCAGGATGTTGCGATCCACCCAGCCGAACTCGCGCAGCAACCCGCGCACCTTGGCCTTGGCCGCGGCGTCGTTGCCGCTCAGGAACACGTCGTGATCGCCGGGCACGAGCCCGGGGTTCACCATGATCCGGCAGTTCATGGTATTGAGGGCCTTCACGACCCTGGCCGCCGGGAACGTGCGCTGGACCTCCTCGGCCAGGCTGTCGCCGTCGCGCGCCAGCGACAGCGGCGCGCCGCTCGAGAAGTCGAGCCGGTTGGCGACGTCGACCACCACCTTGCCGTCGAGGTTCGCGGTACCCGCCGCGCGCAGCGCCTCCAGCGTCGCTTCGCCGTTCGTGCAGTTGAACACGATCTCGCCGAACGCCGCGGCGTCCGCGAATGTCCCGCTGCGCGCGCGCGCGCCGGCGCGCGATACCCACGCCGCGCCCTTCTCGTTCGTCGCGCTGCGCGAGCCCATGCACACGTCGTGGCCGAGCTCGACCAGCTTGGAGGCGATGGTTTCGCCCAGCATGCCGGTCCCGAGCACGCCGATCTTCATCGTTCCTCCGTGAACGTCGGTCCGCCGCTCACCCGCTCAGGTGCGCCTCGACGAACCACAGGTCCTTGTCGGCCGCGCGCGAGATCTCGATGCACAGATCCGCGGAGTCCTGATCGCCCAGCTTGAGGAAATCGTCGATCGCCTCGCGCACGTAGGCGCCGAACTTGGCGAGCGACATCGACAGCCGGTCTACGTGCTCCTCCTCGCGGGCCAGGTCGAGCGGGTAAGGGTCGAGGCGGGAGGACTGCGCCGCCGCCTGCACGGTGCCGTACGCCTGCCCTCCGAGCGCCGCGATGCGCTCGGCGATGGCGTCGGTCCATTCGCCGGCGTGCGCGTAGACCTCGTCGAACAGCCGGTGCAGCGCGATGAAGTTGGGCCCGCGCACGTTCCAGTGGGCCTGCTTGGCCTGCATGGTGAGGTCGCCCGCGTCGGCGAGCAGCATGTTGAGATCGGTCGCCGCCTGCCGCCGGGTGCGCTCGGGCAGGTCGTTGTGGGTGCGGTGCAGCGCGTGGGGAAGCGGGACCTTGCTTCGGTGGGCGTCGCCCATCGTCGCCGTGCCGCCCGCGGGCGCCGCCTGCGCGGCGCGACGCGGGTCGCGCGCGACGGCGGGTTCGCGCCGGGCCGGAACTCGCGGCCCGTTCTTCGGAGTCGTGGTCATGCGCGTCATTCGTTCACCCTCAGGAGCTGGAAGATCTCCTCGTTGGTCTTCCACTTGTTGAGCAGGTCGAGCAGCTTCGTCATGGACTCCTGCGGCTGGAGCCCGGCAAGCCCGCGCCGCAGCAGATGCATGCGGTGGACGATCTCGGGCGGGTAGAGCTTCTCCTCCTTTCGCGTGCCGCTCTTGGCGATGTCGATCGCCGGATAGATGCGGCGCTCCGCCAACTCGCGCGACAGCACCAGCTCCATGTTCCCGGTGCCCTTGAACTCCTCGAAGATCACCTGGTCCATGCGCGAGCCGGTGTCGACCAGCGCGGTGCCGACGATGGTGAGCGAGCCGCCGCCCTCGATCTTGCGGGCGGCGCCGAAGATCTGGCGCGGCGACTGCATGGCGTTCGAATCCAGGCCGCCCGACATGGTGCGGCCGCTGCCCTCGGCATTCGCGTTGTAGGCGCGGGCGAGCCGCGTGATGGAATCGAGCAGCAGCACCACGTCCTTGCCCTCGAGCACCTGCTGCGCCACCACCTCCATCGCGTACTCGGCGGTGTCGGTGTGCTCCTGGATGCTCATGTCGCTCGAGGCGGCGATCACCACCGCGGGCGTGTTGCGCTTGAAGTCCGTGACCTCTTCGGGGCGCTCGTCGACGAGCAGCGCGTAGATCGCGACCTCCGGATGGTTGAACGCGATGGAGGCGGCGATGCACTGCAGGATGCGGGTCTTGCCGGCCTTGGGCGGCGACACGATCAGGCAGCGTTGGCCGCGGCCGATCGGGGCGATCAGATCGATGGCGCGGCCGGTGATGCGATCGCCATAAGGCGGCGAGCCCTTGCCGGGGGGCAGCTCCAGCACGAGTCGCTCGATGGGATCGAGCGCGACGCCGATCTGCTGGATATCGCGCAGGATCTCGAGCCCGCGGCGCCGGTCGCCGCTCGGCCGACCGCGGGGCTGGCGGCGCCGGCGCTGCTGGCCGTTCTGCATGCGCGCGGCCTGGGAGTTCATGCCGGCCGAGCCGCGGCTGTCGGCGTACGGCTGCGGGGCGTCGTTCGTGATCGGCCGGTTCGTGCCGCGCGGGCGGCGGCGGCGCCTGCGTCCTTGCGGTTGCTGCACGAACGCCCCGGCTTCGGGGGCGCCTCCGGGTTGCGGGGGGCGCGGGCCGCGTGGAGGGCGGCGGCGACGAGGTCTCATGGGGATCATTGGCTCCGGGGTTTGGTTCCGACCGGATTTGCGCGGCCCAGGCGGGACGCGCCAAAGACGGGTGCGCAGTCCTCTGCGCAGGGAACGGGGTGGTCAGTGCGCGTTCACGCGCCCGGTCGGGCACGGAACGATGTGAATCATTTCTCGCGCCATCGGTGGACGAGTTGCCGAATCATCGGCCCTCGGAGAACGGTCCGCTTCACCCGTGCACTGGCGTCCGCGAGGCAAGACGGGGCGGGGGCGACGGGAACCACTCACAAGGACCCCGCAACCGAGCGCGATGCCTCACGGCACGCGCGGCATAGGGCTCCTCCTCCCATCAGGTGTGCACACGCATTATGGCCGCCGCCGCCCGGGTTGTCCAGGACTACTAGAACCGGACGCTAACGGGGCCTCCAGGCGACATCGTCGATCCCGGCGCGGCGATTGGCGACCCGCGCCATCACGAACAGCAGGTCGGCGAGCCGATTGAGGTATTTCACGACCTCGGTGTCGACTCCGTCGGTCTGCGCGAGCAGGACCACGCGGCGCTCGGCGCGGCGGCACACGGTGCGCGCGAGGTGGAGCTGGGAGGCCAGCGGCGAGCCCGCCGGCAGGATGAAGTTTTCGATCGGGGCCAGCCCGGACTCGAAGCGATCGATCCATGACTCCAGCGTGGCGACGTCGTCGTCGGTGACCCGCGGCAAGCGGGGCGCGGGCGCGGGCGCGGCGAGCGCGGCCCCGACCGCGAACAGCGCGGCCTGCACCGCCTCGAGCTCGTCCCCGAACTCGCGTGCCGTATCGAGCGTGCGCGTCACTCCCACCACGGCGTTGAGCTCGTCCACGCTGCCGTAAGCTTCCACGCGCGCGGAGCTCTTCAAGACGCGCCCGGCGCCGAGCAGCCCCGTGGTGCCGTCGTCGCCCCGCCGCGTGTAGATCTTCATGCGGCGAGTGTAGGGGGGGTGGGCCGCGGGGCACAAGGACACGACGCTTGCAGATCCGCACCCTCACGAGTGCGCGTCGCGAGCGTGTGAGATTGCGGGAAACAGTCCTGGATCCCAGGCGGGATCCCTGCGGGCTGTCGTTGCAACGCGAAAATGACCGCCTAACTGCAACGCGATTATGTCCCCCCTGCCGGCGCCGTTTCCGGCCCGGGTTCGTGGTTCCATGGATGATCGCGCGTGGGCTTTCGCCTATTGGTGTA
>Ga0066709_100005045_pt1 | contig 10743 bp, 7 predicted proteins | sample GraSoiAngelo_158_FD_79665 | JGI IMG/M metagenome (GOLD analysis project Ga0066709, IMG submission 79665) | Grasslands soil microbial communities from the Angelo Coastal Reserve, California, USA - 14_1009_16_30cm | ecosystem: Environmental > Terrestrial > Soil > Grasslands | place: USA... | reverse complement strand
TGGGCCGAGGCAAGCTTAGTGCCAAGCTCGTGCAGCCGAAAGCTCCGGTGGCGCTCGATCTGAGTGATCCTACCTTGCCGGATCTGCTCGTCGGCCAGGAAGCGAGTACCTGGGCGGCGGTGGTCATCGTCAACGCCAGCAAGGACCGCCGGGACGATCTGGAGATGCAGGCCTCCTGCGCGGGCGCGCCACCGGCCGTAAGCAAACTGGCGTCGATTCCCCCTCTGAGCATCCGCAAGGTCGGTTTTCGTCTGCAAGCTCCTGCCTCGCAGAAGGAAGGGAACTGTGAGGTGCAACTCAAACTGACGCACGGATCGGCGGACAAGCAAGGAGTGCTGGACACTGCGTCGTTCAAGATCGGCGTACGCCGGCCCGAACAGACGCACAAGCGCACCTTCGTGAGCACGCTCGACGGCAGCGTGCAGTATTACGCGCTGGTCCCGCAAGCCCGCGGGCACCAAGCGCCAGGCGAGGGCAGCAAGAAACCCGGCCTCGTGCTCACGCTCCACGGCGCGGCCGTGGAGGCGACCGGCCAGGCGGCCTGCTTCACGCCCAAGTCATGGGCGCATGTTGTCGCTCCGACCAATCGGCGGCCCTACGGCTTCGACTGGGAGGATTGGGGCCGGCTCGACGCACTGGAGGTAATGGATCTGGCGGAACACGAGCTCGGCACTGATCCACAACGCGCCTATCTCACTGGCCATTCCATGGGCGGGCACGGCACGTGGCACCTGGGTGTGATCTACCCGGACAGCTTCGCCGCCATCGGGCCGAGCGCCGGCTGGATCAGCATGTGGTCCTACGAGGGCGCTCTCCGGCCGGTATGTCCCGATGCACTTCAGGAGATGCTTCTGCGCGCCGTCTCGCCCAGCGACACGCTGGCCCTGGCCCGCAACTACGCGCTGGAGGGGATTTACGTTTTGCATGGCGACAAGGACGACAGTGTCCCCGTCCAGCAGGCGCGGACGATGCTCAAGCACCTGGCCGACTTTCACCGCGACTTCGCCTACTACGAACGACCCGGCGCCGGCCACTGGTGGGGCAATCCTTGCGTCGACTGGCCGCCCATGTTCGAATTCTTCACGCGGCACACGCTGCCTGCTCGCGCTGCCGTGCGCCACGTTCAGTTCGCCACGCCCAGTCCAGGAGTGTCATCCAATTGTCACTGGGCAAGCGTTGAAGCTCAGATTCACGCCTTACAGATCAGTTCCATTGATCTTGGCTACGATCCGGGCAAACGCTCTTTTGCTGGAACGACAAGCAATGTGGGCCGTCTGGCTCTGGACCTCGGCCATGTCTCTCCCGGCGGCGCCATCCAGGTTGAGCTGGATGGCCAGAAGTTGCCGCCCATCGACAAGCCGGCGAACGGAACAAGACTCCGTCTGCAGCGGCGGCACGAGCAATGGTCGCTACTTGATCGGCCTGATCCATCGCACAAGAGCCCCGAACGTTACGGCCCGTTCAAGGACGCCTTCCGCAATCACGTGCTTTTCGTCTACGGCACGCGCGGAACGCCCGAGGAGAACGCCTGGTCGTTCGCTCGCGCACGCTACGATGCCGAGACCTTTTACTATCGCGGCAACGGTTCGGTGGATGTGATCGCGGATGAGGCATTCGCCGCGAACGCCGAGCCGGACCGCGGTGTCATTCTCTACGGCAATGCCCAGACCAACCGGGCGTGGCAAGTCTTGTTGGCGAAAAGTCCCGTGCAAGTATTCAACGCCCGCGTGCGCATCGGCGGCCGCGAAGTGACGGGCGAGGATCTGGCCTGCCTGTTCATCCAGCCGCGCTTGGGCAGTGACAGGGCCCTGGTTGGCGTCGTCTCCGGAACCGGATTGCCGGGGATGCGCTTGACGGAATACCTGCCGTACTTCATCTCGGGCGTGGGCTATCCCGACTGCATTCTGCTTGGCTCCGAGACGCTCCGCACCGAAGCAGCCGGCGTGCGAGCGGCGGGTTTTTTCGGCGAAGACTGGGGAATCGACTCCGGAGAGTTTGTGTGGAGGAAGTAGCCGCTTGCCATCGCGCCGCCAAGCGGCAGTCGAGTTGACACCCCCGACGGGGGCTTCTATATTGAGATTTCACGTGACGGAAAACGAAGGGTTTCCGCCATTTACGCACGCGCCTGTAGCTCAACTGGATAGAGCAATGGCCTACGGAGCCATAGGTTGGGGGTTCGAATCCCTCCAGGCGTACTTGTTCCTTTCGCATACCCTCGCACGTTCCAGCATCGACTAGCGCAAGTTCGCAACCCTTTCGATCTTCTGTCGATTTCTGCGAATCCGTGCAAGATTGTGCGGCTGGTTGCTGCACCGGATTTTGCACCGTTACTGCACCGCTTTTTGCAGCGCGCCGGAAGTCATGGTTCTCTCCGCTGGCTCTCGGGCCGCGGATGAGCCAAGAGGATGCTTATGCCCGGAAACATCGTGATGCGCTCGTATTAATCGCCTCAGGCGCCATCGCCACGGCCTCTCGACGAAGTAGTATGTGCCAAGCGACAAACACCCGATGCAAACGAGATAGAGCAGCATCACCCCAAAGCGCACAATCCAGCTTGCGGCGGTGAACCGCTCAACGGGTAAGAGCTTGTAACAGATCTTTTGGGCCAGCGTGTGCGCCATGTACAGCGAATACGAGACTTCGCCAAGATAGATGACGATTCGGCTGGTCCACAAACCGGAACAATCGTTTCCCAGGCGAGCTAGCAGATAGACAAGTGTCAGAAAACCGGTCAGCAACAGTGCGCCCATCAAGCGTCCGCCGGTAACCAGCGGAACGGCTGCCAGCGTCATGAGCAAGAGGTCCGGCAAACGGCGAAGAAGGTGGGGGCGCCGACCGGGAATGCGCGACAGGCAGGCGTGGATGGCAGTGCCGGCGAGGAACGTCGGCATGACGCGGACCAACTCACGGAACGGCGATTCGTTTGCAAACGCGTATAAGCCCAGAGTCGCACCCCAGCACAAGACAAGAAATGTATATGCCCTTGGCCTGGTCGTGAGGTGGCGTAGAACCGCCGCGCAGAGGATTGGGAACCACAGATACGCAAACCATTCACAACTGATTGACCAGGAAGGATAGTTCCAGTTGAGACGGAAATCCGGTACCCAAGTCTGCGCGAGGAACAGGTTCAGAACAAAATCCGCTGCTCCGTAGCCTGCATCTGATAGCGGCCACCTTTTGCCCCGGCATACTGCGACCATTCCCAGCACTACCAGTAAGCTGAAAAAGTGCACCGGGTAGATTCTGGCCCAGCGGGCGAACAAGAATCGGCAATATTTCCTGATCCCAAGGGAAAACCATCCCTGGCCATAGTTGTAGGCAAGGACGAAGCCGCTGAGCATGAAAAAGACCGGCACCGCGAAGTGACCCTGAGTAACCACCGGGCTGAGGACGCGCGCCGAAGGAAAAAGGGCCAGGACATCCTTCCAGAAGTGGTAGAGCACGACCCACAAGGCTAGAAAGCCCCGAAGGGATGTCAGGGAGTCAATGTTTGGATGGGGATTGCCGCTTGTACTGGGCTCGCATAGGGGGCGCCGGAGTTCCGGTGCAACTGCCATAGCTGCCTTGTTGGTTGTGTGACTAGGCGGCGCGCGAAGCGCGGAGAAACCGGCGGTAGGCGGCGATGAGTTGTGGACCCAAACGACGACGGCTGAAGCCTTCAGCAGAACGGCGTGCATTGGCAGCAAGGAGTCGACGATGATTGGGATCGGTCATCAACCGGCTCAGGGCAGAGGCGAGCGCCGCGGGGTCGCCAGGCGAGACCCCCAGGGCATCGTGGCCGTGGGTAAACAATTCGGCCGCACCACCCGCTTGCGATACGATCACAGGCTTCGCACACGCCATCGCCTCGACAATGGTGCGTCAAAATGGCTCGGGCTGAGTGCTGGCATGAACGACAATGTCCAGGGCGCGATAAATGTTTGCTGGATCGTTCTGGAAGGGGATGAAGCCGACGTGGGGTTCGATGTTCAATGCTGCGGCGACGCTCCGTAGTTCGTCGGCGGAGAACTGAGAGCCGCGCGTTTCATAGATTGGCCCGCCGATAATGAAAAACCGCGCCCGTGGTAGCGGCTGCGTTCTCAAGATCTGGGCGGCCGCCTTCAAAAAAACTTCCTGTCCTTTCCAGCGGGCAAAGGTAGCTACCAGTCCGACGCGAACCGTCTCTGGTCCCTCTTCCGTGAAGCCAGCCAAATGGTCTAACCAGGCACCCGGGACTTGCTGGGGCGAGAACTCATCGGTGTCAATTCCGTTATAGATAACATCAACCGGCAAGCCCCGCAAAACGGCTTGAGCATCTAGCTGGACCGCATGGGAGACAGCGATACCTCCGCGCGTGTGGGCCGACGCCCAGAGCAGAGCCCGCGCCATCAGCGGCCGAAGTCCCAGGAAGTCATGAATATGCCAGACCACCGGTACCCGAGGTAATCGTGCCAGCCGGGCGAGCAGGTGGAACTTGATGCCGTTTGAGTGGACAAGGTCGGCTCCCAATTCAGCCAACGTTCTCGTCAACGATCGGGCGTACCGCCAGGTCGGCCACGCCGCCTTGACTCCCCGGCGACCCAGTTCCAGGATGGCCCGGCCGCGGCTGGTGTCTTTGCTAAGCATGCGGTCACCTGTCTTCATCAGCGCCTTTGGCATGGGCAGGAGGATCACCTGCACCCCGAGTCGTTTCGCCCGCTCGATCAATGGGCCGGCAGCGGAGGTCACCAGGAGCAGTTCCGACGACGGCTCGGTCTCGCGAACGGCCGCCATCATATCGAGCAAGCAGCGTTCGGCTCCGCCAAGTCCAGCCGCCGGATTGAGATAGACGATTCTCAAGTTGGTCTGCCTCAGTTCTTGGCGTACGCCTGAAGAATGGTGTGGGCATGTTGGCGCCAGGAAAAGCGCTGCGCTCGTGCCAGCCGCTGGGCCGGGTCCGGCGCCTCCTGCGAGTGAGTCAGCAAGCGCTCGATCGTTTCCGCCCAGCAAGAAAGGTCCGCCACGGGACAGTAAACGGCGCCGTCGCCTCCTACCTCGCGCAGCACGGCAATATCACTGGCGACCACCAAGGCCGCACAGGCCAGGGCTTCGAGGACCGGCAGTCCAAAGCCTTCCGCTTCGCTAGGTTGCAACACAACGCGCGCCCTCCGGTACAGGGCAGCCAACGTGCGGCGGTCGAGCCCGCGAAGCTGTCGCACGGCGCGCTCGATGCCGAGTCCTTCAATCTGTTCGCGTTGGGCAGCGGTCCACTCTCCGCCAACTTGCACAAGCATCAACTCCGGAAAGCGCGCTTTAACGGCAGCGAACACATGGAGAAGCACATCGATGCGTTTACGCGGAATGCAGCTTCCCACGTGAAGAACAAAAGGCGTGTCGTGGCAACCGATCGCTACTCTTGACAGTGAGTCCAGGTCGTCGGGGCCGGGATGGAACTCCGGCGACACGCCGTAGGGGGCGTAAACCAGCCGATCTGGGTCCAGCAGGCGACTTTGCAGGAGGCGGCGGCCCATTCCAGCGGTGCTGTAGAAGACGGCAGATGCTTTTTGGAGCCCGCGGAGAATGCGTCTGGTCATGGCCCGAAACCAGCGTGGCCGCGGCTCACTTCGTGGATCCAGCAGACACCGGAAACAATCCAGGTCATGGCAAAAGACCCCCGTGCGCTTCGCGGGCAACTCGTGCGTCAGATGAGCATAACTGTGGTCACAGATGTGGAAGCAGTCAAAATCGCTCAACCGCGCTCGGAGATGCCGGGGATAGTCCCAAAAGCGGTTCAGCAGCCGATCGGCGTTGAAAGCGATCCGTCTTCCCTTGAGCACGGGCAGGCGCTCGAAGCGCGGAATCAAGCGCGGACAAATGCGCGCTGCCTGCACAGCCTGCACGTGGAAACGCCGTAGCTGCGTGCAGAGCATCTCCGCCACCAAGTCCATGCTCGGCCAACGCTCTTCCACCAGGTCACAAACGATCCCCAGCCGCAACATGGTCGTTTCGATCATTTAGGAGATCGGTCACGAAGGCAGTCACGCGCTCCACCTGCCGAGGCCGGTCGAACTCCGGCAATTGGCGCGGCACCGCCTCTTTCTTGGTCTTTAACTCCGCGGGACTGATTTGCTGCATCACGACCGCCAATGCTTGCAGGTAGCGCTCGTCCCAGGGGGCCTTACCTGGTAACCGCCATAGCCAGGGGCCGCCCAGATCGTAAGCGAGTGGAATCTGCCCGGTGATGATCGGCAACCCTGCTGCCTGGTATTCACTGAGCTTGGTCGTGTAGCGGAAGCTGCCAACTTGATCGACGGACTGCGGAAGGCTGGCCACATCCATGACGGCAAGATAATCGGGAACTTGATCGCGCGGCACCCGGCCGGTGAGCAACACGCTGTCCCCCAAGCGCTTGCCGGCCGCCTGTTCCAAGCGGATTCGCCCGGCACCGTCCCCGACGATGACCACCTTCAGGCCCGGGCGGTCGGTGCGCAACAGCGAGCGGATCAGTTCCAGTCCATAGCAATAGCCAACTCTTCGAGTCCAGGCCAATGACCCGGCCAGGCCGAACACTAGGTCATCCGGCGCAATGCCGAGTTCTTTTCGAATCCTGGCTCGACTGGCAAGCAGCCGTTCCGGCGACGGGGGAAATGGAGCCCAGCCGGGTGCGGTTATAGCCCGCGGGGCACCGAAAGTCAGGGCTCTTCCCGCCAGGTAGGGAGTCCAACCGATATAGCCAGCCGACCATCGGCATAAGAGCCGCTCATAAATGCCGAACAAAGGCCCCAGGAAAGGGTGCTGCCCGGCTACGAAAGGGCCGACCGCATCGCCGCTGCAGATGACATAGGAAACTCCGGCCAAAAGCCGGCCCAGCAGGACGGCCAATCCGCCGGCCAATCCTGTTCCTTCCATAATCACCAATTCCGGCCGGCGCCGCAGGATGAGCTTGAAGAGCTCACGAAAGCTCCTCCATTTGCTCCGGCGATCAAAGGGAAAGACTTCGGGACGAAAATTTGCCAGCAAGGCGAGTAGCCGCGTTTCGTCGTCTCCTCCCGCTCCCTGCGTGGCAAGAACGACAATGCGTCCCAGTTCCTGGTGTGCTTGCTGGCTTTGCTCGGGAAGGATTTCCGCAGCGAAGTGTGGAGGCTGCGGTCTTGCGGAGAAGGAGATTCCACGCAGTTTTCTGGCGACCAGCGCTGGTCTTTCTAACTCCTGTGGATAGCGGCTTGCCGTCATACCTTTTGCACGACCATGTACTGGGTGGCAGCCAATGGCCGCCAGTATCCCAGACCTAGCTTAAAGGCCATCGTTTTCGCCAGTTTCCTGGCGAGGGTGTCGTTAAACGCGGCTGCCGAAGCGATGAATCCGCTCTCCAGGATTCTTGTCGCAGGGAGGGAGTTGATGATCTCGCGCAGCTCTGCGGCCGCATATTCGCGAAAATGAATGTCCCAGACCGCAATCGGCTGCCCCTTGGAGGCGATCTTGGGCGTGCGGGCAAAGGCCACGCCTCCCCATGAAATTGGCTTCCCCAGAGCCAGCCGCAGTCCATTCGCCAGGGTGCACGGATTGGGCGTACTGAGTAAGAGCAAGCCGCCAGGGCGCAAGACGCGCAGGCACTGTTCGAGGTAGCCGAGCGGATGATGATAGAGGTGTTCGAAAACTTCGGTGGACACCACACAATCGACCGAGCGCTGAGGGAAGTCCTCCAGAAAGCCATCTTCATTGAAATTCCGTTTCAAGAATTCAACGCCCGGCAGGCCAGCAATAAAACTTCGTTCGGGAGGCAGTTCAAAATAGTCAACGGCCAGGAACCGTTTAAAGATGAGCCCGGCGTCTGAGATGAGGCGAAGGAAAAACCCATTGTGGCAGCCTATGTCCATGATGCTATCGCGGGGCCCGGAGAGGTGAGATTGCAGTGCCCGGGCAAGCAAGAGATGTCTGGGCCGAAAGTTCGCCAGGTTTTCTTTCGTCCAATCATCCAGCTCCCGAATCCCGGAAGCCGCCAGCCGGTCGTAGCATTGTTCAAGCGCAGGCTCCGTCGAACCTGCATAAAGAGCGGATGCGCTATGAAAGTTCATGGAATACCTTCAGGAGGCGAGGTCATGCGTGGCGGTTTCGGTCCGAAGGATTTCGATGGTCCTGGGCAGGGCAAAGTATCTCTCGTAAAGGCTTAGCGCGCGTTGTCTGATCTCTGCCAGCCGGCGCGGCTCGGCCAGGAGATTCTCAAAGGCGTCAATGAGATCCGCGGGTGATGGCGAGGGCGCAAGAAGGACAGCCCCTGTCTCTCTCCACACCGAGTCCGTGAGCGGCCCGGCATTGGTTACGATGGGCAGCCCCAGGGCCAGTCCGGCCATCACACTGGTGCGTCTGGAACTGACTCCGTCGGCATAGGGCTGCACAAGACAATCGCAAGCAGCCAAATGAACTGCCATTTCCCTGGGACCCAGGGGGCCCGTTGCATCCACTTGCCCACGCAAAGACGGATTTTCATTTCCAATAATTGTGGCAAACTCTTTACTTCCCTTGCCGAGTAGCAGGACCCTCCTGCTGGACTCCTTTGCCAGCAGCGGCGGCAGAATTCGCGCCAGCAAAGAGGTTACGTGAGGCCCGTAGGTGCCAAAATGCCCGAAAAGAAGCTGATTTTCCCGGACAACTTGCTTGCGGAGCGCCGCGACCGCGTCGGCGGAAACTGTGGTTGGCAGATTGCTGGGAACCGGAAGCCAGTTAACGGAGTATCGGGCCCTGCCGCTTTTGGGCAGCAGCGCTTCCCATCCTGGGATGGCGACAAAGATTCGCTCGGCCCTGCGTGCCACCAGGCCGGCCATCAAGCGCGTGACCATTCCCAGGAAGTTGTACCGGAGCGGCTGTTTGCGCGAGAGCGGAAAGGCTACCTCGTGAAACATCACCCAAACGGGCTCCAGGCGCCGGTTAAGCCACCAGCAAAAGGGAACATTCATTCCCTTGCAGCCGAAGGCATGCGGAACATACTGGACCAGCAGTCGGCAACGTCCCGGCATTCGGCTCAGGAATCGATCCAGGTTCGCCAGGTCCCGCCGGCAAAATCTTCCTGGAAGCCAATGCACGGTCACGCCGGCATCGGTCGGAGCTGGTTGACTCGTGCTGGGAGCCGGGGCCCAGACATGCACCTCATCCCCCGCGCACGCCAGCCCGCCGGCGATCAGCTGAGTGTAATCGCTTACACCGCCGGGCTGAGGCGGGTACTCCCCTGTAACCAGCACCCATCGGAAATGGGACATGGAATAATTTGGGCCTTTAGCGTCTAACCGACCGCCCTGGGGCGGAACAATATGCGAATCCGGAAAACCCATTCCGCTCGTTCTATCGAATTGAAGATCGTGACCCAGGCCAGCGCCAGATAGACCAGGGCCGAGCCTCCCATGTCCACCGCTAATTGAATCCAGTTCTGGGGTGGATAGGCGCTGGCGAACCACACGATAAGAGCCCCGTATGGCAACCCAACAATCAAAGGTGTTGCGATGGCCCGTACCAAAGCTCCAGGGGACACGCCGAAATGCTTCTTGAGCAGATACGGCAAGTACCATGCGTTGATACAGAGCGAGGCCGTTAGCGTGCCAAGCAGGGGGCCAATCAAGCCGAGGGTATTGGTCAAGACGACGCTTATAGCAAGGTTGACCACTGTTGAGACAAGGCCCAGGGGAACCAGCCGGGCCACTTGCCGCGTGCCGACAAAACAGCAATCCCACAAGGTAAAGAGGCTCAGGAGGATGGCGTTGATCGCGGCAACCAGGGTGAAGACATTGCCGGCAAAATGATCCCGCCCTACCCAGCGCTCCACAAAATTCTGATTGAAGGCGCCGATCGGCACCATGACTGCGACGCTGAGCACCGTGACCAAGCTGGTAAGCTCCATGAGCCGGCGTTGAAAGAGGTCGTGGCGGCCCAGCGCATGCAGTTCGGCCAGACCCGCCCAACTCGCCGACATCACTCCCTGGAGTTGACCTTGGGCCAGCGTGGCCAGCCGTTGGGTGATTACCATCGGCACGACCAGCGCTGGTTTCAACAGGAACGCAACCAGGAGCGTGTCCGACATCACACTCACGCGCGTGCACACTTGACGAAAGAAGGTCGGGGGACTGAGACCCCAGATTTCACGCCACGTTTCCTTCCGGATCCTTGTCTGGAACAAAGAGCCGGTCACCAATGGAAAGGAAGTGAAGACTCTCACCGCGATCAGGCCGTGGAAAAGAAACGTTCCAACGACAAAGGCGATGATTTGCCCCGTGATCCCCCAGCCTGCCCATGCCAAGACTAAAGCTGCTGTCGTCGTCGCCACGCTTTGCAGAAGGAGAAAAACATTAACGGAGAATCCGTCCTGGCGTGCATCCGCCAAAAGCCTGAATGGCACGAGGGGAGTGATGAAAAAGCTCAGTAATCCCACGAGTGAAGCCGTTCGCAAATCAACGATGCATCCTTCCCCTACCGGGACCAACCGGCCAATAACTGCAAATAGAATCAGTCCGGCAATAAGAAATCCGCATGTTGTGCCCAGATACGCACGAATCCCGGCCCCTAGCACCTGATGGACCTCTTGGGCATCTTCTCTTCCAGTGGCCTTCGCCAGCATGGGGAGCAAGGATGCGCCGAGCCCCAGCTCGAGCAGCTTGAACTGGCTATACCAGTCCGTAAGCGCTCGGCACGCACCGAAAGATTCCGTTCCTAACCAATGCAGTAAATAGGGAACCGTCAGGAAACCGATGGTTACGGTCACGCCTGTGTAAACCACACCGCCGCCAAATGTCAGGATGG
>Ga0066709_100005044_pt1 | contig 10744 bp, 5 predicted proteins | sample GraSoiAngelo_158_FD_79665 | JGI IMG/M metagenome (GOLD analysis project Ga0066709, IMG submission 79665) | Grasslands soil microbial communities from the Angelo Coastal Reserve, California, USA - 14_1009_16_30cm | ecosystem: Environmental > Terrestrial > Soil > Grasslands | place: USA... | reverse complement strand
GCTGGTATTAACGATATGTCGCGCGAGCTCCTCCTTCGTTGAACTGGGGACGCACACCCATACTCTGCTTGGCATTGGGCTTTTGTCCCCACAGCCACGTTTTCCGTGAACCACCCCTCTCCCTGCCTTCGCCCACCCTCTCCCCGAAAGGCGGGGACCGGGCAGCGGGGGGGGCACCTCCAATCAGGTTCAGAGTGTCAATGCATGCGGAAAAAACGAACGAGGGCCCTCCATGAACCGCCGTTTCGTCCTCGTCGTCGTGCTCGTTCTCGTCCTCGATTGGCTGGCTTTTCTTCGAGGACGAGCACGAGTCGATTCATGGTCCCAATGCGCGATTCTGAAATCGTGGAGGCTTTCCATGAACCGACCCACGCCCGACCGTTCTCACCCGACCGCTGACCGGCCTTTTGATTGAATAAACTGCAATTCTCAAATCCGAATGACGAATGACGAAATCCGAAGGACGAAAACGCGACCGCACAACTGAGAGTTTTTCGACATCGGGCTTCGGATTTCTTTCGTCATTCGTCATTCAACGACTCGTACAAGTCCGGCTCATGTTCGCAAAGGACGTCAGCGAAGTCGTAGCGGCTCTCCATGAACCTCGGGGTGCTGCCGGCACCTTTGGCAGTGCCGTCTCACCTGGTTCGATTTACGGCGGCGGTGAAACAGCGGGTCCAGAACCACCGACGCCGATGTTTACTCCGACCGGATTGATATTGCGTGAGACCGCCCGCGAGCCTTCGTTGATGGCCACGGTTTGGACAAACGTTCTCACAATCAGGTCGGCGTATCTGACCAGCGTGCGGTACGGAGTGAGCGGCACGTAAACGATGTCACCCGGTTCCAATAACACGTCCGGCGCTTTGCCCTTCACGATGTCCTGGTAATCGACAACTGCGATTCTGGGCTCCGTCAGCGAACCGCGCACGATTGCGACACGCGACAGGCAGGCGTCCTTGACGGTCCCATGCGCCTGGGCAATCGCTCCGACTAGTGATGTCGGCACCCGATAAACCACCGATCGCGGTTGATTGACCGCGCCGAGAACAAAGACTTCCCGGGCCATCGCCGAGGGCAGATAGACAAAATCATCCGGGCGCAAATAAATGTTTTGTGACATGTCGCCTTGCTTGAGCAGGCGGTAAAAGTCAACCGGCAAAACGGAGCCATCGCGCATCACAAAGCTGCGGTGCGAGTCGGCGATGTCTTCCGAATAGCTGGGGGTTGCCGGTCCGCCGCGGAGTGAAGCCAAAGCCGTGGGAGAGGTGGGTCCGCCCGCCAGAGCCAGCGCCTCGATCAAGGTCATCGGCCCATTGGTCAGCGCATAAATTCCCGGCGTCGCCAACCGTCCCAGCAGCCAGACTCGTTGGCTTTCGACCCGGCGCAGGATCACGCTCACCTGCGGCTTTTCCCGCATGTAATTCAACATGCCCTGTTCAATCCGCGCCTTCGCTTCGGAAATCGACAGACCCCACACATCCAGCCCCGCCAACAGGTGGAAATAAATTTTGCCGTCAGGACCGACGACCGTGGTCGCGCGCGAGGTTGGTTCGCCCAGGATTTCGATCTCCAAACGGTCGCCCGGCCCCAGCTTGAAGCGGTCCGCCGGCGGCTTCAACAGGTCCGCGTTGAGTTGATTTGTCGGCGTGACGATCGCGAGGTTGGTGAGCGCGACGAAGGTGGCGGGACTGGTTACCCGCGCGTCAAAGCGCGGTCCGCGGGCGCTCTGACAACCGAGCAACCCGGCCACCGCAAGGATGCCAAACAGAATGATTTCAGTCCGTTTCATGGGCGCAGCGAATCGAACGTCACCTGATAATCGGAGCGCGGATCAACCGCACATTACCGCCCGTCCAGGTGATGACCGCCGCCTGCACAAAAGCCGTCGCCGCGACGTCGAGCAATTCCTCCGCTTTGATCCAAGGCCGGTGGTGGACGTAAACAATGTCGCGCGGTTCAAGTTTGAAGTCTGGCGAGCCCGCGGAGAGGACGGCGGAGGCGTCCACGACGAACGTCTCCGGATGACTCAGCGAGCCGCGCACCACCAGGACTCGCTTTTTCCAGGCGCGGTCGGTGAAACCGCCTTGCACGGCGATGGCGCCGAGGGCGGAGGCGTTCGGGCCATAGGGCGCCACGCCCGGCGTTTGCACCTCTCCAACCACGTAAACTTCCTTCGGATCGGCGGGCGGGAAAAAAAGATAATCGTCCGGCTCGAGGGGAACGTTTTGAGAAAGATCGCCCTGGGCAAAAAGTTTTTCAAAATCAACCTTCATCTGCCGGCCGTGGCGCACGAGAAAGGCGCGTTGTAAGTCGGCCAACTCGACCAGGTCCCGCTGTTGCAGACTGGTTTCCAGGCCGCGCGCGCGGGCGATGGCTTCGATAATCGTCATCGGCCGGTCCAGCGTGAAGACACCCTTTTGCGTGACGCTGCCGAGTAGCACATACCGCTTACTGTGAAACGCGACCGGCGTGATGATGGTGCGCGGGGCGCGGTAATAGGAGGCAAGCGCCTCGTCCATTTTGGCCCGCAGCTCATCAACGGTCAGCCCGGCCGCCACGATGCCCTGCGCTTGCAAATAACTGACACGGCCATCCGGTTCGATGGCGATTTCGTTTCGCGTCAGTTCCGTGCGGTCGAAGAGCGCGAAGTTCAGCACGTCGCCCGGCCCCAGCGTCAGGTGTTCCTGCCAGGGGGCTCGCTTGGGCGGTGTCGAAAAGGACACCGCCGGCGCCCCCTCGCTCTTCGCGGCAGGCCCGGCCGCCTCGGGTGAATCGGCGTCCGCCGCCCGCGCGGGGAAGTTGCTGGCGGCCAGCAGCAAAGCCAGGCACGCGGTCCAGTGAAACAGGTTCTTTTTGACGGCGGGAACCGTCTCGCGGTTCAGCACCGCGCCGACCAGATTGCAACGGGCATGGCGCAGCGTGTCCAACTCCTTGCGCGTTTGCGCCGGATCGGCGCTGCCGCCGCTCAACCAGATCAGTTGCGGAACGTGTTCGCCCAGCAACACCGCTTCAGGCACCGAAGCCGGAGGCAGCTCGACAAGAATCACCACATTTTCGATCTCGCGCCAGTGTTGGAGCGCCGAGTGCCATTGCTTGCGGCGTTCGTAGTTCCATACCCAGCCGGGCATCGGAATGTGCACGACGGGCGGCGCGTCAGGTTCGATCAATCGCTCGGCCACCTGTTCCGGATGAGACAAGACATCGAGCGTCAACGCGCCGCTGTGCGCGTCGCTCGCTGCCAGAAACGGTTCGTTGAAGGCGGACGCCGAAGGCGGAGTGTCGCTGGCATCCGGCGTTGAATCGACGACCACGTCGGCACCGCTGTTGCCCTTCGCCGGTGACGGCTGCGTGGCGACGGTCAAGACGCGCAACCCGCGCTGGCTGGCCGCCTGCCCGAGCAGTCTGATCCATGTGGAACGGCCTTCGCCCGCAGTTGAGGAAGTAAAGCCGCAAACGATGCCCTGGCCGGGGCAGTGGTTCAGTTTGTCCTGGAGGACGGTCCAGGTGCGGAAGGCCCAGTCGGCTTGTTGCGACGGGTTCATCCGGTCCAGGTTCCCCAGGGTGGCGAGAACCGGCAACCCGGTCACCCGTTCAAGATCGCCGGTGGTCTTGATTCGCCGGTCCCTGATTTCTGCAAACAAAACGGCGCACACCGCGAACGCGACTCCCACAAATGCGCCGAACAACGTTACAACGGCGATCTTCAGTTTCGGACTGTAGCAAACCACATCGTCCACGGTGACCGGCGTCAGGGGCCGATAATAGCCTGGCGGGTCTGCCGCGAACAGTCGCGCTTCTCGCTGGCGGCTCTGCAACACTTCCCGGGCCTTTTCGAGTTCCGCCAGCCGGCCTTGTGTGCGCTTGAGCAACGTATCCAACTCGTTCGTGCTGGTGCCCGAACCCGCCTCGGCTGTTGAGGGGTGTGAAGCCGCGCTCGATTTCGTGGCGACGGCAGTGCCGTTGGTATTTGCGCCAAAGGCGGGCTCAGTTGCGGCATCACCGAGCTGCTCTTCCAGCGCCTTGACTTTGGCTCGCTGCTCCTGCACGCGCGGATAAGCATCCGTGTATTGGCCCAGCAGGCCGATCAAGTCCCGCCTGGCGGTTCGCAATAGTTCGCCCAGATCGTTGTCGGCCGGTTTGGTGTCGGTGTGTTCCAGCCCGTCTGAGAGTGTGCGCAATTGTTCGTTGACGGCGGCCAGTTGTTGTTCGCTCTCCTTCAAACGTTCCTGAAGGTAATTGACGATCTTAGTGGCTTCTTCGACCTGCATCTCCTGAGTGAAGCGCGCCGCTTCCTGAGCGACCAGGTTGGCGAGGTTGACGGTGGCCTGCGGGTCAGTTCCAGCCAGCGTCACCGCGATGAAATCAACATTGCGATCCGGTGAGAGCCGCAGCCGGTCGGACAACGCCTTGACTGAGACAGGCGGTTGCGCTTTCTGGCTGACCCGGCGCAACACTTCCGGCGACCGCGCCATGCTTCGAAAGGCCACTTCCGAGAGTGGTTGCGGGCGGAACGCCTCGCCGAATTCGGATGCCCTGAATGCGTTCGCTCCTTCATTACGGATCAACTGCACGGTGGCGGTGTACCGGGCGCTAAAAACAGCCATGCCGAAAAGGAAACCCAGCAGCCCAAGTCCAATTGCGCCCGCCGCCAGCCACCAGCCCCGCACGCGCAATGTTTCGGCCAGACGCCAGGGATCGAAGGGCAGATACTGCAATGGATTTGGCCGTCGCGGTCCTGGGGCAGAGACGGCGGCGCGCAACCGCGGGGTCGGCCCACCAGCCGTGGGGCCGGAGCGATGCGAACTGCCAGCAGTTCCGCCGCGTTCAATCGGGAGCCAATCCTCCTCCAGGTCTGTCTCGCTGTTCATGTATTCCTCAGTGCGTTGGTCGCATATCAATAACAACCTTCTTATAATTTGGCCGACCGGTTCATGCCAGTGGGGTCAATCTCGGAAAATCGAGTGGGGCGAAGACCCTACGCGAGCCGGACGGAATGGTTCGGACGAAGGAGCGACGCGGGCGCGGAGTCGCGACATTGCCCTCAACCCTTTCGGCGCGTTCAATTTTTCTTCAGTTCGCTGGAGCGATGGAGTGGGATGCGCACACCGACCCGAGTTCCGTCTCCTTGACGGCTGACAATGTCAACTTCGCCGTTGAGGCTGGTGGCGCGTTCGCGCATACCCAGAACATCCAATGACCGCGTGCCAGAGATTTCGCGTCCGGCAACGCCACGTCCATCGTTCTGCACTTCGAGGACAAGTTTGTCGCCTTCCTGTCTCAGGTGAATACTCGCCTGAGTGGGCTTTGCTCGCCGGACGATGTTGGTGAGGGTGTCCTGAAAAATGCGAAACACCGCTGTGGCCCGGTCCGGATCCAGCCTGGCCTTCCCGACCTTAGACTCGAACACACATCTGATTCCCGTCCGCACTTCGAAATCCCGGACCTGCCATGCGATGGCGGCTTCGAGGCCCTGGGCATCCAGCACCGCGGGCCGCAGTTCGGTCGTGATCTTTTCGACCGTGGCCGACATCGCGGCCACAGCTTCCGGCAGGGCCTTCAGCCTTTCCAAGACCAGAGAAAGCGATGCGGGGCCGGGGCCTTGAGTCAGTTTTCTCTCCAGCCAGGCCAGCTCAGTTTTCAATCCGGCAAGCGCCTGGCCCACGTCGCCGTGCACCTCACGGGCGACGCGCGTGCGTTCCTCCTCTCGGACCGACTGCAGGTAGGCGGCCAAGGCACGCAGTTCTTCGCGCGAGTCACGCAGCGCTTCTTCGGCCCGCTTCCGGTCAGTGATGTCTTCCGCGCTCCCGTCCCAGTGCTGCGTTCGGCCCTGGTGATCGCTCACGGCACGGGCATTGATTTCCGTCCAGATGAGTTTTCCATCGTAACGACGCAGTTCCAGCTCGAACTGTTCTATGTTACCGGATCGCTGCGCAGCGGCAACCCATCGACGCCGCTGGCTGGCGTTGGCAAACAATCTCCTGGCATTGGCCGGAAGCAATGTTTCGCGGTTCGGGTAGCCGAGCATTTCGACCATCGCCGGATTGGCGTCCGTGATCCGACCGTCCGGCGCCGCGCAGAAAAGTCCGACCGGGAGCCGGTTGAATAAATGTTGGTAACGCGTTTCTGCCTCGCGCAGCGCCCGGCGCTGTATGGCCCGGTCCAAGGCCATCATGGCCGCAGCCGGCAGGCGCGCGTAATGTTTGGGAGATTTGAGGACGTAATCATCCAGGCCGGCCTTCATCGCTTGCACGGCGATCTCTTCGCTGCCAGTCCCGGTAAACATGATCACGGGACATTCCGGCCAGCGCGATTTGACGGACTTCAAGACCCTGAGGCCATCACTCCAACGCAACTGATAGTCCGTCACCACCAGGTCCCACGGACCGCGCTCGAGGGCCAGCGTGAGCTGGCTGAGCTCGGTGACCTGGCTGAACTGACAATCCGGAAATTCCTCGCTCAACTTGCGAATGACCAGCGACCGATCATCCGGGTTATCGTCCGCTATGAGCATGTTCAAAACTCTCACAGTGCCAGGCTTTCTTCGCATTTCACGATGTCCAACACGCGGTGCAACCGAGTCAATTCCAGAACCTGTTCCACCAACCGGGAGGGATTGAGCAAGCGAACCACACCTTTGCGACGACCCATCATGTTCCGCAATGCAATGAGCGCACCGAGCCCGTGACTGTCCAGGAAAACGGTTTGGGAAAGGTCGAGTTCAATGGTCTTCACTGCGTCGGTGAGTACGGCGTTCACGCTCCCCTGAAGTGCGAGCGCGTTGGACTGGTTCAACTCTCTGATCGCGCCGATCCGCAAACGGCCCGTGTCTGTTTCAATTTCCAACGAGGTCCGCCGACCGAAGCATCTCCTCACGTTTGAAGAGCAAGAATCGGGTTGAATATCCACCGGTGGAACCACCCGTTGGGCCGGATCGCGTAAAGGCCAGCATGGACCGGGCATGCCTGATTGGATGCCTCCGTACCTGCCTCCGCCGCGGCGGTCAGGAACATGAACAGGGAGTTGAGCGAGAACCTGGGAATGTTCGTTGCCGAAATACAGTTTCACCTTTTGAGTCAGTTTTGTTCCACCTGTCAATTCAGTCTTCGCACCAATCGACGGTGAAATCTTACACGCCAGCCTTACGCACTCAAACCAACCGATCGAGGTGATCTTCTCAGAAAGCTCAGGCACTTGAAGTAGGTCTATGCCCCAATTCGATAGGGATTGAGACCCGACGCCCGCTTAGTGGTCATGAACGTAAATTCGGTGACGTTTGCGGCGAAAACCGCGGCAACCGACGCGAATGATTTGACCGGAAGCGATTTTGTGACCATAACTTTGACTCTGTTATTTCACTGACCTGATTTCACGCTGCAATGTCGGAAGCGTGAGAGGGCCCTTGTGTCGGAACTATCGACACTGTTATCGTATGTCTCTGCCATCACACGATCCGAATCAGTTGCCTAGCCCGGCCTTGCGGATTCTTCACCTGGAGGATAATCCTGCCGATGGGGAATTGATTCAGTCGATGCTGGAAGCTGGGGGCATCGCCTCCACGATTCAGCGGGTGGAAACACCGGCGGATTTCAAGGCGGCGTTGGACCAAGGGTGCTTTGATCTGATTATCTCGGACCATACCCTGCCCTGCTTCGACGGGCTGTCCGCCTTGGAACTTGCGCGCCAAAAGCACCCGGAGGCACCTTTCATCTTTGTTTCCGGCACCATTGGCGAGGAGTTGGCCGTGGATTCCCTCAAACAAGGGGCAACGGATTATGTATTAAAGGACCGGCTGTCCCGATTGGTGACCTCGGTCCAGCGGGCGCTCCGCGAAGCGCACGAGCGTGCCGAGCGGCGGCAGGCGGAAATGAAAGTTCGGGAACAAGCCGCGCTGCTGGACCAGGCCACCGATGCGATTTTCGCGCGCGACATGGAACAACGCATCAGCTATTGGAACAAAGGAGCCGAACGCATCTACGGCTGGACGGAACAAGAGGCGTTGGGCAAGCGGGCGGCGGACTTGCTTTACAAGGAAGATTCCGCGCAACGACAGGAAATATGGAAGGCCGTGTTGGAAAGAGGCGAATGGGTCGGGGAGTTGCGCCAGGTGACCAGGACCGGGAAGGAGATCGTCGTTGAGAGCCGCCGAACCCTGTTGCGGGACGCAGACGGAAAGCCCGCGGCGATTCTCAACATCAACCGGGACATCACTGAGAAGAAGCAGATCGAGGCGCAGTTGCTGCGCGCCCAGCGGATGGAAAACATCGGATCGCTCGCCGGAGGAATCGCTCATGATCTCAACAACCTGTTAGGCCCAATTCTGGTCGTGGGTCATCTGCTCCGGGACAAACTGCCCAGCCCGGAGGACCGCAAGATCCTGGACACGGCAACGGCCAGCGCGCAGCGCGGTGCGGACATGGTCAAACAGATTCTGACCTTTGCCCGTGGTGTCACGAGCGAACCCATGTTGCTTCAAGTCAAGCACGTGGTGGGCGAGTTGGTTAAGCTGGCCCAAGACACTTTTCCTCGGTCGATAAACATTAGAACGGAAATTGCGGAGGGGCTTCCACCCATCCTGGGGGACGTGACTCAACTGCACCAGGTGCTGCTCAATCTGTGCGTCAATGCGCGTGACGCCATGCCGGACGGCGGCACTCTGTCGATTGAAGCGGAGAATATTGTTCTGGAACAAAAGCGGACGCCCATGCAGGAACAGCCGGTTTCCGGCGGGTACGTTGTCCTGAGCGTTTCGGATACTGGCGCAGGCATACACCCGGACTTGTTGGACAAGATTTTTGAACCCTTCTTCACGACCAAAGAAACCGGCAGCGGAACTGGCTTGGGATTATCCACCGTCCGGAGCATTGTCCGGAACCACGGCGGATTCCTCGAAGTGTTCAGTCGGGTTGGCAACGGAACCACGTTCAAAATTTACTTGCCAGTCGCGGCGGCCACCGAAACTGAGGTGGTTCAAAGCAAACGGCCCGCCCTCCCGGTTGGACAGGGCGATCTCATTCTGTTGGTCGAAGACGAGTTGGCGCTCCGGGTAATCACCAAGGAGTTGCTCGAGTCATTCAATTACAGGGTGCTCACCGCCGCCGATGGAGCGGAAGCCGAAACGCTCTACCGGCGGCGCAAGGGGAGGATAAACGCCGTGGTCACCGATTTGATGATGCCAGTCATGGATGGACTGGCCCTGATACGGGCACTGCGAGAGCTTGATCCGAAGGCGAAAGTCATTGCGGTCAGCGGCCTCGCTTCTCAAGACAAAATTGATGAGCTTAACTCCCTGAACGTGCAAGGGTTTTTGACCAAGCCGTACACGGCGGAGCAATTGCTGACCAGCTTGCACCGTGCGCTGGCGGCCCATTGAACTCAAGGGCATGTGGCCTCAACCGAGTGCTGCCGACAGTCACAGCAGCGTCGCTCGGATCGTCGCGCTCTTGCTGCTGGTCGCGCCGGCGCTGTTGCGAACGGTCAACGTGACCGTGTAAGTGCCGGGCACAATGTAAATGTGCGTCGGATTTTGCGCCGAGCTGTGCTGCGAACCGTCGCCAAAATTCCAATCCCAGGAAACCGGGTTGCCCGTGGAGCGATCCGTGAATGTCACGACCAGCGGCACGATTCCCAGGAGCTGACTCGCCGTGAAGTCGGCGCTCAGCGCCGGAGGCGGCGCTGTGACCGATATCGTCAGGCTGCTGCTGGTGGTCCCCCCGCTGCCGGTGACCGTCAGCGTGACGATGAAATTGCCGACGCTGCTAAAAGTGTGCGATGGGTTCTGCGCCGAGCTATGCGCCGAGCCGTCACCAAAGTCCCAGTCCCAGACGCTGATAGTGCCGGTGGACTGATCGGTGAATCGCACCGTCAACGGGGCTTGGCCGGAGGTCGGATTGGCCGTGAAGTTGGCAGCCGGTGGAGGCGGCTGGTCGTTGTCGGTGATAGTGACCGTCGCGCTGTCGGGCGAACCAACGTTGTAAGCAGCGTCCGCCGTCAGCGTCAGTAAGACGGTCTCATTGCCTTCCACCTGCGTGTCATCAATCGGCCTTACCGTGATGTTCGCTGAAGCGGCTCCGGCAGGAATCGTCACCGAGGTGGGGAGGGATTGGTAGTCGATTCCGTTAGCGGCGGAGCCGCTCAGCGAATAATGGACAGTCAGGGCCGCCGCCGTGCTGCCCGTGCGGCTGGCGGTGAAGGTGCCCGGATCAGTTCCCTGCTCCGCGGCATTGGCGTCAGTTGCCGCTACTGTTACGGTGGGCTTCTCGGGTGGCGGTTGGTCGTTGTCAGCGATGGTGACGGTCGCGGTGGCGGGTGAACCAACATCGTAAGCGGGATCCGTAGCGATCGTTAGAACGATGGTTTCGTCCCCTTCGACTTCGTTGTCATCGACCGCCACAACGGTCAGTATCGTCGAACTTGCGCCGGCGAGAATCGTCACTGATTCCGGCATGTCCCCTTCCGGCCGGCGGTAGTCGTCCCACTTGGTCGCCGTGCCGCCCAACATAAAATTGACTGTCAATGCTGTCCCGGTGTTTCCCGTGCGAGTGAAGGTGAACGTGCCCGGATCCGACCCTTGTTCGGATGCATTCGCATCCGTGGCCACTACGCTCACCGTTGGCCTGACCGGCGGCGGCTGGTCGTTGTCATGAATCGTCACGGTCGCGTTGTTCAGCGAGCCAACGTTGTAAGCGGCGTCCGAAACAATGGTGAGGATCACGGTCTCGTCGCCTTCGACCTGGGTGTCATC
>Ga0066709_100005043_pt1 | contig 10744 bp, 8 predicted proteins | sample GraSoiAngelo_158_FD_79665 | JGI IMG/M metagenome (GOLD analysis project Ga0066709, IMG submission 79665) | Grasslands soil microbial communities from the Angelo Coastal Reserve, California, USA - 14_1009_16_30cm | ecosystem: Environmental > Terrestrial > Soil > Grasslands | place: USA... | reverse complement strand
AGTTTTTCCGCAATTTCGACCTCGGTGTAGCCATCGAAGACAGCGAGGTCGAGCGCCTCGCGCTGCGCCGCCGGCAATTGCTTCATGACTTTCTTCAGCAGCTCCCGCCGCTCTTCCAGCGCCGCGATTTCGTCAGGCTGAGGCAAGCAGGCTAGGGACATCGGAGGCGAATCGCAGTCCCCGCGCCCGGGCGGCCGGGCCATCCGCCGGGAACGCGCCTGCCGGGTGGCTGCGTTCCGGGCCCTGATCGCCAGCCTCGCCGCGACGCTGGCGCGGTGCCGGGCAGGTTCTGGCGCCTCATTCCACAGACTGAGGAAAACTTCGTCCAGGATTTCTTCCGCCGCGCCGCGGTCGCCGAGGATGCGCAGAAGCATTCCCAGCAAGCCCGGCGCCAGGCCGTCATAAAGCTCGCCCAACGCGTCCGCGTCGCGCGCTCGCACGCGAGCCAGCAGGTCCTCGGCGGTTGGCGCTTGAGTCATTTCAGTTTGCCAGTTTGTCAGTTCCTCAGTTTGTCAGTCAGAAGTTGTATGAATGACGGATGATGAATGATGAACAGGGACCAGGTACCATAATTCACTTTTCATAATTCATAATTTTTCTACCCCTTGATCATCTTCGCTGCGGCGTCCCACACCGCCGTGGTCTTGTGGAAGTAGGAATAGTTCGCCATGTGACAGGCGATGGCCGTGTTGTTGCCGAAGGTGGCGTCCTCGACCGAGGGGCGCCGGGTCCGGACGGACTCGAAGAAATTCCACAAGTGCTCGCGGTCCTCATCGTATCCGGGCGGCGCGTAGAACGTCGTACTCTCGAGCGCGGTCTGAGTGCCGGGCTTCGACTCGTGTTCGTCGTGCCAGTGCTCGGCGTATTCGGCCTTGATTTTCTTGGGCCAGCCGGGAGCGCAGGGTTGGCGGTCCAGGCCGTCCTGGGGCGAAAGAGTCACCGTCTCGCCGTGGATTTCGAGCGTGCCGCGATCGCCCATCAGGCGCGTGATCTCCGGCGTGTAGGTGTTCAAAGTCACGCGCAGCGTGGCGCAGAACTTCGGGTAGTCGTAAAGCGTGGTCATCAGATCGGGCACGTCGCGGCCGTCGTTCCATCGAAACAGGCCGCCGCCCGATCGCGCCCGTTCCGGCGGCCCGGTAATGCCCGTGATGTAATGGATGCCCGTGAGCAGGTGTACAAACAGGTCGCCCGGAATCCCCTCGCCGTAGTCCTGATAGCAGCGCCAGCGGGTCCAGCGCAGTTTATCGAAGGGCCGCTTGGGAGCGGCGCCGAGCCAAGTCTCCCAGTCGACGGTTTCAGGCGACAAGTCGGGCGGCACCGTATATTGCCAGGCGCCGCAGGGATCGTTGCGGCCCATCACGCCCTCGACCAGGCACACGTTGCCAACGGCGCCCTGGTCCAAAAGCTCCTTGGCCTTGGCGTAGATGATCGAGCTGCGCCGCTGGCTGCCGATCTGGACGATGCGGTTGTTCTTCTTTTCCGCCGCGATCATCTCAAAGCCTTCGGGGACGTGGTGCGTCATCGGCTTCTCGCAATAGATGTCCTTGCCGGCGGCGCAGGCGTCCACCACGATCTGCTTGTGCCAGTGGTCAGGGACGGCAGCGATGAGGCAATCGATGTCCTTGTTCTCGAGGAGCTCTTGATAGCGCCGGGTGGTGGGGATAGCCTTGTCGACGATTTCCTTGGCCAGTTGCTGGCGGCCGTCGTAAAGGTCGCAGGCTGCCACGCACTCGACGCCGGGCAGCCGGATCGCAGTGCGCAGCAGGCCAGAACCTTGCATGCCGACGCCGATGATGCCGAAGCGGATGGTATCGCCCGGAGCGACGCCTCGCGGTGATCGAGCGGCGAGCGCCTCGGGCTCCAGCAAGAATGCTCGCCCAGCGAGTGTGGCGCCAGCCGTCGCCATCGTGTCCCGCATAAAAGCGCGGCGAGAAATTCCATCCATGCGAACACCTCCGGGACAGGAGTCGGGAGTCAGAAGACAGAAGTCAGAATCAGAAGATTGAGTCATTGAGTGATTGGTCTATCGGGTCATTGGACCGTGGTCTCTTGCAATAACTCAATGACTCGATGCACCGATGGCTCAATTCTGACTTCTGTCTCCTGGCTTCTGACTCCTGGCTTCATTTGATCTGTTTGGCCGCCTCGTCCCACACCGCGACCGCCTTATTAAAATAGGAATAATTGGCCATGTGGCAAGCGATGGCGGTGTGATTGCCGAAGACGGCGTCCTCCGCTGAGGGCCGGCGCGTTCGGACCGATTCCAAAAAATTGTTCATGTGGTCGATCTGGTCCTCGTAGCCAGGCGGCGCCTGAAACGTCTGCGCCTCCTCGACCACGGAATAGTTGCCTGGCGCAGGGTCCGGATGCTGGGCGCGCCACTCCTTCAAATATTCGTTACGCAGCTTTTCGGGCCAGCCGAAGATCGAGTAGCCCTCTGGCTGCGGGCGCGTGTTCTGTGGGACCACGGTCAGTGTCTCACCCTTCACTTCGAGCGTCGCTTTGGTGCCGAAGATGCGCGTGACGTCGGCGGGCGACTCGTTGTTCAAGTTGCAGCGCACGGCAACGCGGAAGTCCGGATACTCATAGAACGTCCAGATGAGGTCCGGAGCATCGCGGCCATCTTTCCAGCGGAACACGCCGCCGGTCGAAAGGGCGCGCTCGGGCGGCGCATTGACGCCGGTAATGGTAAGAATGCCGGTCAGCAGGTGGACGTAAAGGTCGCCTGGCAGGCCTTCGCCGTAGTCCCGGAAACAGCGCCAGCGGAAGAAGCGCTTGGCGTCGAAGGGACGCTTCGGCGCGCTGCCCAGAAACCGGTTCCAGTCGATGGTCTGCTCGCTGGCGTCGGGCGGGACCGGATACACCCAGGCGCCGCTCGCGTCGTTGCGGTCGATCCAGGCCTCGATGGCCGTCACCTGCCCGAGAGCGCCGCTCGCGTAGATCTCCCTGGCCTTGGCGAATACGATCCCGCTGCGGCGCTGGCTGCCCACCTGCACGATGCGGTTGTACTTTTCCGCCGCGCCCGCCATGGCGAAGCCTTCCTCGACCGTGTGCGACATGGGCTTTTCGCAATAGACGTCCTTGCCGGCGGCGCAGGCGTCTTCCACAATCTTCGCGTGCCAGTGGTCAGGCGTGGCGACGATCACGAAGTCCACGTCCTTGCGGTCGAGAACGGCGCGGTAGTCCTTGGTGGTCGCAAGCTGTTTCCGGGCGGCCTCCTGCGCGGCGGTCAGGCGGCCGTCATAAAGGTCGCAGACCGCCACCATCTCCGTGCCCGGGCAGGAAAGCGCCGTCTTCAGGTCTTCGCACCCGCGCACTCCTGTGCCGATGGACGCGAACCGCAACGTGTCGCTCGGCGGGACGGCGCGAGTGGCGGCGCGGAGAGCGCGCGGTTCGAGCAGCGTCACCTTGGCGGTGGCGCCCGTCGCCGCAGCCCCCGCTCCAAGACGGATAAAGTCGCGCCGGGTCAGCGCGTTGCGGGATCGGTTCTGTTTCACGGATCGTGCCCCCTTTCGAAGTCTGGCATGGACTTGACACGCTAAGTGTGCCAAAAAGATCCGCACAGGAAAAGTGTTTCTTTAAAGGCAAGATTAAGGCGGCCAGCGCAAGAAGAACCAGCGCAAGAAGAAGAGAATGTGTCCAGTTCCGCAGGCGACTGCGATTTTTGAAACTTTCGCCGCCCTTCCAGCGTAATTCAGGCTTGGCGCTGGCGAGTCCGACGCCGCTAAGGAAGCGGGTGAGAATGTCAACAATTTGTAAATCCTATCGACGTGGGCTAACGAAATTCGTCTGAACCGCGTCTTAGAAGGGGCGAAAGGCGCGCTAAGGAAAAAAACGGGGTTAAATGGACGTCGTCGCTGAACGGTTTGGCGGCCGGGGCGGCGACAGTCCCGAGGAGAAGCGCGTGCCCTGGTGGGCCGCTGCTTTTCATTTAACCCCGCACGAATTTAAGCGCCTTTTTCTTGAAACGCAAGTGCAACCGCGGACGCGCGGAGCATGACCCGGTACCGGAGGCGCCGGTATTTAGCCGAGAGACGTTGTAGTGACCGCTCATCGAGAAGACTCATATCAGTCTGGTCCGTTTTGTCGTTGGCCAGTTTGACGTCGGGCGCTCGATCGACACCGAAAAGGAGGAGAGGATGGCATCAAAAAAGGATATCAAGCGCTTCGCTCCGTTATTGATCGTCTGCCTGATGGCAGGTACGGTGTTCGCAAAGAATCGCCGAACGGTGACCCTCGCTTATCCGGCCTCAGTTAACGGCACACCCATTGCTGCGGGGGTGTATGACGTCAGTTGGGTATCACACAGCCCCGAAGCGACGGTGACATTTAATAAGGGCAAGAACGTGATAGCCACGGCCCAGGGGAAATGGATGGACCGCTCCGTCAAGTACGACCGGGACTCGGTGATGTACACAACAAGTCCCGACGGTTCACGCGCGATCAGCGAAATTCGTTTTGCGGGCATGACGCAAGTGCTCGTATTCGGTGAGCCATCTTCGGCCCCGCAGAGCCGGATGGCGCCGCGCCGCACGCCTGGCAGAAACGACGGCTGAAACCGCGCGGCCCGACGTCGCCAGTGGCAAAGTCCGCTCAGGTTGGATTCTTGGGAGGCCGAGGGCGTTCCGACAGCCCCCGGCTGATTCGGCCGTGCCCTGACGCGGGTCTCTTCGAGAAGTCTTGTAGCGGGTTTCCCGCGTTGTACGATAAGGCGCGGGATCTGACGAGGGGGTGCAATCCTCCGGCGCCCCCCTCGTCTACCGTTTGTAGCGGCGGTCGAAGCCTGCCCTGGAAGGGACCGCCGAACGGCGCTCATAGAGCGCCGGTACAGCGAAACTGGCCCACTACTATTTTTGGGGACAAGCGGAGATGCGAGCGTTCACCGATCTCCGAGTAAAGGTTCCAGAACCTCACCGCGCGCTGCGCGTGGCACGGGCTTTTTCAGTGGGGCGGGAAAATGCGTTGCAATGTAGAATGCTCGGATGGTTCCCATTCCCCTCACGGACAACGTGCGGCGCACGACCTTCTGGGTTTCCACGCTGTTGTTGATCGTAGCCAACGTTTGGGTCTTCCTGTATGAGCTGTCGCTCGGCCCTAAAATCAACCGGCTGGTTTTCCTGCTGGGAATCGTTCCCGCCCGCTACACCACCGCTCGGGGCATTGCCCTTTTAACCCCCGCGGGCTTTTTCCTCCCCATCTTCGCCTCCATGTTTCTCCACGGAGGGTGGCTGCACCTGCTCGGCAACATGCTGTTTCTTTACGTGTTCGGGCGCAGCGTGGAGGACCGCTTCGGCCATCTGAAGTTCTTGCTGATCTATTTCGTCGGCGGGTTGGGCGGCGCGCTGCTGCACATCTTTTTGAACGCGGGCTCGCGGCTTCCCAGCATCGGCGCCAGCGGGGCGATTGCCGCCATCCTCGGCGCCTATTTTGTAAGCTTCCCGCGGGCCCGCATCACCACCTTCATCTGGCTGCTGTTTTTCTTCTGGACCATCGAGATTCCTGCCTTGCTCGTTCTCGGCTACTGGTTCCTGATCCAGTTCCTCTCGGCTTACTACCAGATGCTCTCCATCCAGTCCGCCACCGCCGGCGGCGTTGCCTTCTGGGCCCACGTGGGCGGTTTCCTGGTCGGGTTTTTCATGGCCGTCGTGCTCGAGCCCAGGCACGCCGCGTTTGAGATCGTGCGGTGAAAGACGTCATCAGTTCTCAGTTTTCAGTTCTCAGCTTTCTGAGCCCAGAGTACGCCTTCCGACGGCTATTCAAACTGATGACTGAGAACTGATGACTGAGAACTGATTTTTCAATGACTCAATTCTTCAACAATCCACTCGCCGACTTCACGTGTCCCAAGCGACCCGCCCAGGTCGGGCGTGGTTTTGTTCTGGCGGATGGCGTCTCTCACCGCGTTCTCGATTCGCGTTGACTCCCCAGCCCAGCCCAGATAATCGAGCATCATCCCCACCGTAAGGAAAGCGGCCATAGGGTTCGCAAGGTTCTTTCCCGCGAGCTTCGGCGCGGACCCGTGGACCGTTTCAAACATCGAAACCGCTCCCGGATGGATATTGGCCGAGGGCGCCACACCCAGGCCGCCTTGCAGTTGGGCGCCGAGGTCGCTGATGATGTCGCCGAACATGTTGGACGTGACGATCACCTCGAACTGGCCGGGGTCCCTGACCATCTCCATTGCCAGAGTGTCGATGTAGAGGTGAGACGATTCAACGTCCGGATAACGCTGGCGGACTTCCGCCAAGGTGCGCCGCCAGAGGCCGTGGCCGAAGGGCAAGGCGTTCGATTTGTCGCTCATGCAAAGCCTTTTCAAGCCGCGCACGCGCGTGTACTCGAAGGCATAAACGAGGATTCGCTCCACGCCCTTGCGGGTGTTGACGTCTTCCTGCACGGCGATTTCGTCCGGCGTGTCACGCTTGAAGTTGCCGCCCACTCCCGCGTACAACCCCTCGGTGTTTTCGCGAAAGATCACGAAGTTCACGTCGCGCTCGACGCGGCTCTTGAGCGGGCAAAGCCTCGCGTCCAGCAGCTTGACCGGGCGCTGGTTCACGTAGAGGTCCAGTCCGAAACGGATGCCGAGCAGAATGTCGGCGGCGTGTTGATTCGACGGGACGCGCGGGTCGCCCAGCGCGCCGACGAAGATGGCGTGGAAGTCCCGGCGAAGCATCTCGAGGGCTCCCGCGGGCAGGGATACGCCCTCGCGGAGGTATTGGTCGGCGCCCCAATCGTAGGTGACGAGCTCGAGCGGCAGGCGCCGGGTCGCGGCCAGATGATGGAGAAGCTTGGACGCCTCGGCGGTCACATCAATGCCGATTCCGTCCCCGGGAATAATTGCGATGCGCTTCCTCGCGCTTGAATCCGCCATGATTCGCGGAAGAGAAAAGCTGTCAGTGGTAGCCACGGTCAGTTCGGTTTGCAATTGACCGCGGGCTCTCCTCAAGGCCAGATGCCCACGGTCAGAAAGGCGCTGACCGTGGCTACCGTTCTCGTTCGGTCAGGTACACGCCCAGCAGAATCAGCGCGCCGCCCACGACAGACCTTGCGGTCAGCCGCTCCGCCAGCAGCCAAATCCCGAGCGCCGTCGCAATCACCGGTTGGAGGTAGCTGAACGCGCTCACGCGGGAAGCGGCGAGTTCCGTCAGAGCAAATGCATAGATCAGGTAGGGCGCGACTGAGCCGAATATGATCATGTAGGCCAGGCTCCACCAGACCGGGGACGGGAGGCTCGACCAGCGCACTCCGAGAACGGCAGGCGCGCCGGCAGGAACCAACAGCAGCGCGCCCAGTCCGAAGACCAGGGTGTTGAGCGTCAGCGCGTCATACCGGCCGGAGACTCCCTTCACCAGGATCGTGTAGCACGCAAACACGGCGCTGCTGGCGAGGACGATCAGGTCGCCTTGCCAGTGCGCGCCGTTCGTCTGGCCGCCGTGGCCAACGGTGAGTACGGCCACGCCGCCAAAGGACACGAGCATGCCGGTGAGCTTCAGCGCCGTGAGGGGCTCGAGCCGCAGCGCGCAGGAAAGGACGAGGACCATCACTGGTCCCAGCGCGACGATCAGGCCCGTGTGAGCCACTGACGTTCGCGCCAGTCCGCCGATGAAAAAGAGTTGGTTGAGCGTGACTCCGCTCAAGCCCAGGACGGCCATCAACCACCACTGCCGCCCGCTGAGCTCGAGCCTCGGCTTTCCCGGCCACACCAGGAAGACGAGGAGGAACACCAGCGCCGCTCCGAGCGCCCGTAACTGGGCGAGGGCCAGCGGCCCGAACCCTACCAGCGCCTCTTTCCCGGCCACGATGTTCGCCGCCCAGCAACACGTGGCGAACAGCATCAGCAGGTGCATCGAGGCGTGACTGCGCGCGGCCGCCGGGGCCGGGGCAGGTTCCGTGCGTGTGGCGGTGCTATTCAAACGTCTCCATTCGGACTGTGGCTCTTTCGATTCGCTCGATATTGGGGGCGAACCCGAGACCCGGCGTCTGGGGCACGCGGATCGTGCCTCGCGGGCTGACCACCACTTCGGGGTCGATAATGTCCTCGGCCCAGTAGCGGCGGCTGGCGGAGACGTCTCCCGGTAGGGTGAACCCCGGCAGCGAGGACAGGGCGATATTGTGCGCCCGCCCGATCCCCGATTCGAGCATCCCGCCGCACCACACGGGAACGTTGCGAGCGCGACATACGTCGTGGACCTGGCGCGCGGCGGTGAATCCTCCCACGCGGCCCAGCTTGACGTTGATGATCTTCGACGAGCCGAGTTCGATGGCCTTGCGCGCGTCCTCGGCGCCGTGGATCGACTCATCCAGGCAGATCGGCGTCAGCATCTCGCGCTGGAGCCTCGCGTGGTCCACCAGATCGTCCCAGCCGAGCGGCTGCTCGATCATCATCAGGTGGAAACGGTCGAACGACTTGAGGCGCTCGAGATCGTCAAGCGTATACGCGGAGTTCGCGTCGGCCATCAAAGCGATACGCGGAAATTTGGCGCGGATGTGAGCCAGCGCCTCCACGTCCCAGCCCGGCTTGATCTTCACCTTGATGCGCTGGTAGCCGGCCGCGACCTCGCACTCGATCTTCTCGAGCAGTTCCTCGACCGAGTTCTGGATGCCGATCGAAACGCCGCACGGGATTTCGTCGATCGCGCCGCCCACCAGTTTCCCCAGACTCAAACCCCTTTGCTGCGCTTCGATATCCCAGAGCGCGTTTTCGAGCGCCGCCTTGGCCATGTTGTGGCCACGGATGGCGCGAAACCGCGGCGCGACTTCACAGGCCCTCGCCCATTCGCGGCCGAGCGTCCAGGGGACCAGAAAATCGCGCAGGATGTGCCACGCCGTTTCGGGCGTCTCGTAACTGTAAAACGGCGTCTCACCGGCCGTCACTTCGCCCCAGCCCGCGAGGCCGTCAGCTTCGACGCGCACCAACACGATCCGCCGCTCAGTGGTCCTGCCGAAACTCGTCTCAAAGAAGTGGACCAGCGGCAGGTGAATTTCCCGAAGTTCGATTCGTTTCGCTTTCATTGGTGCGCTTCGGACAAAGGCTAGGAAGCTCGAAACTCGAAATTCGAAACTCGCCTCGCATTTGGACTATTTGCTGGCGAGCGACGATCAGAGCCCGGACAGACCCGCCGCTCGAGCGGGATCGAGCAGATACCGGCCGGCGCCTCCCTCGAGCGCGAACCCCGTAATCACCAGCTTACGCGCAAAGTGACCCTGCAGTTGTTCGCGCACGGCCAATTGCAACTGGCGCGCCTCGGCGGGCTGTGTTTCAGCGAGCGCGGTGAAATCGGCCGGGACCGCTACCTCGGCGGCGGGCTTCCGCGTCGCCCTCCGCAGGGACTTGCCGCCAAGCGCGCGCCTGACCCGCGGCGACTTCAGCCACCACTCAGCCACGAGCCTGTCGCTGGGCAAGCCCTGCTGTAGCCGACTCTGCACCTGACCGTAGTGGTCCGGAGAATAACGGCGAGCGACGGCTCCGAGACGCTCGATGTTGAAAAATGCGTTCTTCGCGCGCAGCGGATCATACGTCCATTCGATCGAGTCGATGCCCGCGCGGAGCGCCGCCTTGCGCTGTTCGAGCTTCAAAGCCCGGCCCAGGCCGCGGTTCTCGTGCGCGGGGAGGACCCCTAAAGAGAGCGAGTGGTAATAGCGCCGCCGCCCGTGCCACGCCGGCATCGAGGCCACGAAACCCACAAGTTCATCATCGGCGGTGAAAGCCCCGAGCACCTGACCGCCAATCTTGGTGAGAGTGATAAACAACCTCAGAGGGTATATCTCGTGTTCGGCGTATCCCCAGATCTGCTTCTGGAGCGCCACGCAAGCGCCGAGTTCGCTCAGACTCTCGCAGGCCTGAATGATGTAGTCCACCGATTCTTTGTAATTTCTAATTTGTAATTTCCGATGTTCAGTTTCCAATTTCTAGTTCTATACCGAGCGACATAAGTTCGGCCGCCCTCCGCTGTAGCGGCGGTCTGTGACCGCCGGTCGGCGCTCATAGAGCGCCGCTACAACTTATGTCGCTCTGTTTAGTTTCTAGTTTCACTCTCGCGCTTTGACCCCGTTCCAGATGCGGTCCAATTCCTCCGGGCTGCACTCGTGGACCTGCTCCCCGCGCTGGGCGACTTCCTGCTCGAGGGCTTGGAAACGGCGCTTGAACTTCTGATTGGCGCGCCGCAGGCAGCTCTCGGGATCGGAGTCGAGGAAGCGCGCCAGGTTGGCCGCCGCAAACAGCAGATCGCCGACTTCCTCTTCGATTCGACCCGCAGCGGCCAGGGTGCGCTCGCCTGATGCGCCGGGCGGTTCGCGGCTGAGCTCCCGCCGCAGCTCGCGGATTTCCTCTTCGATTTTGTCCAGCAGGTCGTCAACTTTGGCCCAGTCGAAGCCGGCCTCGGCGGCGCGGACTCCCAGCTCGTAGGCCTCAAGCGTCGAAGGCAGCCCCGGGGCGATGCCCTCGAGCAGCGACTTGTTCGCGCTGGTCTCGGAATGCGCCCGTTCGCCGGCCGCGCGCTCCGTGGCCTTGACGGCGTTCCAGCTCTTCAGCGCTTCCTCGGGCGTCCGCGCGCGGCTCTCGCCGAAGACGTGAGGATGCCGGCGGACCAGCTTGGCGTGCGCGCGCTCGATGACGTCGTCGATCGTGAAACGCTTTTCTTCCTCAGCCAGCCGCGAGTAGAAGACCACCTGGAAGAGCAGGTCGCCCAACTCGTCTTCGAGCGCGCTGAAATCGCGGCTGTTGACCGCGTCCACGACTTCGTAAGCT
>Ga0066709_100005042_pt1 | contig 10744 bp, 6 predicted proteins | sample GraSoiAngelo_158_FD_79665 | JGI IMG/M metagenome (GOLD analysis project Ga0066709, IMG submission 79665) | Grasslands soil microbial communities from the Angelo Coastal Reserve, California, USA - 14_1009_16_30cm | ecosystem: Environmental > Terrestrial > Soil > Grasslands | place: USA... | reverse complement strand
TCGGGCGCTAATCTATAGGTCTTGCCCGAACCCGAGTCCGAGCTTTCGTCCCGCGAGGTCGAGCACGTCGCCCGGCTCGCTCGATTGGGAATCACGCCAGACGAGGTCGTCCGCTACCGGGATCAGCTGCGCCACATCCTGGCTGCGATCAACGCGCTGAAGCAGGCCGATACCTCGAAGGTCCCGGCCACCGCCCACCCCCTCGAAGCGCGCAACGTGATGCGGGATGACAAGCGGGAGCCGTCGCTCCCGGCCGAGGCGGCGCTGAAGAATGCGCCGAGCCGTGAGGACGCGTACTTCAAGGTCAAGGCGATCCAGGAGTGACCCTCTTTCAACGGTCGATCCGCGAGCTGCACCAGATGCTGGTCGACCGCGAGATCTCGTCCGTCGAGCTGACCGAGGCGGTGCTTGGCCAGATCGACACCGTCGGCGAAAAGACGAAGGCCTACCTGCTGGTCACGCGCGAGCTCGCTCGGCGCCAGGCAAAGGACGCCGACGAGCGGCTGCGCGCCAATCGCGACGTCCGCCCGCTGACCGGGATCCCGATCGCGTTGAAGGATGTCCTCTGCGTGCAGGACGTCGTCTCCACGGCGGGATCGAAGATCTTAAAGGGTTTCTCGCCGCCCTACAGCGCGACGGTGGTCGAGCGGCTCGAGGCTGAGGGCGCCGTGTTTCTGGGCAAGACCAACTGCGACGAGTTCGCGATGGGCTCCTCGAACGAGAACTCCGGCTACTGGCCCGTCCACAATCCCTGGGCGCTGGAGCGCGTGCCCGGCGGCTCCAGCGGCGGGTCGGCGGCGGCGGTGGCGTCCGGCGAAGCCGTCGCCGCGCTCGGCAGCGACACCGGGGGCTCGATCCGGCAGCCCGCGGCCCTGACCGGCATCGTCGGCTTCAAGCCCACCTACGGGCGGGTCAGCCGGTATGGGCTGATCGCTTTTGCCTCCTCACTCGACCAGATCGGGCCCATGACGCGGGACGTGGTCGACAACGCCATCCTGCTGCAGGCGATTGCGGGACATGACCCTCGCGACTCCACCAGCTCGGAGCGCCCGGTGCCCGACTACCTTTCCACGTTGCGCAACGGCGTCAAGGGGATGCGCCTGGGGGTGCCCAAGGAATACTTCGTGGCCGGCATGGAGCCGGCGGTCGAGCAGGCGATCCGCGACGCCATCCGCCTCCTCGAGCAGCAGGGGGCCTCGATCGAGGAGGTGAGCCTGCCCCACAGCGACGTCGCCCTCCCCGCCTACTACATCATCGCCCCGGCGGAGGCCAGCTCAAATCTTGCTCGCTACGACGGGGTTCGATACGGCTACCAGGCGGAAGGCGCAAAGAACCTGATCGAGGAATACATGCTGACTCGCCAGCAGGGCTTCGGCGCCGAGGTCAAGCGCCGGATCATGCTCGGCACCTACGCACTGAGCTCCGGCTACTACGACGCCTACTACCTGCAGGCGCAGAAGGTGCGCACGTTGATCATCGAGGACTTCAAGCATGCCTTCGAGAAGGTCGATGTGCTTGTGGGAGCGACCTCCCCAACCGTGGCCTTTGGGCTCGGAGCCAAAACGCAAGACCCGGTCGCGATGTACCTGAATGACATCATCACGATTCCCGCGAACCTGGGCAACGTCTGCGGCATCTCGGTGCCCTGCGGCCTTGCCGACGGGCTGCCGATTGGGCTTCAACTCATCGCGCCGGGATTCCGAGAAGAGGTTGCGCTGCAGGTTGCCTACGCCTTCGAGACCGCGACCGACTTCCGCAAACTGCAGTCTCCGCTGATGCGGGCGGCCGCCTGATGGCCGTCGCAACCCGGTATGAGGTCGTGGTTGGTCTGGAGGTTCACGCCCAGGTGCTCACGCAAAGCAAGATGTTTTGCGGGTGCTCGACCGACTACCTGACCACGCCGCCCAATGCGAACACGTGCCCGGTCTGCCTGGGGCTGCCCGGGTCGCTCCCGGTCATCAACCGGCGGGCCGTCGAGGCGACGATCCGGACCGCCCTGGCCCTGAACTGCGAGATCCCGGAGTTCTCCAAGTTCGACCGCAAGAACTATTTCTATCCCGACCTGCCGAAGGGCTACCAGATCTCGCAATACGACTTGCCGTTCAGTCGCCACGGTCACCTCGAGTTCGATGTCAAGGGCGAGATGCGGCGGTGCGGCATCACCCGCGTCCACCTCGAGGAAGACACGGGCAAGCTGGTGCACGAGGGCGCGATCGACCAGGCCCAGGCGTCGCTCGTCAACTTCAACCGCGCCGGCGTTCCCCTCATGGAGATCGTGTCGGAGCCCGATCTGCGCAGCGCCGACGAGGCGCGCGAGTACGTCATGCGGCTACGGGCGATCCTGCAGTACATCGGCGTCAACAACGGCGACATGGAGTCAGGCCAGCTTCGCTGCGACGCCAACGTGTCACTCCGGCCGGTCGGCGCGACCGAGCTCGGCACCAAGGTCGAGATCAAGAACATGAACTCGTTCCGGGCGATCCATCGCGCCATCGAGTACGAGATCGGGCGGCAAACCGAGGTACTGGAGGCAGGCGGCCGGCTGGTCCAGGAGACCCGGGGCTGGAACGATACGCGCGGGCTGACCGTGTCGCAACGCACCAAGGAATTCGCTGAAGACTATCGCTATTTTCCAGAGCCGGACCTGCCGCCGCTCGAAGTCAGTCGCGAGTGGGTGGCGGAGATCCGCTCCAGCCTGCCCGAGCTGCCGGCGGCCCGCCGGGAACGGTTCGTTACTGGCTACGGCCTGACGCCATATGATGCCTCGCTGCTGACCTCGTCACAGCCGATGGCCGAGTTCTTCGAGGAAACCGTCCGGCTCGGCACCCCGGCCAAGGCGGCCGCCAACTGGATGCTCGGCGACTTCAGCCGGCTCCTGAACGCTGAGCACACAGAGATCGAGCAGGCGTCAGTCAAGCCCACTCATCTGCAGCAGCTGATCGCGCTGGTCGAGTCGGGTGTCATCAGCGGCAAGATGGCCAAGCAGACCTTCGAGGCGATGTACCGCGCGCCAGATCCTGGGCCGGCGCTGGCCGCCCTGAGGGGCTCGACCCAGATCAGCGGTGACGCCGAGCTCGAGGGTATCGTCGCCCAGGTGATCGGCGAAAATGCCAAGTCTGTCGCCGACTTCAAGGCGGGCAAGCAGCAGGCGCTGAAGTTCCTGATCGGCCAGGGCATGAAGATCTCGAAAGGCCGAGCCAACCCGCAGCGGCTCGAGGCGTTGCTGAAAGAGAAAATCACCTAGTGCAATTGACGGTCGGCGAGCTGGCCCACGGCGGGGCGGCCCTGGCGCGGGTCGATGGCCGAGTGGTCTTCGTCGAAGGGGCTATTCCGGGCGAGACGGTTGAGGCTGAGGTCACCCATCGGCGGAAGGATTTCTGGCGCGCCCAGGCGACGGTGGTGCTGGACCCGGCGGCCGCGCGTATCGATCCGCCCTGCCCCTACTTCAAGGCCGGCTGTGGCGGGTGTCAGCTGCAGTATCTGGCCTATCCTGAGCAGCTCGCGCAGAAACGCCAGGTGCTGCACCGCCAGCTCGAGCGCGCCCACCTCGAATTTCCGATCGAGCGCATCGACGTCCTGGGCATGGAGAATCCATGGCGCTATCGCCTTCGCGGCGAGTTTCACGTCCTGCGCCGTGGCGGCGCGGTCAGCCTCGGTTTCTATCGCAAGCACACATATCAGACGCTGCCCATCGACGCCTGCCTGATCCACGCCGAGGCGATCGAGCGGGCGCTCCCGGCATTCGCCCGCGCCGCCGAGGATCCGGCGGCCGCAGGGGTTACGGCCCTGCAATTCACCTGGGCGCCGGGAACCAGCGACCTTCTCTGGGCGCCCTACCCGCCGGGGTCGGCCGATCCGTCATTCGGCGCCCGGGCGGCGGGCTGGATCCCGGAGCTGAACCTCAACGACGATTCGATCGGCATGGACGATGCCGGCCGGCACTTCCGCGTCAGGCCGGAGGCGTTCGTCCAGGTCAATGTCCGGCAGCGCGATGTCCTCTACGAGCGGGCGGTTGCGTTCGCCCAGCTCACGGGGGGCGAGCGGGCCGTCGACGCGTACGCCGGCATCGGCATGCTGACGGCGCGGCTCGCCGAGCGCGCCGCCGGCGTGATCGCGGTGGAGGAGAGCCCCTACGCGGTCCGGCTCGGCGAGCTGAACATGCAGCTCAACGGCTGCGGTAACGTCCATTACCGTCGCGGGCGGGTGGAGGATACCGTGCGCCACCTGGACGAATCTGTCGACGTCCTGGTGCTGGATCCGCCGCGCGCCGGCTGCACCGAAGCGGCCGTCGAAGCGATGGCGACCTTGCGCGCCGAACGGATCGTCTACATCTCCTGCGACCCATCGACGCTGGCTCGCGATGTCAGTCGTTTTTGTGCCGCCGGACGCTATACCCTTGTGGAGGTGGCCCTCGTCGACATGTTCCCCCAGACCTACCACATCGAAGCTGTCGTCAAGCTCGAACGGAACGCATGAGCTTCGTCCACCTTCATACGCACTCCGAATACAGCTTGCTCGACGGCGCCAGCCGGATCTCGGACATGGTCCGCCTGGCGGCGGAGACCGGGATGCCGGCGATCGCCCTGACCGACCACGGGGTGCTCTACGGCGCGGTCGATCTCTACCTGCAGGCCAAAGCCGCCGGCATCAACCCGATAATCGGCCAAGAGGCGTACGTCGCCACTCGCTCGCGACACCAGAAGGAAGGCCGAGCCGACCGGGACCCGTACCACCTGATCCTTCTGGTCAAGGACCTGGCCGGCTATCGCAACCTGATCACGCTCTCCAGCCTCGCGCACCTGGAGGGGTATTACTACAAGCCCCGGATCGACAAGGCGTTGCTCGCCGAGCACACCGAAGGGCTGATCGCGCTGTCCAGCTGCCTTGGCGGCGAAGTCGCCAGCCGCCTGCTGGAGGGTGACGAGTCGGGAGCCGAGCAGGCGGCCCGCGAGTACCAGCAGATGTTCGGCGACGATTATTTCCTGGAGATCCAGGACCACGGCCTGGAAGAGCAAGGCCGGGTCAATGAGGGTCTTGCCCGGCTGTCGCAACGCACCGGGATCCCACTGGTCGCCACCAACGACTCGCATTACACGCGTCAGGACGATGCCGAGGCGCACGACATTCTCCTGTGTTTGCAAACGGGCACCGTCGTATCGGATCAGAAACGAATGCGGTTCCACAACAACGAGTTCTATCTCAAGACCCCTGCCGAGATGGCAGAGCGGTTTCGCGACTTCCCCGAGGCGATCTCGAACACGCTACGGATCGCGGAGCGCTGTCACCTGGAGCTCGAGACCCGTCCGCTGTTGCCGCGCTTCGAGGTCCCGACGGGACAAACCTCCGAGGGTTATCTGCGCCGGCTCGCCGAGGAGGGGCTTAAGGCGCGCTATCCCGAGATGGGCCAGGTTGTGCGCGATCGCTTCGAGACGGAGCTGTCGGTCATTCAGGACATGGGCTATGCAGCCTACTTCCTGATTGTGAGCGACTTCATCGGGTACGCGAGGAACAACGGCGTCGCGGTTGGGCCCGGACGCGGCTCCGCCGCCGGCAGCATCGTCTGCTACGCACTCGGCATCACGACGCTCGATCCGCTCCAGCACGGTCTCATCTTCGAGCGCTTCCTCAACCGGGAACGGATCTCGATGCCCGATATCGACGTCGACTTCGACGATCGGAATCGCGATCGTGTCATCGACTACGTCGGCCAGCGCTACGGGCAGGACCACGTGGCCCAGATCATCACCTTCGGCACCATGAAGGCGCGGGCCGTCATCCGTGACGTGGGTCGCGCCCTTGACGTCCCGCTGCGGGATGTCGACCACCTGGCGAAACTGGTTCCGCCACAGCTGAACATGACGCTCGATAAAGCGATCGCGATGGTCCCCGAGCTCGCCCAGGCCGAGAAGGACCCGGTCTACGAGCGCCTGCTCAAGAACGCTCGCAAGCTGGAGGGCCTCGTGCGCCACGCGTCGACCCATGCCGCCGGGATCGTGATCACACCGGAACCGCTGCAGCAGTACGTCCCCCTGCAGTTAGCGATCACCCGTGGTGATCGCAACGGCCAGGAGAAGCGCGCCGTGATGACGCAGTACGAGATGAACGCGGTTCAGAAGATCGGGCTGCTCAAGATGGACTTCCTCGGGCTGCGCAACCTCTCGATTATCGAAGACGCGATCAAGAATCTCAAAGTAACCCGCGGGCTCACCGTCGACCTCGCCCAGATTCCATGGGACGATGCGGCGACGTTCCGTTTGCTGCAGGCCGCCGATACGAACGGCGTGTTCCAGCTCGAGTCGGCGGGGTTGCGCCGCTTGCTTCAGGACATGCGCCCGACGACGTTCGACGACATCACGGCCGCGATCGCGTTGTTCCGCCCAGGGCCTCTGGAGGGCGGCTTGGTCGACCAGTACATGAAGTGCAAGCACGGCGAACAGGAGATCGTGTACCCGCTGCCGCAGCTGGAGCCAATTCTGAAAGAGACCTACGGCGTCATCGTCTACCAGGAGCAGGTCATGAACATCGCCCGTCAGCTCGCGGGCTTCAGTCTGGGGGAGGCCGACGTGCTGCGCGGCGCAATGGGCAAGAAGAAGAAAGAAGAGATGGCGAAGATGCGCGCCAAGTTCATCAACGGTGCCACCAACCGAGGGGTGAGCGAGCCGAAGGCGACCGAGATCTTCGACCTGATGGCGTATTTCGCGGGCTACGGATTCCCCAAGGCGCACAGCGCCGCGTACGCTGTGATCTCGTATCAGACGGCCTACCTGAAGGCCAATTATCCACTGGAGTATCTGGCGGCCTTGCTCAACAACGAAGCGGGCAACTACGACAAGGTCGCCGCCGCGGTCCTCGACTGCCACGCCCGCGACATCGAGGTGCTGCCGCCTGAGGTCAACAGCTCCGAGGCCGGCTTCTCGGTCCAGGATGGGAAGATCCGTTACGGCCTGGCCGTGATCAAGAACGTGGGAAGCCACGCGATCGACCTGCTGCTCAACGAACGGCGGGCCCGCGGTCCGTTTAAATCGCTGCTCGACCTCAGCGTTCGCGTCGATCCTCGCGAGCTCAACAAGCGGGTGCTCGAGAGCCTGATCCGCTCCGGTGCGAGCGACAGCCTGGGCGAGCGCGGCCGCTTGCTCGCCAGCATCGATCGGGTCAGCGACCGCGCGGCACAAATCATCAGCGAGCGAGAGAGTGGGCAGACGAACCTGCTGGGGATGCTGCCCGATGCGGACGAGCTCGACGATCGATCGGCGGGCCTGGTCTCCGAGATGCCGCCGATGCCGCAGGACGAACGCCTCAAGGGCGAGAAGGAACTGCTGGGCCTGTACCTGTCGGACCATCCCTTACGCCGGATCGAGGCCGAGCTACATGCCAAGGTCGACACCTACGCCAACCAGGTCACTCCCGAGATGGAGAACTATGAGGTCCGCATCGGCGGCGTCATCAAAGGCGTGCGTCCGATCGTAACCAAGTCCGGCAAGCCGATGGCGTTCGTCCAGCTCGAGGACCTGACGGCGACCATCGAGGTGATCGTGTTCACCCGCGTCTTCGAGGAGCGGCGCGAGCTCTTACTGTCCGATAACGTGGTGATCGTGCGCGGTAAGGTGGATGCCCGCAGCGCCGGTGGCGACGACGAGGAGCGCGGCGAGGTCGCCAAGGTCATTGCCGACGAAATCCTGGCCTTCGACGACGCCGGGCACGAAGCCTGGGTTCGCAACCAGGTGGTCCATCTCGACGTGCCGGCCGAGGCCACGCCCGAGCAGATGGCCTCGCTCCAGGACATCCTCGGCCGCTGCGCCGGCCCGGACCGCGTTGTGCTTCACCTGCAACGCACCGACCAGATCGTCGACATGGACCTGGGCGAGAAGTTCCGGGTGCAGGGCGGTGGCCTGGCCGGTGACCGCGCTCAGCGGGAGATCGATGCGCTCTTCAATCGGCCCGTCTGGCGGCTGGAGGTGATCCGGCGGCGCGCGCCGGAGCGCCAGGTCAGCAGCGGCCGGCAGCCGCGGACGCTGGTCGGCTCAGCGACGTCCTGAGTTTGCGCTACCCGAGACCCAGCCGGCCGAGGTTCGAGACCAGGACGTAGGCGGCCAGCAGGACCACGAACGCGGCCACCGGGGCCCAGTCGAACTGTCCGGGGCGCCGCGGAAACCAACCCCGAAACGGCCGCGCGAATGGCTCGGTCGCCTGCATCACCATCTGGGTGATCGGGTGCCACGGGTCCATCCGGAAGAAGCCGAAGAAGATCCGGACCAGCACGAGGATGATGCAGAACACCAGCGCATAGCCGACGATGGCAATCAGCGTCAGCACAATGTTGCCCGAGCCGATGAAGATCGTGAGCGCGTACAGAAGGATGATCCCGACCAGGAAGGAGAGGTCCATGCCGCCGGCGGGCGGAATCACCCGGCGAATCGGCGCCAGGTACCACTCGGTAGCCGTCACGATGATCCGACCAGCTTCCGAATAGAGCATTCCGGGGAACCAGGAGAAGATCGCGCGCACGATCAAGAGCACGATCAGGATGTTGATCAGAATCTGGATCAACCCGGCTCCGGGGAACATCGCTGGCTAGTTTACGGGGTTCCCGATAAGGCTCGGCTAAGCATCAGCGCCGGCGGCGGCGAGCCAGCAGATCGCCCGTCGGATCCTCCGGCGGCTTCTTGGGCGCCCGCGGTTGCGCGGCCCGGGCGGCCCGCACCCCGGCCACCCGTTCGCGCAGGCGGGTCACGGTTGCCTCCGCCGGTAGGGCGGGGACCGGCGCCCGTTGCAGGGACGCTCGCCAGGCGGGCATGTCTTCCAGCCGGAAGATCAGGCGCCTAAGCGCGACGTCGATGGGGAAGAGCAGGATCGCCAGCACCAGCAGGATCTCGCTGATCGGCAGGGCGGCCTGCGTGCTGGGCACGCGGACCCGAAAGGCCTGGGCCACGTCCGTCAACAGGGCCCCGCCACCGGCCTGGGCGATCGCCTTCAGGGTGGCGACGTCGGCACCGAGGTCACGGTACTCGGGCGAATAGGGGACCGCGAGCCCGGTTGTCGTCGTATGCCGGACGACACCGCCGGCCGACTCGCTGACATGCAGCAGGTAACTCCCGACCTGGTCGGTGGGCAGGTCCCCCTCGAATCGGCCCGGGCCGGTCGGCGACAACGTCAGGCTGGCGTCGGCCAAATCCGGGGTCACGGCGTTCACGGTGACCGTCGCGCCGGAAGTCGCCGGTGCCGACACCAGCAGGTGCGTGTGGTCGCCCTGGACGCGGGTCTCGACCTGGAGGGCGGGGTCGCCGGGCTGCGGCAGGCTCGCATGGACGATGTCGCCGAAGAAGCGGTTCGCCGACGGCCATTGCAGTAGGCCGGCCGTCCACCGACCCTGGGCATCGCTGGTCCAGGCCATCACCCGGCCCAGCCCGTACTGCCAGGTCGCCAGCAACGGATCCCCCTGCGGGCTCTTCAGCACGATGTCGGCCGCCGCCCGCGGGGTGGTCGCGACGTAGCCGGTGATCGTTGGAACGCTGTCGAGTGGGACGCCCGGCAGCACGTTGACGAGCGAGGCGAGCTGCGGCGCGATCCGGCCCTCGACGATCCAGGGCTTGAGGGCCTCGCGGGTTTCTTTCAAAAAGATCTGTGGCACGTCCTGCAGGCTGTTGCTCTGGTAGAAGCGGCCGTGTCCCCAGCCGGCCATCGCTTGCATCAACGCGGCGTCCGCTGCGTTGGCCGCGATCGCGACCGTGGAAACCGTGATTCCGCGGCCGTGCATCGCGGCGAGGCCGGGCTGGTAGTTGCGGTCTGGCGTATCGCCATCGCCGAAGAGGATCACGTGCTTGATCGCGGCTGTGGCCTTGGTCAGCGCCTGGTCAGCCGCGTTCAGGTCCGGCGTGTAGCTCTGCGGATCGCCGAGGTTCATGCCCTCGATCTTGCGCTTGATCGCCGCCTTGTCCGTCAGCGGGCCGAGGGGGACGACCATGGTGCCCACACCGTTGGTGACGCCGACCATGTCGCGCGGCGTGAGCTGGTCGACGACCGACTCGGCGGCGCCGCGCACGACCTGGTCGCCCTGCCCGGTTTCGGACGACTCGAGGACCAGGACGACCGCGACCGGCGGCTTCTGCATGTCCTGGGGCAGCTGGATCTGGACCGGCAGCGTGGTCTCCAGCGACGTCCCGGCGTAGCCGCCTGGCCCGTAACTGTCAGAGCCGCCGATCACGACCAGGCCGGTACCCAGGTCCCGGACCGAAGCCTGCAGCAGCGCCATGCCGTCGGTGCCCAGGCTCGAGGCCGGGATGTTGACCAGCACGACGGCCTGGTAGGCGGCGAGATCCGCCGCCGAGCGTGGCAGCCGGTCGGGCGTCAGGGTCGCCGTGCCGATGCCGGTCGAATGCAGGGCGGCCTCGAGGCTGGCCGCCTCACCCAGCGTGTTTTCGACCAGCAGGGCCCGTGGTGGGCCCACCACCTGGATCAGTGCCTCGCCGAGGTTGTTCTCGGCGTAGGTATCGCGCACCGCGTCGATCACGACCCGCACCGCGTGGAACCCGGGCTCGGTCGGTTTGACCGTTTGCTTGAGGGTCGTCTCACCGGCGACCAGGTCGAGCTGAATCGTGTTGATCAGCGTGCGGTCGAGATACCAGCGCACGGTCGCCCGGGTGGCGGTGTTGCTGATGACCAGCGCCTGGGCCGCGGCCTGCTCGCCCTGCGTGAGCGAATGCGGCGCGTCGAGCCGATCGACGAAGGCCTCGGCGCCGAGCGGCAC
>Ga0066709_100005037_pt1 | contig 10748 bp, 3 predicted proteins | sample GraSoiAngelo_158_FD_79665 | JGI IMG/M metagenome (GOLD analysis project Ga0066709, IMG submission 79665) | Grasslands soil microbial communities from the Angelo Coastal Reserve, California, USA - 14_1009_16_30cm | ecosystem: Environmental > Terrestrial > Soil > Grasslands | place: USA... | reverse complement strand
GCCTGATGTCGACGCGAACAGATGAGCCACCACGTCGCCGGCGACCGCCACCTCCTGCTGGAGGGGATCGGTCTCCCAGCTCAACACGTCGGGACGCAGGTGCACGAATCGCTGATCCTCCACCAGCCACGCCGGCCAGCCACCGTCGGGATAAGTCGGGCTAATGGGACGATGCCGGTAGGGAACCGGGCGCGCCGGGTCGGAGACATAGCTGTCGAACTCGGAATTGCCCTGGGTGTCGCCCCCGGGCTTCGCGAACGATGCCATGCCCGCGCTCTGGAAATAGAGAGGGCGCTCGGTTGTGCGGCTGCGCGGCGGCCACTCGTCGTAGGATTCCCAACGATTCGAGCCCGTCTGAAACGTCAGCGCTTCCGGTTGCTTGAGCGGACCCTTGTCCTTGAGCCAGTAAGCGAACCACGGGGCCTGCACTTTTTCGCGGAAGTACTGCGCGGTGTCGCTGTCGAAGTCGATGTCGCCCAGTTTGCGTCCTTCGCCTCGGGACCAGCCACCGTGGTTCCACGGACCCGCCACCACGTAGTTCATGTGGTTCGTGTCCTTCTTCTCCAGCATCTCGTAGATTTTCATTGGGCCGTAGAAATCTTCCTGGTCCCACCAGCCGGCCACGTTGAGATTCGGCACTTTTGGAGTATCCAGGTAAGGCGTGACCGCCTGTTTCTGCCAGAACTCGTCGTAGTTCGGATGCGCCACAAAGTCGTTCCACGTGGGTATCTTTTCGTGCCCGTAGTTCTTGTTGAAGTTAGCGAGCGCCCCCAGCGCCACGTACCACTCGAAGGTATCGTGCCGGTCAAACTTGAAATTGAAATTCGTCGTGCCAGTTTCCATCATGGCCGAATACTCCAGGCCGTAGCTCAGGCGGAACGCCCCGTTGTGGTGGAAATCGTCACCCAGGAACTGATCGGCGGGCGACGCCTGTTCGGAAACCGCCTTGAGCGCCGGATGCGGGTCGAGCATGGCCATCACCGTCAGCCAGCCGCCGTAAGATATTCCCAGCACGCCCGCGCGCCCGTTGTTGTTGGGAATGTGCTCGATGAGCCACGCGATCGAGTCGTATGTATCGGTGCTCTCGTCAATCGCCTTCGCGTCGCTTTTGTCGCGCGGCGGCCGGAACATCACGAACTGGCCCTCGGACTTGTATCGCCCGCGAATGTCCTGAAACACGAAAATGTAGCCTTCGTCGACGAAATCCTTGTAGCTGTGGAGCAGCAGCCCATTGCGGCCTTTATCATCGGTTGAGCCATAAGGTGTGCGCGTAAACAGAAACGGAAGTTGTCCGCGCGACTTCTTGGGAATGTAGATATCGGTGTACAGTTTCACGCCGTCGCGCATGGGAATTTGAACCTCCATACGCTTGAAAGTTTTATTCAGATCCGGCTCCGGCGCGGTCGCAGCGGGCCAGAGAGCTACCGGAGCGAGCAGCAGAGCGCAGCATAGTGAAGTTGAGGTCATGCGTGGACAGTTTACATCGTGCGATGGCCCACTGTGAACCAAAAATCGCGCCGCTGGACAAAAATGCAACGGTGAACAGCCACGCAGCAGCCGAGTGAGCGGGCGAGATGGGGTTTCCGCCGGCAAAAAGCAGTTTCAACGGGTTACCAAGCGTCATCGAGCTGATGATCGCGAGGGCAAGGCCCTTCTCTGCCGACTCTCCTCGCTCCCATAAAAAGAGCTGATGGACCGCTTCAACAGAAAAATATCGGATTTCCCATTGACAAACCTGGGATTCCCGATATCATGCGAGGTATCTCTCTTAACGGGATCACTACCGACCATGTCCTCGTCGGACCAGGGGGCGTTTCCTGTTCACAAACAGCAATAAATATCAGGGTGCCGCGCCGGCGCCTTTGGAGGATGTATGGGGATCAAGGGGATTTGGGTTTTAGTATTTGCGTGCATCATTTTGGGGCTTACCGCTACTGCCGTTAACGCACAGCTCAATCGCGGCGTCATCGAAGGAATCGTCACTGACCCGCAAGGCGCGACCATTGCTGGCGCGGACGTGACCGTCACGTCCGTGGACACCAACGTTGCTTCCGCGACGAAAACGAACGGCACAGGCTATTACCGCGCGGTGGATCTCGTGCCCGGGAAGTACCGGGTCCGCGTTACGGCCGTGGGCTTCAATGCGACCGATGTCGTGGACGTCACAATCCCCGCCGGGCAGACCGTGAAGGTGGACGCGCAGATGAAGCTGGGGTCCACGCAGGAGACGGTGCAAGTGGTGGCTGAGGTTCCTCTATTGGAAACGACGGCCTCCAATTTCTCCCACGCTGTCGAAAACCGAAGCATTCAAGAGGTTCCTCTGCAAGGTCGTGATCTGCAACAACTGGTCTATCTGCTCCCGGGCGTCTCCAACGCCGCCGGTCCTCCCGGAAGCAATTTCGGCTTCAGCAGCCAGTTCGGATCTTTCCCGGATCCAACTTACGTGCAGGGTTCCGACATTTCTGTTAACGGCGGACAGGCGGGCGCCAATGCCTGGTACCTGGACGGAACCATCAATCTCTCCGGGATTTCGGAGAACGTGGCGGTGAACCCGTCGCCAGACTCGGTTTCCGAGTTTCAGGCAATTACCAGCGCCTTTGCACCGGAGTATAGCCGCACGGGCGGCGGCGTCTTCAACGTGGTACTGAAGTCCGGCTCCAATTCATTTCACGGAAACTTGTACGAGTTCGTGCGGAACAGCGCAACCAACGCCCGCAATCCATTCACTTCCATCGATGCCAGCGGCAATCTGATCAAAGATCGGGACCTGCACTTCAATAACTTCGGCGGCACCGCCGGCGGGCCGGTCGTCATTCCCAAGGTCTACAATGGCCGCAACAAAACATTCTTCTTCTTCTCGATGGATCACCAGATCCTGCATCTCAACGGGAGCAGAGTTTACACTGTTCCGACCGCACGCATGCGCAACGGCGATTTTAGCGAGGATCCCTCCTCGGTCAACTACGGCATTTGGGATCCCTACAGCACGGTCGGGCCGGACTCTAATGGCCTGTTTTCCCGCCGGGCGTTTGGAACTCCAGTGGCCGGAAATCCGTTTGGCAACGATGGCTGTTTGAATAGCGCCGTGGAGGATGGAAACAGCCGCGGGATCGCCACTTGCAATTTCTCGACGCAGATCCCGCAAAGCCGGATTGACTCGATTGGTAACTTCTTTATGAAGTCTTTCCCCTTGCCCAACTACAACGACCCGCTGAGTGACTGCCCCCTGGGGAAGGACGGGTACAAGATCTGCAACAACTTCCTGGGAGGACTCGGTAGCAGCCAGAATCCCTATAACATCTCGCTGAAGTTCGATCATCAAGCGAGCGAAAAGAGTAAATTCTTCGCGGAGTGGGTCTATACCCCAGGCCAGTATCAGAATTACCGTGTGCCCTGGACGGGACCCTCCTTCCCATCCGGTAATATCGGATATGGTGTGAACCTGCCGCTGTGGTTTACCAACCAGATCGCTGGCGTCGGACATACCTATATTTTCAACCCATCTCTGATCAACGAATTTCGCGCAAGCTTCAGCCGGCAGTCTTTCAGCAGCCATCCGGACACCTTCGGCTACCCGGACAGCGTGACTGGCCTCTCGCAGGTGCAGAAGATTTTCGCGCCAACCCAGTTGTGGCTTCCACCGTACGAGCCGGAGCCGACGTTCACCGTGAGCGGAGTGACCAAGTTCGGCACTCCCGATTGGACCAACGGCTCCAGCATGGCGGAGGCGTACACGTTGCTCGATAACGTGACGAAGATTATCAGCAAGCATACGCTCAAAGCCGGCTTTGTTTACCGTATTGAGCATAGCGCGCGCATAATCAACCCACCGAACCGCTTAGATTTTGATGGCAGACTGGTTCAGGATCCTACGACAGCGTTGGGAGGCCCGGGGATGGCTCAGTTCTTGCTTGGAGCGGTAGACAATGGCTCCGGGCTCTCGTATACGGCCTACCCCTACTATCGCTGGCGATATTGGGGTTTCTACATTCAGGACGATTTCCGTATTACCTCCAACTTTACCTTGAACTTCGGCGTGCGATACGACATCAACGGCCTGTTCAAGACGCGCCACGGCCAAGGCGCCATGTCGAACTTCTGCCTTAGCTGTCCGAATCCGCTAGCCAACGGTCTCCCCGGCAAGATGGTGTACTGGGGCGACCCCGAGTTTCCCGATAACAGTGACATGGCCCCGGCAAACAAAAACAGCATCGGGCCGCGCTTGAACTTCTCGTGGACGCCAACCAAGGATCGCAAGACTATTATCCGTGGCGGCTTCGATATTTTCTACACCAACGCCGCCAATAGCTTCAACAATGTCGGCCAAGGCATCGCGCAAGGTCCCCAATGGCAGGTATTTCTAAATTATCCGAAGAGTTTCTACCCCGATCAGTGCGCGCCCTTTACGGGGAACTGCGTGGTCTTTCCACTGAGCGACACAACCACGGATAAATCGACACTCACCCAGCCTCCGGTTCCGGCCGATCGCCTCCCACTGGCGGCGCACCGCGACCCGTCCCTGGGCGCTGCAAGCATCCAGTTCTACCTCCCGCCTTCTCACGATCCTATGCAGACTATGTGGAGCTTGGACGTCGAGCGCGAGCTTCCATGGAACATGATGGTGGACGTCGGTTTCGTTTCCAATCATGGTACGCACCTGGCTGGCGATACGTTCCGCAACTTCAACTATGTACACACCGCTGACAGGCTGAAGTACCGCACGGCGATAAACGCGCAGGTGCCGATCACGGATTACTTTTCGGGCGACACTGCGGCAAACCTCGCAAAAGTGTGGGGCAGCGACACGCTGACGCGCAGTCTGTTGATAACGGATCATCCCTTCTTTGGCGGCTTGACCAGCCAGACCGTCTACAATGGCACGACCAACTATAACGGTATGAATGTTAAAGTCCAGAAACGATATTCGAACGGACTCAATTTCATCGCTGCCTACACGTTCTCTAAGAAAATCAACAATGCCGCCACTGCTATGTTAGCCGCCATGTTGCTCGACCCTGTTCACAACTCGCGCCCCGGCCTGCTCGGCGGCCGCGTAGGCGCAGGAGGGGGAAATCAAACTCTGGGAGGCGTGTACCAGGACTACGACAATGAGAACGGGGACCGCACGATTGCCATCGACGACATTACACACATGTTCAACATTGCGGGGAGCTACGACCTCCCGGTTGGAAAGGGTCGGCGGTTCTTGAATACTGGCGGGATCGCAGACGGTGTGCTCGGCGGATGGCGGTTGACAACGAATTTCACCGCTCAAAGTGGTGTGCCCCTCAACATAACCGGACCATGTAACGGCATGACCTGCCGGCCCAACCTGGTAGGGAACCCTGCGTTGAGCAAGAGCCGTTCCCGAGTAGAGCAGGAGGCCGACTGGATTAACGCGGCCGCGTTCGAGCCGGTCTTTGGCAGCGATCAAAATTTCTGGGCGAATCCCGATACCAGTGATGATCGCTGGTGGCGTTTCGGAACCGCGGGCGCCTTCTTGCCTGGCTTGCGTGCGCCAGGCTTCTGGAATGTGGATACTTCGCTGGTGAAAGAATTCCACTTAACTGAGCAGCGATTCTTCCAGTTCCGCTGGGAGATGTTCAACGCGCTGAATCATCAAAACCTAGGGCTGCCGAACACCAGCTTCTGCCTGCCGCCGGGGGCGAATGGCGAAACCGACGCGGTCCGTCAGGCTGGCTGCTCGTTCGGCCGTATTACCAACGTGCAAACCGATCCGCGCTCGATGCAGTTTGCGCTGAAGTTTTTCTGGTAGCAACGGGGCGGCTTCGGACGTGCATCTTTCAGAAGCCCAGCTCGCAGTTCCGCATTTCCTGATCGAGGCAGCGCAGGTTTTGTTCGTAGAGGGCATTGCCGGGTTCGATCGCGCGGGCTCGCCTTAACTGAGTGCGGGCCTCGGCGAAATCTCTGATTCCGGCCAGCGCCACGGCGAGCGCGTTCTGCGCGTGCGAATCCTCCGGATTCACGCGCACAGCCTGCTGCAACGAGCGCGCTGCTTCCGCCGGCTCGTGCTTCTTCAGAAGCGCGCGACCCAGGTAATACAACGTGTCCGGATCGTCCGGCTGCAACCGCAGGGTGACGCGAAACTGCGCGATGGCGTCGTCGAGCTTCTCCCCGAGCAGCAGCGCCAGGCCGTAGTTGTAATGCGTGAGTGAATCGTCCGAGCTCAAGGTGACGGCTTCCCGCAGCTTGGCTTCCGCGGCAGCGAAGTCCCCGTTCTTGAGGAGTTCCGTTCCGAGAGCCATATCGCTCGCCGCGAGACTCGCATCCCGGCGCCGTTGATTTTCTTTCTCAGCCGCCTGCAACTGGGCAGCGGCTTCACCGGACCGGCCGGTTTTTTGCAGCGTCTGGGCCAGCATATAGCGGACAGAACTGTCATCCGGGAGCCGGCGCGCGGCTTTTTCGAGTTCCACAGCGGCGCTGGTGAAATCGCCTTTTTTGCGTAGCAAAGCTCCAAGGTCACGATGCGCTTCGCCGGAGTTCGGGTCCGTCTCAAGCGCGGACCGCAATTCGGTTTCGGCGGACGCCAGGTCGCCGTCTGCCAATAGAAGCGAACCCAGCGCTTGGTGACATCTGGCATTGCCGCGATCCAGGCCGAGGCATTTCCGAAATTCCTGTGCGGCACGCCCGGGATCGCCCGTAGCCATCGCGAGATGGCCCGCCTCCAGATGCAAGCCCGCGGAACCAGGCGCCAATGCGAGCGCGGCGGAATAGCTGGCCAGCGCTTCGGCGCCGCGCTTCTGCTGAGCCAGCAGGCGGCCCAGCGCTTTGTGACTCTCCGCGTCGGCGGGGGCCAGCTCCACGGCTTTCCGCAACTCCTTCTCGGCCCGCTCGTTATCGCCCGCGTCGGAGAGCAGCACTCCGAAGTTCCGGCGTAGGACAAAATCCGTGGGAACCAGGTCGCTCGCCTCCCTCATGGCGGCCACAGCCTGATGGAGCCGGCCCATGGCGCGCAGCGTCAGGGCCAGATTGCTGTGAATGCGCGCATCATCTTGTCGCAGCTTTAGAGCCGACTGAAGGGCATCGAGCGAGCCGGTAAAATCTCCGTCCTTTCGCAGCGCTACTCCGAGGTCATTGAGGATTTCAGGATCGCGCGGGGCCGCTTGGAGAGCCTCACGGAATGTTGCCACAGCCTCCTTCACGCGGCCTTGCTCCATCAGCACCAGCGCTCTTTCTTTAAGGCCGGGCTCAGACGAAAGTTGCGCGACGCCGCTCATACTAACGAGCCATGCACAGTACAGTAGTGGGGCTATTCGTGCACGAGGCATGGGGATATTCCGGAGAGCGGTTGCGCGTCGACGCTCACTTTTATATATTATCGAGATCCTGCTTGAGATCACGGGGCCGTAGAAGCACTGACGTAAGTTAAGTAACGATGATCGAGGGTACCAGCCGGATAAAGACTGGTTTGCCTGCAAAATCCGTTGGATATTGGATGAAATTCCCATTAAAGGGGGAGGCATAAAAATGCGGACGAATTCTGTTGTCAGAGTTCTGTCTCTAGCGATTTTTCTGGCGATTCTCACGGGGCTGCCTGCATTGCACGCGCAGTTCACCACGGCCAGCCTCGGGGGTAACGTTCTCGATGCCACGGGCGCGGCTATCCCCGGCGCCAAAGTCGCCATTTCCAACAAAGACACCGGTCTGAAGCAGGAGACTTCGACCGATGCCGCAGGCGCATTTCTGTTTTCCACCCTGCCGGTCGGCAACTATCAGCTCCACGTCGAAAAGTCGGGCTTTGCTACCTATGTTCAGGACGGTATTTCCCTCGACGTCGGGTTGACTGCGCATCAGACCGTTACGCTCAAGGTAGGTGACCTGGCGGAGCGCGTGGAGGTTACCGGGGACGCGGAACTGGTGCCCACCACCACTTCAACCGTCGGACAGCTGGTCAATCAGCGCCAAATTGTCGACTTACCGCTGGATGGAAGGACGGCCCAGTCGCTGGTGTTCCTAGCGGCCGGCACCGTGGATACCACCGATCGCTATTGCGGGCTCGGCTGCCATGGCGGCGTTTACCCTGGTGAGCAGCAGGCTGCCGTTAACGGCGCCGGGCCAGGCGCGGTGAACTACCAGCTTGACGGCGCCGGTCACAACGACACCTATATCAATACCAACCTGCCGTTCCCGAACCCGGACTCCGTGCAGGAATTCAGCTTGCAGGCGGACAATCTCACGGCGGAGTACGGCAACGCGGTCGGCGGGGTCGTGAACATCGTCACCAAATCGGGCACCAACCAGCTGCACGGAAGCGCTTTCGAATTCCTGCGCAATGGCGCGGTCAACGCGCGAAATTTCTTCGCTTCCAAGCACGATGAGCTGAAGCGCAATCAGTTCGGAGCCAGCGCGGGCGGTCCTATTTTGAAGGACAAGCTGTTCTTCTTCGGCACCTACCAGGGCACGCGCATCCGCAACGCACCCGAAGGGCAGATAGCTTTCGTGCCGACCGCGGCTGAGCGTACAGGCGATTTCTCCGATCTGCTGCCCGGCACGCAGCTAGTCGATCCGATCAGTGGCGCGCCGTTTCCTAACAATCAGATACCCACAAGCCGCCTCAGCCCCGTCGCGCAAAACTTTTTCCAGTACATTCCTCTGCCCAATGCCGGCGGTCGCCAGTTGAACTATACCGGCGCGAAGGATCAGGAGACCGAAAACCAGTTCATGCCGAAGGTGGATTACACCCACGGCAAGCACCAGTTGAGCGTGCGCTACTTCTTCACGGACTTCAAGCAGCCTCCCGTGATTCAGAAAGTGAATCTGCTGGCGGCCACCGGGCTCGGCAATGCGGTGCGTGTGCAAAACCTGGCGGTGAACGACACCTATTCGCTGTCGCCTACCTTCCTGATCAAGAGCTGGTTTGGATGGAGCCAGCAGCGCGGCGGTTCGCTGTCGAGCGCGCCGCTGGGCTTCCCCGACCTGGGTGTTAAGATCGCGGCGCCCACGCCGCCCGAGATCTCGATGGACGTCACGGGCGGGTTCAGCATCAACACCAATCATAAAGGTGATTTCGATCGCGGCGACTGGACCATTCGCGAGAGCGCCACCATTGTTCACGGCTCGCACGAGATGCATTTCGGCGGAGAAGCCGTGCGCGTCAAGAATCATCTGATCAATACGTTCCTGATGGCCGGTTACTTCGGATTCTTCAACAACCTTTCGGGCGATAATCTGGCGGACTTCACAATCGGCCGGGCTTCGTACTTCCAGCAAGGTGGTGGCGAATTCAAGAAGCTGGCAGGCACCCGCTGGGGGTCTTTCTATCAGGACGATTGGCGCGTCAATCAGCGGTTGACGCTCAATCTGGGCGTCCGCTGGGACCCTTACTTCCCTTACCAGGAGGAAGCCGGCCGCGTGACATGCTTCCAGCCGGGGCAGAAGTCCGCGAAGTTCCCCAACGCGCCTCTGAATCTCACGTATGGCGGGGACCATCATGACGCGAGCTGTCCCAAGGCCGGCTCCGAGAACAACCTGGGCAATTTTGCTCCACGCGTCGGCTTCGCGTACCGGCTCACGCAGGACGGCAAGACCAGTGTGCGTGGCGGCTTCGGCTACTACTACATTCCGATTGAGACCAGCCAGTTCAACTTGTTCGTGGACACAGCGCCATTTTCGCCGCAATTCACTTTTTATCCTGTCGATTTCACCGATCCGTACGCCAGCGCCGGCGTGGCCAATCCGTTTCCAGCTCAGTATGGACCTCGCATTCCCGGGTCGGACGTGACATTCACGCTGCCGACCTCGCTATATGGAGTCTTCCAGAAGGACTTCCATATTCCGCTGCTGACCTCGTGGAACATCAACGTTGAGCGGCAGCTTGGCGCCGATTGGGTGGTCCGCATCGCGTATGTCGGCAACAAGGGGACGTTCCTGTCGAACGGCCAGAAGAGCCTGCGCGAGTCTAACCCTGCGATCTACGTTCCGGGATCTTCTACCCTGGACAACACGCAGCAGCGGCGGCTCTATCAGGATTTCAGCACCGTGGGTCTGGTTTCGTCGGATAATAATTCGCATTACAACGGCTTGCAGCTCAATGTCGAAAAGCGTTTCGGCCGTGGTTTGTCGATGCTGGCGAACTACACGTTTTCCAAAAATACCGACGACTACGGATGGACCAATCCGTTCGACCGGCATTTCGACTATGGCCCATCGGACGACGACATCCGGCACAATTTCAAGTTATCCAACGTCTGGGAGATCCCCAAGCTGAACGTGAACCGTTTCGCCGGCGCTATTGTGAACGGATGGCTGGTCAACTCCATTACCACCTGGCGTAGCGGATTTCCTTTTTCGATTTATAGCGGCCAGGACAACTCGTTCAGCGGCGTCGGGCGAGACCGTGCCGATGTTACCGGGAAGGCGCAGCTCGATACCGGCCGTTCGCACGGCGAGCTGATCACGCGTTATTTCGATACTTCGAAATTCGTGCCCAACGCCATCGGAACATTCGGAAATTCCGCGAAGAACAGTCTCCGCGCTCCCGGGTTCTTCAAGACCGACTTCGGCGCCATCAAGAATTTCACCATCAGGGAGCAGATGAAACTGCAGTTCCGTACGGAGTTCTTTAACCTCTTTAACAACGTGAACTTCAGCCCGCCGGGAAATAACCTCGGTAATGGAGACTTCACGCAGGGTGGAGACTTCGGGGTGATTACATCGGCCGGGAGTCCGCGCATCATCCAGTTCGCTCTCAAGTTTCTCTTCTGAGAGTCGCAAATCGTGTGGGGCCG
>Ga0066709_100005035_pt1 | contig 10748 bp, 12 predicted proteins | sample GraSoiAngelo_158_FD_79665 | JGI IMG/M metagenome (GOLD analysis project Ga0066709, IMG submission 79665) | Grasslands soil microbial communities from the Angelo Coastal Reserve, California, USA - 14_1009_16_30cm | ecosystem: Environmental > Terrestrial > Soil > Grasslands | place: USA... | reverse complement strand
GGCCGGTCTGGCGGCTGCGGGCGTGTGGCTGCTCGGCGCCGACGTAGCACCAGAAATCGGCGCGGAGCCGGTCGCGGTCGCCGGTCATCGCCCCCGCGACCATGGCTGCCCGGGCCACCGTCGGGCTGCGCGTCTGGAGCACCGAGGGCGGGAGCTACGGGCACGAGCCGCTGTTCGCCACGCTGCGCAAGGCGCGAGGCGACCGCGTCGTCCTCGGCGCGCTGGTCGTGATGGTCGCCGTCGGCGCCACGGGAGGCGGCGTGAACGTGCTCGTCCCGCTCGGGTTGAAAGCCGACGGGTTCTCAGCCGGCGAGACCGGCATCGTCTTCACGGGAGCATCGACGCTCTTCGTCGCCGCGAGCGTCGTGGTCAACCGGCTCGGCGGACGCGGCGTCTCGCTTCGCGTCGCAGGCCTCGCCGCGCTGCTCTATGCCGGCACGATGGGGCTCACCGTTGTCAGCCTGGCGAGCGCCGCGCTCGTGACGTTCGCGATCCTCCGCGCGCCCCTGTGGGCGACGCTTTCGACCCTCGCCTATCCGCTCGGCGCGCTCGGGGCGAAGCGAGCCGGCCTCGGCGCGGGCGCGATCATGGGAGTACTCAACTTCGCCTGGGGCGCGGCCGGGTCGCTGAGCCCGTTGCTCGCAGGCGGCATCGCCCAGACCGCGGGTCTGCGCACGGCCTTCGTCGTGCTCCTGGCCGGTCTGGCGGCTGCGGGCGTGTGGCTGCTCGGCGCCGACGTAGCACCAGAAATCGGCGCGGAGCCGGTCGCGGTCGCCGAGATGGACGGCTAGTACGGGCCGCTTCCACGCCGGCCCCCAATCACTAGCGGAGTAGCGGCAGTACGCGGTCGCAGAGGAGCTCGACACCGGCAGCAGTGTCGATGCCCTGCGGGGTCCCGAACTCCACACGCTTCACCCCCGCGTCGAACAGGCGTCGGACCTGCTCGGCGACCTCCGGCGGGGTGCCAGCGATCGTGAAGTTCTCCAGCGGCGGCCGCCCCTTGATCGTGGGGTCGAGCCCGCCCACCACCTCGAGGTACATCTCGACCTCCCGTCGAGCGTGCTCCCGCGCCGCGGCGCCATCCTCGGCGACGACCGTGACTGCACCGACGACGATCCCGACCTGGTCGTTTCCGATCCACTCGCGCATCAGGCGGACCATGTCGGGATTGGCGCAGCCGCCGATCTTCACCTCGTCGGCCACGAGCTCGCCCGCGAGCGCGGCCATGCGCGGCCTCCACGTGCCGATCATCAGCGGGATCTGCTTCCGCGCCGGCTCGTACTGGAGCCCCGAACCCGGCGCGAGCGCGAAGTGCTTGCCGGCGTAGCCGCTCCGGTCGCCCGCGAGCAGGCGGCGAACAATCTCCACCGCCTCGCGCATCCGCTCCACCGGCCGCCGCTCGTCGAGCCCCAGGCGGTCGAGCCATGCCCCCGCGACAAGGCCTAGATATGCACGTCCACCGGAAGCCAGGTCGAGCGCCGCGGCCTGGCCGGCGAGCTCGACCGGGTGCAGGGTCGATGGGTTGAGCGCCGCCGGCCCGAGCCGAACACGCTCTGTGGACGCCGCGATCGTCAGCAACGGGAAGATCGCCGGCTGGAAGAGGAGATCGTGGAAAACGGAGATGACGTCGAAACCGGCCGCCTCGGCCCGTTGCGCCAACGCCGCGTATTCATGGGGCCGCTTGTCCGACTGCAGCCCGAGACCCAATTCGCTCAGGTGAGCTCCTCGGTGACAAGCGTGCGCTCACCGATTCGCTCGATGCGCATGACGACGCGCTCCTCGGGATCCGGGCAGCAGACGAGGCTGTCGCGCTCGAGCCAATCCTCCGCAGGCAGGCGCCGCTGCTTGGCCGGGATCAGCGGCAACACCGACTGGAGCGCGTAGAGGCAGAAGTACCTACCCTCCGGAATGCGGACGTGACTGGAGTCCGTCACCTCGAAGTAGTCGCCCACCTCGAGCCCGCAGACCGAGCGACCTTCGATGCGCTCGACGGTGACGCGGATGTCGTAGAGCCGCATCTCGGTCACGGGCCGGAGCATAGACGCCCTTTGCGCACCGACTGGAGATCGGTCAGTGTGCAGGGATCTGATCCAGGGACAAAGGAGGGCAAGGTGAGGAAGAGGAAGATCGCTGCGCTGCTCGCGGGCACCGCGGCAACGGCGGCGGCCGTCGCCCTGACCGTCGCTCCAGCCCAGGGCGCACCGGCGAAGACGTGCGCCTTCCAGCTGAAGATCGGAGACGTGTTGCCCTTCACGGGCGATCTGGCGGCGTACGGCGCCAACCTCGACCGCGCCGTGAGGATCGCGGTCGGCCTCCAGAACGCGGCGCTCAAGAAGGCCGGCCTTTCGAAGAGGATCAGCGTCAAGCTCGTCGGCTCGGAGGACGGTCAGACGCAGGCCACCGCGTCTGTCGAAGCCGCGACGAAGCTGATCAAGTCGAACCACGCCAACGTGATCATCGGCGAGATGGCGTCGAGCGCGACCATCCCGATGGCGCAGTCCGTCACGATCCCGAACAGGGTCGTCCAGATCTCACCGACATCGAGCGCGCCGCAGATCACGGACATCGCGGACAATGGCTACCTCTGGCGCACGTACCCGTCGGACACACTCCAGGGCAAGGTGCTCGCGCAGGCGGCGATCGACGCGTTCGGCAAGGGAGCGACGCTCAACATCGGCGCCCGCAACGACGCGTTCGGAACAGCGCTGAAGCAGCTCTTCGTCGCTCAGTACGAGAGGCTCGGCGGCAAGATCGGCGTCAACATCTCCTGGAACCCGGACCAGGCGAACTTCGACACCGAGGCGCAACAGCTCGTGTCGGGAAGCCCGGCGGGCTGGGTGATCATCGACTTCCCCGACACCTTCCAGAAGTTCGTGCCGTCTCTGGTGCGGAGCGGCAAGTGGGATGCAAGCAGGACGTTGATGACCGAGGCGCTGCGCAACGCCACGGTGCTCGACGCGATCGGGGGCCCGGCCATCGGTCTCAGCGGTACGGCTGCCAGCGCAGCAGGCGGTCCCGCGGGCGCCTCGTTCGCCGCCTACTGGAAGTCACACGTGACCGGCGCGAAGCCGTACACGGGCTTCGAGGGCACGGCCCTCGACGCTGCGAACGTCGCCCTCCTCGCCGCGCTCAAGGCCTGCTCGGCGTCGCCGGCGAAGATCAAGGTCAACCTGATCGCGGTCTCCGGCCCGCCGGGTGCGAAGGTCACGTATCTCCAGCTCGGCAAGGCGATCAGGCTCCTGCGGGCGGGAAAGGACGTCGACTACGAAGGCGCGTTCAGCCCGGTCGACTTCGACGCGCACGGCGACATCGGCTCGGCGGTGTTCGAGATCTGGAAGTACACGGCCAAGGGCAAGATCGACACGCTCAGGACCGTCACCTTCCGAGGCTAGATGGCGAAGCGGTTCAGGGAGGGCGGCGGCTTCGAAGATGCCGCCGCCTACTCCCGTGCTGTCCGGATCGAGGAGCACGTGGCCGTCAGCGGCACTGCGGCACGCACTGACGGGGACGCCTACGAGCAGGCGCGGGAGGCAATCGCCCGCGCGCTCGCCGCGGCGGAGCGGCTCGGAGCGAGCCGGGAGCACGTGCTGCGCACGCGGCTACTGCTGGCGCCGGGCTGCGACTGGGACGGCGTCGTGCGCGCCCACCACGAGGCCTTCGAGGGCGTCGAGCCCGCGAACACCACCTACTTCGTCTCGGGGTTCATCCCGGAAGGTGTGCTCGTGGAGGTCGAGCTCGACTGCATTGTCGCGGGACCGCCTAGGTAGAGCTCGGCGACCTTCGGATCGGCGAGCAGCGCGGCCCCTCGGCCCTCGATCGCGTTGCGACCCAGATCCAGGACGTACCCGCGGTCGGCGAGGCCGAGCGCCCGGCGCGCGTTCTGCTCGACCATCACGATCCCGATCCCCAGGCGCCGGATCTCGCCGAGCTTCTCGAAGACGAGGTCGATCGCCTGCGGCGCCAGCCCGGCGGACGGCTCGTCCAGCAGCAGCAGCCGAGGGCGTGTCACGAGCGCCCGCGCCAGCGCGACGAGCTTGCGCTGTCCGCCCGAGAGCGTGCCCGCACGCTGGCGGGGCCGCTCGCGCAGCAGCGGAAAGATCTCCTCGACGCACTCGACGGCGCTGCGCCGTTCCGGCTTCGGCACGACCAGCGAGCCCACGTGCATGTTCTCGGCGAGCGTCAGGGTCGGGAAGACGTTGTCCGTCTGCGGGACGTAGTTGAGGCCGAGGCGCGTGAGCCGGTCGGCGCGCATGCCGGTGACGTCGTCGCCGCCGAAGCGAACAGCGCCGCCGTACCGGGTGACCAGCCCGTAGACGGCCTTCAGCAGCGTCGACTTGCCCGCCCCGTTCGGGCCGATGATGGCGACGATCTCGTCCGACCCGGCCCGCAACGAGACAGCACGCAGGACCAGCGTGTCGTCGTATCCGGCCTCCAGCGCCTCGACCTCGAGGAGGCTCGGGCCCGCCGAGCTCAATGCAGTGTCCCCAGATAGGCGTCGACCACCCGCACGTCCGCACGCACCTCGTCCGGCCGACCGTCGGCGATCACGCGCCCGTCGGTCATCACGATGACGCGATCGCTGGCGCGCATGACGAAGTCGAGGTCGTGCTCGACGATCAGAAACGTCAACCCCTCGCGCTCCCGCAACGCGAGGATGTGCTCGAGCATCTGGACACGCACAGCTGGGCCGACTCCCGCCATCGGCTCGTCGAGGAGCAGCAGTCTCGGTCCGGTCATCAGCGCTCGCACGAAGTCGAGCAGCTTCTGCTGGCCACCAGAGAGCGTGCCCGCAAGGCTGTTGGCCTGCCCCTCGAGGCGGACGAGCTCGAGCAGCTCGTGCGCCCGGGCACGTGCCTCCCGCTCGCGCCGGCGTCCTGCGAGCGCACCGCCGAGCTGCTCGCCCGGGTGGCCGGACGCAGCCAGCAGGACGTTCTCGAGCACGGTCATACGGGCCAGTGTCCGCGGCGTCTGAAAGGTTCGTACGAGCCCGGCTCGGGCGATCCGGTGGGGCGAGCGTCGATCGATCCTGAGGCCGTCGAGCAGGACGCGGCCGGCCTGCGGGCGCAGAAAGCCAGAGACGCAGTTGAAGAGCGTCGACTTGCCCGCACCGTTCGGGCCGATCAGCCCCGTGATCGTCCTCGGCTCCACCGAGAGCGTCGCTCCGTCGACAGCACGCACGCCGTCGAAGGCGTGCACGACATCGCGCACCTCGAGGCGCGCGCTCACTCGAGCACCATCTCGTCGCGTTTGCCCAGGATTCCCTGCGGGCGGAGTACGACGAGCCCGATGATGACGAGCCCGATCACGATCAGCCGCACGTAGGCGCGGTCGGCCGAGTCAAGAGACGAGAGGGGGCGGAAGTCGAGAAAGCGCGTCCCGGCGAAGAGAAAGCCGAAGATCGCAGCGCCCACCGGCACGGCCCAGATCCTGCCGAGCCCGCCCAGGATGACGATCATCCAGGCGAAGAAGGTCAGGAGCGGCTGGAAGTCGTCGGGGCTGAAGAAGAAGAACTGCCAGGCGTAGAAGAGCCCGGCGACACCGGCGAGCGCGGCGCCGAGCGCAAGCGCCTGCAGTTTGTACGAGAGCACGTTCTTGCCGAGCGAGGCTGCCGCGTCCTCGTCCTCTCGGATGGCGCGGAGCACGCGCCCCCAAGGCGTCCGCACCGCGAGCCAGACCAGCGTCAGCAGCACCAGTGCAACCGTCCAGACGATTGCGAGCATGGCCGCGTCCTTGGAGGTGAGATGCAGCCGGCCCTGCACCCAGCTCTGGAAGCGCGTCCACTGCGCGTTGTACTGGGCTGCCTCACCGACCTTGCCGAGCGCAATCGTGCCCTGCGAGCCACCTGTGAGCGCGTTCTCGTTCGTCGCCACGTAGCGGACGATCTCGCTGAACGCGATCGTGACGATGGCGAAGTAGTCCGCGCGCAGGCGGAGCGACGGCAGCCCGAGCAGGACGCCGGCGACGGCGGCGGCAACCACCGCCAGCGGCGCCGCGATCCAGGTGCTCCAGCCCTCCTTGACGACGAGGATCGCCATGGCGTAGGCGCCGATCGCCATGAACGCGACCTGCCCGAAGTTGAGCAGCCCGGCGAAGCCGAACTGCAGCTGCAGACCGAGCGAGAAGATCGTGTAGATCCCGGCGACGACGCCGACGAACGCCCAGAAACCACCGCTCGCAAGAGCGTTCACACGACCCTCGCTCGGCCGAAGAGGCCCTGTGGCCGCACCATCAGCGCGGCGGCCAGCACGACAAAGGCCACAACCGGCTTGTAGACGGGGTCGACACCGCCGAAGAGCGACGTCCAGGTCGAGAGCTCCATCGCGATCCCGAGCACCAGCCCGCCGGCGAGGGCACCGTAGGCGCTGCCGATCCCGCCGAGCACGACGGCGGCGAAGATGGGCAGCAGGAGGTGGAAGCCGAAGTTCGGATCGAAGCTCGACTCCACCAGTCCGGCGAGCACACCCGCGACTCCGGCGAGCAGACCGGAGAGAATCCACATACACGTGATCACGCGGCCGACGTCGACCCCGGCGATGGCGGCGAGGGCGCGATCGTCCGCGAGTGCGCGCATCACCTGACCGAGGGTCGTCCGAGCGAGGAAGACGCCGATCACCATGATCGCCACGGCGGCGGTCGCGATCGTGATGAGTTGCGCCTGCGAGAGCCGCACGCTGCCGAGCACGTACACCCGGTACGGGTCGACACGGTAGGAGCGCGGCTGTGGGCCGGCGGCCAGCAGGAGCGACTGCCGCAGCACGAGCGCAAGACCGATCGAGGCGAGAAAGAGGCTCATGAAGCCGGCCCGCCGCGCGCGCAGCGGTCGCCAGAGCACGAGATCGAGCCCGACCGAGAGTGCTGCGGTCGCGGCCATAGCGATCAGCGCCGACAGCACCATCCCGAGCCCCAACGGCCCGTTGCAGCCATAGGCCACCAGGGCGCCGAACGCGATCACGTCGCCGTACGCGAAGTTGACCAGGTGGAGGATGCCGTAGACGAGCGAGACCCCCACCGCTGCGATTGCGATCACCGATCCCGTCACCAGGCCGTTGACAAGCAGCTGCCAGAACACGGCGTCAGACCAGCTGCGGCTCGGGCACCGGACGACGCTCGGCGAAGCGGGCCACGTCGAGGACGGAAAGGACATCGTCGCGGCGGCCGTCGAGGATCTCGTCGGCCAGGATCCGGGCGACCGCGGGCGCGATCATGAAGCCGTGGCCGCTGAAGCCGGCCGCCACGTACAGCCCGTCGCGCACCTTCCCGAGCAGCGGCTGGTGATCCGGCGTCACGTCGTACTCGCCGCGCACCAGGATCGGGAACGAGACGAACTCGAGCACAGGCAGCAGCGTCTCGACTCCCGCGCGCAGGTTCGCCCGCCAGCTCTCACGCCGACTCTCGTCACCGCGAGCGCCGAGGTCGCTCGCAAGCACGCGCCCGTCGCCGAGCTGCTTGGCGGCGAAACGCAACTCGGTCGAGACGACGAGAGGCTCGAGCAGCCGTTCACCGATGGGCTCGCTCAGGAAGAGAAACCGATCCTCGCGCTCGATCGGGAGCCCGCGGATGAGCGAGGGGGTATCCGCGCCGGCTGCGACGACGACAGCACCGGCCTCGAGCTCGGCAGGGGACGTGACCGCCTCGATCCGGATCTCGAGCCCCCGCGCGAACCCCTCGACCACACCCTGCGGCCTGTCGAAGTAGCCATCTTCCGCGCACCAGGCGCCGCCGGCGAGCGTCTCGGTGCGCAGACCGGGGACGAGCGCGGCGGCCTCCTGCGGAGTGACGAGACGCGAGGGCACGCCCTCCGCGTTCTGAACCGCGATGTTGTCGACCAGGCGCTCGAGGGTCTCCGGGGAGTGTGCGACGAACAGGTAGCCGCAACTCTGGAAGCCAAGGGGGACGAGTGGCCGGAGCAGCTCGTCCGCCCGCAGGTAGAAGGCCGCCGACTCGCGCGCCAGCCGGCACGCGATCGCCGTGCCCCACTGCTGCCGCACGCCACCGGGCTGGACGCCCGACGCACCGGCCGCGATCCCGCTTCGCTCGAACACCGCCACCCGGGCGCCCCGATGCTGCAGCTCGTGTGCGATCGCAAGCCCGACCACGCCGGCTCCGACCACGGCGACGTCAAGCGGCTGCCGGCTCACCGCACAACCCTGACCGCAGGAGCGGGTGCGCGCAAGACATGCCATTCCGACACTGTCGCCATGGTCGGCGTCGCGCATACGATGCTGCCGTCAGGAACCGAACTCCGCGAAACCCGATGACGATCACCGCGCGCCGGCTGGCGCGCAGCGTCGGAAGGCATCTCCCGGGCGTCGCGTACGCGATCTGCATCGCTGCATTGTGGGCCGGGTTTGGTGGGTCCGAGACCGCCAGGCTGCTGCGGAGCGGTTTCCGTGCGCTCGACCCGGAGCTGGTCCTCGACGTTTGCGCAGGGCTCGTCGTACTCGGCGTCGCCGTCAGGCTCGCTCCCGTTTCGACGCGTGCCGCGCTCGTCGCACGCGGACGTTCGTGGGGTCGCCGGGTGCGGGTCCCAGGCGCCTCCACCCATGTTGTGCTCGCCATGGTCGTGGCGGTGGCCGCCGTCTTTCGTCTCGCGCTGGGGCTGGCGAACCACACGCCAAAGGTTCTCGGTGACGAGCTGATCTATACGGGTCTGGGGAAAGGCTGGGCGTTGCACGCGCAGCCCCTGTTGCGCGGCAGCCGTGATGTGGGGCAGAGCATCTTCTATCCCCTACTCCTCGCTCCCGCGTTTCGTTTCTCACACGACGGCGCGAGCGCGCTCGTGGCGGTCAGGGCGCTCGATGCCGTTGTCATAGCGCTGGCGGCGATACCCGCCTTTGTGTTCGCCCGACGGGTTCTGCCACGTCGCTGGGCGGTGGGCGTCGCCGCATTGTCGGTGTCGGCGCCGTGGACGGCGTACTCGGCTCTGACGCTGACCGAGTCGCTCTTCTATCCCGTGTTCGTCACGTACGCGGCCGTTCTGACGTGGGCGTTGGCGAGACCGACTGTCGGTCGTCAGGTGCTGCTACTCGCCACTCTCGCCGTTCTGGTCGGTGTGCGCGCGCAAGCGCTGGCGGTGGCGGTCGGGACGGTCGCAGCGATCGTGCTTCTGGGGGCGTTGGAAGCGGGCGTGCTGGTTGCGCTTCGGCGCTTCGCGCTCACCCTCGTCACGTTCGCTCTCGTCCTCGCGATCGGCATCGGCGCGAGCGCTGCCGGCATCTCGGTGCCGACGAGTGCGTACAACCCGGTCTTCGACTCCGTCACTCGGGTGGCCGGCATGCTCAAGTGGGGGATCTGGAACATGGCCGACTTCGAGCTCGCGCTCGGCGTCACCATGCTCGCCGCCACTCCTGTCGCACTGCACGGGATGCTCCGTCGAGGCGCGACCCACGCGACCCGGGCGGCAGGCGCAGTCACCTTGACGCTCGGTCTGAGCCTGCTCGCGTCCGTCGCGCTGCTCTCGACCAGTCCCTACGGTCTGCACCGCCTACACGAACGCAACCTCTTCTTCGTTACGCCACTCCTCTTGACGTGTTTCGCCCACTGGCTCTGGAGCGGGCTCCGGCGACCGCTGTGGCTCTCGGGCGCAGCCGCGGTCGCGGCGGTCGCGCTTGCGGCCACGCTGGGCGGAGGCATCGTCTCGCATTCGAACAATGTCGACGCTCCCGCCGCGACGTTCTTCACAGCCCTGGAAGCCCAGATCCCCGATGTTCCGGTCCGTGTCTGGATCGTCCTCCTGGCGGGGCTCGGCGCCGCGACGTTCCTCGCTGCCAAGCGGCCGATCTTCCCCATCCTCACGGTGGTGCTGGCCTTCACCGCGATAACCAGCCAGATCGACTACCGCGACGACCTCACGGCAACGCAGGCGAGGGCGCTGGCCTGGGTCGACCATTCCCTCCCGTCCGGAGCCGAGGCGACCCTGGTGCACCTCGGCCTCGCCTACTCGACTGCACCCTGCGCCGCAGCCGCCTCAGCGGAGGAGCAGGACCTGGCGGTCTGGACCGAGTTCTTCAACACACGCATCGATACCGTCGCGCACGTCTACGAGCCGAATCCCCGCGACGGACTCGCCTCGCGAGAGCTCACGGTCGGTCACGGCGGGCTCATCCTCGACAAAGGCAAGCCGTTCCAGCCCACCTACCTCGTCATCGACTCGCGTCAGCCGATCGTCGGCACCCGTCTCCATCGCTTCGACCTGTCGACGATCCACAGCCAGTACCAGAACGGCGCCTCGATGACGCTGTGGCGGGTCGATCCGCCGCTTCGCTTCTATTCCCGGCCAGAGCCGTTGCCGGCGCGCGCCGACGGGCGGCCCTGCTGACCCGAAGCCGCGTCCCGCAGGAGCCGGCGACGGGTTATCGGATCGGGCGGCGGTCGTAGCGGCGGAGCATCTGCGCGTCCTGTTCGCGCTGGCGCTCGAGGCGATCGCCGATCGGATCGCTGGCGGTGCGGGCCAGCCACGACCCAAGCCGGCCAACCGCACGACGCGCATGTGTGAAGCCGGAAGCCACCCCGCGAACGGCTCGACCTCGACCCGACGCCGCCTCCCGCGTGGCGTCGGGCCGCAGCGCGCCGACCTCCAGCCGCCTGCGTGATGTCACCTGCTCCATGCGTCCTACGTTGCCTCGACGATTCCGGTAAGCGCAAGTAAAGTCTCTGATGAGAATGATCACAGAAGCTAATTTCCTCCTGGGCGTCGACCTCCGCCATCTGGTCGCACTCGAGGCAGTCGCCAGCAACCGCTCGTTCGC
>Ga0066709_100005034_pt1 | contig 10750 bp, 10 predicted proteins | sample GraSoiAngelo_158_FD_79665 | JGI IMG/M metagenome (GOLD analysis project Ga0066709, IMG submission 79665) | Grasslands soil microbial communities from the Angelo Coastal Reserve, California, USA - 14_1009_16_30cm | ecosystem: Environmental > Terrestrial > Soil > Grasslands | place: USA... | reverse complement strand
TTCCGGACGGCTTCGCGTTCACATTCAAGAATCGCGGTATCCCCATGCCCTACGAGCCCGTCGGCGTCTGGCTGATCGATCAGTGGCGACAGGTGGGCTTGAACGTGAAGCAAGAGGTGATCGAGGCGGCCAAGTACTACGCGGAGCTGCGCGGTGGCAATTTCGACGTCGCGATGGACTTCCAGTGCGGCTACATCGTCGAGCCCGACCTCGACCTCTACAAGTTCCAGTCGAAAGACAAGAGCCCGGCGAACTACAGCCGCTACACCGACCCGGCGCTCGACGAGCTCTACGAGAAGCAGGGCAAGGCGGTGGACGCCGAGGAGCGCAAGAAGTATATCCGCGAGTTGGAGCGCCGACTCGTGGACGAGGAGGCGCACTACCTCTACACGCTGCAGTGGAACCGGATCATTCCCCACAGCTCGAAGGTGAAGGGCTGGACGATCACGCCGAGCCACTATCTGAACAACCAGCTCGATACCGTTTGGCTCACGGAGTGACATCGATGACCGACGTCCGCCGACGCGACGCCCCCGGCGTGCCGCGACATCTCTTCGTGCTTGCCGCCGTCTCGATCGTGATGTTGCTCGCCGGCCGCGGCGCCGACGCCCAGGAGCGTCCGCGCTACGGCGGCGAGCTCGTGTACGTCGTCCCGACCGAGCCCGCCTCCTACGACGGCCACCGCGAGGGGACGTTCGCGCTGGTCCACCCGCTCGCGCCGGTCTACAGCACCTTGCTCCGCTTCGACCCCACCGACCGCACGGGCACCAAGGTGGTCGGCGACCTCGCCGAATCCTGGACGGTCGCCAAGGACGGCCGGACCTACACGTTCAAGATCCGCCGCGGCGTGAGATTCCACGACGGCAGCGATCTGACCTCGAAGGACGTGAAGGCGTCGTACGACAAGATCGTCAACCCGCCCGCGGACGTGATCTCGTTCCGCAAGGGCCAGTACACCGCCATCGAGGCGATCGAGGCGCCCGACCCGACGACCGTCATCTTCCGTCTCAAGTGGCCGGCGGCCTCGCTCATCACCGCGCTCGCGTCGCCGTTCAACTGGATCTACAAGGCGGACATTCTCGCCAAGGACATGCACTGGTACGAGACGCACGTCATGGGCAGCGGCGCCTTCGTCTTCGTGGAGCACGTGAAGGGCGCCTACTGGGCCGGCAAGAAGAACCCGAGCTACTGGGACAAGGGCAAGCCGTATCTCGACGGCTATCGCGCGCTGGTGGTCAAGGACGGCAACGCCCAGGTGGCCGCGGTCCGCGCCGAGCGGGCCCACGTCCAGTTCCGGGGGTTCACGCCCGCGGAGCGCGACAGCATCGTCCAGGCGCTCGGCCCGAAGGTGACGGTGCAGGAGAGTCCCTGGGATTGCGTCCTCTTGGTCGGCATGAACCACGAGAAGAAGCCGTGGGACGACAAGCGCGCGCGCAGGGCCCTCACGTTGGCCCTCGATCGTTATCAGGGCTCGCAGGCGCTCTCGAAGATCGCCATCGTCAAGAGCGTCGGCGGCGTGCAGGTCCCGGGCACGCCCTTCGCGACGCCGCCGGCGGAGCTCGAGAAGCTCGCCGGCTACTCGCACGACACCGCGAAATCACGCGCCGAGGCGCGCCGCCTCCTGAAGGAAGCCGGCGTCCCCGAGGGCTTCGCGTTCAGCCTGAAGAACCGGAATGTCCCCATGCCCTACGAGCCGGTGGCCATCTGGCTGGTGGACCAGTGGCGCCGGGTCGGGCTGCAGGCGCGGCACGACTTCATCGAGTCGACGAAGTGGGAGGCCGATCTGCGCGAGGGCAACTACGAGGTCGCCGTCGACACGCAGTGCAGCTACGCGGTCGATCCGGACCTCGACCTCTACAAGTTCCAGTCGATGGGCATCAGCGGCAACAACTACGGGCGCTACGTCGACCAGACCCTGGACGATCTCTATCAGAAGCAGAGCCGCGCTCTCGACGCCGAGGAGCGGAAGAAGTGGGTGCGCGACTTCGAGCGGCGGCTGCTGGACGAGGAGACCCACTACGCCTACACGCTCCAGTGGCACCGGATCATTCCGCACAGCGCCAAGCTCCGGGGGTGGACCATCACACCCAGCCACTTCGTCAACAACCAGCTCGACGGCGTGTGGCTGAGCGAGTAGCAGGCGCCGCGGCGTGATCAAGTACATCATCAAGCGGCTGCTCCTGATGATCCCGACCCTGTTCGGCGTCGCCGTGATCATCTTCTTCCTGATGCGGATCGTGCCCGGTGACATCGTCGAGCTGCGGTTCGCCGGGGAGAGCGCCTACGCGCAGAAGGAGAATCTCGACAAGGAGCGCGTCCGGCTCGGCCTCGACAAGCCGATCTGGCAGCAGTTCCTCACCTGGATCGGCGGGCTCCTGCGGCTCGATTTCGGGACGTCCATGTGGACGGGCGCGCCTATCACGGAGGAGATCCGGCTGCGCTTCGCGCTCTCGCTCCAGCTCGCGATCATGGCGACGATCGTCGCGATCCTCCTGGCCATCCCGCTCGGGGTGATCGCGGCCCTCCGCCAGGACACGTGGATCGACTACACCGTGCGCATCATGTCGATCGCCGGGCTGGCGACGCCGTCGTTCTGGCTCGGCATCGTGTTCATCCTGGGACTCCTGATCGTCTTCAAATGGCTGCCGCCGATGGTCTACACGCCGTTCTGGGTCAACCCGGTCCAGAACCTCGCGCAGCTGATCTGGCCGGCGCTCGCGGTCGGCTACCGCTACTCGGCGGTGGCGACGCGCATGACGCGCTCGGCGATGCTCGAGGTGCTGCGCGAGGATTACATCCGCACCGCCCGCGCCAAGGGGCTCTGGGAGAAGCTCATCCTGTCGCGCCACGCGCTGAAGAACGCCATGCTCCCGGTGCTCACGGTGATCGCCCTCGAGTTCGCCTTCCTCATCGGCGGGCTCGTCGTCACCGAGCAGGTATTCAACCTGAACGGCCTCGGCATGCTCTTCGTGGAAGCGGTCGGCCACCGTGACTACACGCTCACGCAGGCGCTCGTCATGCTGGTGGCGTTCGTCTTCATCTTCGTCAACTTCCTGGTCGACCTGGCGTACGCGTGGCTCGACCCGCGAATCAGGTTCCGCTAAATGGCGATCGGTCGTCCCGTCGATGTCGCCGCCGAGATCCCCGAGGCCACCCGGCGCCGCCGTTGGCTCGCGGCGGTCGGGGAGTTCTGCCGTCAGCGCCCCCTGGGCGCGATCGGTGCCATTGTCGTCGTCGTCAACATCGTGGTCGGCGTCAGCGCGAACGTGATCGCGCCGTACGACCCGCTGGCCACCGACTACGGCGCGATGCTGGCGCGGCCGTCGGCGGCGCACTGGCTCGGCACCGACGCGTTCGGCCGCGACGTGCTCTCGCGCATCATCTATGGCTCGCGCACGGCCATGCTCGTGGGCTTCGCGTGCGCGCTCCTGGGCGCGACGATCGGCGCCGTGATCGGCGTCGCCAGCGCGTACTTCGCCGGTAAGGTCGATCTGCTCGTCCAGCGGGTGATGGACATCTTCCTCGCGTTCCCGCTGATCATCCTGGCGCTCGCCGTCGTCTCGATCCTCGGCACCGGCATCGTCAACGTCATCGTGGCGATCGCGATTCCGATGATCCCGCGCGCGGCGCTGGTGTCGCGCTCGAGCGCCCTGGCGATCCGCGAGATGCCGTACGTCGACGCGGCACGCGCAGCCGGGTTTCGCCATCGGCGGATCATCCTGCGCCACATGCTGCCGAACGTCATGGCGCCGTACTTGATCATGCTCACGGCGTATCTGGGCCAGGCGATCCTGGCGGAGGCGTCGCTCACGTTTCTCGGCCTCGGGGTCTCCGAGCCGACGCCGGCGTGGGGGTTGATGCTGCGCGGCGCCGCCGTGCAGTTCGCCGAGTCGGCGCCGTGGATGGCGGTGTTCCCCGGGCTCGCGATCAGCCTCGCCGTGTTCGCCTTCAATCTGTTCGGCGACTCGTTGCGCGACGCGCTAGATCCTCGTCTCCGGGCCCAGTGAGAAGGCGCGGCGCGCGCCGCAAGCGCCGCCAACTCAGCGGAATGCTTGACACATTGTGCGGATTCGGGTACAAAGGCCGGTGGCTTCGCGGGAAATTCAGCGCCGCGAATAGCGCTCGCTAGCGGGAGGACTTGATGCCGTACATCATCGCCGAGCCGTGCATCAACGTGAAGGACAAGGCCTGCGTCGAGGTGTGTCCGGTGGATTGCATCTACGAAGGCGAGACGATGCTCTACATCCACCCGGACGAGTGCATCGACTGCGGCGCTTGTGAGCCTGTGTGCCCGGTCAAGGCGATCTTCGCGGAAGACGAGACGCCCGATCAGTGGAAGAGCTACATCGAGCTCAACAAGAAGTTCTTCAAGGACAATCCCGGAGTCAAGCCGGCCACCAAGGCCTAGCTGCACACGTCCAACAGCAGCGCGCCAGGCCCGCAGGGCATTCCGCGGAGTGCGGCGGGCCTGATTCTTCTGCAAAACCGCTCGTTCGTGACTGGCACGCCGGTTGCCGGTCTGTCATGCCATGAACTCCATGCCTGGACCGACTCCGACAGCTTCGTCCTCGACGATCGGCTATCACGGCGCGGTGTCCGACTTCAAACGGCGGCTGATCGAAGCGACGCTTCATCAGGCGCGCGGCAACCGCACGCACGCGGCGCGCGCGCTGGGGCTGCAGCGGACGTACTTGCTGCGCCTCATCCGCGACCTCGGCGTCGCGGCGCCGCCGCCGCCTCCCCGGCGGAGGAGACCGGCCGCGTAGAAGTTGACCTTTGGCGACCCGCCCGGCAATCTGTGGGCCGCCATGCGTGACGTGTGGATCGCCGGCGCCGACATGACCCGCGTCGGCCGGCTTCAGGACCCGTTGCAGGATCTGATGGCCGTCGCCACGCACGGGGCGCTCCAGAGCGCCGATCGCGAGCTACCCGACTCGATCGTCGTCGCGACCATGAACCCCGAGGAGTTCCTGGGCGACGGCAACTTCGCCTCCAACGTCGCCACCCACATGGGCTTCGCGAACGTCCCCGTCGTGCGCGTCGAGACGGCGACGTCGTCGGGCGCGGCGGCGTTCTACGCCGGCTTCGCGCAGATCGCCTCGGGACTGGCCGACACGGTCGTCGTGGTCGGCGGCGAGAAGATGACGCATCTGCCGACGCCGAAGGTGTCCGAGCTGATCGGGCGCTCGCTCGATCCCTACGAGCGCTCGTACGGCACGACGATGCCGGCGTTCGCGGCGCTCGTCACCCGCGCCCTGATGGCGCGGGGGGTCACCGAGCGCGAGATCGCGCAGGTCGCCGTGAAGAACCACGCGAACGGCGCCCGCAATCCGCTGGCCCACTTCCGCGAAGAGATCACGCCCGAGATGGTCCTCGGCAGCCGGATGGTCGCCGACCCGTTGCGGCTCTTCCACTGCTGTCCGATCTCCGATGGCGCGGCCGCGATCGTGCTGACGGCGGAGCGCACGACCGTGCGCGTGGCGGGCGTCGGGCAGGGGACCGACGCGCTCGCCCTCCGGCACCGCGAAAGCCTCACGAGCTTCAGGGCCACCCAGGCGGCGGCGAGCGCGGCGTTCGCCATGGCCGGCTTCGGCCCCGAGCGCGTCGACGTCGCCGAGATCCACGACGCGTTCGCCCCGTTCGAGCTCATCTCGCTCGAGGACATCGGGCTCTTTCCTCCCGGGAAAGCCGGATCGGCCACGCTTGATGGTGAGACCGCGCTGGGTGGGCGGCTGCCCATCAACCCGTCGGGAGGGCTCAAGGCGCGGGGCCATCCACTCGCGGCGACGGGACTGGCGCAGATGGTCGAATGCTTCTGGCAGCTGACCGGATCTGTACCCAGGCGTCAGGTGCAGTGTAGCGTCGCGCTGGCGCAATCGATCGGCGGCCCGGGCACCAACAACTGGGTCACGATTTTGGAGTCCCGATGAGCCCAACGGGAGCGACCAGCAAAACGGCCAGCAAAACGACCATCAAAACGACGAGGGTTGGTCGGGGGTGCGGAGCCACGCCGCTTCTATCTCAGGCCACCCTCGGTCCAAGCCGGCCTCACGGACCCCGCTACACATGATCGAGCATCTCGCCGCCTCCCGCTGTCCGCAGTGCCGGCTCGTTGCGGCGCCGCCCTCGCGCTGGTGTCCGCGCCATCCCGTCGAGATGACGCCGACCTCGGTGATGGGCGGCGGCGAGGTCGTCTCGTTCACCACCTTGCTGTCGCCGCCCGAGGGATTTCGCTCGCCGCTTCACATCGCGCTGGTCGACCTGGTCGGGGGCGCGCGGCTCGTCTGCCACGGCGACAAGACGCAGGGACTCAAGATCGGCTCGTGGGTGGCCATCGAGGCGGTCGGCAACATCTACTACTTCTCGCACCTCGGCGCGCTCGACCGCGCGCGGCTCTTCTGGCGCCGCGCCGGCCGCGCCGGCGAGCGCATGAGCGCGATCGCGCAGAGCCTGGCGAAGCGCGCCTGGAAAGGACGACTCCGTGGCGAAAGCTAAGGGACCGCTGGCCGGCGTTCGCGTGCTCGACCTCACCCGCGTCCTCGCGGGCCCCTTCTGCGCGATGATGCTCGGCGACATGGGCGCCGAGGTGATCAAGGTCGAGGAGCCCGGCAAGGGCGACGACACACGCAGCTGGCCGCCGTTCGTCGGGGGCGAGTCGACGTACTTCATGTCGGTGAACCGCAGCAAGAAGAGCATCACGCTGAATCTGAAATCGCCGGCCGGATGCGAGATTCTCCGCAAGCTAGTGAAGAAGACCGACGTCCTGCTCGAGAACTTCCGTCCCAGCACCATGGACAAGCTCGGCTTCGGGTACCGGGCGCTCGCCCGCCTGAACCCGCGCCTGGTGTATTGCTCGGTCTCGGGGTTCGGCGAGTCCGGCCCCGAGGCCCACCGCGCGGGGTACGACCTCGTGATCCAGGCCGAGTCGGGCGTCATGGACCTCACCGGCTTCGCCGACGGCCCGCCGGTCAAGGTGGGCAACTCGATCGCCGATCTGGTCGCCGGCATGTCGGCGGCCCACGGCGTTGTCCTGGCGCTGCTCGCGCGAACCCGGACCCGTCGCGGCCAGAAGGTCGAGATCTCGATGCTCGACGTGATGGCCGCGCTCCTCACCTATCAGGCCGGCATCTACTTCGGCACCGGCGCGCGCCCGACCCGTCGCGGCAACGCCCACCCCTCGATCGTGCCCTACGAGGTGTTCCGCGCCGCCGACGCGTTCCTCGTGCTGGGCGTCGCGAACAACTCGCTGTGGACCAAGTGCTGCGCCGCGCTCGGGCGTCCCGAGCTCGCCACCGACCCGCGCTACGACGCCGAGGCCAAGCGGGTCCAGAACCGCGACACGCTCGTGCCGCTGCTGAACGAGATCCTCGGCACGCGAGGCGCCGCGGAATGGATCAAGCAGTTCGAAGGCGCCGGCATCCCGGCCGGCCTCATCAAGTCCGTCGCCGAGGTGTGCGAGAGCGAGCACCTCAAGGCCCGCGGCATGATCGTGTCGCTGCCGCATCCCCGGGCCAAGAAGGTGACCGTGATGGGCGTGCCGGTGCGCTTGCACGGGACACCGGGCGCGGCCGTCGCGCCGCCGCCCCTCATCGGCCAGCACACGGACGCGATCCTTCGAAGCCTGGTCGGGCTCAAAAAGCCCGCGATCGATCGCCTGCGCGCCCAGGGCGCGGTCTGACAGCCTCCCGAGTGTTGACACCGCGTCCACCCGAGGCGCATGATCGAAGTCCGCCATGCGCCGCCTGATCAAGATCTACGACACCACGCTCCGCGACGGCACCCAGGGCGAAGGCGTGTCGTTCTCGATGGAAGACAAGGTCCGCCTCGCGACCCGGCTCGACGCGCTGGGCATCCACTACATCGAGGGCGGGTGGCCGGGCTCGAACCCGAAAGACCTTCGATTCTTCCGTCGGATGCAGGACGTCACGCTCAAGCACGCCAGGCTCGCCGCCTTCAGCATGACCCGCCGCGCCGGGACCACGCCGGAGGCGGACGCGAACATGCAGGCGCTGCTCGACGCCGGGACGCCGGTGGCGACGATCGTCGGCAAGTCGTGGGACTTCCACGTGACCGAGGCGCTCGGCACGACCCTCGCCGAGAATCTCGCGATGATCGGCGACACGATCGCGTTCCTCCGGCCGCGGATGGACGAGGTGCTCTTCGACGCCGAGCATTTCTTCGACGGCTTCCGCGCCAACCGCGACTACGCGCTGGCCACCCTGCGCGCGGCGGAGGCCGCCGGCGCCCACTGGCTCGTCCTCTGCGACACCAACGGTGGGACCTTGCCGGGCGAGCTGGTGGCGATGATCGCCGAGGTGAAGAAGCAGGTGCGGGTGCCGCTCGGGATCCACGTGCACAACGACGCCGAGTGCGCCGTCGCGAACTCGCTCGCCGCCGTCGCCGAGGGCGTCGGCCAGGTGCAGGGGACGCTCAACGGCTTCGGCGAGCGCTGCGGCAACGCGAACCTCGTGTCGATCATCCCGAGCCTGATCTTGAAGATGGGGCTCGACTGCATTCCCGAGCCCAACCTGCGCGAGCTCCGCGACGTCTCGCGCTTCGCGTCGGAGCTGGCCAACCGCAAGTCCTGGTCCTCGCAGCCTTATGTGGGCGACTCGGCCTTCGCGCACAAGGGCGGCATGCACGTGTCGGCGGTCCAGAAGCACCCGGAGACCTACGAGCACATCAACCCCGCGGCGGTGGGCAACCGGCGGCGCGTGCTGGTCTCGGAGCTGGCGGGCAAGGCGAACATTCTCTGGAAGGCGCGCGAGTACGGCATCGACCTCGATCACGACACCCCGGACTCCCGCCGGATCCTCGACCGGCTCAAGGCGCTCGAAGACCAGGGATTCCAGTTCGAGGGCGCCGAGGCCTCGTTCGAACTCTTGATGGAGCGGGCGCTCGGCCGTCACCGGCCGTATTTCGTGCTCGAGGCATATCGGGTCATCGTCGAGGAACAGAACACGGATCAGGAGCCCGTCGCGGAGGCGACGGTGCGGGTGCGCGTGAAGGGCATGCTCGAGCACACCGCGGCGTCGGGCAACGGTCCCGTCGATGCGCTCGACCACGCGCTCCGCAAGGCCCTCGAGGAGTTCTATCCGAACCTCAAGACCATGAAGCTCCTCGACTACAAAGTACGCATCCTGGACGAGTCGAAGGGGACCGCGGCCAAGACCCGCGTGTTGATCACCTCGGGCGACGGCGACGAGACGTGGGGCACCGTCGGCGTGGCCGACAACATTATTGAAGCGTCGTGGCAGGCGCTCGTGGACTCGGTCGAGTACAAGCTGCGCCGCGACGGTTCGGCTCGAACCTAGACGCCGGTCACGAACTGATCGATTCGCCGATCTACTCCGATCACGGAATATCTGGATCGAGAGTGATCCATGTGGTCAATTCCATACCAGGGCCCAATCCGGCCCAATACCCTAAGTAGCTTGAAAATCTAGTAAAACGGCCAGGCATGTCACTCGGTATCGGATTTGCTGTTTCCGGTACGGCAGGAGGATTCAGACATGTCGGTCAATGGAACGGCGGTCAATGAGTCGGTCAACGGCAGCCCTTCTCGCACGTGGCAACAGCCGCGTGGCGTAGGCCGCCCATCGACGGTGGCTCCGTTCGCACCTCAGATCGAGGAATGGCTGCGTGAGGCGCCGACGCTGTCTGGGGCCGAAGTGCTCCGGCGCGCACGCGCGGTCGGCTACCGTGGCGGCAAGAGCGCGCTGTACGAGCTGGTGCGGCGACTTCGAATTCCTGTCACCGCGAGTCCGACGATCGTCCAGTCCAACGCAAGCCGCTAGGGCTTCGAACGGTCCGAGCCGCACCCGAGAATTTCGGCCGGCGGCGCTCCGCCGGCCCGCGGTCTGAAGTTTCAGGAAGGCCGCGTCGTTTTAACGGGATTCCCCGCGGGAATCCCCCTGATAGCCCCGGTTCTCAGCCCAGGGCTCGCCCACTTCTGCCGCTCCGCCCTCCTTTCGCGAATTTTCCGTCGACCTCGAGGAGTGCCGCCTGCACGACGACGGCCGCAGCGTGCGTGAACAGAGCCAGGCGCCGGTCGACGCGAGCTCAGTACGTGCCCGGGCGGATCTGCTTGTAGAGCTGCTTCAGGGCGTCCGCGGTGAAGTTCGGGGATTGGCAGACCGAGATGATCTTGCGCTCGTCCGCCTCGACCTTCGTGACCGCCTCTGGGATCTTGCCCCCGATGTCGGCCGGGATCGTGACGGCGCCGTGCTGGTCGGCGTGAACGAGATCGCCGGGCTTCACCCAGAGCCCGCCGACCTTGATCGGTAAGCCGAAGTCCACCATGTGCACGTACGCGTGGGAGACCGAGACGTGCGCCGCGGCGAACTGGAAGCCGAGCGCCCTCACCTCGTCGAGGTCGCGCACGGAGCCGTCCGTGATGACGCCGGCGCAGCCGAGCGCCCGATGGATGTTGGCCTGGACCTCGCCCCACTGGGCGCCCTGGCCTCGCGGCTCGTCGAGGTCGTGCACGACGATCACGCGCGGCGCCGGGATCGAGAGCACGTAGTCCCACCAGCCGAACGTCGAGGCGCGGTGCCCCTCCAGCGGCTGAGGCTCCGCGCGGATCACCGCCGTGACCGCGTACCCGACGAGCGGCCCGAGTTCGGGGAACAAGGTGCGGATCTCGGACGACATGTTGCCTTGATTGCGCGGGCGGACGTTGAACGTCTCGATCGCGTTGGCCACGCTCGGGCTGGAGATCTTCTTGAGGGCGTCGATCATCAGATGGTAT
>Ga0066709_100005033_pt1 | contig 10751 bp, 8 predicted proteins | sample GraSoiAngelo_158_FD_79665 | JGI IMG/M metagenome (GOLD analysis project Ga0066709, IMG submission 79665) | Grasslands soil microbial communities from the Angelo Coastal Reserve, California, USA - 14_1009_16_30cm | ecosystem: Environmental > Terrestrial > Soil > Grasslands | place: USA... | reverse complement strand
CCTGCGGCGCTTTTCGAATCTCGCGCTGGCGTCGGTCGTGACGCTTGTCGTCGCCGGCACCATGCTGTCGTGGCTCTACATCCGCGCCGCGGCCGCGTACGTGGGCACCGCCTACGGCGTGATGGTGCTCAGCAAGACGATCCTGCTCGTGGCGATGCTGGCGCTCGCCGCGGCCAACCTGCGCGCGGTGCGCGCCGGCGCGTCCGCGGCCGCCCCGCGGCTGCTGCGCTACGTCGAGGTGGAGCTCGGGCTCGGTCTCACCGTGCTCTTCGCCGCCGCCTCGCTGACGTCGCTGCCCCCGGCCGTGGACGTCGCGCCCGCCGACCGCGCGACGGTGGCCGAGGTGGCCGGCCGCTTCGTGCCGACGGCCCCGCGGCTCACGAGCCCGCGCGTGGCCGAGCTGATCGCCAAGGCTGAGCCGCTGATGTCGCCGGCCACGCGCCGCGAGCCCGTCGAGCGAGCCTGGTCGGAGTACAACCATCACTGGGCGGGTCTCTTCGTGCTGACGATGGGCGTGCTGGCGTGCCTCGAGCGGCTCGGCGTGCGCGCCGCCCGGCACTGGCCGCTGGCCTTCCTGGGGCTCGCCGCCTTCCTGTTCGTGCGCAACGATCCGCGCGCGTGGCCGCTGGGCCCGGCCGGTTTCTGGGAAAGCTTCCTGCTGCCGGACGTGCTCCAGCACCGCGCCTTCGTGGTGCTCATCGTCGCCTTCGCGGCCTTCGAGTGGATGGTCCGCACGGATCGCCTGGCGCGCCGGCCGTGGGGCTACGTCTTCCCGCTGCTGTGCGCGCTCGGGGGCGGGCTGCTGCTCACGCACTCGCACGCGATGTTCAACCTGAAGTACGAGTTCCTCACGGAGGTCACCCACGCGCCGCTCGGCGTGCTGGGCGCCTTCACGGGATGGGGGCGCTGGGTCGAGCTGCGCCTGCCCGAAGCGGGCCGGACGCCCGGCTGGCTGGCCACGCTCTGCTTGACGGCGGTGGGCCTGATTCTCGTCGTTTATCGCGAGGCCTGAGCGCGACAGCGGCATAATGGGCGGGATGCTCGAAGGCCAGGCCACCAAGGACGGGACCTCGCGCTACGTACAGCGGTGCGCGGGCCGGATGCCCGCCGAGCACTTCCGCGAGATGGCCGGCGGCGCCCGCGCCTCCACGCTGGGGCTGGGCACCTACCTCGGCCGCGAGGACGAGGTCACCGACGGGCTCTACCGCAAGGCGGTGACGCGCGCGCTGGAGCGCGGCGTGAACGTGCTCGACACCGCCATCAACTATCGCCACCAGCGCAGCGAGCGGGCCGTGGGCGCCGCGCTGGCGGCGGCGGTGCGGGCGGGCGGCGTCAAGCGTGACGAGATCGTGGTGGCCACCAAGGGCGGCTACCTGGCCTTCGACGGCGAGGTGCCCTCCGATCCGCGCGCGTACTTCGTCGCGACGTACGTGCGCACCGGCATCATCCAGCCCGGCGAAGTGGTCGGCTCGCACTGCATCACGCCGCGCTATCTCCTCGACCAGCTCGAGCGCAGCCGCGCCAATCTCGGTCTCGCCACCATCGACGTCTACTACGTGCACAACCCCGAGCAGCAGCTCGACGAGGTCGAGCGCCCGCAGTTCCTCACGCGCATGCGCGACGCTTTCGTCGCGCTCGAGGGCGCCGTGGCCGAGGGCAAGATCCAGCTCTACGGCGCCGCCACCTGGAACGGCTTCCGCACCGATCCCGGCGAGCGCGGCCACCTCTCGCTGGCCGAGCTGGTGGGCCTGGCCCGTGAGGCCGGGGGCACCGACCACCATTTCCGTGTCGTCCAGCTTCCCTACAACCTCGCCATGCCGGAGGCCTTCACGCGCGCCAACCAGAAGCTGGAGGGCGGCTTCTTCAGCACCCTGGACGCCGCGCGCCACCTGGGCGTCTACGTCATGGCCTCCGCCGCCGTCCTGCAGGGCAAGCTCACGCAAGCGCTGCCCGCCGCGTTCGCCGACCTCATGCCGGGCCTGGCCACCGATGCGCAGCGCGCGATCCAGTTCGTACGCTCGACGCCCGGCATCGGCACCGCCCTGGTCGGCATGAAGTCCACCGCCCACGTCGACGACAACGTCGGCGTGGCTGCCGTGCCGCCGCTGGGCGGCGAGCAGGTCAAGCGGCTCTTCAGCGAGGGTTGAGCCTTGCGGACATCGCGGGCGTCGGGTACGGTGGCCGCCGGGATCATGCCCGAGCCCGACTGGGAACGGGCGCTGGGCGTGCGGCCGAGCGTCTCCGCCGTCATCTTCGGCGCGCGGCGGCGGCTGCTGTTGCAGCACCGCTCCGACGGCGGGCAGTGGGGGCTGCCGGGCGGCTCGCTGGAGATCGGTGAGTCCGTGACCGAGGGCGTGATCCGCGAGGTGCGGGAAGAGACGGGGCTCACGGTGGCGGTCCGGCGCCTCGTCGGTGTGTACGCGGAGCCGAAGCTGCAGGTCGTGCGTTACCCCGACGGCAACGTGTGGCATTACGTGAACGTCTGCTTCGAGTGCGCGGTGCAGAGCGGCACGCTGACGACGTGCGACGAGACGCTCGCGCTCCGCTGGATGCCGCTCACCCGCCTGCCCGTCACGCTGCTGGCCAATCACCGCATTCGAATCCGCGACGCGTGCAGCCGGCGGGCCGCGGCATTCATCCGCTAAGGAGGGCCGACAGGTGATACGACGGATTCATCACGTCGGAATCGTGGTGAAGCGTCTCACCGACGCGTACGTGTTCTATCGCGACGTCCTCGGCTTGCCGTTGCTGCGCGAGGCCGAGATCCCCGAGCAGGGCGTGAAGGCCGCGCTGCTCGCCGCCGGTGACAGCGAGATCGAGCTGCTCGAACCGCTGGGCCCGACCACGCCGGTGGGCCGCTTCCTCGCCAGGCGCGGGGAGGGGCTCCACCATCTCTGCTTCGAAACCCCGGACGTCGGCGGCTCGCTGGCGAGCCTGGGCACGCGCGGCGTCGAGCTCATCGACACAACGCCGCGGGCCGGGCTGGCGGGCCGCATCGGCTTCCTGCACCCGCGCGCCTGCTCGGGCGTGCTGGTGGAGCTGGCCACGCCGCCCGCGCTGCACGACGAGCACCCCTCGCCGCTGCGTCTCAAGCGGCTGGTGATCGGCGCCGACGACGTGAAGCAGACGGCCGGCCTCTTCCAGGGACTGTTTGGATTTCAGGAGGTCGCCATGAACGGCGGCCCGCGCACGATGCTGGCGGTCGGCCGCGGCGCGCTGCTGGTGGTGCCGGCCCACGAGGTGGGCGGCACCGCCGGCCTCGTCGCACTCTCGTGCGTGGCCGAAGACTTCTTCGCCCTCACCGCCGCCTTGCGGAAAGCCGGCACGCCGCGCCTCGACGGCACCGGAGAAGTCACCGTGGAGCCCGAGGGCAGTCACGGCGTTCACCTGCACATCAGCCGTTACATGTTTCCGTGACGGGTGTCGACGGGTAGCCTCGACCGCTCGAGCCGCGTCGCGCTCCATGCCCTGCTGATCTGGGCGCCGCTCGCCTTCGGCGCCTGGGACGGCGTGGCGCAGACGGTCGCGTTCGTGGTGGTCGCCCTCGCGGCGGCGGCGTGGCTGGCGGCCGGCCTGCGTGCCGGCCAGCTCGAGTGGCGGCGCACGCCGCTCGACCTGCCCGTCGCGCTCCTGCTCGCGCTGGTCATCGTGCAGCTCGCCCTCGGCAACCGCGCGCTCGTCGCCTGGGCGCTGGCGCCGGCGGCGCCGGTGACCGAGATCGCCGCGCGCTTCCCCGCGCCCTTCCTGACGATCGGCAGCGTGACGCCGCGCCAGGGCGTCGTCTCCGTGCTGGTCTTCGCCGGATACGCCGCCGTGTATTTCCTCGTCGTGCAGACGATCCGCACGCGGCAGCACGTGGGCCGGCTGGTCCGCACGCTGCTGACGCTGGGTGCGCTGATGGCGTTTCTCGGCCTCCTCGACTACATGACCGGGGAGACGTGGCTGCTCGCCTGGCGCGAGCACCCATTCAGCGGGCGATTGTCGGGCACGTTCGTGAATCCCGATCACTTCGCCGCCTGGCTGGCCATGCTGATCGCGCTCGGTCTGGGCTGGCTCGTCGCGCGCGCCCCCGACCGCCGCCGGACGCCGTCGCTCCGCGAGTGGCTCTCCGTGCACGAGCTGCGCGAGCAGGCGGCCCGGCGCTACGTCCCGCTGCTCGGCGTCGTCGTCATGGCCGTCGCGCTCGTCTTCACGCTGAGCCGGGGCGGGCTCGTCAACCTCGTGGTGGCGCTGGTGGCGCTGATCGTCATGCTGGGCGCCGTCGGCCGCGCGCGCCGGAGCCTCGTGCTGACGGGCCTGCTGCTGACCGCCGTCGTGGCCTACGGCGGCTGGATCGGCTTCGATCCGTTGCTGGCGCGACTGACGGAGACTCCGGAAGGCACGGCCGGACGCCTGCAGCAGTACCTCGCCTCGCTGCCGATGCTGGCGGAGTTTCCGCTGCTGGGCGTCGGGCTCGGACGCTACGGCGACGTCTACCTCCGCCACCAGCCGCTGGCCCACGCGCCGGCGCGCGTCTACTATCCGTTCGCGCACAACGACCTGCTCCAGCTCGCCGTCGAGCTGGGCGTGGTCGGTGCCGCGCTCTGCACCTTTCTCGGCTGGCGCATCGTGAGCGACCTCGTGCGCACGCACCTCGGCGGCCGCGGCGCCTGTCCGGTGGACGGCGGCGAGGGAGAAGAGGCGATGCGCAGCGATCGCTACAGCCTCGGCGTCGCCACCGGCGCCCTCGCGGGCCTCGCCGGGCTCCTCGCCCACAGCGCGCTCGATTTTTCGGCGCGCATCCCGGCCGTCGGCTTCCTGGCGGCGGCGCTGCTGGGCCTGGCGACGGTGGCGTTGCACACGCGGTTGCAGCCGGGCCACGAGCAGCTTCTGAGCGGCGTGACGACCGTGGCGCTGCCGCGGCCGCGCGCACGGATCGTCGGTGGCGTCGCCCTGGTGATGCTGGCCGCATGGACGGGCGGCTGGGTGTACCTGGAGCGCGTGGGCCGGGCGGAGAGCGCGATGCTGGAGGCGCCGCTGCCCGAGGCGGCCGCGCGCGCGGAAGCCGTGCTGGCCCTGGACCCGCGCAGCAGCGACGCGCTCGTGGCGCGCGCGCGATCGCGCCAGGGCGCGGCGCTGGTGGCGTGGGAGTCGCCGCCGGCGCCGGGCGTGGACCGCGAGCGCGCCGCGCGCGACGGGCTGGCGGCGGCGCGCGCCGACCTGCGCCGCGCGCTCACGATCGCGCCGAGTAATCCGTGGATCCACATGGACCTGGCCTGGGTCGAGGCGAGCGACGCGGTCGTGCAGGGCCGCGGCGGCGCCGAAGGGCTGGCGGCGGCGTTGACCCATGGCAGCCGCGCGATCGCGCTCGGCGCCAACAGTCCGCTCTTCTACGCCGCGATGGCGCGGCTCGCGTACTCCATGCCGGAGCTCGGTCTGGCCGCCGCGCGCGAGGCGGTCGCGCGCGACCCGGCCCTGCTCGGCGAGATGCTCGATCTCTACCGCCCGCTCGGGCTCACCGAGGCCGAGTGGCTCGCGCTGGTCCCCGCCACCGCCGTCGATCGGCTCGAGCTCGCGGTGTTGCTCGAGGCGCGGCGGCTGCGTCCGGCCGCGCTGGCCGCCTACCGCGGCGCCGTCGCCGTCGCCCCGGCGCGCGAGACCTCGCTCTACCGCTGGGCGCTCGCCGAGGCGCTCGGCCGCGCTGGCGCCAGCGCCGAGGCGATCGCCACGCTGCGCGAGGCGGCCGCGGCCGACACCGCCAACCCCGAGCTGGAGCGCGCGCTCGGCGCGGCGCTGGCGCGGGCCGCAGATCCCGAGGCGCTCGATCACCTGCGCCTGGCCACGAGCGTGATGGAGGCGCGCGCGACGGCGACGGAGCGGCGGCCGTTTCCCGTTCGCGGCGCGCGGCTGAATCGGCTCGTGAGCGGGCTCGCCGGCGATCTCGAGCACCTCGGCCGCTACCGTCGCGCGCTCGCCGCCTATCTCACCGAGCGGCGGCTCTGGGATCAGGCGCTGCCCGAGTGGCGAGCGCTGGTGGCCGCCGACACACGGGACGCCGACGCGCGCTTCGGGCTGGGTCTCGTGCGCGAGGCGACGGGCGCCGCCGACCAGGCGCTGGAAGACTATCGCGTCGCCGTCACGCTCGAGCCGCGCACGCCGCGCTACCGCAAGCGCCTGGCCGATCGGTTGTGGCGGAGCGAGCAGTACTTCCAGGCGCTCAACGAGTGGCGCACGCTCAAGGCGCAGGCGCCGCGCGACCTCGAGGTGCGGCTGGCGCTGGCGCGCGGTCTCGAGAAGATCGGCCAGCCCGGCGACGCGTATCGCGAGTACCGAGAGGTGCTCCAGCTCCAGCCCGAGCAGCCCGACGCCGACCGCGCGGTGGCGCGGCTCGAAGGCCGGGGGCGCTGATGCCGCCGCGCCTGGTCGTCCTCTTCGTCGTGGACGGGCTGCGTCCCGACGCGATCAGCACCGCGGAGACGCCGGCGCTCGCGCGCCTGCGCGCCGAGGGCGTGGACTTCACGAACAGCCATGCCGTCTTCCCGACCGTGACGCGCGTCAACGCTGCCTCGCTGGTGACGGGCGCCCAGCCCGGCACGCACGGCATCGCCGGCAACCAGATGTACGTGCCGGCGGTGGAGCCGGCGCGCGCGTTCAGCACGGACGACTACCGGCGGCTCGCCCGTCTCGACGCGGCCACCGGCGGCCGGCTGCTGCTCGTGCGCACGCTGGGCGAGCGGCTGCACGAGCGCGGACTGCGGCTGGCCGCGGTCAGCTCGGGCTCGACGGGCAGTGCCTGGCTGCTGAATCCCAGGGCGGCCGCCGGCGCCGGCGTGCTCGTGAACGGCTACTTCGAGCCGGGCGCGACGGTGGCCTATCCCGCCGACGTCAACCGCACGATCCTCGGCAAGTTCGGCGCGGCGCCGCCCAAGGCCGGCGCCGAGCGCTACGACGCCGCCGTCGCCTGGACGCAGCGCGTCCTGCGCGAGTACGTGCTGCCGGAGCTGGCGCCCACCGTCGTGATCGACTGGCTCACCGAGCCCGACCACACGCAGCACGTCGTCGGCGTCGGCACGCCCTCGGCCCGCGAGGCCATCCGCAACGCCGATCGCGAGGTCGGCCGGGTGCTCGAGACACTGGACGCGCTGGGCCTGACCGGCGCCACCGATGTTCTCGTCGCCTCCGACCACGGCTTCACCGTGAACACCGCCGGCGTGGACGTCGTGGGAGAGCTCGTGGCCGCCGGGTTGAAGGCCTCACGCGACTCCAACGACGTCGTGCTGGCCAGCAGCGGCCAGGCCGTGGGCCTCCACGTGAATGGACGCGATCGCGAGCGCGTCGCCGCTCTCGCGCGCTTCGTGCAGTCGCGCGACTGGGGTGGAGTGGTGTTCACCGCCGGCCGCGCGCCGGGCGACGCGCGAGGCGTGGCGGACGGCACCTTCTCGCTGGACATCATCCACGCGGCCAACGCCGAGCGGGGGCCGGATCTGCTCGCGACGTTTCCGTGGACGTCGGCCGTCAACGCCTTCGGCGTGCCCGGCGCCGACCGGGCCAACGTCGCCGCCGGCGGCGTGCCGTACGCGAGCGATCACGGCAGCATGAGCCCGTGGAGCGTGCGCAACACGCTGCTGGCGTGGGGCCCCGACTTCAAGGCCGGCGCGACGGTGCGCGCGCCGGCCGGCAACGTGGACGTGACGCCGACGATCCTGGCCTTGCTTGGACTTCCGGCCGAGGACCTGGACGGGCGGGTTCTGGTGGAGGCGCTCAGGGACGGTCCGGACGCCGAGCAGGTGGCGGTGGAGATGCTGATCCACACGGTGTCAGCCGGCGACTATCGCGCGGCGCTCCAGATCTCGCTGATCGCCGGCCGGCGGTACGTGGACAAAAGCTGGCGGATTCGCTGAGCGTGCCGCACACTTGAGGGCCATGGCTGCCTCAGGCACGCGCAGCGCCGTCGGGTCGGTTCCCCAACGCCCGGCCCATGCGTGCGCGCATCCCAACCGCCACGAGTTCTACAACTGGCGCTCCTACTCGGCGGCCGTCGCCGAGCGCGACACCATGGCCGGCAACCCGCACTACGCCCGGCTGTACGTCTCCGAGGTCCACCGCGGCACCCTCGGCGGCTGGGCCTGGACCGTCTGCTGGCAGTGCGGCAGAGAGCCCGCGCGCTAATCCTCAGAAAGCGTCAGCAGCGGCGGCGATCGCCTCGAGGTCCTTGCGGGTGTAGGAGCCGAGCGAGCGGAAGTCCAGCTCGGCGTAGTTCTTGATCCAGCGCATCGCGATCTTCACCGACTTGCGGTAGCGCTCCTGCATCGTGGCGTCGCCCGGCCGGCGCCGCAGGATGTCCTCCAACTCTTCCTGCAGCAGGCGTTTCACCAGCGGGAAGTCGTGCGTGGCGCCCGGCCCTTCGGTGGTGCGCGCCTCGTGGCGGATGCGCTGGGCGATCTGGGCGACCGACATCCGGCCGGTGGCCAGGTCCTCCATGAGCGCCGGATGGATCCCGGGCTTGCCCTCCAGGCTGTCGATGCCCTTGGCGCCGCGGCCGTTGAGCCAGCCCTCCACGTACTCGATCAGCATGCGCGCGTTGCGCCGCGTGCCCTCGAGCGTGATCGGGCCCGCCGGCACCTCGAGCTTCACCGGGTAGTGCTCGGGATCCTTCATCTGCGCCGTCGGCTTGAAGCCGCCGGCGATCAGCCGCCGGAAGGGATCGGCGGCCGTCTTCATGTGGAAGATGTGCGCGACCCACGCGCGGATGAAGCCCTGGGCCGCCTCCCACTCCTTGTCCTTCCGGATCGCTTCCGCCGCGGCGCGGTTGACCTCGGGGTCGGGATTCGGCAATGCCGTCGCCATGCCGCCGATCGGCACCGCGCCGCGCTTGAGGCAGATCGCCACCAGCCGCCGGAAGATGTTGGCCAGGAACGGTGTGGTCTTGATGTCCACGCCGAAGCGGTCCGGCCACACCGCCTTGGAGTCGCCCATGACGTACTCGAAGATCGACGCCTTGAGGTCCCAGCGCGCGGCGTTGAGGCCGGCCGCGTAGGGGCCGAGCTCGTGGAGCATCTCCTCCATCTCGTAGACGCACGGCAACGACTCGACCAGCACGATGGCCCGGAGGGTGGCGGTGCGCAGCCACGGCAGCCGCTCGCGGCTGAGGTCGAAGAGGTCGCGGTAGACGCGCGCCTCCGGCGCGAACTCCAGCTTGGGGAGATAGAAGTAGATGCCCTGGCCGCGCTCGGCCTGGGCGCGGCCGGCGTGGAAGAGCGTGAGCGCGGTGCCGAGCACGGCGGCGTTGACGGGCTTGCCGTCCACGGTGACGTCGGGCTCGTCCAGGTGAATGCCGCGCTCGCGGTGCATGAAGAACGGCAGCTCGCCCTCGGCGATCTTGTACTCGCGGTTGCGCTCGGCGTCGCGGAAGTAGAGCTCGCGCTGGACGGCCGCCACCCGGTTGTGGGCGGCGCGCACGGTGTCGATCAGCCGGTGCCCGCCCGAGTCCTCGTCGTCGTCCAGGTCACCCTCGGCGCGCTCGCCCTCGGGGCCGGGATTGAGAGCGTTGATGAACATCGACGTGATCGAGCAGGGCCCGGAGATCTCGATGCCGGGCCGCAACAGGTCCTCGGGCACCGCGGGCACCTTCCACTCGCCGCCGCTGGCGGCGCTGCGCGCCGGATGGCCGGGGAGGACGCCCTGGGTGACGGCGCGACGGACGGCCTCGGCGCGGCGGCCGAGAAGGGAGGCGATCTGGGGGGTCACGCGGTCATGCAGCGCCAGCAGGTACTCGACGAACGTGTCGGTGAAGAGCGCCGGCGCGCCCTCCACGGCCTCGTAACGGAATCGTGGGTGGGTCATGGGATCTCCTGGACGTCGGGGGACGATCGCGCTTCATTTCGCATGCCGGCCGCGGGGCTGTCAATGGCAGAATGCCGTGCCCATGAAGAGAAAAACACCTCCCGGACGGACGCCCCGCGTGCGCAGCCTCGGCCACGGCCGCAAGCTGCGCCGCTCGCTGGCGCGGGGCGGGACGGGGCCGGCGCGTGCCCTCAACACCACGCTGGGGGGCTGGGACGGCGTGCGCATCACGCCGATGTTCGGCCGCTGGGGCTACTTCGTCGGCGAGCGGCTGTTCGCCTGCTTTCCCCTGCGCGACAAGGACCGCGACCTCTGGATCCGGCTGGGCGCCGACGACCAGGCGCGGGCGCTACGCGAGTCCGGGGTGCGCCCGCACCGCCGCTTCGGCCGCCAGGGGTGGATCGAGCTGCTCGTGGAGACCGAGGCCGACGTGCCGGGCGCGCTGCGCTGGCTGCGCCGCGCCTGGAGGCTGGCCGCCCACGACGCGACGCCCGAGGCGTCCTCCTGATCTCGCGTGGGGCCAACGTGGCAACGAGCCGCAACGCTTTCGCCTCTTCCTGCAACACATCCATCACCGCCGTTGCGTAGTCGCGCGCCCCCGGCCCCGGCGCGGGCGCGATCCGGCCGGAATTTCGCGTCGAAAGCACGCGGGCGGCCGGTGCGGCGCGTCGCTTGCACTTACGCCAAACGGGAGCCACGGCCATGATCCCGGTCGAGACCGCGCCGAGTCCGTCACCGCTTTCGCCGCACACCATCAGCGCCTTCCATCGTGACGGCTTCACGGTCCTCGAGCGGGTGACGACGCCCGGCGACCTCGAGGCGATCAGCCGCGTGATGGCCCGGCTGTACCGTCGCTACAACACGCTGGCCCGAATGCGCCGGGCCTGGAACCTGGGCACCGGGTCGGCCGGCGACCTCCCGGAGATCCT
>Ga0066709_100005032_pt1 | contig 10752 bp, 8 predicted proteins | sample GraSoiAngelo_158_FD_79665 | JGI IMG/M metagenome (GOLD analysis project Ga0066709, IMG submission 79665) | Grasslands soil microbial communities from the Angelo Coastal Reserve, California, USA - 14_1009_16_30cm | ecosystem: Environmental > Terrestrial > Soil > Grasslands | place: USA... | reverse complement strand
GTTCAAGGTGCGGATGGTCTGGTTTTTATTAGTCGGCTTGACGTTCAGCTTATGGTGGCTCATCGCCGCTTGGGACCTCAACGCGACCATCAACGGCCTGCCGCTGGGCCTCATGATGATCAACCGCGTACCTACCATCCTGACCCTTCAGAGCGGCAGGAAACAGTTCGCGGTCACCCAGCAAAGCGGCGTGACCGTGGTCCAGAGCGTAGACACCGCTCAGTTGCCGATGTGGATTCGGGCGATTTACTTCCTCACGGTCGGATGGTGGGCGTCCCTATTCGTCGCCATCCTGGCCTGGGCCCTCAGCGTACTCATCCTCACGCTCCCGATCGGGCTCTTGCTGTTCAACTTCCTGCCCCAGATCACCACGTTGCGCCGCAGCTGAAGGGAACCACCACCGTGCTCCACCGCCTTCGCACCACCCTGGCGCTGGGCCTGGGGCTCAGTACCTCAGCGTTTGCCGTGCAGCGTGTCGCTGCTCAGGATTACGCCTTCCCTTCGTGCGCAGTCGCATCGACCGAGTCCGTCGGCGACCTGCAGCCTGGTGCCGTCTACGTGGTTGTTAGCGCTACGCAGGCCAACGCCGCCAAGGCCACGGGGGTCTGCATCGCGCTCGTCAACAACGGTGGGTACGAGCTGCTGTCCGCGATCCCCACGCCCGACGACAGTAGCCTGAACGTGGCCCATACCAGCTGGGGTACGGGCGCCATTGACGTGCTGGCCAGGATCGACAGCGCTGGCTTCGCTGACGCTCCAAGCGACCGCACCGTCCTCGACATCATCCGCGCTGACGCAGCCGCGTTTGATGTGCAAAACGCTGTGCCAGGCGTCGTCATGCGGCGCTCGCGCTCGTCCTACTGATCGGTGTAAGGGACCAGTAAAACTACAGTAAAATAAGCTTGCGCGTTTCGCTAGGGTCGGACTGAGGCGAGCATTCTCACGCCGGGGCTGCGCCAACTCCTGCTCGCGCGTCACTTGGCCATAGACCACGCCAAGCGCCTAACGCTTGGGCGACTCGCTGGTCACGCTGCTTGTGCGACTCCGAAATCAGCGACAAGTACAAACGGTCGCGTCGGAGCAGAGCGCTCTCGCAGTCGCGGTCGCGGCGTTCGTACTCGGCCAGGATTCTCAGCTTGTACTGTGCCGCGTATATCGGGCGCCTCGCACGTTCAGGGTGTACTTTGGCCAGGGTGTACTTTGGCCAGGGTGTACTCGATGCCAGTCCCCCTGCCATTGAGCGCGACCTTGCGCCCCTTCAGGTCCAGGACGGTCTTGACTGCGCCGGAGTCGATGAGCTCGGTGCGGACGATCACCGGAAAGAGCGAACCGTGTGCCTGGTGGCTCCGCGAACACGGACGCGATGATCTTCAGGTCGGCGCCACGATTGAATGCGTTCAGCGTCGCCGGGCCCATGCTGACGCCACCGATGTCAAACTGGCCGCCGGCGACGGAGATCATCGTCTGGGTCGTGTCGGTTACGGGCTGAATGGACACATTGAGACCACGCGCGGCAAACTCCCCTTCGTCGGTCGGCACCAGGATCTGTGCGATGCCAACGTTCGGGATCAGACCAATCCGCACATCAAGGGTTCGGCCTGGCTGCCGGAGCGGCCGGCAGGCATGCCGCAAGGACCAGCGTCCCGGCAACGATCACTCCCACCACCAGTGCGTTTGCACGCTGCACTGCCCAGCTCATAAGGCGGGGTGAGGCGACTTGATGGGTAGTCACGAGGTCCTCCTTGGGGTGGCGTCACCCCGGTCTGCCGTTGAAGGCGGCACCGCCCGAAGGTGCAAGACTGGACGACGTGTTGACAGTCCTACGCGGACAACTGCGGCCAAACTTGACTGTCTCGCCGCGCCGCGGCGTCGCCGGGGTCGTATTCCAAGGGTCCGCGAGGCACGCGAGTTTGTGAAGTGGTGTGGAGCTGGACAGTTCATAATCAAGCCCTCCGCGCCCGATCGATCTCATCGGCCGTGTAGCGGTAGGCACGGAAAACGGAGTTGGTCTGCGCTTTCGGAGGGACGCTGTCGGGTCCGAAGTATGGGTTGACGTACTCCCAGACGGTATCTCCGGCCGGAGTCACTTCGAACAAGCGGCCGAAGAGACCCTCGTTGATGAGGGTGTTGCCGTTATGCAAACGCTGGGGGTTGCTGATGATCGGGCTGAAAAGGCTCGGACGCACGGCGTCCGTATAGGTCCACACGATATCGTTGGTGGCAGGGTCTATTTCAAGCACACGAGAAAAGGGCACGAGACTGTCTGGCTCGATCGCCATCTGGTCGACTCGGTAGGGGCCGTTGTCGAAAAGCAGATAGTTGCCGTTCGCAAGTGAAGTTACACCGTGAGCGCCGGACAGCGGCGGCGGCCCCAACCCCCAGTCGATCTGGTCGTTCTGGCGGTTGATGCGGACGATGGTGGCGAGATGGCGCATGCTCAGGAGGATGTTCCCGTCGGGCAGCTCCACGACGGCGTTACCCCACGTCCAGGCTGCGCGGTCGTTGCTCTGCATAGTAATCGGATGTGTGGCGGGGTCCAGGTGCTCCCAGGTGCGCCATTCCCGGACGGTCTGTCCGTCGGTGGTCATCTCAACCAGATAGTCGGCGAAGATCTTGCCGTCCGCCTCGGTCCCGGGCAAGCCACCCACACCTGACTGGCGACATCATCTGGAAGCTCAGTTGCGCACAGTAGCAACACGTTGCCGTTACGGAGCAAGCGCCCGTCGTGATGGTGATCCGGGTGGCGGAGCTCCCAGAGAGCCTTGCCGCTCCAGTTGGCCTCCAGGACAACCGCCTGCCAGCCCCATCACCCGCCTGACGAATTTGTTGCTCGGGAGCCGGCCGTTGTAGAAGAGGGTCCCTCGCTCGGTCAGGTAGCCGTAAATTCCAGGGTAGGGCATCTGCCAGGTGTGCTCGACGTTCCCCTGAAGGTCGACGAGATACACCTCGCCACCGGGGTTGGCGAGTGGTGTAAAAAGCGTGAGCCGTGGAACGCCCGCTCGGGATCGTACCCGCGGAACCCCGTGCCGCGGCGCTTGATGGTATTCGGTTCGATGCCGGGTTGGGGCTGCGAGGCACCCAGTTGGTCGGGTGCCTGAGTTTGTACAGGCGGCGCTGCAAGCGCCGGGTTGGCCGCCGAATTTGCAGCCATTCGGAGCCGTTCGCGCCGGGAAAACCTGCCCGGCATTCTCTTCCGCCCTCCTCAACCTGCGATGGCGCCGGTCTCCGCGGGGAGAGTGACGCAAACGAGGCGCAGCCTGAACGCAATCTGCACGCGTTGGCATGACATCGTCGGTATGAGTCAGTACTCTGATGTGGACTCATAAGGGTGGGGACAGAAGACGGCGCAGGTCGGTTGGGGGTTTTGCTACAGCGGCACCGTGTTTGGCGCTGGCCTGTCGCAGGAAGAGCTGGCCGAGCTGGGCGGGCTGAGGCGGCGCGGCAGTTCCGATCTGGAGTAGGGCGCCAAGGCGCGCGCCACATCCTGCCACTGCGCGTCGTCTGGCAGAAGCGGTGAGCGCCTCTCTGATGCGATCGCCCGACGCGCGGGTGCGGCGAGCTGAATCCCGACTGTCCGCAGTTTGGGGTTCTATGATCCCACCCGAAGCACCCGAGAGGAGCCAACGATGACTGCGCAACCGCAGGGCTTCGATCCGGTCCGATTCAAGGAGACGACGCGCGAGCAGTGGGAGCGGGTAGCCGAGGCGTGGCATCGCTGGGGCTCCACCCTCCAGGACCGGCTCCGTCCCGTGACGGAGGCGACGCTTGAGCTGACCCACGTCGGGCCGGGCGAGCGGGTGCTCGACGTGGCCGCTGGGGCTGGGGAGCTAGGCCTCAGCGCGGCCGCTCGGGTCGGACCCACCGGCTATGTGCTGGCGACCGACATCTCGGCCGACCTCCTGGGCTTCGCGGCCCAGCTCGCTCGTGAGCGGGGGCTCGGCCCGACCCAATATGAGACACGCGTCATGGATGGCGAGCACCTGATTCTTGAGGATGCCTCGTTCGACGTCACCCTCTCCCGTCTCGGGCTGGTGTACTTCCCGGATCGTCTGGGCGTGCTGACTGAGATGCGCCGCGTCCTGAAGTCAGGCGGACGGGTGGCGGTCGCCAGCTTTACCACCCCTGAGGCCAACCGCTTCTTCTCGATTTCAATCAGCGTCATCCGCCGACGGGCCCAACTGCCGCCGCCAGCCCCCGAACTCCCGGGCCCTTTCAGCCTCGGACCTCAGGGGGTCATGGAGGACATGCTGCGGCGAGCCGGCTTCCATGACGTCCTGACCCGGACGATCCGCACCCCACTCCGCCTGCCCTCGGCAGCCGAATGCGTGCGCTTCGAACGCGAATCGTTCGGGGCGCTCCAGCAGATGCTGGTCGGGTTGGCCGAACCGGAGCGCGAAGCCGCTTGGGACGAGATTGAGCAGGAACTGCGCCAGTTCCAGGGACGGGACGGCTTTGAGGCACCCGCCGAGTTGATTGTGGGCGCAGGAACGAAAGTAGGTCGCGCCGCCAGGTGGTGATTGGGCACCAGCCGCCCTGTCCCGGCCGACGCGTCGTCGACCTCACCGGGCCGATGCCGTGGACGGCGTTGAGGGCATGTTCGACCCGGTCGTGCCCAAGCGGAACCTGCAGTACTACTGGAAGTTGTCGGGCGGCAAAACCTCGAACGGTCGTCAATCAGCGACTGCTCGCGGCGTGTTTGAACTGCTCTGGCTGCTGCTAGCGTCCTCGCCTGGGCGCGCCCGCGCCGAGATCTCGTGCTTGAGAACCTGCTCCTGCGCCACCAACTCGCCGTCCTCACCCGTCGCACGCGAACCCGACCGCCTGTTCGGCTTCGCGCCTGGGACAAGCTGCGGTGGGTGCTGGCGCGCCGGTTTTGTGCCGGCTGGCGCGAGCACCTGACCTGACGCCTGAGACTGTGATGCGCTGGCACCGGCAGGGCTGGCGTCTGCTCTGGCGCTGGAAGTCCCGCCCCCGAGGCGGCGGGCCGCATCTCAGTCCCGAGGTGCGGGAGCTGATCGCGACCATCTCGCGTGAGAACCGGCTGTGGGGCACCGAACGAATCAGCGGTGAGCTCCGCAAGCTGGGCATTGCGGTGAGTAATCGCTCGATTCGACGCTACCGCTGGCCAGGACCGGCGCGCTCACCGAGTCAGACCTGGCGCACCCTCCTGCGCAATCACGCATATCACCTGTGGGCGGCCGATCTGCTGACGGTGCACACGCTGACGTTCAGGACGCTGTACGTGCTGGTGTTCATCGCCCACGGTCGGCGCGAGGTGGTCCACGGGCACGTGACGGCCACCCCGACGGCCGCCCGGGAATGGCGACACGTGATCGCGGCGACGCCCTGGGGCCACACGCCGCGCCAGCTGCGGCGCGATCGCGCTGCGGTCGATGGTCGCCATGTCCGCCCGCGCGCCCGACGCATCGGCAGCGACGCCATCGCCACCCCGCTCCACGCGCCAACGGCCACGGCCATCGGGCGCGCGTGATCGGGTCGCGACGCCGCGCGTGCCTCGACCACGGCATCATCGTCCATGACCGTTCAGCGATCGACCTCCACGCGCTCGCGGACGCGTGGCTCGATGTGGTCCGACCCATCTGGTACGGCCACCTGCGAGATCACCGCCGCACGCGGCCACTCCGGCTGCGCGATCGTCGTCCAGCGCTCGTGGGCGCACATCGACTCGCGACAGACCGGCTTCAGGAACTCGTCGCCCACGCTCGACCGGTGCGACCTCTGGACCAGCGTTGGTAGCCACGATTATCGGCGTGGTCGTCGACACTACGTTGGACACGGAACGAGGCCGCGCGTCATGAATAACGCGACAGACCTGCTGTAGGCTGGATTCTGGCGGACGCAATGTTCTCAGTTGGGGTGCAACCAGTGAATGCGGACGGTTCTCGGCAGTGTCCGTTGTGTCAGCGCTTGCTAGCCGACGCCCTCCTCCGCAACGGGGCGGCTGTGGCCTTTCCAGATGGAGTCCCTCTGACTGATGGGCACACGCTCATCGTTCCAAGACGGCACGTGGCCAGCATCTTTGAACTCGCTCCCGATGAGCTCGTCGGGCTGTGGCAGCTGGTTGCAGAAGTTCGTGCCCGGTTGTCAGGCGAGCTCAGGCCCGACGGGTTCACTGTTGGGATCAACGATGGCCGTGCTGCGGGGGAAGACAATCGCCCACGGACACGTTCACGTCATTCCGCGCCGTGTGGGCGATGTCCCGGACCTACGTGGGGGTCTGCTTTGGGTAATCCCGCAGAAAGCGCCCTTATTGGACAGCGTAGGACATCTGCCTGGGACGGTCTCGCCCGAGCGCCCGGTGCGATTTCTCCAGCAGATCCCGCGGTTGCTTGGTGAAGGAAGCTTCGTCGCCAGTTACAAGTTCGCCCTGCTCCATGCTCTCGCTGATCTTTGCATTATTCACGGCGACAACACCGACATCCCGTTGCGCCTGGAGACTCGGGCGATCAGCGAGGCGATGATCGAGCTGTACTGGCGACAGACTGTTCCATTTCCCAGTCCTTCAGGTCAGAGACCACAGGTGCTGCGCCAATGCTCGGGTCGGCAAGCTGGGATCATCTCCCGGCTGTCCAATGTTCGCGAGCAGCACGGTCGTTCTCTCCAACAACTGAAAAAAGATCGGAGGGTCTGGAATCGGCTTGTCGGAGCTCAAAGTCCCAACCAACTGCCTCGCGACCCGCTGCAAACCACTCCGCGACGCGGTCGAAGGTCGACGTGGGAACGTATTCGGTCTCTCTGAGTGAGGCTCCGAGCGCACCCGGTGTCCCGAAATAGCCGGTGCGGTTGATGCGCGGGTCGGTGCCAGCGCATAGAACAGCGGCAGGCCCGCCTTGGCGGCGCGATAGCCACGCTCAGCGAGACGGCGCAGGTTGGCCGCGAATTCGGCCGGGCTGGCACCGGTCGCAACGTGGGCGTACGTCAAGATCTCAGATCGGGTCGGTCCGCCCAGGAGCTGGTAGATCGGCGCGTTGTAGTACTGGCCTATGATGTCCCACAAGGCGATGTCCACCGCGCTCCGCCCGGCGGCGGATCTGCACGCGCTCAGCCGACCGGCAGCATCTCGGACGACGCCAGCAACTCCCGAAGCTGGGACTGCTGCCCGGGGGCCAGATCGAGCAGGAGTCGGCGACAGTAGCCGGACGGCTCGCCGCGGATCGCGAGGATCGCGCGGTAGATGGCGAGGTCACTGACCGCGCCGAGCGGCTGGGCGTGTACAGGTACTTGATCGGCAGAATGCGCGCCCACGCTACGCGGGCCGCGGCCAGGTCGCCGCGCTGCATCGCATTCCGCAGGTGGACCGCGTCGTGTGTTGCGACATTGAGGATCCCGCTGATCCAGCCGTGGGCACCGCCGGCCAGACCCTCCAGCGGCGCCATCAAGCTGCCGTAGAAAACACGGAAACCGTCGTCGAGCTCTGCTCGCAGCTCATGCACCTGATGGACAGTTGGAACGTCGATTTGACACCGCTCGCCCATCCCGCTTCGTACAGGCTGCGCAGCGACTGTGTCCCGAGACTCGGTGCCGCTGAGTTGGCGGGGTTGTTGTAGACCATGATTGGTAGGCGCGCCTGGCGGCCGATCGTACGAAAGTGCGTCAGGACCTCGGCTTCCGACGGCCGCTGGTAATACGGCAGGATGATGATGGCACCTTCGACGCCAGCCACAGCAGCGTAGTCCGTCAGGCGTAGCGTCTCGGCCGTCGAAAAACAGCCGGTGCCTACGATCAGCGGCACACGACCTGCGACCGCTCGGACGGCCACGTCAATAAGGCGTCGGCGCTCCGCGTCAGTCAGGCTGATGAACTCGCCGCTCGTGCCCCCGACCACGATGCCGTGCGCTCCCTCACTGATGAGTCGATCGAGATGAGCCGAGGTGGCCTCTTCGTCCAACTCACCACTCGAGTCGAACATCGTCACGCCGCCGGGTAGATTCCGGCCCACGTGGTCGCGTGCATTTCCGTCCCCACCAACTGCCGTGTGGCTGCCGGCTCGTCACCGAGCCCCTTGGCGGCATGGTGTGAATCATCATACCATTGGCATCAGGTCCACAGCGGGCGGGCAACGGCCAGGCCGTGTGGAACACAGAGTCGGACCCGCTAAACGCGCGGATGACAGAGGATTGATCCATGCATCGCGAACGTGCGGCAAGATGCCTTTCGGTAGTGACAGTCCTGGCTCTCATGATGGCTGCGTGCACTCCCGCGGCCCCCGCGGCACCAACGGCTGCGCCGGCTGCACCGGCTGCCGCGACGGCGGCGCCGGCGAAGCCAGCGGCCACCACGGCTCCGGCTGCGACGACCGCCCCGGCTGCGACGACCGCCCCAGCTGCCGCGGCGACTCCGACTACAGCTCCGGCTGCCCCGGCGACCAAACCCACAACCGCGCCTAGCGGCGCCGCAAGCGGCCCGGCGGATGCGACGATCCGCCTGCTGAATGTTGAGCCAACCCAGGGTCTCGACCCGAACATCGCCGCGGCCGACGCCTCGCGTGGGCCGATGGGACTGATGTACGACAACCTCGTCGACTACGACGAAGGCGGCAAGCTGGTTGGCGCGATCGCCGAGACGTGGTCAACGACACCCGATAACAAGATCTGGACCTTCAAGCTGCGAGCGAACACGAAGTTCAGCGACGGCAGCCCGATCACCGCCGACGACGTCAAGTTCTCTGTCGATCGCATGCGGGAAGGCCAGATCATGAAGGGCTTGCTGTCGAACCTCACCGACGTGGCCATTGCCGATCCGCAGACGATCAAGATCACGCTGTCCGCCCCATCGCGGGCGCTTGCACTCGTTTTGTCGCGCATCGGGAGCGCGCCGATTCTGTCCAACGCGGCCGTGACCGCCAACTCCGACTATTTCGCCAAGCCGACGGCGACGTCGGGGCCCTTCCTGCTGAAGTCGTATACGCCGAAAGACCGGGCCATCTTCGAAGCCAACCCGTATTACTGGCACACGGGGTATCCGAAGACAAAGACTATCGAGTACGTCTTCTCCGAGGATCAGAACTCCTGGGCGGCAGCGATCGAATCCGGCTCGGCTGACGTCGCCAACGTAGGCTACGCCGACGCGCAGCGGCTGCGGCAAGAGGGCAAGATACCTGTCCAGCAAAGCGACATACTCACGCCCCTGTTCTGGGGCTGGGATACCTCCAAGTCGCCCTTCGACAGCAAGCTCGTTCGCCAGGCATTCGCCTACGCCATTGATCGTCAGGGCCGACAGGACGCCTGCTGGTTCGGCACCGGCGCCAGCACGTATGGCAATGTGCTCCGTCCCTGGGATCCGTATTACACCGAGATCAACACGTACAAGCTGGATCGACCGGCGGCTCTAGCAAAGGCTGGCGAGCTTCTCGACCAAGCCGGGTGGAAGCTGGTGTCGGGTGCGCGGACGGCGAGCGGAGTGCAAGGTATGCCGGATGGCACCAAGTTCTCTGTGCAGGTGCCGTATGAAGGCAACTGGCCGGCAGCGGAATGCAACACCCTGCTCCTGCAATCGACAATGAAGCAGGTTGGCGTCGACATCCAACCCCAGAAGTACGATCCGGCACCGTTCTGGGGTGATGTTTCGCATGACAAGTTCCTGATGTACCACGGCGGTGCTGGGGCGACCAATGCGGACGACCTGTACCTCAATTGGTTCCGTACGGGTGGCGCGCTCACGCCCCTGGCCACGCACCTCAAGGACCTGCAGATCGACGCCAAGATCGACGCCGCGGAGGCAGCACCTGACGAGGCTTCGGCAAAGAAGTTGTTTGCCGAGCTCGAGCAATCGCAGGCAGATGAGCTGCCGCTGCTGGTGACCGGCTACCAGTGGCCGCAGGTCGCTCTGGCACCCACCGTCAAGGGCTACTACTCACGCCCCGACGGTGCCCAGAAGTGGATCGTCAACGCCACCATCAACCAGTAGATGGCGAAGGGCGTCGCCGCGTCTGTCGGCGGCGCCCGTAAGCTGAGTTGATAGGTGCTGCGTTACACCCTCAGTCGGATCCTGTTCGCGATTCCACTCCTGTTCGGGCTGTCGGTTGGCGTCTTCGCGTATGTACGTCTCATCCCCGGCGATCCAGCCACGGCGATGCTCGGCGTTCAGGCTAACCCTGAGCTAGTCGCCAAGCTCAAGGAGCAGTACGGCTTCGACCAGCCCCTCGTGCAGCAGTATCTGCTCTGGCTGGATCACCTTGCCCACGGCGATCTGGGTATCTCGTTTCGGACGCGGCTGCCGGTCGCGCCGATTATTGCCGACCGGCTGCCAGCCACGCTGCAGCTCATGCTCGGCGGCCTGATCATCGCCCTGGTAATCGCCATACCGCTCGGATACCTGGCCGGCACCCGCTACAAGAGCCGGCTGGACCACGCCATTTCGCTGGTGACATTGGTATTGCTTGGCTCGCCCGGGTTCTGGCTAGGGACCGTGTTGATGGTCATCCTGGCGCTGTGGTCAGGCGTCCTGCCATCGCAGGGCTACGTCACGCTACATGATGATCCTGGTCGGAGCCTGCGCTTCATGATCCTGCCGTCGTTGTCGATTGGCCTGGTAGTCGCCCCATACCTGATCCGTTTCGTGCGTGGCACGGTGATCGAGGTGATGAAGGAGCCCTTCGTGCCGTACGCCGACGCACGCGGCCTGCAGGAGGGGTTGATCTTCTGGCGCTACGTCACGCGCAACTTCCTGCCACAGTTCGTCGTCGTCCTGGGCGTCGTGGTCGGCGCGCTGTTGGCTGGCTCGGTCGCCATT